>Ga0070686_100000186_pt1 | contig 43742 bp, 42 predicted proteins | sample KBSS23LmetaG_FD_65654 | JGI IMG/M metagenome (GOLD analysis project Ga0070686, IMG submission 65654) | Switchgrass rhizosphere microbial communities from Kellogg Biological Station, Michigan, USA - KBS S2-3L metaG | ecosystem: Host-associated > Plants > Roots > Rhizosphere ...
GCGGGGTCACCCAGGGATGGAGATGCGCGCCGATCTCCGCCTTGCCGGCATCGCGCAAGGACCCGAGAAAGCGCACCGAGAAGGGATCGGTGGCGACCGGATAGTCGACGACATAGGTAGGCACCACGCCGAGGTGGTCGTAAATCTCATGGGCGCGAGCCTGGGCCGGAATCGACCGCGTCGCGACGCTCTCCCGCGAAAAGGGCTTCGTCCAGTCGAACTCCTCCTCGGTGTCGACGACGACCAGCAGCTCCATCGTCATATTTCGCCGCCCCTCTGGAGCCGCGCCGAGGCCAGCTCGAGCGCGCGGCAGAAGGCCCAGACCAGGCGGCGGCGCCAGCCCTTGAGCGGGACCGTGACTCGGACAATCGCGCGCCGCTCGGTCCACAGCGAGTCGATCATCGGATGATCCTGGGCGGCGCAGCTGTCCATCCAGTCCACATCCCCTCGATCGAGGAGGTCGAGATTCTCGATCTGGAGAAGCACGCCCGGCGAATAATGGGCGAAGCCCTCGTCGAACGCGGTCTTGAACGAGAAGCTGCCGGGCGGGCAGAGGAAGTTGACCAGCATCGCGACCGGCCGCTCTTCGACGTCGAGCCTGCGGAATTGCAGCCGGCCCTCGTCCCAGGCCGCCGCCACGACCCGGCGAAAGAAGGCCTCGCTCTCGGCAACGCAGGCGAGCGCGCTTCCTTCCCTGCCCTTCCAGCCAGCTTTCTCGAGCGCGAGGAAGGCGTCGCACCAGCTCTCCAGCTCGGCGCGGTCGCCGAGGATGCGCGCCTCGACCCGGCCGAGGTCCGCCAGCCGGTTGCGGAGCCGGCGCAGCTCCTTGCGCTTCTTCTGGCGGACCGCCTGCTCGTAATAAGCGGCGGGCGTAAGGTCGCTCCTGAGGAAGGCGCGGATCCGGCGGTGGACGACCGCGCCGCCGAGCGCGCGCTCGACCGGCCCGCCTTCGGTCATCCGCCAGAGGTGGATGAGGTTGGCGGGGAGGTCGGCCGCGTTCAGCGCGTCAATCGCGGCGGCCCAGAAGGCCGCCTCCTCGCCGGCCGCGACCAAAGGCGTGCCGAGGAAGGCATGGTCGTGGCACCAATTCTCGACGATCGCCACGGGCAGGCGGGCGTAGAAATGGACGATCTCGAACAGAAGGAGGCCAATCAGCCGCCCGCCGCGGCGCGCCTCGATCAGCCGGATCTCGCGCCCCTCCGGCACCGTGGCCAGCGCGGCGGCGACGAACCAGTGCTCGGCGAAGGCATTGGGTTCGGAGGCCCGCGCCGCCAGCTCCGACCATTCGGCGGCCAGGGCCTCCACCGCCTCGGCGGCGGGACGCAGGACGGCGTGCGCCTCGGTGGGGACGGGCACGACCCTCAGCGGGACGCGCGGGGCGCCCCGGCGCTCGGCCGCTTCCCTGATCCGCCCCATGGAGGTCATGGCCGCGCGATAGCGGAGAGAGGTAAATTAATCGTCAGATGTGCGTCTCCAGCGCAGCCGCTTTCTCGATAGCGGCGATGGAGCCATGGAGGCCGATCAGGCGACGGCCCGCAATCCTTTTCGCTGAATGATGGAGAGCAGGCGCAGGGCCGGACCGCCAGGCCGCTTCACCCCCCGTTCCCAATCGGACACGAGATTGCGCGAAACGTTGAGATAGGCGGCAAACACAGGCTGCGAGACATGCTCGCGCTCGCGAATGGCACGGATCTCGTCACCGGCCAGCATCGGAACGGGGGCGAGGCAGGCTTCGTCGAAAGTGCGCAGCGTCGCGCGCGGGACGAGACCCGCGTCATGCGCATCGCTCATCATTTCGTGAATCGCGCCCGCGATCTCGCTGCGATAACTCTTGTCAGCCTTCACGCTCATCCTCGATCTCCACCAGAGCTCCCGACGCCACAAGCAAATCCAGTTCCTCATCCTTCCATCCCAGCGCCTCGGCCGCCGCAGCCTTCAGCAGCGCCAAGTCCGCCTTCGAGATATTGGCCTGCGCGCTCTTGGCGAAGCCGAAGGCGAAGATTGCCCGTTCTCCCTGCCGAAACAGGATTGGCGTGCGATAGCCGCCCGACTTCCCCTTCCCCGGTCGCGCCACGCGCTGCTTGATGACGCCGCCGCCAAGGTCCGCATCGATCAGCCCGCCCTCAGCGCGCCGTACCGCCTCCCTCAGCGCTGAATCGGCCAAATGCTCCTTCCTCGCGAAGCGCTCGAACCAACCATTCTTGAAGATGCGCGGAATGGCAGGACTCCTGCTTCAGGAAAGATATATAACACATAGCGTTATATTTCAACCGGCCGTGGCGCGCGCTTACGCTGCCGCTGATGGGAGTGCATAGTCCCGATATTGCTCGCGCAAAGCGGTCTTGAGCAGCTTGCCGGTGGCGGTGTGCGGCAGCGAGTCGACGAAGAGGATCTCGTCGGGAAGCCACCATTTGGCGACGTGATCTGCGAGGTGCGCGCGGACGTCCTCGGCGCTCAGCTCGGCGCCCTCCTTGCGCACGACCAGCAGCAGCGGCCGCTCGTCCCATTTGGGGTGATGGACGCCGATCGCCGCCGCCTCGGCGACGCCAGGACAGCCGACCGCGGCATTTTCGAGCTCGACCGAGCTGATCCATTCGCCGCCCGACTTGATCACGTCCTTGGCGCGGTCGGTGATCTGCAGCGTGCCGTCGGGATGGAGGACCGCGACGTCGCCGGTGTCGAACCAATTGTCGCCGTCGATGCAATCGCCTTTCTCGTCCTTGAAATACTGCCGGATCACCCAGGGCCCGCGAACCTGGAGGCGGCCCGAGCTGGTCCCGTCGCGCGGCTGCTGGACGCCCTCGTCGTCGACCACGCGCAGCTCGACCCCGAACGGCACGCGCCCCTGCTTGCAGACCAGATCGACCTGCTCCTCGAAGCTCATCGCGGCCCAATTGGCCGGCGGCGCGCCGATCGTGCCGATCGGCGAGGTCTCGGTCATCCCCCAGGCATGGCCCACCCTGACCCCCATCTTCATCAGCCGTTCGATCATCGCCCGCGGCGCCGCCGAGCCGCCGATCGTCACCGTCCTCAAATGCTCGGGCGCAATGCCGGTCGCATCGATATGCTGGAACATGGAGAGCCAGACCGTCGGCACGCCGGCCGAATGGGTCACCTTCTCCTCGTTCATCAGCTTGCAGAGGATGACCGGATCGTTGACCTGCGCGTAGACCAGTTTGATCCCGGCCATCGCGCCGGCGAACGGCATGGCCCAGGCCGCGGCGTGGAACATCGGAACGATCGGCAGCGCCACCGTGGTCGGCGCAAGGTCGAAGCAGGACGGCGCGATCAGCGCCATCGCATGGATGAGCGAGGAGCGGTGCTCGTAGAGCACGCCCTTGGGATTGCCGGTCGTGCCGGACGTGTAGCAGAGCATGCAGGGCTCGCGCTCGGGCCCCTCGGCCCAGACATAGTCGCCGTCCTCTCCGGCGAGCAGAGCTTCGAATTCGCCGTCGTCGAAGCAGACATAATGGGTGATCGTGGTCCATTGCGGCTTCAGCCGGTCGACGATCGGCCGGAAGGCCTTGTCGTAGAGGAGGACCTTATCCTCGGCATGGTTGGCGATGTAGACGAGCTGCTCGTCGAACAGGCGCGGGTTAATGGTATGGATGACCCCGCCCATGCCGATCGCGCCGTAAAAGGCGATGACGTGATGATGGTGGTTCATCGCCAGGGTCGCGACCCGGTCGCCGCGCTTCACCCCCATCTTCCCGAGCGCCTGCGCGAGCTTTCGCGCGTCGCGGGCGATGCCGGCCCAGTCGGTGCGGGTGACGCTCCCGTCCGCCCAGGCGGTGACGAGCTCGCGGCGGCCATGCTCCCGCTCCGCATGGTCGATGAGCCGCGGCACGCGCAGCTCGAAATCCTGCATCCCGCCGAACACGTTCAGACCCCTCTTTGCCCTGTCGGGCCGAAGCTGGAATCAGTTGGCGCCCATGTAAAGAGATTTGAGAGGCCGCAGCATTCGCGGCGGATCAGGCCCCGTAGGCGGCTTGAAGATCGCGGCGGGACCAGATGATCGCATAATCGGTCGGCAGATAGAGGCCGTCGCGGTAGCGGTTGCGGCGCTCGGCCGAGGTCAGGGTCGCGTTGGCGATCGCGGCCTCGTTGCTGCCGACCTTGAAGCGATGGGCGCCAAGCCCGACCTGCAGGTCCTGGGCGAAGGCGATGCGGGGGCTGATCGCCTTGATCGCCGGATCGTAGAACCAGGCCGTGCCGAAGATGCCGCGGGCGCGGGGCAGCGCGGGCAGCGCCAAGGCGGCAAGCCGCAGCGCTTCGCGCCAGCCGAGCTCGTTCCAATAGGCCTTGGCGACCGGATCGTGCGTGTGGCCCTCCAGATAGGGCCGCCGCCCGCCGCAGCGCAGGAAGACATGAGCCGCCGCCGCCGGCCCGCCGTTCAGCACCGACCTGGCGGAAAGCCCCGAATGCGGCCACCAGACTTGCGCGAAGGCGGGGATCATCACCACCCGGGTGAGCCAGAGGTCCTTGAGGAAGCTGTCGCTTCCCAGATCGGCGAAGCCGGGATCCTTCCCGATCTGGTCGAGGATGCGGTTGAACGCGTCCGCATAATGAAGCGCGAATTCCGGGTGGAGCCCGCTGGCCGCGAACCGCTCGTCGAAACGCTCCATATGCCGAAGCAAGAGGGCGCAGAGCCACGGCGCCCGCATCTCCTCCGCCAGGCCCCCGACCAGCGAAGCGGCCTCGGCCGGCACATGATTATATTTGGCGACGTCGGCCCGGACCTGGCTCGCTTCCTCGAAGCGCTCGAACGGCGCGGCCGCGATCGCCGCGGCCAAGCCCGGATGGGCTTCGTGAAGCGCGGCGGAAACGGAACGGATCCGCTCCCGATAGGGTTCGCGGCCGCGCCAGGACGGAAACATCGTCTCGGCCGGCACGTCGGGGAGGATCCATTTCGGCTCGATGTTCATGCCAGCGAGATAGCAAATATTGCTTACCCGCCTGTTACCCTTCGGCGCCACCGCCCGGGATGAGGGCGCGGAGCGGTGCCAGATAATGAAGCACGCCCGAAAGATAGGCTTCGAACTCGGCCTGGCTGATGTTGCGGCCGTCGAGGAAACGGCGGAGCTTATAGGGATCGGCCCCCGGAGCGTTCAGCCCCTGCGCGACGAGGGTGGCGGAGCGGACCCCTTGCGCGGCGAGCAGCGAAGCGGCCCGGGGATGGTGGGCGCCGCTCGGATAGCAGAAATGGCTGAGCGGCACGTCGCCGATCGCGGCGCGAAGCCAGGCGCGATTCTCCTCGATCTCGGCCGGCAAGGCGTCCACCTGCCTGTCGACCTCGATATGACGGTGGGTATGGAGCTGGACGTCGAGCCCGCGCCGGTGGGCCTCGGCCAGCTCGGCGGCGGACATGATGTGGAACTGGCGGGTCTCGAGCCAGGCCTCGTCGACCCCGAGCCCGGCGCCGAACGCCCGGAGCGCCGCCAGCCGCTCGTCGACGGGCAGCGCCTCGATCTCGGCGCCCTTCGCCGCGGCGTCGATGTCGACGCGGCCCGCCGCAGCCTTCAGATATTGAACCACGACGTTGACCACGGGCAGGTCCCGGCCCGCATACCAGGTTGTCGCGTAGAGCGTCGCCGGCAGCCCGTATCTCTCGAGCACGGGCAGCATATGGGTGAAGGTCGAGACCCAGCCGTCGTCGATCGTGATCGCGACCGCGGCGTCGGGCAGGTTTCCCTCCTCGAGCCGGTCCACCGCTTCGGCGAGCGGAAGCACCGGAAGCCCCGAGCGCTTCAGCCAGGCCATGCGCGCTTCGAACTGCTCGGGGGGCAGGAACATGCAATTGCCGAACTGGAAGCCCGGCGTCGTCCAGAGGCCGTGATAGCAGAGGATGCGCAGTTGCGACCGCGTCGCCCGCCGCGCCGCCTTCGCCAGGCCCGTGGTCCGGGCCATCTCCAGAAATCGCTGCTTCAGCAGCATTACGCCAATCCCGCCTGTCGCACCCAGGCGAGGCCCATAAAGGCGCGCGATTGCCAACTCGCTAACGCGCCTCGCCAAGCGTCCTGGCGCGGTCAGGACACCAAGGCGAGCCGGGGCGCCTCGGCCACCGAGAGCCGGACCGCGCGCACGCCCGGGATGCGCTCGAGCCGCGCGGCCAGCTCGGCGTCGACGACGAAGTCGCGGCCGAGGACGAGCTCGGCCTCGCCGCCCTCGAACCCTGCGCGCAGGCGCAGCTGGCCGTTGCCGCCGCGCTCGCAGGCGGTGATCGCGGCGAGCGCGCGGACCGCATCCTCATGCTCGACCTCGACCTCGATCTGGAGGCGGCTGCGCTTCGAAAGGCTTTCGAAGGACTGGAGCGAGCGGATCGTGACCCGGGGCGTCTCCTCGCCCGGGCGCCGGTCGAGCTCGACGTTGAGCAGGGCCGAGGTGCCGGCCTTGGCGAAGGCCTGGGCCTGGTCGGCGGCGGCGTCCTCGAAGATCGTCGCTTCGAACTGGCCCGAGGAATCGGAGAGGGTCGCCATCATGTAGCGCCGGCCCCGGGCCGAGGTGCGCCAGCGCACGTCCTCGACCAGGCCGGCCATGACCGCGCCGGCGCGGCCGCCGTCGGCGGGCATGGGGAGGGCGGCGAGGTCGGCGAAGCGGCGGGCGCCGTGGGCGGCGGCGAGGTGGCGGTAATTGTCGACCGGATGGGCCGAGAAATAGAAGCCGAAGCTCTCCTTCTCCGCGGCCATAAGCTGGGCGAGCGTCCAATTCTCGGCGGAGGGCATCCGGATCGGGACGACATTGGCCGGTCCCTCGCCGAACAGGCCGCCCTGCCCCGAGCTGCGCGCGTCGGCGGCGCTGGAGGCGGCGGAAAGGATGGTCTCGGCGGCGGCGAACACCGCCGAACGCTCGGCCAAACCATCGAACGCGCCGGCGCCGGCGAGGCTCTCGATCTGGCGGCGGTTGAGGAGGCGCGGATCGATCCGCGCCGCGAAATCGTCGAGGCTGGCGAACGGGCCCGCCTGGCGCTCGACGACGAGCTGCTCCATCGCCTTCTCGCCGACGCCCTTGAGCGCGCCGAGCGCATAGCGGACCGCGAGGCCCTCGCCATGCGCCTCGACCGAGAAATCGGCCTGGCTCGCGTTGATCGAGGGCGGCAGGCAGGCGATCCCCATGCGCCGCATGTCGTCGACGAAGATCGCGAGCTTGTCGGTGACGTGGCTGTCGAAGCACATCGAGGCCGCGTAGAATTCGACCGGATGGTGCGCCTTCAGCCAGGCGGTCTGATAGGCGATCAGGGCATAGCCGGCGGCGTGGCTCTTGTTGAAGCCGTAGCCGGCGAACTTGTCGATCAAATCGAACAATTCGTTGGCCTTGGCCGCGGGGATGTCGTTGACCTCCGCGCAGCCCGCGACGAAGCCGGCGCGCTGCGCGTCCATCTCCGACTTGATCTTCTTGCCCATCGCGCGGCGCAGGAGATCGGCCTGGCCGAGGCTGAACCCGGCGAGCACCTTCGCCGATTCCATCACCTGCTCCTGGTAGACGAAGATGCCATAAGTCTCGCGGAGCACCTCCTCGAGCAGGGGATGGGGATATTCGATTCTGGCGCGGCCGTTCTTGCGGTCGCCGAAGGCCGGGATGTTGTCCATCGGCCCGGGCCGGTAGAGCGAGACCAGCGCGATGATGTCGGCGAAGCTGGTCGGCTTCACCGCGGCGAGGGTGCGCCGCATCCCCTCCGATTCCAGCTGGAAGACACCGACCGTGTCGCCGCGCTGGAGGAGCTCGTAGACCGCCGGATCGTCCCACGGCATCAGCCGGTCGAGATCGACCGCGATTCCGCGCTTGGCCAGCAGCTCCACCGCCTTGCGTAGCACCGAGAGCGTCTTGAGGCCGAGAAAGTCGAGCTTCACCAGGCCCGCCGCCTCGACATATTTCATGTCGAACTGGGTGACCGGCATGTCGGAGCGCGGGTCGCGATAGAGCGGGACGAGGGCGTCGAGCCGGCGGTCCCCGATCACCACGCCCGCGGCATGGGTCGAGGCGTGGCGGGGCAGGCCTTCGAGCTTCATCGCGAGGTCGAACAGGCGCCGCACCTGGGCGTCGCCCTGATATTCGGAGGCGAGCTCGGTCACGCCGTTCAGCGCCCGCTCCAGGGTCCAGGGATCGGTCGGGTGGTTGGGGATCAATTTGGCGAGCCGGTCGACCTGGCCGTAGGGCATTTGCAGGACGCGGCCCGTGTCCTTGAGCACGGCGCGCGCCTTCAATTTTCCGAAGGTGATGATCTGGGCGACCTTGTCGGCGCCGTAGCGTTCCTGGACGTAGCGGATCACCTCGCCGCGCCGCGTTTCGCAGAAATCGATGTCGAAGTCCGGCATCGAGACGCGCTCGGGATTGAGGAAACGTTCGAACAGCAGGCCGAGCCGGATCGGATCGAGATCGGTGATGGTGAGCGCCCAGGCGACCAGGGAACCGGCGCCGGAGCCGCGGCCCGGGCCCACCGGAATCGCACGCTCCTTCGCCCATTTGATGAAGTCGGCGACGATCAGGAAATAGCCGGCGAAGCCCATCTCGATGATGACGTCCGCCTCATAGTCGAGCCGTTCGAAATAGGCCTGGCGCTCGGCCTCGCCGAGATCGTCATAGGCGGCGAGCCTCAGCGCGAGACCGCTCCGCGCGTCGGCGCGGAGCTGCGCGGCTTCGGCGTCGAGATTGCCGGCGACGCTCGGCAGGATCGGCTTGCGCCTGGGCGCGGCGACCGCGCAGCGCCGGGCGATGACGGATGTATTGTCGATCGCCTCGGGCAGATCGGCGAAGAGCGCGCGCATTTCGGCGGTGGGCTTGATCCAGGCCTCGGGCGAGGAGCGGATCCGGTCGCTCCGCTCGATCTGGCTCGACTGGGCGATGCAGAGCATGGCGTCGTGGGCGTGGTGGAAGCTCGCATCGGCGTAGGAGGCGGGGTTGGTCGCGACCAGAGGCAGGCCGCGCGCATAAGCGAGCGCGATCAATTCGGCCTCGGCGGCCTGCTCGACCGCATCGCCGCGGCGGCTGAGCTCGACATAGAGCCGACCCGGGAACAGGGATTCGAGCCGGTCGGCGACGGCGTCGAAGCTCTGGCCCGCAGCGATCAGGCGGGCGAGCGCCCCCTCCCCGCCGCCCGTCAGCGCGATCAGACCCTCGGTGCGTCCCTCGAGCGCGTCGAAGGCGACATGGGCTTCCTCCTCGACCGGCCGGCCGAGATGCGCCTCCGACACCAAAGCGCAGAGATTGGCATAGCCGGTCTCGTCCTGCGCGTAGAGCGGCAGCCAGTCGATCACCGGCGCCTTTGCGTCCCTGTCGCCAATCCCGCCTTGGTCGCCGGGCCGGGCGACGCCGAGCAGGGTACCGATGATCGGCTGCACCCCGGCCTCGACGCAGGCGTCGGTGAACGGCATCGCCGCGTAGAGCCCGTTGCGGTCGGTCAAAGCCGCGGCCGGAAAATCGAGCCGCTTCGCCTGCTTGGCGATGGCCTTGGGCTCGATCGCCCCTTCGAGCATCGTATAGCAGGAGAAGATGCGGAGCGGCACGTAAGGGGCGGACGACATGGCGCGACCATGGCCCTCCCGCGCGATTCGCAAAAGGCCGGCCTTCACTTGTCCACAGGAAATCAGGTGCTGGACGGTGCCCGGTCGGCTCTCGCCATCCAGCGCGGGAGCAGGACGCGGCGCAGGATGACCATGATCGCCGCAAGCGGCAGCATCACCTTGGGCATCTGCTCGACCGGTATGAACAGGCCCGGGAGGAAGATGATCGGCATGCCGAGCGTGACGATCACGCGCGACCAGCGATAGGCATTGCTCACCTCGGGCGCCATCAGCCCCGGCCGGCGCGCGGCGTAAAGCCACATCGCCGCGTTCACGAGCCCGCAGGCGACCATCGCCGCGGCATAGAGGCGGAACGGGGCCTCGTCCTCGCCGGGGGCGTAGACGCCGTGGATGACGGCGGGCAGCAGGGCGATCAGGCACAGCAGCAGGAGGGTGAGCGCGGTCAGCGGGCCGTCGACGCGGCGGAGGCGGGCGAACAGATTCCGGTGCCCGATCCAGAAGATGGCGATGATCACGAAACTCAGCAGGTAGGCGATGATCGGGCGGGCCATGGCGCGGGTCAGCTCGGCCAGCGACCCATGGTCGTGCGGCATCTGGATCTCGAGCGCGGCGAGCGTGATCGCAATCGCGAAGATGCCGTCTGAGAGCATCAGCAGCCGGTCATAGGAATGGCGCCGGACATGATCGTCGAGCGCTTCCACAGTGGCCAGGGATTCGGGCTCGCTCATCTCGGTCCCCCTTATTCCAGCACGCCTTCGTGCAGCCGCAGCACCCGGTCCATCTTGGCCGCGATCCGCTCGTTATGGGTGGCGACGAGCGCGGCGCTGCCCTCTCCGCGGACCAGGCTCAGGAATTCGGCGAAGACGATGTCGGCTGTGGCCTCGTCGAGATTGCCGGTGGGCTCGTCGGCGAGAACCAGGGCCGGGCGGTTGGCGAGCGCGCGGGCGACGGCGACGCGCTGCTGCTCGCCGCCGGAGAGCTTGCTCGGGCGGTGGGTCAGCCGCTCGGCGAGGCCGAGCGCGCCGAGCAGGGACTCCGCCCGCTCGCGCGCCGCGGCCCGGGTCGCGCCCCGGACGAGCTGCGGGATGACGACATTCTCGGCGGCGCTGAAATCCGGAAGGAGGTGGTGGAACTGGTAGACGAAGCCCAAAGTGTCGCGGCGGACGCGGGTACGGGCGCCGTCATCGAGCGACGCCGCCTCCTCGCCGTTGATGCGGATCGAGCCTTCGAAGCCCCCCTCGAGCAGCCCGACCGCCTGGAGCAGGGTCGACTTGCCCGAGCCCGAGGGACCGAGCAAAGCCACGATCTCGCCGGCGCCGACCTTGAGGTCGATGCCGCGCAGGACATGGATCGCGACCCCGGCCTGGACGAAGCTGCGCTTGAGGCCGGCGACCTCGAGGACCTCACTCATAGCGCAGCACCTGGACCGGGTCGGTGCTCGCCGCCTTCCAGGCCGGATAGAGAGTGGCGAGGAAGCTCAGGACCAGCGCCATGACCACGATCGCGGCGACCTCGACCGGCGAGGTCCTGGACGGCAGCTCGGTGAGGAAGCGGACCGAAGGATCCCAGAGATTCTGCCCCGTCAGCCGCTGGAAGAAATCGACCACCGGCTGGCGGAAATAGAGGCCGAGAGCGCCGAGGATCGCGCCGGCGATGATCCCGAGCACGCCGATCGTGACCCCCACGGTCATGAACACCTTGAGGAGGCTTCGTCGCGGCGCGCCCATCGTGCGCAGGATGGCGATGTCCCTGGTCTTGGCGCGGACCAGCATGATCAGGGAGGAGAGGATATTGAACACCGCGACGAGGACGATGATCGAGAGGACGACGAACATCACCACCCGCTCGACCTGCAGCGCCTCGAACAGGGCCGAGTTGAGCGAGCGCCAGTCGGTGATCACGGCGCGGTTGGCGAGGCGGCCGGCGAGCGGCGAGAGGATCTCGCCGACCCGGTCGGGATCGGTGGTGTTGACCTCGACCATGCCGACCGAATCGCCGACCATCAGGAAGTTCTGCGCCTCCTGGAGCGGCATCACCACATAGGCCTTGTCGTAATCATAGAGTCCGACCTCGAAGATCGCGCCGACCTGATAGTCGACGATCCGCGGCACCGTCCCGAACGCGGTGGTCCGGCCCTGCGGCGAGATGATCGTGATCGAGCTGCCGACCCTGAGGCCCAGCAATTCGGCGAGGCGCGAGCCGATCGCGACGCTGTTGCCGTCGGGCCGGAGCGAGGCGAGCGAGCCCGCGACGACATTGTCGCGAATGATCGGATTGTTGCGGATGTCCTGCAGCTCGATGCCGCGCAGCAGGATCGCCTCGACCCGCCCCTCATTGGTCGCCATCAGCGGCTGCTCGATCAGGGGAAGGGCGGAGGTCACGCCCTGGGTCTGGCGCGCCTGCGCGGCGATCGACCGCCAATTGTCGAGCCGGCCGCCATAGCCCTGGATCACCGCGTGCCCGTTGAGCCCGACCACCTTCTCGAACAGCTCGGCGCGGAAGCCGGCCATCACGCTCATCACGATGATCAAGGCCGCCACGCCGAGCATCACCGCCGCGAGGCTGATCCCCGCGACCAGGAAGATGAACCCCTCGCCCTTGCCCGGCAGCAGATAGCGCCGCGCGATCATCCGTTCGTAGCGGTTGAGGATCAAAGGAAGACCCTCACCCTGCCCTCTCCCGCAAGCGGGAGAGGGTGAGAAATAGAGACCGTCCCGACGCGCCCCTTCTCCCGCTTGCGGGAGAAGGTTGGGATGAGGGCCTTCTTCTTCCCTTCATCCCGTCAGCCTCGCCAAGGCGCTTTCGAGGCTGAGCTCCTCGCGCTCGCCGGTGGCGCGGCGCTTCAATTCCACCACGCTCTTCTCCAGGCCCTTGGGCCCGACGATCAGCTGCCAGGGCAGGCCGATCAGGTCCATGGTCGCGAACTTGGCGCCGCCCCGCTCGTCACGGTCGTCGTAGAGCGTCTCGATTTCGGCCGAGTGGAGCCGGGCGTAGATATTGTCGGCGGCTGCGGCGCAGGCCGAATCGTCGGCGCGCATGTTGATCAGCCCGACCTGGAAGGGCGCCACCGCCTCCGGCCAGACGATGCCGTTGTCGTCATGGCCGGCCTCGATGATCGCGCCCATCAGCCGCGAGACGCCGATCCCGTAGCTGCCCATCTGCGGGTGGACTTGGCTGCCGTCGGCGGCCTGGACCGCGAAGCCCATCGACTCGCTATATTTGGTGCCGAAGGCGAAGATGTGGCCGACCTCGATCCCGCGCCGGCTGCGGAGCCGCTCGGCCGGCACCGGGCACTCGGCGACCTTGGCATGCTCCTCCTCCTCCATCGCATAGAGGCCGGTCAGCCGGGCGATGGTCGAGGCGTCGGCGGAGAGCAATTCGTCGCGCGACACGTCCTCGAGCGCGGCATCGTAGAAGAGCGCGCTCTCGCCCGTGTCGGCGAGGATGTGGAATTCGTGGCTGAGGTCGCCGCCGATCGGCCCGGTCGGCGCCCGCACCGGCACCGCCTGCAGGCCCATCCGTGCGAAGGTGCGCAAATAAGCGACGAACATCGCCTCGTAGCTCGCCTTGAGCCCCGCCTCGTCGAGATCGAAGGAATAAGCGTCCTTCATCAGGAACTCGCGGCCGCGCATGATCCCGAAGCGCGGACGGACCTCATCACGGAACTTCCACTGGATATGATAGAGCGTGCGCGGCAGGTCGCGATAAGATTTGACCGAGCCCAGGAAGATCTGGGTGATCATCTCCTCGTTGGTCGGCCCGTAGAGCATTTCGCTCCCCTTGCGGTCGGGGAAGCGCAGCATTTCGGGGCCGTAGGCGTCGTAGCGGCCGGACTGGCGCCAGAGCTCGGCCGACTGGATGGTCGGCATCAGCAATTCGATCGCGCCCGCCTTGTCCTGCTCCTCGCGCACCACCTGCTCGATCCGCTTGAGCACGCGGTGGCCGAGCGGGAGCCAGGCGTAGATGCCGGCCGCGGTCTGGCGGATCAGCCCGGCGCGCAGCATGAGCTTGTGGCTGACGATCTGCGCGTCGGCGGGCGTCTCCTTGACGACGGGCAGGAAATAACGGGTCAGGCGCATGGCGCGGCTCTAGAGCCTGATCACTGGAGGTGGAAGCGCTTTGCGCTGCACCTCTCTCTCGTCCGTCATGCCAGCGAAAGCTGGCATCCAGGGGGGCCTGAGTGGTGCGATGTCGCATCCGCCCCCGGAACCGCGTGTGGACCCGGCCTTCGCCGGGGTGACGAAAAGAGAAAGTGCGCGCGCCGCCCGCGCCCTGTTGCCGAGTGGCAACAGTCGCGGCGCAAAGCGGCCACGGCGGGCAATCGGGCGGTGACAGGAGCGGCCGCCGGGCATACCGTCCCTCCCACGCAACCAAGGACTTAACGGCCTGGTTCGGGGAGGCTTCGGCCCCGCTTCTCTCTTGCGAGGTGAGAAAAGCGAGCGGGCCGGAGCGTCACAAGGGGGTAGATGGCCGCGAGGCCGTCTCACGGGTGCCCGGTTCTCACGAACCGGGCACTTGTTCGTTCGGGCCCCCGACATTGTATCCCGACGCCTTTGCCCCTATATCCGGGGTGCTGACGTCGCCTGCGAGCGAAATCGACGCCTTCGGGCTTCTCTCTCCTTTCAAGCAACTCTGGCCCCGCCGCGCCCCTTTGCGCGACGGTGATACCAAAACCGAAAGGACTGAATCATGGCCTCAGGCACCGTTAAATTCTTCAATACCGACCGCGGCTACGGCTTCATCGCCAACGACGCCGGCGGCCCGGACGCCTTCGTCCACATCACCGCCGTCGAGCAGGCGGGCCTCGGCACGCTGCGCGAAGGCCAGAAGGTCAGCTACGAGCTCGAGACCGGCAAGAACGGCAAGAGCTCGGCCGTCAATCTCGCCGACGCTTCCTAAGGCATGGCCAAGGAAGAGCTGATGGTCATGGAGGGGTTGGTCGACGAGATCTTCCCCGACGGACGCTTCGGCGTGATGCTCGACAACGAGCATCGGATCATCGCCTACACCGCCGGCAAGATGCGGCGCTTCCGCATCAAGTCGGTGGTCGGCGACCGCGTCCATGTCGAGATGACGCCCTACGATCTTTCGAAGGGGCGGATCATCTTCCGCGAGAAGCTCCCAGGCCAGGGGCCGGGCGGGCCGCGCAAGCGGGCCTACCGGCGATGAGCCGCCACACACCAACCAGACAGGCGGGAGATCCCGCCAAGGAATGAAATGAACGTACAGAATATCGGGTCGAAGCGGCCCAAGCTCTACCCGCCGAAAGCTCTGCTTGCGGCCGGGCCGATGCCGGACCGCTCTCCCACCCTCTCCGGCTTCGAGTTGCGCAAGATCGTGACCGAGATGCTCGGATAGGGCCGACGCCCTCTCCCTCATCGGGGGAGGGCTTTTTGATGAACGGAGCAACCAATGTCGCGCGAAATCGTGAAACCCTATCTGATCGCCAAGGAGGAGGACGGCAGCTTCCGCCTCACCGTCCGCGAGACCCGCTACAACAGCCAGGGCTATCCCCTGGTCACCGCCACCCCCGTCGCCGAAAGCTTCAAGAGCGCGACCGCGGCGCGCACCCATGCCCGCGAGAATTTCGGCGCCGTGCCGGGGCAGTTCGCGGCGAAATAAGCTTAGCGGATCCGGTTGATCGGGCCGCCTTGCGGAGTTGCGGTGGTCCGTCGCGGCGCGGCCACACACCGCCGCACCGCCTCGAACGAACGCACCCGCTCCCCTGTTGAAGCTCCGACTCGCGGCGCCGGCGATCGCCGGCCGCGGTCGAGTAACCTCCAAGGGAGATTTTCAGATGACACGCAAACCTTTCATGCTGGCGCTCGCGAGCGCCGGTCTCATCGTCGGCGGCCAGGCGCTGGCGCAGGGCCGCGGCGGCGGTCATGGCGGCGGCACGGGCGGCGGCTTCGGCGCCTCCATGGGCCATGGCGGCTTCGGCACCGGCATCGACATGCGCACCGACGCGCGGCTGAGCAGCCCGGGCCCAGCGCACGTCAATGCCCGCGCGCTCGAGCGCGCCAACCAGCATAGCGTGCTGCGCGCAAATGGGGCGACGGAAGCGGACATCGACGCCATGTCGGGCGTCGAGCGGCGGACGATCGCCCGTGCCCGCAGCCAGGGTCCCGCCCATGCCAACGCCCGGGCGATCGCGCGCGCCAACGCCAACAGCGTGCTGCACAGGCCGGCGACGACCACGACGCGCACCGCCTCCCATGCCGGCCGCGGCATCGCCCGGCGCAGGGCGGCGCGCGCCCATAGCCAGGGCGCGGCGCATGCCAATGCCCGCGCGATCGCGCGGTCCAACGCCAACAGCGCGCTCCACGCCAGCACGACGGTCACGACGATGACGCCCCGCCGCCGCTGAACGAAGCGCCTGACATTCCCATGGGCGGCGCCCGGTCGGGCGCCACCCTTTTCTCCGCGCCGCCAAGCGCGGCCGGCTTGGGCCTGTTCGCCCTTCCGCCGACGCGTTAATGCCGGGCCATGGCGAAGCGCAGCATCCTGATCGTCGGCGGCGGCACGGCCGGGTGGCTGACGGCGGCCTATCTCGCCAAATATCTTGACATCGCCGACCAGGGCCAGATCGAGATCATCCTGCTCGAATCGCCGGAGATCGGGATCATCGGGGTCGGCGAGGGCACCTTCCCCACCATCCGCACCACGCTCAAATTCCTCGGCATCGACGAGAGCCGCTTCATCCGCCGTACCTCGGCCACGTTCAAGCAGGGCATAAGATTCACCGACTGGGTGCGCACCCCCGAGCCGGGCAGCCATTCGCATTTCTTCCACCCGTTCGAGGCGCCCTTCACCACCGAGGGGACGAGCCTGGTGCCCTACTGGCTGCTCCAGGACGAGGCGACGCGGCCCAGCTTCGCCGAGGCGGTGACCATCCAGAACCGGGTCGCCGAGGCGAAGCGCGCGCCGAAACGGCCGGACGAGGGCGATTTCTCCGGGCCGCTCAACTACGCCTATCATTTCGACGCCGCGCGCCTCGCCGAGATCCTGGCCGACCGCGCCAGGGAGCTGGGCGTCACCCATCTCAAGGGGCTGATGACCGATGTCGCGCTCGATGAATCGGGCGCGATCGACCATCTCGTCACCCAGGAGCACGGCAATCTCAGGGCCGATCTCTATATCGACTGCAGCGGCTTTCGCGCCGAGCTGATCGGCCGCGCGCTGGAAGTGCCGTTCAAATCGGTGCGCCACATCCTGTTCACCGACCGCGCGCTCGCCTGCAAGATCCCCTACGACCGGCCCGACGCGCCGCTCGAAAGCTTTACCATCGCCGCGGCGCACGAGGCCGGCTGGACCTGGGACATCGGCCTCGCCGGCGCGCGCGGGATCGGCTGCGTCTATTCGAGCGCCCACATCTCGGACGACCGCGCGGCCGCAATCCTGCGCGATTATGCGGGCCCCGGGGCCAACGAGGTGGCGATGCGGCGGATTCCGTTCGAGGCCGGCTGGCGCGAGAAGCAATGGGTGAGGAACTGCGTCGCGGTCGGCCTCGCCGGCGGCTTCCTCGAGCCGCTCGAATCGACCGGGGTGCTGATGATCGAGGCCGCCGCGGGCATGATCGCCGAGCTCTTCCCGCACAACGGGCCGGTCGACGCCCCGGCGCGCCGGTTCAACGAGCTGATCAACGCGCGCTACGAGAATATCGTCAACTTCCTGAAGCTCCATTATTGCCTGAGCCGGCGAAGCGAGCCCTTCTGGCGCGACAATGCCGATCCCGCCTCGATCCCCGAACGCCTGCGCGAGCTGCTCGAGCAATGGCGCTACCGCCCGCCCGGCCGTTTCGACTTCATCCTCGATCTCGAGAGCTTCGCCTTCTTCAACTATCAGTACATCCTCTACGGGATGGAGTTCAAAACCGACCTCAGCCCCGTCCGCGACGATTTCCCCAACGTGAAGGAAGCGGAGAAGCTCTTCGCCCGCATCCGCAATTTCGGCGAGCGCGCGACGCACGACCTGCCGACCCACCGGAGCCTGATCCAGCAGATCAATGCCGCGGGCGAACGGCTGGTGGCGGTCTAGGGCGCCCGCATATTCCCGCGTATTTTGCGTAAATACGCGGGATTCAGACACTGCCGGTCCGCCGGGAGCGGCCGGGCGCGGGCACGGGGAAGCGCGAGCGGGCGGTGCTGCCGACGTCGTGACAAATATCATTCGTCGGAATTATCCTACACAATCCGACAAGTCAAGCGGAAAATCCGCGGGCTCGGTGTGCATGGGTCCCGGCGTTCGCCGGGATGACTCTCCAGGGGCATGCCGTGTTCGAGCGGAACGATGTCCTAAGCGACCGCGCCCGAATGGAGCAGCACCTCGTCGAGGTCTCGCAGGTCGCGGCCGCGGGTTTCCCTGCCGAACCAGGCGACCAGCGCCAGGGCCGCGACCACCGGCACGACGACCGCGCCGGCGACGATGCCGATCGGCGGCACCAGCTTAGTGATCGAAAGGGCCTGGGCGATCACGCCGCCCCCCTTGGTGCAGGCCGCCACCCAGCCGGTCGCCCGGCCGCGCACGCGCAGCGGAAAGCTCTCCGCCGTATAAGGCAGCACGATCGCGATGATCCCGTTGATGCCGATGATCAGCAAGGCGAAGGGAAGCACCGGATCGCCGCCGCCGAACAGCTCCAGCCTGAGAATGCCGAGCAGGCCGAGCATCAGGAGGCCGACCGACGCCGCGAGCGACCATTTGGTGCTCCACAGGCTGTAGACGAGCGCGCAGACGAAGGCCATCGGGATGGCGATCAGCGCGGACTTGGCGAGCAGCCCGTTGGCGATCTCGACCGGATAGCCCTGATCGCGCAGGTGCGCCGGCAGCCAGAGCAAAAGCCCGAAATTGACGAAGCCCCAGGCCAAAGCGGTGATCGAGAGCGCGGCGAGCTTGCCGTAGAGCCGCAGGCCGGTGAGCGCGCCGTTCCCGGAGGCGGCGGCGGGCCTCGCGGGTTCGGGGCCGAGCGTCTTCGCCACCGCGCCGAACTTCCTCATCACCGCCCGCGCCTCGAGCGCGCGGCCGCGCGCGAGCAGGAACTTGGCGCTTTCCGGGATGAAGGCGCCGAGGAAGACGAGGGCGAGCCCGGTCGGCAGGTTGAGCAGCCAGAGGATGCGCCAGCCGAGGACCGGCACGATCCAGGTCGCGGCGGCGCTCGCGGCGAGATAGCCGCCGCCGGCGCCGAGCCCGCCGACCAGCACCAGGCTCCAGCCGCGATGCCGGCTCGGCATCATCTCGGCGAGCAGGGCGTAGGTGACCGGCAGCATGCCGCCGGCCGCGGCGCCCATCATGAAGCACATGCCGATATTCCAGGCGAGGCTCGGCATCGCGCCGCAGATCGAGGTGCCGACGAACATCACCGCCGAGAGGAGGATGGTCGCCTTGCGCCCGTAAATGTCGGCGAGCACGCCCCAGACCACCGATCCGGTCACCGTGCCGATCAGCGCGAAGAAGGGGACCAGGGAGGCCGCCGCCTGGTCGACCCGATATTCGTGCTTCATCCCGTCGATCGTGAAGCCCAGGGAGGCGGGCTTCATCGTGTCGATGACGAGGGCGACGACGAGCACGACCAGGAGGCCCCAATGGGCCGGGCCGAGCTGCGCATCCTCCGGCGCGGCGACAAGGATGTCCGCCGCCGCCGCGCGCTGCGCCGCGACGTTGCGCGGCAGCAAGCCCCAGGCCGCGACCAGGCAGCCGCCGACGATCAGGAACATGCCGAACACCATGTCCCAGCCCATCGGCATGCCGGCGAGCATGAAGTTCATCGTCCGGCCCATCATGAACATCGGGACGTGCATCAGCACGCCGGCCGTCACCGCCGCGACGCCGAGCGCGAAGGCCCAGATGCCGCGCCGGTCGGAGAGGGTCGATGCGAAAGAGGTCATGCGCGGCGGGAGCCGGGAGCGCCGCGGCGCAGCGAAGGCCGGAAGAAAAAGGCCTGCGCGGAGCGCAGGCCAGGGAGAGCCGGTCGGGCAGGATTCCTGGCGAGGAGGAGGCGGCCCGTGGCATCAGACGACATGGTTCGGCCTCCCCCCGGGCGTGCCCATCGGCGCGCCCCAATGCTTCCGGCCGAGGGAGCCCGGATTTCGAGGCCGGATGCAATCGCAAAGCGACCGGCGATGGTAACGCTACCATCATTTTTCCCGGCCCCGGCCCTTTTCTGTTGCGAAGGCGACACAAGTTAGTAATGTGCCTACATAACGCTGCCATCATTATAGGCACGTAGGTACCAATCGGAGCGACTCATGAAGGTCGTCACCAGCCGCGAGTTCAACCAGGACGTGAGCCGGGCGAAGCGCGCGGCGAAAGCGGAGCCGGTCTTCGTCACCGACCGCGGCCGGCCGACCCATGTGCTGCTCAGCATCGAGGCGTTCCGCCAGCTCACCGGCCAGGGCGAATCGATCGTCGACCTGCTCGCCATGCCCGGCCTCGCCGACGTCGAGCCCGACCCCGGCAGCCCGAGCGACGCCTGGGACCGGCGCGAGAGCTTCCCCTGATGTACCTGCTCGACACCGGTATCGTCTTCGCGCTGCGCGGCGCCAAGGCGGGGCGCACCGACCCCGGCCTCGCCGCCTGGGCCGCCTCCATCGCCCGCGAGGACATGTTCATCTCCGCCCTCGCCTTGCTCGAGCTCGACGACGATGCGGCGCGGCTCGAGCGCAAGGACAAGGCCGCCGGCGCGGCGCTCCGCGCCTGGATCGGCGACCAGGTGACGAAGGCGTTCGAGGGGCGGATCCTGCCCGTCGACGCGGCCGTGGTCCGCCGCCGTGCCCTCCTCCCCTATCCGGACGCGCGCGACGGCCTGCTCGCCGCGACCGCAATCGAGCACGGCCTCACTTTGGTCACCCGCAATGTCGCCGCGTTCAAGGCCGGCCGGGTCAGGACCTTCAACCCCTGGGGCTACACCCCCACCGCGTCCGAGGAGGATGCCGACTGGCGCCAGGCGGCGCGGACCGGCTCGCTCTGGCTGAAGAATCTGTTCGTGCGGAGCTAGGGTCGGCTCAACAATTTCGAGTCACCCCGGCGAAGGGGCACCCCGCAAAGTAGTACTTTGCGGGGACCCCAAAGGCCGGGGCCCAGGAACACCGGCGGAGTCAGACAGGCGAGGACGTTCGCACCTACCCCCAAATTCCGTGTTCATGGGTCCCGGCCCCTTCGACTGCCTGCAAGGCAGGCGCTCAGGACAGGCTTCGCCGGGATGACTCCTGATTAGTCCACCCGCCTGACCGTCTCCTCCAGCGTCGCGACGCTGAAGCCGAAGCGGCGGAAGGTCATGCGGTTGTGGGCGCTGCGGCCCCCCGGCTGGAGCGTGATCCACTGCTCGACCGAGGGCCCCTCGCTGCTGCGGTAGCGCAGATGGAGGATGTTGCCGGTCACCTCGCCGGTCACCGGGCCGTCGGCGTCGGTGAGCGTGCCGGTCAGCCCGTTGGCGCCGGAGCGGACCAGCCGCCAGGTGCGCCGCCGCGCGGGCGCGCCTTCCTCCTCGACCAGCTGATCGATGACCAAGGTCCCGCCCCCCTCGATCCGCCCGCGGCTGTGCGCGCGCACGCCGTGGCTGCCCGAGAGGATCACGCTCACCCGCCCCTCCCCTTCAGTCCGGCCGACGAAGAAATGCTCGGGCGCGAGCGCCTGGACGAGGAGCAGAGCGGCAAGGCTGGCTGGAAAGGGCAGTGGCAGGTCCCGGGCTCGCGGCCCGGGCGCCGATCGCGCGGACTGGAAACAAGGGCTTAGCCCAAATGGCGCGGCGGCGCCAGCGTCGGGGGCGCTTCGGGATCTGCCCATGCGAACCGGTACCCGACGACCCCCGCGAAGGCGTATCGACATTCATCCTTTAAAGTCCCCCCTCGAGGGGGAGGGTTAGTGGGGGTGTCGGGCCTTCGAGGGCGGCTGCAGACGCCGAACCCCCTCACCCCAACCCTCTCCCCGCCGGGGAGAGGGAGTCAACGGACTAGCGGAATGTCGACACAGCCTAATCCACCCGCCGGATCGTTTCCTCCAGCGTCGCGACTCCGAAGCCGAAGCGGCGGAAGGTCATGCGGTTGCTGGCGCTGCGCCCGCCCGGATGCATCGTGATCCATTGCTCGACCGAGGGCCCCAGCCGGCTGAGATAGCGCAAATGGAGGACGTTTCCCGCCACCTCGCCGGTCACCGGGCCGACCGCGCCGGTCAGCGTGCCGGTGAGGAGGTTGGCGCCGGAGCGGACCAGCCGCCAGGTCAGCCGCCGCGCGGGCTTGCCCTCCTCCTCGACGATCTGATCGACCACCAGGGCGCCGCCCTGCTCGATCCGCCCCCGGCTGTGCGCGCGCACGCCGTGGCTGCCCGAGAGCATCACGCTGACCCGCCCCTCCCCCTCGGTGCGGCCGACGAAGAAATGCTCCGGCGCGATCGCCTGGACGAGGAGCAGGGCGGCAAAACTGGCTGAGAGGGGCAAAGGCAATTCCCGGGGTCGTGGCCCGGGCGCACTTCGCTGCGGACTGAAGCTGAACGCGCCAGACCCCGATAGCGCTCCGCCCCCTGCGGAAAATACCTGCCGGCAATCAAAAGCCCGCTGGCGGTTGCGCATGCGCGCCCTAAATGGGACGCGACACCTACGGACCGGGAGACGCGATCATGGCCGACGAGATGGACCCTGCCGACAACCAGCCGCCGGGCTACGTGCCGCCCGCAGTCTGGACCTGGGACTCGCCGAGCGGCGGCCAATTCGCCAACATCAATCGGCCGACCTCCGGCGCCACCCACGACCAGACGCTCCCGGTCGGCCGGCATCCGCTCCAGCTCTATTCGCTGGGCACGCCCAACGGCGTCAAGGTCACGATCATGCTCGAGGAGCTGCTCGCCGCCGGCCATGCGGGCGCCGAATATGACGCCTGGATGATCCGGATCGGCGAGGGCGAGCAGTTCGGATCGGGCTTCGTCGCGGTCAACCCGAACAGCAAGATCCCGGCGATGATGGACCACAGCACGGACCCGCCGACGCGGCTGTTCGAGAGCGGATCGATCCTCGTCTACCTGGCCGAGAAGTTCGGCGCCTTCCTCCCCACCAGCCAGCCGGCGCGGGCGGAGACGTTCAACTGGCTGATGTGGCAGATGGGATCGGCTCCGTTCGTCGGCGGCGGCTTCGGCCATTTCTTCGCCTATGCGCCGTTCAAGATCGAATATGCGATCAACCGCTACGCGATGGAGACCAAGCGCCAGCTCCACGTGCTCGATACGCATCTGGCGAACCACGAATATCTCGCCGGCGACGAATACACGATCGCCGATATGGCGATCTGGCCCTGGTACGGCGCGATCGTGCGCGGCGCCGCTTATGGCGCCGCCGAGTTCCTGTCGGCGCACGAATATGAGAACGTTGCGCGCTGGGTGAAGATGATCTGGGCGCGCGAGCCGGTCCAGCGCGGCCGCCTCGTCAATTCGACTTCGGTGCCGGAGGAGCACCGGGTGACGGAGCGGCATGAGGCGGGGGATATCGACAGGGTGCGGGCGGTGATGATGGCTGAGGGGGTGGGGGAGCCGGCGGTTTGAGGACGCGACCGCAATTTCGGACGCACGATTTGACGTGGCCAGACCGCGAACACCCTTCGGAAGGTCTTCCCGGAAAAAAGATTTAGTCGCCTTCGCCAATATTCCTTGAGAGTCCCTCCAAGCTTATAACACCATCTCTCAGGCCGATGCCCAACGCGAATCGGGTATGATCAAATGATGTTCTGGGTTGCCACGCCGGGAACTGTGCTTAAGCTGGCGGCGGGGGGAATAGGCAGTATGATCACGCCAAAACGCCGCGGTGGAGAAAAATTAAGAATATTTCTTGGCAGCTCAAGCGAGCGGAAGACCGAAGCCGAGGAGATAATGAGACTGGTCCAAGCGGAAGGTTGGGAGGTCATACCGTGGTGGAAGCCCGGTCTCTTCTCTCCAGGAAAGACTGTATTCGCTGTTTTAACTCGCCTGGCTCCCTCGCTTGACGCTGCCATATTGGTTTTCTCCGACGACGACAAAGTTTGGTTTCGCGGAAATCCCGTGGGCGCGCCGCGTGACAACGTCTTGATTGAATACGGTTTGTTCACTGGGGTTGTAGGGGGGACCGAGGATGACCGAGTTATAATCTGCAGGATAGGAGATCCAAAGGGAGCGAGCGACCTCGCGGGCATTATTTACATTCAATTTGACCCTGCCAAAGTTACTTCGTTCGTCGAGGAACTGAAGCCCTGGCTGGAAAGTGTAAAAACGCGCTCCGCTGAGCAGGCATATGGGTTGGCGCGGGTCTACACGACTAACTTACGTAAAGAACTCTTTTTGTCGGGCGAACAAGTCGTCCGGTCAGCAACCTCGGAGATCGTCCTCTGCGCCCGGACTCCGGTGCCATTCGTGGGAACTAGGCCCTATGACGATTCTGATGACCCCTCCGATCATGAGAAGACCCAGCTGGACGCCTACGAAAGTGCCATAATGTCGCTATATTCTAATGATCGGAAGCGCATTACCATAATAGGATGTATCGATTCACTCAGTGAAGACATCAAGGCGTTCGGCAACGACTTTCAGATTCGCGTACGAACTAGATTGAACGATCTTTATAGCCACGCCGCGAAACTCAATGGAAGGCTTAGCCTCCGATGGAGCACCGAACCCAATTTAACTACTTTTGTCACAGGAGACGCAGACGTTATCGTGTGGTTCAAGAACATTGACGCGGAAAACGTTTGGTTTCACTGCTCGAATCCGGACTTCGCGAAGGCGCTGAAGCAACATGCGCGTCGAGCGTCCCAAGCGCTTGCTTTAAACGATCTAGAAAGCAGGCTGGGGTTGGAGAACGCCGGTGCGTAGTGAGGCACATGATGGCACGGACGTGGTTGTCTTCGCCCCTTTAATGGAGGAGTGTGCCGCCTTTTTAAAGATTGCAAAGCCGGCGTGGGTAGAAGACGAACCCAATGCTGATTTGAAATTTTTGATGAGACCTAGAGAGCTTTTTGAAATATCGGGTCATGTTATATGCCCAGATGCAATGGGCAGGACAGAAGCGGCGATCGCTGTAACTAAGGCCTGCATACTCTACCGACCGAGACTTGTTATCGTTTGTGGCAGAGCCGGTGGGTTACGGTATTGGGGCAATTCGGCACGCCGGCTATCAATCGGTGACGTAATTGTTACCACGAAGTTGGTCGATCTCGATATTAGAAAAATGACCCGTTATGGTATCGATGACGTTCGGCCGCGAGTTCCGGACTTGGCTGGAGAGGAGCTGGCATGCGCTGAGGAAGTAGCGAAAAGCAAATGGTGGAGATTTTTGCCTGAAAATAAAAAAAATCCTAAAGCTCATTTTGGTTCGGTTATATCCGGTAACATAATCCTAGCTTCTGAAACCATGCAAGCTGAAATGGCGGAATTGTTGGCAGAGCATGCACACTTTTACCGGAGGCCGCCCATAGGTATTGAGATGGAGGGGATCGGTGCCGCTATGGCTGTTCTCAGGTTGAGAAACGAGCAGCAGTTTTTTGATCTGAGACTAATTATGATAAGAGGTATTTCTGATTTTGCTGACTCTCATAAGAATTTAGATGAGTTACATGGGAGACATTTATCCAGTCTAAGTGCCGCGAGTTTTGCTGTCAGCTACTTATTAAGATATTTTGGCTGTCCCGGCCAGCCTCAGAAGACCGTTGACCTTGACTAAACCGACTCCCCTTCGCGGGCGGCCGCTTCAGTCATTTCTTCAACTATGTGCCGTTCAAGATCGAATATGCGATCAACCGCTACGCGATGGAGACCAAGCGCCAGCTCCACGTGCTCGACCCGCACCTGGCGAAGAACGAATATCTCGCCGGCGACGAGTACACGATCGCCGCCCTCGCCGCCTTCCCCTGGTACGGCAACATGATGCGCGGCGCCTATGGCGCGGCCGAGTTCCTTTCGGTGCAGGAGTACAAGAATCTCGACCGCTGGGTGGAGGCGATCTCGGCGCGCGAGCCGGTCCAGCGCGGGCGGACCGTGAATTTGACCTGGGGGCCGGAGGAGCACCGGGTGACCGAGCTGCACGGGGCGGCAGATGTGGATCGGGTGCGGGCGGTGATGATGGCTGAGGGGGGCGGTTTGAAGGCGGTGCTATGCTACGAGGGGCCAGGGTCGCGTCTGGGATGCCTTTCCCGATTATGTACATCCTCCAAAGTAGATGCGTGACTCCCAGCAACACGCGGTATTATAATAAAAAGCGTGGCAAGAGCACACAGGGGCGCTGTAGAGCAGCCTGGCGAGTTGCCAGATCCATTCCTTACGTCCCTATTTTCGCAGAGCGACGATTGGGACCCTGTTACACTCTGCGCTGGTTATGATGGAGGCGAGTGGCGATGTGCTGAGCTAGCCAAGCATCTCGCCGAATGGCTTCTGGAATTTTCGCTTCGGAAGCACGAGCTAGAATACATCACACCTGCAACGGCAGTCGCCGCCATAAGGACAGCCGCATCACGTGTTTTCCGTGAGGATGGCCGATCCCGTGGTGAAGCCGGTGAACTCCTCCTTCACGCAGGATGCAGGCAAGAGTTCGAAACCAGCCAGTTGGTCGCGAGACTATATTACAAATCTTCACTAGACGAGCAGGTTCATGGTTTTGATTGCGTCCACTTTCGCGAAGTGGACAATCGCGTAGAGCTGTGGCTCGGGGAAGCAAAGATCATCAGATCGGCTGACTCGGCGATATCAAAAGCGCGGCAATCAATTAAGTCGCATCTGGATCGCGGATTTCTCGCTGCGCAAAAGGTCCTGATAGCACCGAAGATAAGCTCGGAAAGCGATGAGTTGTATCGGAAGGTGGAACATCTTCTTCATCGGAATACTCCCGTGGATCGACTTCTCGATGCCTTGGTAGTCCCCGTGCTTATTGCGACTGACAGCGAGGCCGTTGCCAAGCATGATCGACATTGCGATGGTTACATGTTGGCCGTTCATGATGAGATGTCGAGTGTGTCGGCGCGGTTAAAACGGGGGGAGCCATTTGGGTCGATTCGAATTCAGCCAATTTACGTCCCGCTTCTCTCCAAGGAGCTCTTTAGAAGGGCTTTCGGCGCGGTCGTGAAAGGGCTGCAATGAATCCCTTTCTGTCCCCTCTGGAAAAATGGCTACGCTGCCCTGCCTCGGACTTGAGAAATCATGCCTTCGAAGCCGCCCAATTTGCCGCGGCGAACCTCCTTGAAGGCGGTTCGAAAGCCGATGATGCGCGCGATGCAGCGATACGCTTACGAGCAATTCTGACTGAGCGCTCGGAGGAGCTCTCAGATTTCCGACCCTTAATAGACGCACTCACGCGTGAGGTAGGTCTATATCCATATCTCGACGGATCTATTCATCTAACGGATTTGGTGGTGCGGGAGGCATTTCGTTCTCCAACTGAGTCGGACGTCATCTTCCACGCCGATCAGCAGCGTATTTTCTACTCACTAACGAACGGTCGGAACGTAGTAGCAAGTGCACCCACCAGCTTCGGAAAATCCCTCCTCATCGACTCCCTTATCGCCCTGGAGCATGTACAGCGTTCAGCGATTATTGTTCCGACTCTGGCGTTACTAGACGAAACCCGGAAGCGCTTGATGCAGAAATTCAGCGCGCGAGCTACCATCATTTTTCATCGATCTCAAACCGCACCCGCGTCCGGAAAGGTCGTATTTATCGGCACTCAAGAACGCCTCCTCGATAGAGAGGATATAGGTGACCTAGATGTCTTGGTGGTCGATGAATTTTACAAGGCCGATCCATCATTCTCGAATCAAAGGTTCATTGCATTAAACGCCGCTATTTCGACCCTCTCCCGGAGAAGCAAACAGTTCTTCCTGATCGGACCATTCATCGACGACGTCGACAAACGCGGTTGGAGAGACGCGGATGTGGATGAGGTAATCACCCACTTTCGTACGGTAGCTGCCGATACATCAGAGCTAGCAGTTGAAGACAGCCACCCCTCTCAACTCCACGAACTCTTAAAGGAACCGGGCAATGTACCTGCGCTGGTTTTCGTTCGCTCACCTAACTCAGCCTCGGACCTTACCGAATCCCTCCTAGAGGACGGTGTCTCGATAAACTCCGATTGGGCCACTGCGTATGCCAATTGGTTGGGAGAGCACTACTCGGAAAAGTGGTCGCTGGTAAAAGCGCTAAGACATGGATTCGCCTACCACCACGGGCGTCTCCCCCGCTCCGTCGCGTCCACGCTAGTCCGCGCATTCAACCAAGGCCGACTTGAGGTTCTTCTCTGCACTTCGACGCTTATCGAAGGTGTCAACACCGCAGCCAAGAGCGTTATCATCTGGGACAAAAGTATTGACGGCAAGTCGCTAGATTATTTCACCTTTTCTAACATCAGAGGGCGGGCTGGCCGAATGGGGCGCCACTACGTCGGCAAAGTGTTTCACTTTCATCCCGAGCCCAAGGAGAAGCTACAGCATGTGGAGGTTCCCGGCCTCGGTGAGGGCGGCGATGTCGATGAGATTCTCGCTCACTATGATCCTGCAGAGGTGTCGCCAGCTGCCACGGAGAGAATGCTGGCTTGGACCGACAGGACGGGGTTGAACCCTGAGCAGCTTAAGCGTTTCTCTGGCCTCACCTTTGCTCGGCTAGAACGCCTCAAGCAGAACGTCGATGCGCTCTCCGAGGACGAACTCGCCATCCTTTCTTGGCATTCCATGCCTCGTTACGAACAACTGATGGTTCTTTGCGACTTGATGTGGCGAACCTTCGATCTCTCACGCTCGGGAGCGAAGCGCCACAAACAGATGACGTTATTCATTTGGAGTTTGTATAAATCTGGATCGCTGACATCCTTCATGCGGCGCTTCCTCCGCAGCATGTGGCCGAGTCATCCCGATGCAATTTTTGGATTTCTCCGTGCTTGTGAGTACAATTTACCGGCCATGATTATGGCAGCACAGGAAAGTCTTCGAGAAAATCGCGATGTAGATGCCAACTATTCTCTCTTGGCTGCAAAGCTGGAAAACTGGTTTCTTCCAGGGAAGGTAAAAGCCCTTGAGGAAATCGGCTTCCCGGTCATTGTCTTCGAGAAATTGAAGCTGCCCATCCCCGCGGGCGCGTCTGTCGAGCAATTGCTTTGGCGAGCGGTGGCAGTGGCCAGAAAACAACGCCTTAGCTCCATCGAAATGGAGATGATCGAGAGCACTATTCCCCGACAACTGAATTTGAGCGCCATAAGGTAGCAGCGCATCAATAGCTCGGTTGGGTACGATAGATCGGGGTCGCGCCGTCAGCGCGACCGGCGTTGCAAACACGATAGTAAATGATGGCCGCAATCAGGTCGGACGAAAGCCGGGGAGCGCCACCGCGCGCCGGAGTCCGCTCTCATGCCGACGGCGGCCGATCCGCGAAAAAAGGATGCCGGCCCAGTCATGGCCGGCAGGATTGACATGGCAGAGTTACTGGATTGTTTAAGTCCCCCCGCCAGCCTTAGATGAGTGACGCCTCCTCCCAAACAACAGATGTCGAGCCCACACTCCACTTTAGTACCATTCTCTCCGCTCGCTTCGTCAGACACTGGTGACGCAGCGAATTGTTTTAGGTATCATCCGCTCAATTGAGGGAAGAGACGGAGTCAAATCCGCTACCACCCTTTCACGTTGTGTTCTGCGTAACCTAATGCTGTCGCGAAGCCAGACGACAGAAATCTACAGGTACGAATCTTGGTCCCGTCATAGTTTTCCATTGGGGCAAACCCAGCCGGTCACCGCCCCAGCTTCGTTTGTGGAATCACCAGGACCACCGGATGCGCTCCTGGACTCAGTTACGGAGGGATTGAATGCTAAATCCAGATTGGCACCACAAACAGCGCGTTAAGGCGGAAGCGCATTGGAACAATGTCCTAGACGCCGTTGGCATAGACAAGGCTTCCGCTCTGTTGCTGTCTAGCAGCGGCGATGAAGTGAACATCGGGGCGCCCTTTACAGCTATCGAGCCAACGTCTAAGCGGCCATGGGACTTTCATCCTGATCGCCACTTCGTGGTGAGCTGGATCTCGGCCCGGCGCCGCCGAGAAGAAGATAAGCAGACCGCGTCTCAAGAGCGAACGCTGAAAATGCAATGGATCGCCCTTGCCATCTCCGCCATTGGGGCGGTTACCTCGATATTTAACGCGATTAGGTCCTTTTGGGGGAGCTGAATAATGCCTATATTGTCACTCGCAGATGTATGCTGTGCTGTAACCGGCAGGCCGAAGGAGACGTTGACAGATTGGGTGTACGTTAGCGAAATTACGCAAATTTCTTCTGAAGTGGCACCGGGCGCGCTATTTGTGGCACTGAAAGGCGCGCGTCACGACGGACACTCCTTTTTGGAAGAGGCTAAGCAACGAGGTGCGACCGCAGCTATCGTTGAACGCTACATGGACGTCGATATCCCGCAGATGCTGGTACCGTCGAGCAGGGTCGCGTTGGGGGATTTAGCGCGCTTATACAGGTCCCGCCTGAATATACCTATTGTCGCGATAACGGGCAGCGTTGGAAAAACAACGACGAAAGAAATGGTATCTCACACATTAAGTAAACGTTTACGTGTTCATCGTAGCCGCGGAAATTTCAATAATGAACTCGGCGTTCCTATAGAAATGCTACGGATATTGCCTGAAAATAACGTATCTGTCTTGGAGTTGGCTATGAGAGGTTCTGGACAAATCGAATATTTGTCTAGAATGTCGCGGCCGGTTATCGGGGTTATTACGAATATTGGCATTTCGCATATTGAACAACTACAGTCTATAGATAATATTGCTAAAGCGAAAGCCGAATTGTTGATTGGTATGGATGCTTGCTCGCTTTTAGTTATCAACGCAGATGATAAATATTTTGGATATTTGCGTGATCGAGCGCCTGGCCGTGTAGTATCTTTCGGCGAAGCTGAACACTCTGACTATAGAATCACGCAATTACAGTTGGGGAAAAATGGACGACCGTCATTTAAGCTGAATGGTGTACCGTTCACGCTTGAGCGATGTGTTGGGAAGTACAATGCTATCAATGCAGCTGCGGTATTTGCTGTGGCTACCGAGCTGGGGTTGCGGCCAGAGGAAATAGCGACGCAGCTTTCCAGCTTTGAGACTCCCGCGCGGCGGGGAAAGTTTTCTAATTCGTTGTCCGGCGCAACCATATTGGACAACACCTATAACTCGGCTCCCGATTCGGTCGGTGCGTCTTTATCTACTTTGGCGGACCTTAGAAGTAAAAATATGCGCACCGTGGCGGTCATAGGTGACATGCTTGAGCTTGGTCATCATAGTATAGAAGCGCATCAGCGCATCGGTGAAATGGCGAGCGAAGCAAACCTGAGTCTGCTGGTGACTGTAGGCCAATACTCAGAATACACGGGCAAAAGCTCCGGGATGGCAGCGTGGAAGCATTTCCCCGACGCCGCGTCGGCGGCCGAGTTTCTATTGAAAGAGGTGCACAAAGATGATGTTGTTATGGTACAGGGGTCGCGCTTCATGCAGCTGGACACGATTGTAGATGCGCTGGAACGTGGACGGCTAGTCGACCTTCCAATTGAATGAGCGGCCGTAGGAGCCCAACTCGCATCCGCTCCCGGAACACGATCGCCTTTTCGACATCGTTCGAAGGCGAAACTGGGCCGCGCCATCTCTGCCCCAACACCATCGGAGGTAGCAGCAAGACTCGATCGCTACAGTGAACAAAAAGGAAATTGGACGTAGGTGCTGCTGTCAGGCTGCGAGCACGCGTGGCTCACTTTCTTCATGAACGGCGGCCATCGTTCAAAAGTCGGGGCCCGGCGCGCGTCCAAGCCCGCGCCACGCATCAGGTCAGCACTTCCTTAGGCAAGATCAAAGAATCCGCAATACAACTCCCACTCCAATCCAGATTGACATTGTGGGGCGAAGGTACGGGTTGGTTGGCTCCTCCACGACCTCATGGGAGCTCCGAGGCGAGCCGGCGCAATTCTTTGCACCGCCTTCAATGGGCGCCTAGATCAACCGACTCTGCTTGACGGCGGCCTCTATGAACGAGGCGAACAGAGGATGCGGGTCGCACGGCGTTGACTTCAGCTCCGGGTGAAACTGCACGCCACCCTTCGACTCGACCCCTCCCCTCGGTCGGGCTCGGCTCAGGACAATCGGACGATTCATAGGCTCACACAAGCCGTGACTGCCGCACGGCCGCCGCGATGAAGCTGGCGAAAAGCGGGTGCGGGTCAAACGGTTTGCTCTTCAATTCCGGGTGGAATTGTACACCTATGAACCAGCTAAGGTCCGGCCGCTCCACGATCTCTGGCAACTCCCCGTCCGGGCTCATCCCTGAGAAGACCAAGCCCCCCTGCTCCAGCCTTTCCTTATAGTGGACGTTGACCTCGTACCGATGCCGGTGGCGTTCGCTGATCGTGTCGGCGCCGTAGATGGTGCGCACGACGCTGTTGCCGTCCAGCTGTGCGGGATAGGCGCCGAGGCGCATGGTGCCGCCGAGGTCGCCGTGGGCCTCGCGCTTCTGCAGGCCTTCCTCGCTCATCCATTCGGTGATGAGGCCGATGATCGGCTCGCTGACTTCGCCGAACTCGCTGGAGCCGGCGCCTTCGAGGCCCGCGGTGTTCCGCGCCGCCTCGATGCAGGCCATCTGCATGCCGAGGCAGATGCCGAAGAAGGGGACGTCGCGGGTGCGGGCGAAGTGGACGCTGGCGATCTTGCCCTCGGAGCCGCGCTCGCCGAAGCCGCCGGGGACGAGGATGGCGTGGCAGGGCTCGAGGACGGCCGCGACCTCGGCATCCTCATGCTCGAACAGCTCCGCGTCGAGCCAGCGTATATTGACCTTCACCCGGTTGGCGAGGCCGCCATGGACGAGCGCCTCGGTCAGCGACTTGTAGGCGTCCTGCAGGCCGACATATTTGCCGACCACGCCGATCGTCACCTCCCCTTCAGGGTTGAACAGGCGGTCGATGACGTCGTCCCAGCGGGCCATGTCGGGCGCGGGCGCGTCGGCGATGCCGAAGGCGAGCAGGACCTCGGCGTCGAGCCCGGCTTCGTGATACTGGGCGGGGACGGCGTAGATGCTGCGCGCGTCGAGCGCGGGGATCACCGCTTCCTTGCGGACGTTGCAGAACAAGGCGATCTTGGCCCGCTCATTGTCCGGCAGCGGATGCTCGCAGCGGCAGACGATGATCTCGGGCTGGATGCCGAGACTGGTGAGCTCGCGCACGCTGTGCTGGGTGGGCTTGGTCTTCAGCTCGCCGGCGGCGGCGATATAGGGAACGAGGGTGGTGTGGATCGAGAGGCACTGGCCGCGCGGGCATTCGTTGCGGAACTGGCGGATCGCCTCGACGAAGGGCAGGGATTCGATGTCGCCGACCGTGCCGCCGACCTCGCAGAGGACGAAATCGCAATCCTCCTCGACGTCGGCGTATATGAATTCCTTGATCGCGTTGGTGACGTGCGGGATCACCTGGACGGTGGCGCCGAGATAGTCGCCGCGGCGCTCGCGCTGGATGATGCCCTGGTAGATGCGGCCCGAGGTGACGTTGTCGCTCTGGCGGGCGGGGACGCCGGTGAAACGCTCGTAATGGCCGAGATCGAGATCGGTCTCGGCCCCGTCGTCGGTGACGTAGACCTCGCCATGCTGATAGGGGGACATCGTCCCCGGATCGACGTTGAGATAGGGATCGAGCTTGCGGAGGCGCACGGTGTAGCCGCGCGCCTGGAGCAGAGCCGCGAGGGAGGCGGCCATGAGGCCCTTGCCAAGGCTGGAGACCACGCCGCCGGTGATAAAAATGAACCGCGCCATGGGAGTCGAGGCTTAAGCGGAGCGGCGCCGAAAGGGCAAGCGCGCGAATCGATTTTTCTTCGATAAGCGGAAGGAAGGCTGTTTCACGCGAAGGCGCGAAGCGCGCCAAGGGGTGCGGTTTCGCTCGCTCCGTCACCCCGGCGAAGGCCGGGGTCCAGTTCGTCGACGCACGAAGTCCGCAGCCTGGATCCCGGCCTGCGCCGGGATGACGATTTGCGTCCTTCGCGTCCTTCGCGCCTTCGCGCCTTCGCGTGAATACCTTCTGGTGCCTACTGCGCGAGCGGGACGCCCGACTGGTTGCCGTTGGCGGGCTGCGCGGGGGCCGGGGTTGCCGGCGCGGCGGCGGGCGGGGGCGCGCCGGGCAAAGGCTGGACCGGGGCGATCGGGCGGGCGAGGTTCGGATCGATGACGTGGCCGCTGCGCTGGTTGGCAGCAAGCGCGGCGAGGATGATCGAGAGCGCGACGAAGATCGAGGCGAGGATCGCCGTGCCGCGGGTCAGGAAATCGGAGGCGCCGCGCGCGCTCATCATCCCCGCCGGGCTGCCGCCGCCGGCGAGCCCGCCGCCTTCGGAACGCTGCATCAGGATGAGCGTGATCAGCAGCAGGGCGATGATCGTCTGGAGGATGAGGAGGAAGGTGAACATGAGGCTCGGTGCTTTCCCTGTCCGTCATGCCAGCGAAGGCTGGCATCCATGCGGCGGTTGAATGGACCCCAGCCTTCGCTGGGCTGACGAAGATGATGAATATGTGGCGGCGATCTAGGATGCGTGGGTCGGGAAGACAAGAAATGAAAGAAGAAGACCCTCACCCTGCCCTCTCCCGCAAGCGGGAGAGGGTGAAAGCGGAGACAAGCGCCGACGCACTCCTTCTCCCGCTTGCGGGAGAAGGTTGGGATGAGGGTCTTTTTCTTTTGTTTCAGGGCTTGCAGCGGTCTGGAGTCGTTTGACTGGATCCCGGCCTTCGCCGGGACACGGCTGCCGCCTGAAGGCGGCAGCCTAACTTGCCGCCGCCGCCTCGATGATCGGAACGAACTGCTCCGCGCTCAGGCTGGCGCCGCCGACCAGGGCGCCGTCGACGTCGGCGACCGCGAACAGCTCCGCGGCATTCTCCGCCTTGACCGAGCCGCCGTAGAGGATGCGGATCCGCGCGCCCCGGTCCCCGTAGCGCGCCACCAGCGCCGCGCGGATCGCGGCGTGCATCTCGGCGACGTCGGCCGGGGTCGCGACCTTGCCGGTGCCGATCGCCCAGATCGGCTCGTAGGCGATGACCAGCTCCCCTTCCTCCCAATCGTCGGGGAGCGAGCCGGCGAGCTGCGCCTCGACCAGGGCGACATGGCCGCCGGCGGCGCGCTGCCCCTCCGATTCGCCGACGCAGACGATCGCGATCAGCCCGCCCTTCAGCGCCGCCGCCGCCTTGGCGCGCACCGCCTCGTCGCTCTCGTGCTGGTCGGCGCGCCGCTCGCTATGGCCGCAAATGGCGAGCCGCGCGCCCGCCTCCTTGATCATCGCCACCGAGACGCAGCCGGTATGGGCGCCGCTCGCCGCCGCGTGGCAATCCTGCGCGCCGATGGTGAGCCCGCCCGAGCGGGTCAGGGCCGGCGCGATCAGGGAGAAGGGCGGGCAGATGGCGACGTCGACCCCGCCCGCCGCGCGCGCCGCCTCGGCGATCGCGGGAAGCTCGCCGAGCAAAGCGATGCTGCCGTTCATCTTCCAATTGCCGGCGACGAGCTTTCTACGGAGATGCATCGGATTGAGGTCCCCCCTAAGTCCCGCGAAACCTTGCCGGGCGAGTAGCGCGCTTCTATGGCCCGCGCAAACACACCTCCGTTTCCGGGACCGTCCATGATCGCCAATTTCCGCAAGTCGCTCCGCTCCTGGGCCACGGTCGGCCTGCTGCTGATCGCCCTGATCGCGATCGTGGTGACCGGCTTCGGCACCGGCGGCTTCGGCGGCCTCGGCAGCCTCACCAAGGGCAGCGGCGCGGACGGCGGCGACCGGCTCGCCACCGTGGAAGGGCGGACGATCACGGGCGAGGAGGTCCGCGATTATGTGAACCGCGCCTTCTCCCGCGCGCGGGCGCAGCAGCCCAATCTCGAAATGTCGGCCTTCCTCGCCCAGGGCGCGTTCGAGGCCGTGCTCAACCAGCTGATCAGCGACCAGGCGGTGCGGGGCTTCGCGATGCGCCAGGGCCTGCGCGTCTCGACCACGATGATCGACCAGCAGATCGCCAACGCGCCGATCTTCCGCAACCTGGCCGGCCAGTTCGACCAGGCGACCTACCGCCAGCAGCTCGCGCAATTGAGGATGAGCGAGACCCAGCTGCGCGACGAGCTGGCGCTGCAATCCTACCGGCGGATGCTGGTCGGCCCGGTCGCGCTCGGCGCCCGCTCGCCCGAGGGCGTCGCCCGCGAATATGCGAACCTGCTGCTCGAGCGGCGCCAGGGCGTGGTCGCGGTCGTCCCCAACCAGCTCGTCGCGGCCACGATCAACCCGACCGATGCCGAGATCGCCGCCTTCTACAATGCCAACCGGGTCGCCTTCACCATCCCCGAGCGGCGGGTGATCAAATATGCGGTGATCGGCCCCGAGCAGGCCGGCCAGATCGCGCCCCCCACGGAGGCCGAGATCGCCGCCGTCTACCGCAACAGCCCGCGCTCCTACGCGGCGCGCGAGACCCGCACGCTCCAGTCGATCGTGCTGCCGACCCAGCAGGCGGCGGACGCGTTCGCGGCGCAGGTGCGCGGCGGCACCAGCTTCGTCGCCGCCGCCCAGCAGGCGGGCTTCGCCGCCTCGGACGTCACCTTCGCCGACCAGACCCGCGACCAGTTCGCCGGAATCAGCACCCCGCAGGTCGCGGCCGCGGCCTTCGCCGCCGCGCAGGGCGCCGTGGTCGGCCCGACGCGCTCGGAGCTCGGCTTCCACGTCGTGCGAGTCGAGCGCGTCACCACGATCGCGGCGCGGCCGCTCGAAGCGGTGCGCGGCGAGATCGCCGCCGCGATCGACCGGCGCAAGCGGACCCAGGCGCTCGCCGCCCTGGTCGCGCAGGTCGAGGACCAGCTTTCCGCCGGCGCCGCCTTCGAGGAGGTGGCGCGCGCCCACAATCTCGCTATCGTCACCACGCCGCCGGTCACCGCGGCGGGCCAGCCCGTGGGCGGCCCGCCCTGGACGGCGCCGCCGGAGCTCGCCGCCTTGCTCCATTCGGCGTTCGACATCGATCCCGAATCTCCCGAGGCCACGATCGAGACGATCACCGCCGACCAGCGCTACGCGATGCTCGGCATCGACCGGGTCGTGCCCGCCGCGCCGGCGCCGCTCGCCGAGATCCGCCAGCAGGTGCGGGAGGCCCTGATCCAGCAGCGCGCCCGCCAGCAGACCCGCGCCCTCGCCGACCGGATCGTGCAGCGGATCAACGCCGGCACCCCCGCCGCGACCGCCTTCGCCGAGGCGCAGCCGCGGATCCCCGCTGCCCGCCCGGTGAACGTGCGCTTCCTCGATCTCAACCAGAGCGGGGCGCAGGTGCCGCCCGCCCTCATCGCCCTGTTCCGGCTCGCCGAGGGCCACGCCATGGTGGTGCCCGCGGAGAACAATGCCGGCTGGTTCGTCGTCGTCCACGAGCATCGCACGCCGGGCGACGCCTCGACCAACACCGCCCTGATCACGCAGCTGCGCAACCAGTTCAACAACGGGATCAGCGAGGAGCTCGCCCAGCAATTCGCCCGCGCGGTCGAGCTGCGCGGCACGGTCGAGCGCGACGAGGATGCGATCCGCCGCGCGCGAGCGGCGATGACGGGCGGCGCCACCCCGCCGGCCAGCTAGGCTTGGCCACGGACAATCACGTCATCCCGGCGAAGGGTTCCCATCAAAATAGTACTTTGATGGGGCCCAAGGCCGGGATCTCGGCGAACCCGGGTCACGGCCCTTCTCCACGAGGCCCCGGCTTTCGCCGGGGTGACGGGCTGTCGGGGCCGTCATGATCCTCGTCCTCGACAATTACGACAGCTTCACCTGGAACCTGGTCCATTATCTGCGCGAGATCGGGGCCGAGGTCCGGGTCGCGCGCAACGACGCGCTGACCGCCGCCGAGGCGATCGCGAGCCGCCCCAACGCGATCCTGATCTCGCCGGGCCCCGGCATTCCCGACCAGGCCGGGATCTCGCTCGACCTGGTCGCGGCCTGCGCCGAGGCGCGCCTGCCCCTGCTCGGCGTCTGCCTCGGCCACCAGGCGATCGCGCAACATTTCGGGGCGCGGATCGCGCGAGCCCCCAGGATCATGCACGGCAAGGTCTCGGCGATCGCGCATGACGCGAGCGGCGTCTTCGCCGGCCTTCCCTCGCCCTTCGCCGCGACCCGCTACCATTCGCTGACCGCGCCGCCCGACTCGCTCCCCGCCGCCCTAGTCGTCAACGCGCGGGCCGAGGACGGCACGATCCAGGGCGTCCGCCATGCCGGCCTGCCCATCCACGGCGTCCAGTTTCACCCCGAAAGCATCGCCAGCGAACATGGCCATGTCCTGCTCGCCAACTTCCTCCGGCTCGGGGCGCTTGCCGCCGCGGCTTGACTTCTGCCGAAACGTTCCTTACACGTTCCGCTTACGTTCCACGGCAGGGGATCCTTCATGCTGACGCGCAAGCAACACGAGCTCCTTCTTTACATCGACAGGCATCTTTCCGAGACCGGCGTCTCGCCCTCGTTCGAGGAGATGAAGGACGCGCTCGATCTCAAGTCGAAGAGCGGCGTGCACCGGCTGATCTCGGCGCTGGAGGAACGCGGCTTCATCCGCCGCCTGCCCAACCGGGCGCGCGCGCTCGAGGTGCTGAAGGTGCCGGAGACGAAACCGGCGGCGCAGGCGGGCGCGGCGCTGCGCGTGCCCCAGGCCGCCAACGACATGATCATCGATCTGCCGCTGCACGGCCGGATCGCGGCGGGCACGCCGATCGAGGCGCTGCAGGGCACCGACACCCTCCCCGTCCCCGCCGCCTTGCTCGGGCCAGGCGAGCATTATGCGCTCGAAGTGGCCGGCGATTCGATGGTCGACGAAGGCATACTCGACGGCGACTATGCCCTGATCCGCCGCCAGGACACGGCCCGCGACGGCGAGATCGTGGTCGCCCTGGTCAACGACGAGGAGGCGACGCTCAAGACCTTCCGCCGCGAAGGCCAGATGATCCGCCTCGACCCCGCCAACCGCCATTACGACCCCCAGCGCTACCGGCCCGACCAGGTCCAGATCCAGGGCAGGCTCGCTGGACTGCTCAGGAGGTACTGAACATGCGCAATGCCCTGATCCTCGCCGGAATGTTCCTCGCAACCGGCTGCGCGTCCCAGACGGGAGGCTCGGTCCAGCTGGCCGCGGGTCAGCAGGGCAATCGCTGCACGGCGACCGTCGAGGGGCGGCCCGTCGTGTTCAACACCGACGGGCGCGATTTCAGCCATTTGCGCGGCCAGCCGGTGACGATCGCGGCGAGCGCGAACCTGCCCCATCGCTGCGTGGGAATCCTGATCGCGGCGCTGCAGCGCGCCGGCACCGGGCCGATCACCTACGATGACCAAGGGCGGACGCAGGAGGCGATGGCGGGAGCCGAGACGGGCCGGCCGACGATCCGCAGGGCGTCGGCCTCCTCCTTTTCGAGCGAGCGTCCTGCCTATGAGAAAAGGATGAGGAGGGCGGAATGGCGAGGCTCAACTATGTCGAACTCCCGGTCGGCGAAATCGGACCGGCCAAAACATTCTACGAAAGCGCCTTCGGCTGGGCGCTGACGGCGTTCGGGCCGAGCTACGCCTGCACCCTCACCGGCGACACCGACATCGGCCTGCAGGGCGACGCCGCCGAAGCGACGGCGGCGCCGCTGGCGGTGATCCAGGTCGAGGATCTCGACGCGGCGCTGGCGGCGGTCGAGGCGGCGGGCGGCACGATCGCGCGGCCGATCTTCTCCTTTCCCGGCGGACGGCGCTTCCAGTTCCACGACCCCGCCGGCAACGAGCTCGCCTGCATGCAGGCGGATTGAGCCCACGCCCCGCTGCGGCCGACCGCCGTCCGGGCGCTGTTTCATGCCCCCCCGCTGCCTAACCGTCCGCCGAGGGATTTCAGTCTCGGCGAACCATAAGAGCCGTGCTCAGGCGATCCGTTCCGGCACCGCGGACGCGTCCTCGGTCAGCGATTCGAGCGTCCCGAGCGCCTCCCAGGGGAAGACGAACCAGCTCTTGTCCTCGCTGCGGTCGATCGCGCTGCCCCGATAATCGGCCTTCGCCTTGGATCGGACATTGTCGACCAGCACCGCGACGCGCAGGCCCCCGGCCTCGCCGCTCTTCGCCTCGATCGCGGCGCGCAGACAGGCGATCGTGCCGCCGCTGTCGTTGATGTCGTCGACGATCAGCAGGTGCTGGCCGGCCCTGATCTTCGCCGCCAGCTTGTCGAGCAGCTCGTCGGCGAAGCCGACCTCGCCCGAGCTGTGATCGACCGAGAGCAAAGGGACGCCGGTCCGGTGCGAGAGATAGCAGGCGGGGACCAGCCCGCCGCGGCCGATCCCGATCAGGAAATCGGGCTTCCAGGCGTCGGCCTCGATCGCCCGGGCGACCGCCTCGACGTCGGCGAGGAATTGTTCGTAGGAGATCGGAGCGAAAACGGGCGTGGGCATGAGTTCATGGTCCCTCTTCGCGGCGAGACGCGGACCATAAGGGCGCCCCCTCGCAGCGACAACCGGAGAAAGAAGCCGCCGCGGCTCAGCCGGCGGCGCTCGCCGGGCGGTAGAGCCAGCAATTGACCGCGAAGCGCGAGTCGGCGAATGCCTTCGAGGGGCAGGCGACCTCGCGCACCTCGTGCCGCACCCAGGAGGGGAAGAGGACGAAGCTGTTCTGCTCGGGCGGGACGTCGACGAAGACGTCGTCGCCCTCGACGCCGAACGCGAACAGCCGAAGCGCGCCGCCCGAGAAATGCTTCGGCTCGCGATGGAAATAATAGACGCCGCTGAGGACCCGGTCCCCGCGCGCGTGCCGGGCGGCGCCGGTGAGGACGTCGATATGCGGCTTGAAGCGCCCGCCGTCATTATAGGCGACCATTTCGAGCTCCTTCACCCTTAGGTCGAACGGCGCGACTCCGGCGTCGGCGAAGAGCGAAGGCGCGAGCGCGTCGACCCGCGCCTCGATCGGCGCGCGCCAGGATGTCCCGGCCGCGCTCCTGAGGCTGGCCGACGACCGGCGATCCGCATCGTGCCGGCCGCCATAGACCTGGGAGGGTGCGAAATCCGCCTCATGGGCAATGGCCCAGGCGACCAGCCTCTGATGGTCCTCCGGCGCGAGGAAATCCCGGTAGACGTGGAAGGGGGGCATCCGCACCGGAGCATGGGCCTCAGACGACATCGCCGAAGCTCTGCCATCTAATCCCGGCGGCGGCAACGCGCGGCCCGCGAGGTTCGATACGCCCCGGCCGTTCAGCGGATGGTATCGAACAATATGGTGATCCGGTCGGCGGCGCTTCCATTGATCACGCTGTGGGTACGGCTGGCGTCGATCTGCCAGGCTTCGCCCGGCCGCGGCCATTTCGCCTCGCCGCCCACGGTGAGGATCACGCCCGGCTCCGAGGCGAGGGCGAGCTGGTAGCGGCGCTCGACGATTCCGTCCACGCCGTCGAAATGGGGCGCGAGGCCGCAGCCGGGCGGCATCCGGCCGACCCGGCAATGGCTCAGCTTTCCGGTATCGCCATGATCGGCGGCGAGGATGGCAAGGACGGCCTCGATCAGCTTCCAGACCTCCGGCAGCTCGCTCAGCATCTGCCGGGTGCCCGGGCCCGAAAGCAGCTGGATGTAGCGCAGATCGTCATCGTTGATCTGGATCCAGACATGGTCCGGCTGGGCGGCCAGCTGGGCCAGCGCGGGCGCGACGTCGAGGCCCTCGGCGATCCTCAGGAAATTGTCCACGCGTCCTTCCCTCATCGCGCCGGGAGCGCCCAGGGGTGGCGCCCCTGCCGCTCCGCCACCGTCGCCACCGCGGGCGGATCGCCGAGGACGATCGAAAGCCCGCCCGTCCGCCGCAGCAGGAGGAGGTCGGCGCGGAGCCAGCGCGGCGTGCAGCCGCGCGGGAGCGCGCGGTCGGAGATCACGATGTCGGCCGCTGCGCAGGCCTGGATCATCTCCTCCCAGGGGATCCGATTCGGAGTGCGGGTGGCGAGGATATGCCAGCGGCGCCCGCCCCGCTCGAGCGCGGCGGCGCAGAGGTCCGGGCTGCAGGCGGCGATCGGCAGCGATTCGAGGTCCTGGAAGTCGGGTTCGGCCCCGCTCGCTTCCGCCAATGTGTCGCGGACATAATCGCCGGCGCGCGAGCGCAGCAGAGCGAGCTCGCCCTCCGGCGTGCGCAAGGCGAGATGGCGGCCGTCGCCGGTGACGATCAGGTCCGGCGGCGGGGTCGCCAGCGCCCAGAGCGCGCCGAGCGCGAGCGGAACCAGGCCCCAGAGGCGCAGCTTCGTCCGCCACAGGCAGATCCAGAGACCTCCGGCCACCATCAAGGCGAAGGCGGCGGGCGCCATCGCCGGCAGCAGCGCCACCGCGCCCGGCGCGGTCGCGGCGGAGCGGGCGAGCCAGAGCAGGAAGGACAAAGCCTGGCCGGTCAGCCACCAGAAGGGCGCGCCGAGGCCGACCAGGTCGAGCAGCAGGGCCAGCGCCTCGAGCGGCATGATGATGAAGGTGGTGAGCGGGATCGCGACGACGTTGGCGAAGGCGCCGTAAAGGCCCTGCCGGTGGAAATGGAACAGGGCGATCGGCGCGAGCGCGACCTCGACCGCGATGCCGGTGAGGACAAGCGCGAGGAGGGCGCGGAGGATCCGCGCGGGCCAGCCTTCGTCCCGGCGCGCGAACCAGGCTTTGGCGCGCTTGCTTTCGTGGAGCGCGACGATCGCGACGATCGCGGCGAAGCTCAGCTGGAAGCTCGCCCCCGCCAGGCTGTCGGGCCAGAGCAGGAGCACGATCATGGCGCCGACCGCGACCATCCTGAGCGTGATCGCCTCGCGGCCGAGCGCGATGCCGGCGAGGACGAGCAGAGCGGCGACGCAGGAGCGGACGGTCGGCACCTCGGCCCCGGTCAGCAAGGTATAGGCGATGCCGGCGAGCGCGCCGGCGCCGGCGGCGATCAGGACCAGGCGGTAGCGGAGCGCCAGGGTCGGACTCAGGGCGAGGAGCTTCAGGGTCAGCAGCATGACCGCGCCGACGACCGCGGTGAGGTGAAGCCCGCTGACCGAGAGCAGATGGGCGAGGCCCGAGCGGCGCATCGCGTCGGCATCGGCCTCGGGAATGCCATATTGGTCGCCGGTCGCGAGCGCCGCCGCGATCCCCCCCTCCCCGGCCGCGGCGCCGAGCCGGGCGCGGATATGATTGGACAGGCGCTGGCGAAGGACGGCGATGCGGGCCCAGAAGCTTTGCGTCGCGGCGGGCGCGATCACCTCCACGCCGAGCGCGCGCCCGGTGCCGCCGATCTGCTGGAACCAGGCGGCGCGGCTGAAATCATAGGCGCCGGGCACGGGCGTCGGCGCCGGCGGCATCATCCAGGCGCGCACGCGGATCGTGGCGCCGGGCTCGAGCCCCGCCACCATCTTGTCGGCCTCGACATTGATCCGGACCCGCACCGGCAGCCCCTCCCCGGCCGGGCGGACGACGAGGCGGGTCGCGCCCTCGGCGAGCGACTGGACGCTCTCGACGTTCGCGACCATCTCGAGCTGCCGCTCGCGCGCGATCCGCGGCGCTTCGGCGCGCTCCGCCTCCCACCAGACCAGGGCGCAGCCCAGAGCCGCGGCGAGGCTGAACAGGATGAGCGCCAGCCCCCAGCGCGTCCCCGTGCCCAGCGCCAGCGCGGCCAGCGCCGCGCCGCCCGCGGCGAGCAGGAAGATGGTCCACTGCAGCTCGTCGGCCAGATAGAACCAGGCGGCGATCCCGAGCATCAGGCCGACCGGGAGCCAGAGCGGCAGCTGCTCGCGCTCGGCCTCGGCCAGGGCTTCGAGGCGGTCGGAGAGGGTCTTCCGGGCCTGCCGAAGACGAGTCATCCCGGACTTGATCCGGGATCCATGAACACCCGACTCGACGGCTCTATCGCCGGCCTCGGTGTTCATGGGTCCCGGCCTTCGCCGGGATGACGCAGGCGGGCGCGATACCGGGATGGCGCGCCCCTTCCTAGGGTCAAGCCGGCTATGCTAGGGCCGCGCGCGTCCTGGGTCGCCATGGCCCGCATGGTTGGAGATTGAGCGCGTGAGCGCAAGCCCGGAGACTTCAAGGCCGATCGTCACGCGCTTCGCGCCCTCGCCCACCGGTTTCCTCCATATCGGCGGGGCGCGGACAGCCTTGTTCAACTGGCTCTATGCGCGCCATCATGGCGGCCGCTTCCTGCTGCGCATCGAGGATACGGACAAGGCGCGCTCCACCCAGGCGGCGATCGACGCGATCCTCGACGGCATGACCTGGCTCGGCCTCGACTGGGACGGCGAG
>Ga0070686_100000187_pt1 | contig 43608 bp, 20 predicted proteins | sample KBSS23LmetaG_FD_65654 | JGI IMG/M metagenome (GOLD analysis project Ga0070686, IMG submission 65654) | Switchgrass rhizosphere microbial communities from Kellogg Biological Station, Michigan, USA - KBS S2-3L metaG | ecosystem: Host-associated > Plants > Roots > Rhizosphere ...
CCTGGATTCCTGGATTCCTGGATTCCTGGATTCCTGGATTCCTGGATTCCTGGATTCCTGGATTCCTGGATTCCTGGATTCCTGAATCCCCGGATCCCCAGATCCCCAGATCCCCGGATCCCCAGATCCCCAGATCCCCGGCCCCGGACCCCTCACGTCCCCACTCCTGCCCTCGCCCGCCCCACGCCCGCCCACTGCCACGCATCGCCCTCGTGCAGCGCGGCGTAGACGTCGTCGCGCAGCGCGTTGGCTTCCTCGCTGGTGAGGGTGCGGGCGAGGTCGCGGATCACCACGCGCACCAGCACGTTCTTCTGCCCCGGCCGGAGGCCGATGCGTTCGCGCGCCACCGCCGGCAGCGCGTCGTGCGGCGTTTCCGACAGCACCTCCACCGCCTCAAGGCTTTCCACCCGCTGGCCCAGCGCGGTGCGCACCCGGTCGCCCACCTCCTCGGGCGTGGTCCCGTCCGCGATGGCGATGGAGAGGTCGCGGCGGACGGGCGGCTGGTGCGACACCGGGCGGTACGGTTCTAGGTCCAGCATCTGCGCGGAGATGCGAGGGTCTTCCGCGCGCAGCAGGCGGATGTCGGGGATGCCCTTCGCCAGCATCAGCAGCCGGTCGAGCCCCACGCCCATCGCCAGCCCAGTGTGGCCGTCGGGAAGCCCGCACTCGCGCAGGATGGCGGGGAGGGCGATGCCGCACTCGCCCACCTCCACCCATTCGCCGTTCCACCTCACCTCCACCTCCACGCCGTCCACCGTGTAGGGGTGCGGCGAGGGGTTGAGGCGGTATTCGGCGCCGGGGACCAGCGCGCTCGCCAGCGCCGACACCATCTCGCGCAGGTCGGCGCCGCCCAGCGGCCGCGCGGCGATGCGCCACAGGTCCATCTGGTGCGGCTCGCCGGTGTGCAGCCGATCGATCTGGTCGCGGCGGTAGGCCAGCCCGGGGCACGCCAGCAGCACGTCGGTTGGGGGACTGGCCGACAGCTCGCGCAGCAGCGGGGGGATCATGGCGGTGGTGTGCGTGCGCAGCACCCGGCCCGGCGCCACGTAGCGCGTGTAGCGTGCGTCGCGCGTCACCGCGCCGGGGCCGATGTGCAGCCGGTCGTAGTTGTCGGCGGTCGACACCACCGGGTGCGCGCGGTGGATGCGGAGCTCGCACCCCCAGCGCGCGGTGAGCGCGGCTGTGACGCGGCCGACCAGCAGCTGCATGGCGTGCGGCCCCTGCGCGGGGTCGCTCAGGTCGCGCAGGGCCAGGGCGCGCTCCAGCGCCGCGGGCGGGATGATGGAGATGGACATCGGGACTTTCCTCGTTCTGGCTGTGAGCGGCCGGGCGCGGGATGCGCCGGGCACGGGCAAACGAAAACGCCCCCCGGCACCGCTGCCGGGGGGCGTGGCCCGTGGGCTCACACCAGCGAGGAAGTCCGCGAGATCTACCGCACGCGCGCGACTGCCCTCCACATCCCGGCCGGGGTGCGGGGGCAGGTAAATCGGCGCGCGGCGCGAATGGTCATCTCGGGCTCTCGATCAGTCTGTCTACGGACATGGGGCTCGACTTCACCGGATAAACATCGGCATGGGGCCGCGAACCAGTCAAGTCTTCTCGGTGATGACGATGGCGCCGTTTTCGGCGCGGGGGCCGAAGCGGCCGCGGGCCATGACCGGTGCCAGCCACTGGACCAGAGCCACGTCGGTCGGAACCACCTCCCGGAGTGTTTCCACATTGCCCAACAGCTGGCCGGTGCTGCGGAACACCAGGATGTCGGCCGGTCCTTCGGCCTTCACGTCGGCGCGGCTGTTCCGCAGCCAGCGGGGGCGCAGGCGGGCGACCGCGTCGTACAGCGTGGAAACGTGCGTCGAGTCGAGCTCGGACGAGGTGAGCTGGTTCATGTTCCTGCGCACCCGGTGCCCGCTGGACGGCGATGCCTCGTGCGACGAGTCGGCGTGCGCAGCCACGGCAGCGGTGGAATCGGCCGGCTGCGTCTGGGCCGCCGCTGCGCCGGCGCCGAACGCCAGCGCGATGGCCGCGGAGGCCAGGGTTACAACGAATTTCATGGGATGACCTTGGGGAACGACGGAGAGCGATCGGGCGCGGGCGGTGGGGACGGCCCGGGAACATGAGGTGAGTGCCGTTGAAAATGATGTTTCCGGGACGATGGCGCAACGCGCGGCCGCGGAATGGCCACTGAGAGTTTCACACGGAACGGATTCAGCCGAGTTGGCGGAGTGCGCGGAACGACGGCCGATGACTCCGCTGACTCTGCTGACTCCGCGTGAAACGCTGCTTTTCCGCAGTACGGCTGGGTCTGGCTCGCGCCGGATCGGGCGCATCGCCGAACGGCAACGTCCCCGGGATCGTGGGGAATCGACCGAATCGAGAAGGGCCGCGTCCACTCGGACACGGCCCTCGGCCTCACCACCCTGCTCCACCGGCTACTGGCGGACGATTCGCTTGGCGAGCGCGCCCGCGGGGAGCGTGGAGCTGCCGCCGGCCACCTGGTTGATGATCGCCAGCTCGTCGATGGGGATCGCCGACGGGTAGCGCCGGTTGAACTCGGCCAGCGTCATGGCTTGCGGCAGCCGCACGATGCTCACGCGGTTGGGCCGCACGTTGAGCACCGACGGGTCGCTCACCGGGCCGAAGCTGCCGATCACCTGCTGGAACAGCCCCTGGTACTGCCCGTAGAGCTGCGCCGGCGTGTAGGCCAGCACCTGGTACACGGTGCCGCCGTACTCGATGAAAGCGGCCATCCCCGCCACCACCCCCTGCTGCGCCTGCGCCTGGAACGGCACCACCACCGCCGGCAGGCCGTTGACCGTGGTGCGCCCGCCCTGCCCCGCCTGCACGCCCTGCTGCGAGAAGAAGGCGCGCGCCGCGTCGTCGGCGCTTCGGGCTTGCTGCGCCAGCGTGAGCTGCACCATCGCGTCCTGCCGCTGGCTCACGCCGGTGACAGCCTGCGGCAGGTTCTGCGTCTGCCACCCCGCGGGAAAGGTGAGGGTGAAGCGCAGGTCGGGGTGCAGGAAGACGTTCTGCCGGAAGAAGCCCTGCCGCGGGTTCTCGCCGTAGAGCAGGCCGTTGAGGCGCTGCAGGTACTGCGGGCCCTCAACGCGCGTGGCCTGCCCCGCGGGCACGGTGGCCACGCGGCGCTGCACGTCGGCGATGCGCTCGGCCTCGCCGGGGTGCGAGGCTGCCCAGGTGGGCACGGGGCTGCGGCCGGTCTGCGCCGCCTGCGCCTGCTCCACCCGCTGCAGCGCCTGGAACACGCTGGCCATCTCGCGCACGTCGTAGTGCTGCCCCAGCGCGTAGCGGAAGCCCAGCAGGTCGGCCTGGCGCTCGGCGTCGCGGCTGTAGCGCAGGAAGAGGAGCTGCAGCCCGGTGCTGGCGGCCGACGCCAGCCCCTGCAGCTGCGGCGCCAGCACGCTCCCCAGCCCCAGCCCGATCTGCGCGAGCTGGCTGCGGCTGATCATGGTGACCTGGTGCTTGGCGGTCACGTGGCCGATCTCGTGCCCCAGCACCGTGGCCAGCTCGGCCTCCGACGTCATCATCGCCATCAGCCCGCGGGTGACGAAGATGTAGCCGCCGGGAAGCGCGAAGGCGTTGGGCGTGGGGTCGTCCACCACGCGAAAGGTCCACGGCAGGTTGGGCCGCTCGGAGGCGGCCGCGAGCGCGCCGCCCACCCGCTGCACGTAGGCCTGCATCGACGAGTCGGGCACCAGCCCCAGCTCCTGCGATACCTGCACCGCCGACTGGCGCCCCAGCTGGATCTCCTGCGCCTCCGATACCAGCGACAGCTGGTTCCGCCCCGTCACCGGGTTCACGGCGCACGCCGCCGCACCGCCCAGCACCAGCGCCGCGGCCACCCACCGCCCGCTCCCGTTCCCCTTGATCTGCCGCATCGCAATGCTCCCCTGTTTTCGAGGGTCGTGATGCGGCGCGGAAGGGCAAGAAGCGCTCCCGAAGCTGATCTACCCCTGGAGGATGTCATCCTGAGCCGCCGCCGCACTGCGCCCTCCACTGCACCGGCCCCTGGCGGCGGCGAAGGATCTATCGGTGGCGCTCGGAATCACCGTCCGAAACGCGGCGTTGGTTCGTGGAGGCGAACGATTGCGCGGCCGCGGCCATGGATCCTTCGGTCGCCGCCAGAGCCAAGTGCGTAGGCAGAGTTGGCGCAGCGGCGACGCTCAGGATGACATTTCCGGGAGACGAGATGCCCGGCCGATCTCCCGATCCGCAACTCGCGTCAGCCGCCACCCACGTCCCCCCGCTCGATCGCCGACACTGCGGTGCGGGCGGCGGCGCGCACGGCGTGGATGAGGCCGGCGAAGCGCGGGTCCTGCGTTTTGCCGGCGCGGAAGCGGGCGTAGATCTGCTGCGCGATCACGCCCACCTTGAACAGCCCGTACACGTAGTGGAAGACGATCCCGCCCACGTCGCGCCCCGTCTTCTGCGCATAGCGCTGCACCACGCCGCGGCGGCCCAGGTTGCCGGGGAGGTGGGTGATGCCGAACGCCTGCAGCGCGGGCGGGTCGCCCGGCTCGGCCCAGTAGGCCAGCGTGGTGCCCAGGTCCATCAGCGGGTCGCCCAGCGTAGCCATCTCCCAGTCGAGCACCGCCCGCACCTGCGTCAGCTCCGCGGGGTCGAGCACCAGGTTGTCGTACTTGTAGTCGTTGTGGATCACCGCCGGTGCGCCCTCCGGCGGGAGATGATCGGCGAGCCAGGCGGCGGCCGCGTCCATCTCGGGCACGTCGTCGGTGCGCGACTTCTGCCAGCGCTCGGTCCACCCGTGCACCTGCCGGGCGACGTAGCCGTCCGGGCGCCCGATCTCCCCCAGCCCCGCGGCGCGCCAGTCCACCGCGTGCAGCTCGGCCAGCGTGTCCACCGCGGCCAGGCAGACGCCGCGCATCGCGTGCGCGTCCAGCGCAACGCCGGCGGGGGCGCGGTCGCGCAGCACCACGCCCTGCACGCGCTCCATCAGGTAGAACGGCGCGCCGAGCACCGACGGGTCGGCGCAGCACAGCAGCGGGCGGGGCACGCGCGGCCACACCGGGTGCAGCGCCGCCAGGATGCGGTGCTCGCGTACCACGTCGTGCCCGCCGCGCACCTGCGCGCCGAACGGCGGCCGGCGCAGCACCATCTCGCGCCCGCCCGCCGTCACCAGGTAGGTCAGGTTCGAGAACCCGCGCGGGAACTGCCGAACGCCGATCTCCCCATCCCCCACCTCCGGCAGGTGCGCGCGGAGGTAGGCGGCGAGCGCGGCGGCGTCCAGCTCTTCACCGGGCCGCACGGCGGCGGCGCGGTCCAGGGGCGAGGGGGTGTCGGCGGCGGTCATCGGCGGTCCGAGGGGGCAAGGGCGGGTGACGTCAGCCCGATCGCGAAGCTGGCGCGGACAGAATGCGGCGGCGGCGCGTGGCTCGCCACTGGCGCCGCATCCGTCCCGATCGAAATATCAGGCGTTCACACGCATCCGGCACGGTACCGTCACGCGACCGTGGCCGAACGCGTTTCATCCCGCTCGTTCTCCATTCCTCCATCACCCCTGCCGCTCGAAAGGCCGACCCGTGAAAGCGACGAATCTCGCCCTGCTGCTTGGCCTGGTGCTCACCGCCGCGTGCACCTCGCCCGCCGCGCCCCCTCCCGCGCCGTCGCCCGTGAGCGCGCGCGCGGACGACCGGGAGATCATCCGCCGCGCGTCCATGGAGATGGAGGCGAAGCGCCCGGCCGAGGCGGCGCGGCGGGTGGACGCGATCACCCGCGGCGCGGGCGGGCGCGTGGAGGAGTCGGTCGATCGCGAGGAGAAGCGGGTGACGATGGTGCTGCGCGTGCCCGCCGCGGCGCTGGACGCGGTGCTCGATTCGGTCGCGCGGCTGGGAAAGGTGAAGGACCGGCAGGTGAGCGCCCTGGACGTGACCGAGCAGACGGCCGACCTGCAGGCGCGGCTGCAGAACCAGGTGGCCGTGCGCGACCGGCTGCGTCAGCACCTGCAGCGCGCCGCCGCGGTGCAGGACGTGATCGCCGTGGAGCGCGAGCTGGCGCGCGTGCAGACCGACATCGACCTGCTGGAAGGGCAGCTCCGCGCGCTGCGCTCGAACGTGGCGATGTCGCGCGTGGAGCTGGACATCCACCGGCCGCGGGTGCTGGGCCCGCTGGGGCTGATCGTGGCGGGCGTGGCGCGGGTGATCGGCAAGCTGTTCGTGATCCAGTAGCCGGCGGCGGTCTACAGGGTCCACGCTGCCGATTGGGAAGGGAGCGAGCGCCGGCGGATCAGGAGCGGTTGCGCGTCCACACCACCAGCGCGCCGCAGGCGGCGGCGTCGGGCGAGTTGAAGCGGCCCGGCGTCTCGGCCGGCGCGTACGACTCCACCGCCTCCACGTCGGCGTAGGGGATGAGCTGGTCGAGGTTGTCGGTCTCGGGGTCGTAGCGCAGCATCTGCCCGTCCACGTACACGGCGGTGTTGCAGGTGCGCCCAAGGGCGCTGTACACGCTGTGCTTGGGCCCCACCAGCGCCCGGCCGTCGTTGGTGATCGAGAGCAGCACCCCGGGCATGCGCCGCACCACGTCGCTGAAGCGCGCATAGCCGCGGGTGCCGAAGTCTTCCCGCGAGGTGAACCCGCCGATGCCCCGGCGGCGGCGCGCGTAGAAGCCGGCGTCGGTCAGCCGCTGCCGGTACGCGGCGGTGGCCACGATGCCTGCCAGCTCCACCGGCCTGGGGCGCAGCTCCACCTCCACGGCCACCGTGTCGCCCGCGGCCAGCGTGAGCCCGAAGCGCACCGGCGCGTAGCCCAGCTTGCGCACCTCCACGTACACCGGGCCCGCCGCCACCGCGTGCACCCGCGCCACCCCCGCCGAATCGGCGACGCCGCTGCGCCCGGCGGCCAGCAGCTCCACCTGCGCGCCCGGCACGCGCCGGTCCGTCCCCTCCTCCAGCACCGTCACCGCGAGCTCTGTCACCGCGAGCTCCGTCGTCGCCTGCGCGGCGGCCGGGCCCCCGCCCGCGATGCAGGCCAGCGCCAGGGCACACGCCGCAACGGCTCGTAGCCGCGTGCGGCAACGGACGACTGGCACGTCCGCAAACCTCATCATCCGTGGATCGCCATGCCGGCGTCCTCCACTTCCGGTTTCATTGCACACCAGACTCGAGCGTCATCGTTCGCGAACTCGTCATTCTGAGTCTTCCACCACGCTTCGCGCGACCATGGGGGATGAACGTACGCCACCGTACGAGAGGAGTCAGCCGTGAAGCCTCGCGCAGTTTTGCGAGGCTTTTCGTAGTTGTTGCTGCGGCTTCAGCCGCCGGGCTGGAGCCAGCCGACCAGCTTGACATTCCCGGTAGTCGAAAGCCGACATGCACGATCGCTCGACCAAACCAGTACCAGTTTCAACTCGTCGAGGATTGAGCGGATCGGGCAGGGATCCGCGGCAGAGATGCCAGCTACCGCTTCAGCCAAACCACCACCGCGCCGCACCTGGAGGTCACGTTGCGGAACTGCGGCGGGGTCGAGCCGGAGCCGCTGTACACCTCCACCGCTTCCACCTCGCTCACCGGGAAGGCGTCGAGGTCCTGGTCGTACTTGATGCCGTCCACGTACACGTCCATGAAGCAGTCGGGGACTCCGCCCGTGCCGATGCTGCGCGACGACGCGATGCGGTACTGCTCGTCCATGTCCATGCCGGCGCGCGCCGCGCGACCTCGCCTCCCCGTTCCCTGCCGGCCCCGGAACCGCACCACCCGCACCCCGGGCACCATCCGCATCGCGCTGGTGAACCGGGCGCCGGGGCGCCGCTCCATCTCGGCCGCGGTGAGGAAGGTGCCCAGCCCCATCCGCTGGCGATCGTAGAAGCCGGCGTCCTGCAGCGTGGGGATGCGCGACGTGGCGGTGGCGCGCACGCCACGCAGCCGCACCGGCGCCGCCAGCAGGTCCACGTCGATACCCAGCGTGTCGCCGGGCGGCACGTTGACGCTGAAGTGCTCGGAGCCGTAGCCCAGCCGGCGCACCTCGAACAGCGTGGGGCCCGGCGCCACGCCGCGCAGCAGCGCCACGCCCGCCCGGTCGGCCGTGACCACGCGACGGGTGCCCAGCAGCTCCACCTGCGCGCCGGGCAGCGGCGCGCCGCCTTCGTCCGCATGCACGCGCACGGTGATGTCCACCCCCGGCGCCTGCGCCCGCGTGCCGGCAGGGACGAGGACCGCGGCGAGCACGGCGACGGCCAGGGCGAGGGGGCTGGAGCGATGGCTGATCATGGCGGGGTCGCACGGATGGAAAGGAGGAGACGTGGGGAGACGAAAGACAACGCATCGAGCGGCGCGGGCGTGACAGGCCCTCCGCCTCCGCAGCGGACGTGTCCGCCGCCGGTGGACGCCGGCTCCCAGAGCGGGCCGAATTCCCCCGTGGTCAGTCTTCCGCGCGGGCAGTGCCGGCGTAGCCCTTCAGCACCTCGCGGGCGACCAGCGACTTGTGCACCTCGTCGGGGCCGTCGTAGATGCGGGCGCCGCGCTCGTGACGGTACCAGAACGAGAGGAGCAGGTCGTCGGTCATCCCCAGCGCGCCGTGCACCTGGATGGCGCGGTCGAGCACGCGGCCCAGCACGCCGGCCACGTAGAATTTGATGGTGCTGATCTCCACCCGCGCCGCGCGCGCACCCACCGCGTCGATGCGCCCGGCAGCGTGCAGCGTGAGCAGCCGCGCGGCGTCGATCTCGGCGCGGCACTCGGCGATCCAGTGCTGCACCGCCTGCTTCTCTCCCAGCGCCTCGCCGGGCTGCAGCTCGCGAGTGGCCGCGCGGCGGCACATCAGGTCGAAGGCGCGCTCGCACACGCCAATCCAGCGCATGCAATGGTGGATGCGCCCCGGCCCCAGCCGCTCCTGCGCCAGCAGGAACCCCGCGCCCTCGGGCCCGATGCGGTTCTCCACCGGCACCCGGCACCCCTCGTAGCGGATCTCGGCGTGGGTGAAATAGTCTTCCCCCGCGTCGCCCATCAGCGGGATGTTGCGCACCAGGCGGAAGCCCGGCGTGTCGGTGGGCACGATGATCATGCTGGCGCGCTGGTGCGGCTTCGAGGCATCGGGACTGGTCACCGCCATCACGATCGCGAACGCCGCCCCCTCTGCCGACGAGGTGAACCACTTGTGGCCGTCGATCACGTAGTGGTCCCCATCCCGCACCGCCGTGGTGGACAGCCAGACCGGGTTCGAGCCCGCGTGCTCCGGCTCGGTCATGCTGAAGCAGCTGCGGATGTCGCCGGCCGCCAGCGGACGCAGCCAGCGCTCGTGCTGCGCGGGCGAGCCGTGGGCGTGCAGCAGCTCCATGTTGCCCACGTCGGGCGCCTGCGCGTTGAAGGCCAGGTGGCCCAGCGGCGACCACCCCAGCACCTCGCTCACCCGGGCGAACTCGGCCAGCGGCAGCCCCAGCCCGCCCAGCTCGCGGGGAAGGTGCGGCGCCCACATCCCCAGCGCCTTCACCCGCTCGCGCACCCTGGCGATGTCCGGCAGCAGCGCGCGGAACGGCTCGCGGCCGAAGCGCTCGTCCAGCGGCCCGAGCTCGTCGCGCACGAAGGCGCGGATGCGGGCCAGCAGGTCGGCGAGCTCGGGGCTGGGGTCGGCGATCATGCGGAGGCGGGCTCGGGGGCGAAGGAGACCGGGCGAAACGTGGCCGGCGCCGCGGTCGCGGGCAAGGCTCGCCCGGCGTCCAAACGCGAGTGCGGCCTTTCGTCCCGGGAAAGCCGCACGTCCGGTCGTGTGCTCGTGCTCCCGCGCGCCGCGCGTTGCGCCGTCTGCGGTGGACGTGCCGTTCCGATCACTTCACCGGGATCGTTCGAGGTGAAAGGCCTGCACGACGTCTCACGCAGAGCAGCAGAGGAGCAGAGAACGTCGTGCCGTTCTCTGCTCCTCTGCTCCTCTCCGCGTGAGATCCTTTCAGCCCTGGCGCCACGAAGATGCCGGGCAGCGCGGGATCACACGCCGCACTTGTAGGTGCCGCACAGCCCGCAGCTCAGGATACAGGTGTTGTCCAGGCGGTCGCAGGTGGCGCCGAAGCAGGTGTCCGCGCCGTTGCAGGTGAAGTTGATGGTGTCGCAGGTGTTGCTGTTCTCGTCGCAGCGCACCGACCCGTGGCCGTGCACCGTGCCGCGCTGCTTCATCTCGCTGCCGGTGGGGAACGACTCCACCTGCAGCGCGCCGATCTCCAGCTTGATCTTGCGGTTCATGGTTCCCTCCGTAGATGTGCGGTGGCGCCTCCACGTTTGTGTGGGGGCGCATGAATAAATAAGTCGCATTTCATGCGATGCAACGATCTAGATGGAGGGCGGGAACGCGGGAATCCGGTGTCTTGCCGTGAGATTCGGAATTCTTCGTGAGGTGCGAAAGCGCGCGTCAGTCGGCCCGTTGAGGCTGCACCGGGATCGTGCGCAGGAACTCCGCGAGGGCGGCGTTGACGAATTCGGGCTCTTCGGCGCTGGAGGTGTGGCCGGCGCCGGGGATCACCACCAGCCGCGAGCCGGGGATGGCGGCGTGGATGCGCTGGGCCTTGGCGGGGACGGTGGCCACGTCCTGGTCGCCCACCATCACCAGCGTGGGGCAGGCGATGCGGGGCAGCTCGTCATAGATCGGCGCGCGGTCGATCACGCCCTGCAGCGCGCGGACCGCGCCTACGGGATCGTTCTCCATCCCCCGCGCCTTCCACAGCCGCCGCTCGGCCTCGCGCGCGGGGTCTTCCAGGAACTTGCGGCCGAACATGATGCGCATCACGCGCGGCATCACCAGCCGCATCCCCAGCCGGCCCAGCACGCTCACCACGCGGCCCAGCATCCGGTACTTCGGCCCGCTCTCGGCGGGCTCGAGGTCGGCCGAGGTCTCCATCAGCACCAGCGAGCGGATCAGCTCGGGGCGGCGCGCGGCGAGGCGCATCCCCACGAAGCCGCCCATCGACAGCCCCACGAAGTGGCAGGGCGAGGCATCCAGCGCCTCGATCAGCGCCGCCGCATCATCCGCCAGCGTGTCCATGTCGTATCCGTCTTCCGTCACCTCGCTCTTCCCCTGGCCGCGAAAGTCGAAGGTGATGCAGCGGTGGCGAGCCTTGAGCGCAGCGACCTGCGCGTCGAACATGCGCCCGCTCCACAGCAGCCCGTGGGCGAACACGATCGTCTCGGGGCCCGTGCCTTCGTCCGTGTACCACAGGATGGCGCCGTTCACGGTGATGGTGGGCATGGCGGCTCGGAGGGAGGTGGAGGGAGCGTGGAAAGACGGGGGACGTACGGATGGAAGTCGCCCGACGCCGCAATCTTGGGCCGGCGCGGCGCAAACGCGAGCGGGACGCGTTCAAACCATCTCGCCCGTCGCCCTGTCCAACCCTGCGTCCGTTCCACGTGACGCGCGGACCACCGAGCCGGCCACCCTTCCCTCGTCCCTGAGGATCTTACGATGCGCACCCTCCGCCTTCTCCACGCGCTGCCGCTGCTCGCGGCCGTGGCGCTGCTCCCCCGCCCCGCCGCCGCGCAGGACCACGACGACGATGGCAACTGGGTGGCGCGCTGCGAGCGCTGGAACCAGGGCAACGACCGCGAGCAGGTGTGCGAGGAGCGCGTGGCCCGCATCGCCGCGCCGCGGCTGCTCAGCGTGGACGGGCGCGAGAACGGCGGCGTGGAGGTGCGCGCGTGGGACGGCGGCGGCGTGGAGATCCGGCAGCGCATCCAGGCGTGGGCGCCGTCGCGGGGCGAGGCGCAGCAGGTGGCGCGGCAGGTGCGCGTGCACACCGACGGCGGCACCATCTACGCCGACGGGCCGCGGAGCGAGCGCCGCAGCGGCTACGCGGTGAGCTACGTGATCCTGGTGCCGCGCCGCACCGACCTGCGCGTGGAGACGCACAACGGCCCCGTGGCCATCAACGGCGTGACGGGGCGGATGCAGCTGAGCGCGGTGAACGGCCCGCTCGCGCTGAAGGACCTGGGCGGCGACGTGCATGCCCGCGCCCAGAACGGCCCGCTCACGGTGCGGCTCGCCGGCTCGCGCTGGAGCGGCCAGGGGCTCGACGCCGAGACCACCAACGGGCCGGTGACACTGTCGGTGCCCAGCGGCTACGCGGCCACGCTCACCACCGGCACCGTCAACGGCCCCATGAACGTGGACTTCCCCGTGACGGTGCAGGGCCGCTTCCCGCGCCAGTTCACCACCGAGCTTTCCGGCGGCGGCGCGCCGATCCGCGTGGTGACCACCAACGGACCCGTGGTGGTGCGGCGGCGTTAGTGCCGTGGATCGGGCGTCTGCGTCCGGTGATGTGCCGCCGAGGATCTCCGCCGGTTGTCGTCCGCCGGTTGTGTCCGCCGGTTGTGTCCGCCGGTTGTCGTTCGCCGGTTGTCGTCCGCCGGTTGAAACCGGCGGCTGAAACATCGGGAAGTCCGCCTTCGCGGACTGCGCGGCCCGCCGGTCGTGCGCGGGGAAACGAGGGAGGGGGCGGGGCATGCATCGGCATGCCCCGCCCCTCATCGCATCCTTCGTCCCTGTCGATCTGCGCCTTCGATCTCCGCCCGTGGATCTACCGCACGCGGCGGTACGCGCCGCGCGGAGTCAGCCTCACCACGTGCAGCCGCTCGGTGCCCACCCAACGCGCGCGCATCCCGGCGTGATGCTCGTGGGTCTCCAGCTCGAACACCGGTTTTGCACCGGGCGTGGCCCACAGGATCGACGCCCGTTCGCTGCGCATCGCTTCCCCCGTGCCGAGGTTCTCGCGGTACACGTCGATCCCGCCCAGGGAGCGCACCGCGCCCGGCACCAGCTGGAGGATGGACAGGCCGGTGGTGCTTATGCCCTGGTTCAGCGCAAAGTCCACCAGCATCAGCTCGGCCATGCCATCGCGGTCCACGTCGGGGAGCGCACGCAGGCCGTCGGGCTCGCCGTCCTCGATCGCCACGTGCGCCACCACGCGGCCGCCCTGCACGATCGCCACGCCGCCCCGCGCCAGGTCGTGCCCCGTCTCGCAGAAGCGGTAGAGCACCGCGCGCTGCGCCATCCCGCGCCCGGTGAACGCGCCGGCGGCCGAGTCGACCACCCGAAGCTCCTCGGTGCATCCGTCGACGCGCCCCCACATGCGCCGCGCCGCCGGGAGCACGTCGCGCCGCACCACCGACAGGTCCTCGGCGCGCGCCGCGGCGGGATGATAGTCGCGCATCGCATTGAACAGCTGCTGCCGCTGCGCCCCGGCCGTGCTCGCTGCCACCACCACCGGGGCGAGGGCGAGCAGGACGCACGTGGCCATCCTCCGCATCCCCGCCTCGCGGCGCCCACTCGCTCCATGCGGGGCGGAAGTGGGGCCGTACGTCCCGATCGACGCGCCCTCGCCGGCAGGCCGACCCGTCTCGGGAATCGGCCTTCCGCGAATCTCGCTCATCGCGCGCGAAGTTTGTGCACTCATGGGCCCGTTCGAGAGAAGCAGGTTCACCCGTTGCGAAAACCGACCAGTCTTCCGCTCGAAATCGTACTACGCCTGGACCTCGCCGCGCCATCCTGCCTCATCACACGCCCGCCTCCGCCGTGCGCCCGCCAGCCCGGATGCCGGGCGTCGGCGTAGATGGTGCCGCCGTCGGTGTGCACGCGCACCTGCCGCGCCACCTGCTGCGCCTCGCCCCGCGACGGCGCCCACGCCTGGATGCGCTGCCGGATCTCCACGCCGCCGCCCTCCCAGGCGCGCACCTCCACGCCAGCTCGAACACCGGTTTTGCACCGGGCGTGGCCCACAGGATCGACGCCCGTTCGCTCGTAAAGCGCGAGCAGGAAAAGCGGGAGCGCTTGTCCATCGAATCCGTCAGAGGTTGCGCGCGAAGGAAGGATGAGCCGCCAGCCGGTCACGGGCTTTCCATGGTGCAATAACTCTTCCGCCCCGCCACGCGACAGCGCAGATTGCGCAGATTGCGCCAGTTGGACCAGCCCGAATCTCTCAAAATATTCGTCTCCCCGTTGCGACTCACGCGGTTCAGGCACGGCACCATGCAGATCAAACGTGAATGGCTCGAAGAGCTGATCTTCGGGACCGAAGCCTCGCGCCGCTTCACCCAGGATTCGCCGGTCCTCCCCGACGTGTGGATCGCGTACGGCACCGCGCTGGCCGCGGGAGAGGATCCCGCGCTCGACCTGCTGCTCACGCCCCACCAGGACTACACCGCGGGCCAGCTCTTCTGCGCCCTGCAGCAGCGGCTGGAGCGGCTGCGCCCGGCCCGGGAGGGCGTGGGTCCGCCCAGCGCGCCCCCGGGGGCGGCGTACCACCAGTCGGCGGTGGTGGTGCGGCTCCGCTTCGAGGAGCTGCTGCTGGCGGCGCTGCCGCTGACCGGCTGGTGGCAGAAGTACATCTGCCGCTACCTGGGCCGCTTCGCGGGGGCCGTGAGCCCCGACGCCGGGTGGGAGAGGATGGCGGGCGACATCTCGCGCGCGCTGCGGGAGCGAGCCCCCACCGCCGCCCCCGCCGACCTCGTGTGGCTCACCCTGCTGGTGGGGAGCATCCTGGGTGCGAGAGAAGCGGCGGGCGACCCCGAGCTCACCGGGGCCGACGCCGCGGCGGTGTGGAAACGCATCGTGAACGACCCCGATGCGCTGGTCCGCCGCTTCCGCGACGCGGTGATGGCGCCGATGGAAGACGACGCGGCATGCGACCATCCCGACGCGCCCGCGTGCCTGTTCATGGTGTCGCACAACCGCGGAGCGCGGCCCACCCTCACCTTCTCGGTGCAGGCGGTGAAGGGCGACGCCGCCCGGCGGGTGTTCGACGCGCACTGCTCGTCGCTGGCGTGGGCCATCATCGACAGCGGGGTGGACGCGACCCACCCTGCCTTCAGGCAGCGCGACCCCGCCACCAGCAAGCCATGCCCGGAGGCGTTCCGCCACGACGGGCGGCGCTGGGTGAACCAGACGCGCGTCGTGGCCACCTTCGACTTCACGCGCATCCGCCAGCTCCTGGCAGCCACGCCGCAGCCCGCGGCCGAAGAGGTCCGGCGGATCGACGAGAGCATCGCCGAGCACCAGGCCAGGGCGGACGAGCTCCGCCGCCAGGCCGCCGACGCCGACGCCGGCCGCCAGGCCGACCTGGAGCACCAGATCCAGCTGCTCCAGGGACAGATGGACACGCTCCGGAAGGAGCGCGAGCGCTGGAACGCGATCGCCCGCGACGATTCGGCCAGCGCCAAGGCGCTGCGCGAGGCGCTCTCCGAGGGCCGCATGGTGGACTGGGACAAGATCCGCCCATTGATCGAGGTAAGCCACGAAGGCGGCGGCGACGCGCAGGCGGGGCCCAACGGGCCGTACCGCCCGCCCCGCCACGAGCACGGCACCCACGTGGCGGGGATCCTGGCGGCCGACTGGCGGGTGGACGACTGGGGCGAGAGCGAGGAGAGCTACACCGCGGAAACGCTGGCGGGGGTCTGCCCCGACATCCGCCTGTACGACTTCCGCGTGTTCGACGACCAGGGCAACGGCGACGAGTTCTCGGTGATGGCGGCGCTGCAGTTCCTGCGCTACCTCAACGAGCACCGCGACCTGCTGATGATCCACGGGGCCAACCTGAGCCTGGCCATCCGGCACGACGTGGCGAACTTCGCGTGCGGCCGCACGCCGGTGTGCGACGAAGCCGAGCGCGTGGTGAACTCGGGCGTGGTGGTGGTGGCCGCCGCCGGGAACTACGGGTACAACCGCTTCGCCACCCTGACCGACGTGGGCGCCCCCTCCACCTACGAGGGCTACAGCAACATCAGCATCACCGATCCCGGCAACGCCGAGGCGGTGCTGACGGTGGGCAGCACACACCGTATCGAGCCGCACACCTACGGGGTGAGCTACTTCTCCAGCCGCGGACCCACGGGCGACGGGCGCTTCAAGCCCGACCTGGTGGCCCCCGGCGAGAAGATCAAGGCCCCGATCCCCGGGGTGAGGGTGGGGGTGAAGGACGGCACCAGCATGGCCGCCCCCCACGTGAGCGGCGCGGCCGCGCTGATCATGGCGCGCCACCGCGAGTTCATCGGGCGCCCCGGACGGGTGAAGCAGATCCTCTGCGGCACCGCCACCGACCTGGGGCGCGACCGCTATTTCCAGGGCGCGGGAATGCTCGACATCCTGCGCGCCCTCCAGTCGGTCTGACCTCTCATCCCCACCCGCGCACCCCCATGATCTTCACGCTCGAAGCACTCGAAGCCCAGCACGGCGACGCCCTCCTGCTCCACTACGGCGATGCCGGCGCCCCCCGCGTGGCCATGATCGACGCGGGGCCGCGCAACACCTTCACGAAGCGGGTCAAGCCGCGGCTCGACCAGCTGGTGGCGACGCGCGCCGACGGCGGCCGCCTCCCCATCCCGCTGCTGATGGTGAGCCACATCGACGACGACCACATCCAGGGTGTCCTCGACTTCCTCGACCTGCTGGACCAGGACGAGAGTGCGCCATACAGCGTGGACACCCTGTGGCACAACGCCTTCGACGACATCATCGGCAACGCGGGCACCGCCTCGCTCGCCACCCTGGCGCAGGTGCAGGGGGCGTCGGTAGACACCGTGCTGGCCAACGTGCAGCTCGGCAGCCGCGAAAGCCAGGCGGTGCTGGCCAACGTGGGCCAGGGGAGGCGACTGGCCGCGCTGGCCAGGAAGCTGAACCTCAACCGGAACACGCCGTTCGAGGGGCTGGTGGCGGGGCCCCCACACGAGCCGGTGGATCTGGGAGGTGGCCTTTCGCTGACGGTGGTGGGCCCTTCGGCAGCGCGGCTCGACGCCCTGCAGGAAGAGTGGGACAAGGATCTCGCCAAGGCGAAGGCGAAAGGCGCCAAGCCGCAGGAGATGGACGCGCTGGTGGCCGCCTACCTCGACACTTCGGCGGCGAACCTGTCGAGCATCGTGGTGCTCGCGCGCGCCGGCGGGAAGTCGATGCTGCTCACCGGCGACGCGCGCGGCGATTACGTGCTGGAAGGGCTGGAGGCTGCCGGGCTGATGACCGACGGCCACATCCACGTGAACGTGCTGAAGATGCCGCACCACGGCAGCTTCCGCGACGTGGCCCCCGACTTCTTCGAGCGGATCACGGCCGACCACTACGTGATCTCGGCGAACGGCAAGTACGACAACCCCGACCTGGCTACGCTCAGGCTTCTTTCGCAGGTGAGGGGCGGCGAGTCGATCACGGTGCACCTCACCAATCGCGTGGCCCACGCCGCCGCCTTCCTCGACTCCGACGCGCAGAAGAAGGGCTACGGAGTGGTGTATCGCGACGATCCGGCGCTGTCGGTGCGCGTGGAGCTGGGCGACCCGCTCCCCGACTGATCATCGCAGTCGCGAGCCATCCGGATCGAACAGTCCGCCGTCGGACGCAGCGTGGCAGGCGAAGCGGAGAAGCACCCGATCCCTCCTCCCGCCTGCTGCCCTGCGTGGTATTCTCGCGTCGACCTGCACCCCGCGAGGAGGAGGCCCGCGGGCACCATCGTCCCGCGTCCGGCGTTCACGGCTCCTGCGGGCCGGCGGCATCCGCGAGCGCGGCGTGGATGTCGGCGAGCAGGGCCTCCATCCGGCCGGTGTCGAACAGATCGGTGGAGTGGACGAGGCGCAGGAGGAGGCCGTCGGGGCGCTCGGACGCGTACAGGGTGAGGTCGAACTTGCTGGTCTGGTCTCCGGCGTGGCCGCGCGACTCCACGCGCAGACCGGGGAACGCCACCTCGCCCTCGTCGTAGCTCATCACGTTCAGCAGCACCTGGAACACGGGCGTGGCGCCGGGGACGGGGTCCACGCGCAGCTCCTCCACCACCCGCGCGAACGGCACGTCCTGGTGCGCGTAGGCGGCCAGCGTGCTCTGCCGCACGGCGCGGAGACGCGCGCGGAAGTCGCCCTGGGGCTCCACGCTCACCCGCAGCGCCAGGTAGTTGATGAACAGCCCGATCAGCCCCTCGGTGCCCCGCGGGCGCGCGGCGGTGGGCGTGCCCACCACCACCTCGCGCTGCCCCGCGTGGCGCGCCAGGACGCCCGCGAACGCCGCGAGCAGCACCATGAACAGCGTGGCGGCCTCGCCGCGCGCCAAGGCCTGCAACGCCTGGTGCTGGGCCGGCGGGAGCAGCAGGTACAGGTCGGCGCCGCGGAAGCTCTGCTCGCGCGCGCGCGGGCGATCGGCGGGGAGGAGCAGGAGCGGCGGGGCGCCGGCAAGCTGCCCGCGCCAGTACGCGAGCTGGCGTTCGAGGACGTCGCCCGCCAGCCATGCACGCTGCCACGCGGCGAAGTCGGCGTACTGCACCGGGAGCCCGGGGAGCGGCGATTCGCGTCCCCCCACGAACGCCGTGTACAGCGCGGACAGCTCCGAGAAGAACACCCCCAGCGACCACCCGTCGCTCACCACGTGGTGCATGCTGAAGCCGAACCAGTGCTCCTCTGCCCCCAGCCGCACCAGCGCGGCGCGGAACATCGGCTCGCGCTGCACGCGGAACGGGGTGGCGAAGAGCTCGCGCATCCGCGCCTCGGCGTGGTGCTGGCGATCTCCTTCGCCGACTGATGAAAGGTCGTGCGTGGGGAGATGGCACGACGGCGGCAGCACGCGCTGCACGGGCGCGCCGTCCACCGCGGGAAGCACGGTGCGCAGCGCCTCGTGGCGCCGCACGATCTCGCCCAGCGCGCGCTCCAGCGCGCGCACGTCCAGCGCGCCGGCCAGGTGGAAGACGGAGCCGATCGCGTAGGCCGTGCTCTCGGGCTGCGCCACCTGCATCCGCCACATCCGCTCCTGCGCGAAGCTGGCCGGCAGGTCGCCCGCCCGGTCCACCGGGACGATCGGCGGCGCGGCGGCGGAGCCCGAGCCGGCCAGCCGGTCGATCTCGGCAGCGAGGGCGGAGAGGCGGGGCGACTCGAAGACGGCGCGCAGCGGCAGCTCCACGCCGAACGCCTCGCGCGCACGACCCAGGACGCGGGTCGCGAGCAGCGAATGGCCGCCCGCCGCGAAGAACCCATCGTCCGCGCTCACGCGCTCCACGCCCAGCAGCTCGGCCCAAATCGCGGCCAGCGCGGCCTCGGTGGAGGTGGACGGCGCGACGTATTCGTCCGAAGCGGCGGCGGCGCCGGGCTGCGGGAGCGCGGCGCGATCGGTCTTGCCGTTGCGGGTGAGCGGGAGCGCGTCCAGCGGCACGAACGCAGACGGGACCATGTAGTCGGGAAGACGCGCTTCCAGGTGCGCGCGCAGCTCGGCCGCCGATGGCGTCCCCGCCGGGGCCACGATCCACGCCACCAGCCGCGCGTCGTCGCCCGAGCCGCGGGCCAGGACGAGGACGACGGCCTCACGCACGGCCGGGTGCTCCCGGAGCACCGACTCGATCTCGCCCGGCTCGATGCGGAAGCCGCGCACCTTCACCTGCTGGTCGGCGCGGCCGAAGAACTCCAGCCCGCCATCGGCCGCCCAGCGCGCCCGGTCGCCCGAGCGGTAGCGCCGCGCGCCGGGCCTGCCGAACGGGTCGGGGACGAAGCGCTCCGCCGTCAGCCCCGGGCGGCCCAGGTAGCCGCGCGCCACGCCCGCGCCGCCCACGTACATCTCGCCCACCACGCCGGCCGGCACCATCCGCCCGCGCGCGTCCAGCACCTGCACGGAAAGATCGGGGATGGCCACGCCGATGGGGCTTGCCCCGCCCGCCAGCACGTCGGCGCGGCGGATCACGCGGTGCGTCACGTGGACGGTGGTCTCGGTGATCCCGTACATGTTCACCAGCACGGGCCGCTCGTCCCCCCGCCGGTCCACCCAGCCGCGCAGCGTCGCCGGGTCCAGCGCCTCGCCGCCGAAGATCACCGTGCGCAGCGCCAGCCCGTCCTCCCCGCGTGCCGCCGCTTCCTCGTCGGCGCGGATGAGCTGGCGGAAGGCGGACGGGGTCTGGTTCAGCACCGTCACCCCCTCCTCCCGCAGCAGCTGGTGGAAGGCGTCGGGGTTGCGCGAGACGTAGAAGGGGACGACCACCAGCCGGCCGCCGTACAGCAGCGCGCCCCATAGCTCCCACACCGAGAAGTCGAAGGCGTAGGAGTGGAAGAGCGTCCACACATCCCCCGCCCCGAACCCGAACCACTCGTCCGTCGCGGCGAAGAGGCGCGCGACGTTGGAGTGCGTCACCTCCACCCCCTTGGGCCGCCCGGTGGAGCCGGAGGTGTAGATGACGTAGGCGAGCGCGTCGGGGCCGACGTCCACCCCGGGCGAGACGGACGGCCGCGCCTCGATCTCCCCCGCGTCACGGTCGATGGCGACGGTGATGATGCCCTCCGCGGACACGCGCGGCGCCAGGTCGGCGGTAGTGACGACCACGCGCGTTCCCGAATCGCCCAGCATGTGCGCGATCCGCTCCTCCGGGTACGCCGGGTCGAGCGGGAGGTAGGCGGCGCCGGCCTTGAGGATGGCCAGGATCCCGGCCACCGTGTCGGCCGACCGTTCGAGGCAGAGGCCCACGAGGTCGCCGGGCGCCACCCCCCGCGCGGCCAGGTGGTGCGCGAGGCGGTTGGCGCGCGCGTCCAGCTCGGCGTAGGTGAGCGACGTGCCTTCGAACGTGACCGCCGTGGCGCCGGGCGTGCGCGCGGCCTGCCGGGCGAAGGCCAGGTGCAGCGGCGCGTCCACGGCGAAGCTGGCGGGGGGGCGCGCGCGGGCCTCCAGCGCGGCGCGCTCCTCCGCGTCCATCAGCGGCAGGTCGCCGATGCGCGTGTCGGGGCGCGCCAGCGCGCCGTCCAGCAGCGTGGCGAAGTGGCCCAGCATCCGCCGCACCGTGGCCGCATCCCACAGGTCGGCCGCGTACTCGATGGAGCCCGTCGTCCGCCCCGCCTCCTGCATCACCGTGAGCAGCAGGTCGAAGCGCGCCGAATCGCGCGCGCGGCCCACGGGCTCCACGTTCGCCGCGCCGAGACGCTGGGAACCGGCCGCGGCGGGGGCGGCGGCGGCAAGGTTCTGCAGGACGAAGGCGACCTGGAAGAGCGGCGTGTGGCTCAGCGAGCGCTCGGGGTTCAGCTCCTCCACCAGCTTCTCGAACGGCAGGTCCTGGTGTTCGTACGCACCGAGCGTCGTGTCGCGCACGCGCGCCAGCAGCTCGCGGAAGGTGGGCTCGCCGCTCAGGTCGCCGCGCAGCACCAGGGTGTTGGCGAAGTAGCCGATCAGCCCTTCCACGTCGGGGCTGGTGCGGTTGGCGATGGGGGTGCCCACCACGACGTCGTCCGCGCCCGACCAGCGCGCCAGCAGCGCCTGCCACGCGGCCAGCAGCACCATGAACGGCGTGGCGTCGTCGCCGCGCGCCAGCGCCTCCACGCGCGGCGCCACGTCGCCGCCCAGCTCGAAGGCCAGGGTGGCGCCGCGGTCGGTGCGCACGGCCGGGCGCGGTCGGTCCGTCGGCAGCTCCAGCAGCGCGGGCGCGCCGGCCAGCCGCTCCTTCCACCACGCCACCTCGCGGGCCAGCGCGTCGCCCGACAGCCGCTCGCGCTGGCGCATGGCCACGTCGCCGTACTGCACCGGCAGCGGCGACAGGGGCGACGGCTTGCCGGCCGCGAGCGCCTCGTACAGCGCCGTCAGCTCGCGGATGAACACGCCGGTGGACCAGCCGTCGCTCACGATGTGGTGCATCGTCCACGTCAGCAGGTGATCGTCCTCGGCGGCGCGGACGAGGGATGCGCGGAAGAGCGGCCCGGCGGCCAGGTCGAACGGGAGGTTCGCCTCCTCCGTCGCCCGTGCACCGAACGCGGCCTCTCGGTCGGACTCTGGGACGGGGGAATCGACGACCGGAAGCGTCCACCCATCGAAGGGCTCCACCACCTGCACGGGCTCGCCGTCGCGCTCACCGATGCGGGTGCGCAGCGTCTCGTGGCGGCGCACCAGCTCGGCCAGCGCGCGCTCGAGCACGGCGGGGTCGAGCGCGCCGCGCAGGCGCCAGGCGAACGCCATGTTGTAGCCGGTGGCGCCGGGCTCCAGCCGGTCGAGCACCCACAGCCGCTGCTGCGCGAACGACAGGGGAAAGACGCCGCCCTCGCGCTCGTCCGGCGCTGGGGCGGCCTCCCTGGCCTTCTGCTGCCGCAGCCGCAGCGCGAGCAGCTTCCGTTGCTCGGGCGTGAGATCGCTCAGCTTTCTGGAGACTTCGGTCATCTAGACTTCAACCTTTGGGCGATGCGATTCGGTGCGTTTCAGACGGCCGACGACGGAGGGATTCGGCTCCGGTGCGGTTCGCCGGCCCCGCGGGCCCTCACCCTGGCTCGTTCCTCGCCTGTCCCTCCCCCAAAACAGCCTGGGGGAGGGACGTGGGGCGCTTCGCGCCGGCTGGGTCGGTGCAGGGTCGGCACCGGGGCGTTTCCGACGGCTCCGCGTGGCCCCCTCCCCGCGCCTTAGAGCGCTCGCCCTCCCCCGCTTCGCGGGAGAGGGTGACGGCATCATGAGCCGCGCCGGCGCTATTGTTCTTGCGGTTCTCCCGTGGCGCGATGACGCGGGACAGGCTCCGGTGCGTCCGAAACAGCCGTTGCCGCTGCCGTTGCAGTTCTCCCCCTCTCCCGCGCCCAGCGGGGGAGGGGGCCGGGGGGGAGGGGGCCGCCGCCGCATGCGCAGACGCCCATCATCCCGGCGCCGATCCCACCGTCTCCCGCCCTCCGTCTCCCGCCCCTCCGTCTCCCGTCCCACCATCCTGCTCGACCTCAATCCCCCTCCGCCCCCTCCACCTCTGCCAGCAGCGCCTCCAGCTCCTCGTCCGAAAGGCCCTCCAGCTCGTCCATCGGCTCGGCGAGGACGCCGGTGCCGGTGGCCTCGATGGCGGCGGCCAACGCGGCCACGGTGGGGTGCTCGAAGAGGGCGCGCACGGGGAGCTTCACGCCGAACGCCTGGTCCACGCGCGACAGCACCTGGGTGGCCAGCAGCGAGTGGCCGCCCAGGGCGAAGAAGTTGTCTTCGGCGCCCACCCGCTCGGCGTGCAGCACCTCGGCCCACAGCTCGGCCAGCACGCGCTCGGCCGCGGTGCGCGGGGGCACGTGGCCGGCGGCAGCCACCGGGTCGGGGTCGGGGAGCGCGCGCGTGTCGAGCTTGCCGTTGGCGGTGAGCGGCAGCGCGTCCAGCCGCACGAACGCCGTCGGCGCCATGAAGTCGGGGAGGCGCCCCTTCAGCCACGCGCGCAGCTCGGCCGCGGGGTCGGTGCGCGTGTGGGTGACCACGTAGGCCACCAGCCGCGGCTCGCCGTGGGCCCCGTCACGGGCGGCCACGGCCACGTCGCGCACGGCGGGGTGCGCGGCGATGGCCGTCTCCACCTCGGCCGGCTCCACGCGGAAGCCGCGGATCTGCAGCTGGCGGTCGGCGCGGCCGGCCAGCTCCACGCTGCCGTCCGGCCGGTAGCGGCCCAGGTCGCCGGTGTGGTACACGCGGTCGGCCGGGTCGACGGTGAGCGGATTGGCGCGGAAGCGGGCGGCGGTGAGCTCGGCGTCGTTGGCGTAGCCTCGCGCCAGGTACGGCGTGCGGATCACCACCTCGCCCAGCTCGCCCACGCCGCACAGGCGGCCTCCGGCGTTCAGCACCAGCAGCTGCACGCCGTCGATCCCCCGCCCCACCGGCTGGCGCCCTGGGCCACTCTCCACGTCCACGGGAACGCGGTGGATGGACATCGCCTGCGGCGTTTCGGTCGCGCCGTAGACGTTCACCACCGTGGCGGACGGGGCGACCGCGCGCAGGCGGGCCACGTCGCGCGCGTGCAGCACGTCGCCGCCGTACACCGCCAGCCGCAGCGCGGGGAGATCCGCGTCGGCGGATGCGAGGAGCTGGCCCATCGCGGGCGTCAGGTGCGTCACCGTCACCCCCTTCTCCGCGAACCACCCCGCCAGCCACCCCGGCTCGCCGATCCGGTCAGGAGTGGGGATGCAGAGCGCGGCGCCCGCCGTGAGCGGCGCGAACGCGTCGCGCAGCAGCGGGTCGTGCCCCAGCCCGCCGAGCAGCGTGAAGCGGTCGGCCGGGCCGGTGCCCATCTCCTCCGCGTACCAGTGGAAGAAGTGGGAGAGCGGCCGGTGCGTGCCCGCCACGGCCTTGGGCGCGCCCGTCGTTCCCGAGGTGAAGGCGAGGTACGCCAGGTCGTCCGCGGCCACGTCCACCGCCACCGCCCCGGCGGAGGTGGAGGCGAGGAGCGCGGCGTCGGGGTGCGCCGGGTCGGACGTCAACACCAGATCCAGCACGAGCGACGCACGCTCCACCGCCCTCTGCAGATCGGTGGACAGCGGGCCGGCGGCGTCCAGCCGAAGCAGCGCGCGCGGCCGGGCGATCTCGACGCGCTCGGCCAGCCGCGCGTCGGGGTAGGCGGGGTCCAGCACCAGCCACGCAGCGCCCGCCTTGGCCACCCCCAGCAGCGCCACGGGGAGCCAGGCACTGCGGTGTGCGTGGATGGCGACCACGTCGCCCGTCAGCACGCCGCGCTCGCGAAGCAGGCGGGCGATGCGGTTGGACGCCGCGTCCACCTGCGCGTACGTCCACTCCCCGTCGTCGCCGACGAGGGCGAGCGCATCCGGACGTTCCGCCGCGCGCGCGGCGACGGCCGCGTGCACGGGGCCGAACCACCGCGCCGGGAGCGGCGCCGCGGGGTCGGGGAGCATCGCCGCGTCGTCCGCCGAGAGGAGGGTGATGGCGTCCAGCGGCAGGCTCGCGTCGGCGGCGGCCTGGCGCAGCACCTCGGCCACCTGCCGCAGCAGCGCGGCGATGCGCGGGGCGTCGAACAGGTCGGCATCGTACATCGTGTTGATGGCGATGCCCTGCTGGAGCTCCTGCACGTAGAAGGTCAGGTCGAACTTGGAGCCGTATTCCAGCTCCTCGGCGAAGCCCTGGGCGTGCAGCAGGGTGGCGTCGGCGGGGGCGACGGCGCCGGTGTAGGCGCCTTCCAGGTTGAGCATGTTGAACAGCACCTGGAACACCGGCGTGCGGCTGAGCGTGCGCTCGGGCTGCAGCTCTTCCAGCAGGCGCTCGAAGGGCACGTCCTGGTGCGCGTAGGCGCCCAGCATGGCCTCGCGCACGCCGCGCAGCAGCCCGGCGAAGGTCTCGCCCCGCGGCAGGCGGGTGCGGATGGCCAGGGTGTTGAGGAAGAGACCGATCATCGGCTCGGTCTCGGGGCGGCTGCGCCCGGCGATGGGGGTGCCGAGCACCACGTCGTCCTGCCCGGCCAGCCGCCCGAGGACGAGGCCGATCGCCGCCATCATCGCCATGGCCATGGTGGCCCCGTGCGCGGCGGCCATGGCGTGCACGGCCTCGTGCAGCTCGGGCGGGAGGAGCGTGATCTCGGAGGCGCCGCGGTGGCGCTGCACGGCGGGGCGCGGTCGATCGGTCGGCAGCTCCAGCGCGGGCGGGGCGCCGGCGAGCTGCTCCTTCCAGTACGCCACCTGCCGCTTCATCCGCTCGTCGGTCAGCCAGCGCCGCTGCCACGCCACGTAGTCGGCGTACTGCACCTCCATCTCGGGGAGCGGCGACGGGCGGCCGGCGGCGAAGGCGTCGTACAGCGCGATCACCTCGCGGCGCAGCAGGTTGTAGCTCCACCCGTCGCTCACCGCGTGGTGCACGTTCCACCGCAGCACGTGGTCGTCGTGGGCCAGGCGGAGGAGAGAGACGCGGAAGAGCGGCCCGGCGGCCAGGTCGAACGGCTCGGCCGCGTCCTCGGCCACCAGCCGCCGCGCCGCGGGCTCCCGCTCGTCCTCGGGCAGGTGCGCGAGGCCGGTGACGGGGAGATCCACGGGGACGGACGGGAGGATGCGCTGCACCGGCGCCCCGTCCACCTGCGCGAAGACGGTGCGCAGCGGCTCGTGGCGGCGCACCACCTCCTGGTAGGCGCGCCGCAGCGCGTCCACGTTCAGGCGCCCGCGGATGCGCAGCGGCGACGGCATGTTGTAGAGCGAGGTGGACGGGTCGAGCTGCTGCAGGAACCACATCCGCTCCTGCGCGAAGCTCACCGGCAGCGGGCCCTCGCGCGGCACCCGCACGATCGGGTCGTCGGCCCCGGTGCCGGCGCGGCGGGCGGCGTCCACGCGCGCGGCCAGGCCGTCCAGCCGCGGCGTCTCGAACACCGCGCGCATGGGCAGCTCCACCTCGAAGGTGGCGAGGATGCGCCCCACCACCTGCGCCGCCAGCAGCGAGTGCCCGCCCAGCTCGAAGAAGTCGTCGTCGGGGCGGATCTCGCCGTCGCCCAGCAGCTCGATCCAGATCGACGCCAGCGCCTCCTCGGTGGGCGACAGCGCGCGCCCCGCCTCGCCGCCGCCGCCGGCCGCCTCGGGCGCGGGGAGCGCGGCGCGGTCGGTCTTCCCGTTGGGCGTCAGCGGAATCGCCTCCAGCGCCACGAAGGCCGATGGCACCATGTGCTCCGGCAGCCGCGACGCGGCGAGGTCGCGCAGCGCGGCCACGTCCACCGAACCACCGTCCGCGGGCGCGGCGTAGGCCACCAGCCGCGCGGCGCCGGGCACGTCCTCGCGTACGATGACGGCCGCGTCGCGCACGGAGGGGTGCTCGCGCAGCACCGCCTCCACCTCGCCCGGCTCGATGCGGAAGCCGCGCAGCTTGACCTGCTGGTCGGTGCGGCCCAGGTAGTCGAGCCGGCCGTCGGCGCGCCAGCGCGCGCGGTCGCCGGTGCGGTACAGCCGCGCGCCCGGCACCGCGCCGAACGCGTCGGGAACGAAGCGCTCGGCGGTCAGCCCGGGCCGGTTCAGATAGCCGCGCGCCACGCCGACCCCGCCCACGTACAGCTCGCCCGAAACGCCGATGGGGACGAGCTGCGTCGCGCCATCCAGCACGTAGGTGACGACGTTGGGGATGGGGCGGCCGATGGGCGGGCGTGCATCCTCGCCCTCCAGCCGCGCCAGCGTGGCGCAGACGGTGGTCTCGGTGGGCCCGTAGGCGTTGAGGAAGCGGCGCCCCCCCGCCCAGCGCCCGACGACCTCGGCCCCGACGGCCTCGCCGGCGGAGACCAGCGTGCGCAGGTCGGGCAGCTCCGCGCTGGGCAGCGCGGCGAGAACGGGAGGCGGGAGGGTGGCGTGGGTCACGCGCTCGTCGCGCAGGAGCGCGACCAGATCGGGGCCGGGGATCATCCGCTCCGCCTCGGCCAGCACCAGGCAGGCGCCGGAGAGCAGCGTGTGCGCCACCTCGGCGACACCCGCGTCGAACGAGAGCGAGGCGAACTGCAGCACGCGCGCATCCCCATCGATCGCGAACGCGTCGCGCTGCGCCGCCGCCAGGTTGCCGATCCCGCGGTGCGCCACCACCACGCCCTTGGGCCGCCCGGTGGAGCCCGAGGTGAAGACCACGTACGCCGCGTTGTCGGGAGACACGTCGACCTCCCTCGAGTCGGACATGTCCGCATCACCGCCGACGTCCACGTCCACCGCGATCACCACCGCGTCGGTGCGCGGAAGGTCGCCGGCGAGCGCCGAGGTGGTGACGACGGCGCGGGCGCCGGCATCCTCCAGCATCCACCGCCGCCGCTCGGCGGGGTAGCGCGGGTCCACGGGGAGGAAGGCGGCACCCGCCTTGTTGGCCGCCAGCAGCGCGGCGACCTGCTCGGGCCCGCGCTCCAGCGACACGGCCACCACGTCTTCGATGCCCACGCCGTGCGCCCGCAGGCGGCGGGCGAGGCGATCGGCGCGCGCGTTCAGCTCCGCGTAGGTCACCGTCTGCCCGGCGAAGCGGAGGGCCTCGGCGCCCGGCGTGCGGGCGGCCTGCGCCTCGAACAGGCGGTGGAAGGGGGCGGCGGGCGCGTCCACCGCGTCGCCGGCGCCCATCCGCCGCACGCGCCCGGCCTCGGCCGCGTCCATCAGCGGCAGGGTGCGCAGCGGGCGGTCGGGCTCGGCCACCGCGGCGGTCAGCAGCGCGCCCAGGTGCCCGACGATGCGGGCGGCGGTGGCGGGCTCGAAGAGGTCGAGGCTGTATTCCAGCGCCCCCGACAGCGTGTCGCCCACGTCGGCGATGCTGAGCGTCAGGTCGGTCTTGGCGCTGTCGAGGGGAACGCCCAGCCCCTCCACCGCCAGGCCGTCCAGCTCCACCATGGCCGACCCGGTGTCCTCACCCGTGAAGGTGAACACGGCCTGGTAGAGCGGCGTGCGGGTGAGGCTGCGCTCCACCCTGAGCTCGTCCACCAGCCGCTCGAAGGGCACGTCCTGGTGCGCGAAGGCGTTGAGCACCTCGTGGCGCACGTCGCCCAGGTACTCGCGGAACCCCGCCTCGCCGCGAACGCGGCCGCGCAGCACCAGGTTGTTGGTGAAGAAGCCGATCAGCGGCTCGGTCTCGTGCCGCATCCGCCCCGCCACGGGGCTGCCCACCAGCACCTCGCCGGCCCCCGCGTAGCGCGCCAGCAGGAGCTGCCAGGCGGCCAGCAGCACCATGAACGGCGTGGCACCCTCGGCCTGCGCCAGCTCGCGCAGCGCGCGCACCAGCTCCGAGCCCAGGCGGAAGCCGTGGCGCGCGCCGGCAAAGGTGCGCCGCGGCGGGTGCGGGCGGTCGGTGGGCAGCTCCAGCAGGTGCGGCGCGCCGGCCAGCTCGCCCCGCATCCACTCCAGCTGCCGGTCCATCGCTGCCGCGGCCGCGGGCGAGCGCTGCCACGCGGCATAGTCGCCGTACTGCACCGGCAGCTCGCGCAGCGGCGAGGGGAGCCCGCGCGAGAAGGCGTGGTACAGCGCCGACAGCTCGCGGTAGAGCACGCTCAGCGACCAGCCGTCGCACACGATGTGGTGCAGCACCAGCACCAGCGCGTGGTCGCCGCGGCCCAGGCGCAGCAGCCGCGCGCGCACCAGCGGCCCGCGCGACAGGTCGAAGCCGCGCCCGGCCTCGTCGGCGAAGCGCCGCGCCATCTCGCCCTCGGCCTCGGCCGGGCCGCCGCGCGACACGTCTTCCACCGCCAGCGCGAAGCCGTCGAAGGGCTGCACGCGCTGCACGGGGCGGCCCTCCACCTCGGCGAACACGGTGCGCAGCGCCTCGTGCCGGCGCACGATCTCGCCCAGCGAGCGGCGCAGGGCGTCCACGTCCAGCGCGCCGCGCAGCCGCAGCGCGCTCACCACGTTGTAGCCCGCGTTCCCCGGCTCCATCCGGTCGATGAACCAGAGCCGCTCCTGCGCCAGCGACGCCGGCAGGTCGCCCGCGCGGCGCACGGCAACGATCCCCGCGTCGGCCGGCGCGTCGGCCGCAGACTCGGCCGACGCGGGGGCCGACGGCTCGTCGGCGGCCTCGATCTCGGCCAGCAGCAGCGACTCGATCTCGGCCGCCGTCGCGCGCAGCGTGGGGTGGTCGAAGATCACGCGCAGCGGCAGCTCCACCCCGAAGGCGGCGCGCACGCGCGACGCCACCTGCATGGCCAGCAGCGAGTGGCCGCCGGCGTGGAAGAAGTTGTCGTTGGCGCCCACCCGCTCGGCCTTCAGCACCTCGCGCCAGATTGCGGCGAGCGCTTCCTCGGCCTCGCCCTCGGGCGCCACGTACTCGTTCTCGGCCGGGCCATCCAAAGGATCGGGAAGCTTCGCCCGGTCCACCTTGCCGTTGGGGGTGAGCGGCAGCTCGGGGATCATCACGAAGGCGGCCGGCACCATGTGCGCGGGAAGGGTGCGCGACAGGTGCTCGCGCAGCTCGGCCGCGGCGGCCGCCGCCCCGTCGCGGGGGACCACGTAAGCCACCAGGCGCCTGCCGGCCGTGCCGTCGTCGCGCGCGTCCACCAGGGCGGCGCGTACGGCGGGGTGCGTGAGCAGCGCCGCCTCCACCTCGCCCGGCTCGATGCGGTAGCCGCGCACCTTCACCTGCCGGTCGGCGCGGCCCAGGAACTCCAGCTCGCCGCCCGCGTTCCACCGCGCCCGGTCGCCCGTGCGGTACAGCCGCCCGCCCTGGCCGAAGGGGTCGGGGACGAACCTTTCCGCCGTCAGGCCGGGCCGCCCCACGTAGCCGCGCGCCACGCCGTCGCCGCCCAGGTACAGCTCGCCGGGCGCGCCGGCGGGCACGGGGCGCAGCGTGCCGTCCAGCACGTAGGCGCGCGTGTTGGCGATCGGCGCACCGATGGGGATGGCGCCCGCGCCCACGTCCTCGCGGCGGACGGCGTGGGTGCAGGCGAAGGTGGTCGTCTCCGTGGGCCCGTAGCCGTTGACCAGGCGGGTGGAGGGGACCGCGTCCATCGCCCGCCCCACGTGCGCGGCGGAAAGGACGTCGCCGCCCGCCAGGATCTCGCGCACGCCGCCCAAGCCGGGCGCGCCCGCATCCACCACCTGGTGGAAGAGCCCGGCGCTCAGCCACATGGTCGTGACCCCGTGGCGCTGCGCGAAAGCGCCGAGCTCCGCCGGCTGGGGGACCACGGGGGGATGCACCGCCACCGCGCCGCCGTTCAGCAGCGCGCCCCACAGCTCGAAGGTGGATGCGTCGAAGGCGACGGGGGCGAGCTGGAGGAAGACGGTGTCCGCGCCGAAGCCGGCATACGTCTGCCCGCGCACCAGGCGGAGGACCGCGCGGTGCGGCACGCCCACGCCCTTGGGCACGCCGGTGGAGCCGGAGGTGAAGATGACGTACGCCAGGTTCTCCGCGTCCACCCCCACGTCTGCCAGGCCGTCCGCGGACAGCGCGTCGATGCGCGCGCGCTCGTCCGCCAGGGAGAGGGCGCGCACGCCCTCTCCCCAGTCATCCGTGGACGCGGTGGCGGTGAGGACCAGGGAGACGCCGGCGTCGCGCGCCATCCGCGCCCGCCGCGCGGCGGGGTAGACGGGGTCGAGGGGCACGTAGGCGCCGCCCGCCTTGAGGATGCCCAGGAGGACGACGACCAGCTCCGGCGAGCGCTCCATCGACACGCCCACGCGGCTTTCGACGCCCACGCCCAGCTCGCGCAGCCGCCGCGCGAGGCGGTTGGCGCGCGCGTCCAGCTCCGCGTACGTCACCCGCCCGCCGTTGCTCACGACCGCCGTCGCGTCCCCATGCGCGGCGGCGACCTGGGCGAACAGCGCGGGGATCGACGCGTCGCGCGGGTAGTCCGCGTCGGTGCGATTGAAGCCGTGGACGACCTGCTCGGCCTCTTCTTGGGACAAAAGAGACAGCGCCGCCGCGGGCCGGTCCGCGTCCTCCGCGATCTCGCCGAGGACGCGGTCCAGGCCGTGCAGCAGGGTGTCGACGGCGGCCGCGTCCAGCCGCGTGGCGTCGTAGGTGGCGCTCACGCGGAAGCCGTCGGCCGCAGGGGCCACGACCACGGAGAGCGCGTAGTTGGTCCGCTCGTCGCCGTGGGCGCTGGCGAAGCGGAAGCCGTCACTCGGGACCGCGTCGGGCTCGGGGGCGGCCTCCAGCGCGTCGCCGGCGCCCTGCTGCAACGAGTCGAGCGGGTAGTTCTCGTAGACCAGCAGCGTCTCGAACAGCGGCCCGTCTGCAGGCAGCGCGCTCCAGGCGCGGACGCTGGCCAGCGGCGCATGCTCGTACGCCCGCGCCTCGGCCTGCGCGGCGTGGGCGCCCTGCACCCACCCGGCCACGGACTGGCCGGCGGGGATGCGGATGCGGACGGGGACGGCGTTGATGAACATCCCCACCATCTCGTCCACGCCCTTGAGCTCGGGCGGCCGGCCGCTGACGGTGGCGCCGAACACCACGTCGCTCTCCCCCGTGTACGCGGCCAGGACGCGCGCCCAGGCGGCTTGGAAGAGGCCGTTGGCGGTCACGCGCATGCGGCGCGCGGCGCTCTCGACCTGCTCTGTCGCCTCGGCGGACAGGTGGAGCTCGGCGGTGGCGTGCTGCTCGGCGGGGGCGCCGGCGCGCTGCGGCGCGCGGTCGAGCGGGAGCGGCGTGGGCGCGTCGAAGCCGGCCAGCCGCGCGCGCCAGAACGCCTCGGCGGCGCCCAGGTCCTGCCGGTTGAGCCAGGCGATGTACTCGCGGAAGGGCGGCCGCGCGGGAAGCCGCGGAACGCTTCCCGTGACGAGGCCGCCGTAGAGCGCGCCGAACTCGCCCAGCACGATGGGGAGCGACCAGCCGTCCAGCAGCAGGTGGTGCGTGGTGAGGCCGAAGCGCCACTCCGCCGGCCCCATGCGGTAGAGCCGCACGTGCATCAGCGGCGCCTTCGCCAGGTCGAGGCCGGCGTGTCGCTCGCGCTCCAGCTCGCGCTGGTAGCGGTGCTCGCGCTCGGCCGGGTTGACGCCGCTCCAGTCCTCGTGGGTGAACGGCAGCTCCACCTGGCGGAAGACCACCTGCAGCGGCTGCGGCACGCCCTCCCACACGAAGCCGGTGCGCAGCACGGGGTGGCGGTCCACCACGCGCTGCCACGCGTCGCGGAAGGCGTCCACGTCCACCGTGCCCAGCAGGTTCATGCCGTACTGCTCCAGGTACGCGCCGGTGCCGGGCGAGTACAGCGTGTGGAACAGCATTCCCTGCTGCAGCGGCGACAGCGGGTACAGGTCCTCTACGTTCTTGCGGTTCATCCCATTCCCATCGAAGTCACCCGGCATCGCCGCGGCGGAAAGATCGAATCTGGCTCACGCAGGGTCAGCAGAGTCAGCAGCAAACTGCGGTTGTTTCTCTGCTGGCTCTGCTGACCCTGCGTGAGACCTGCTGTTGCGGTACTCGGGCCTCACCCGAGCTTGGCCATCAGCGCGTCGAGGGCCGACTGGTCGAGCCCGGCCTCGGGGAAGTCGCTGGGGGTGAAGCCGCCCGCCTCCGGGTTGCGGCAGTGGTCGATGATGGCCCGCAGCGCGGCGGCATAGGCGTCCGCCAGCCGCTCAACGGTCGCGCGGTCGTAGACGTGGCTGCCGTAGAAGAAGCCCATCTGGAAGCGCCCGCCCGCCGTCATCGCCTCGGCGGCCAGGTGGTGGCGGCGCGGCGCGCGCGGCGAGCGGATGGGGCCGGTGGAGCCCGCTTCCGGCAGCAGGAGCGCGCCGGCCGTGGGCGCGGACGCGGCGCCACCCATCGGCCCGCCGTCCACCTGGCCGAGGTAGTTGAACGACACCTCGGCGCGCGCGCGGGCCGCCAGCAGCGCCCCGTCCTGCGGCTCGCCGGCCCAGCGCAGCATCCCGTAGCCGATCCCCCGGCGGGGCACGCCGCGCAGCGCTTCCTTGGCGGCCCGCAGCGCCTCGCCCGCGTCGGCCGCGGCGCGCAGGTGCACGGGGTAGATGGTGGTGAACCAGCCCACCGTGCGGCTGGTGTCGGCGTCGTCGAACAGGTCCTCGCGGCCGTGGCCCTCCACGTCCACCAGCAATTCATCTCCGCCGCCCCACGCCGCGTAGGCCTGGGCCAGCGCCGCCAGCAGCGCGTCGTTCACCTGCGTGCCGTAGACGGGCGGCACCTCCTCGAGCAGCGCCCGCGTCTCATCCTCGTTCAGCTCGGCGAACACGGCGTCCAGCGCGCCCTCCACGTCGGCCGCGCTGGCATGGTCCACCGGCAGCGGGGGGAGGGATGCGGGGACGGCGCGGCTCCAGTAGCCGGTCTCCGCGCGCATCTCGGGCGTGCGCGCGAACTCGGCCAGCCGCCGCGCCCAGTGCGCGTACGACGTGGTCTTGGGTGGGAGCGTGACGTCCGCACCCGCCGCGACCTGGCGGACGGCGGATTCCAGGTCCTCCAGCAGCACCCGCCACGACACGGCGTCCACCACCAGGTGGTGCGCGGCCACGATCAGCCGCTGCGGCCGCGCCGGGCCGCACTCGAACAGCACCACGCGCACGAGCGGGCCATCCGACAGGTCGAGCGTGGACTGCGCCCAGCCGCCACCCTGCGCGATCTCGTCCGCCAGCTCGTGGTCGGCGATCGCCGACAGGTCGAGGGCGATGACGGGCGACGGGCCGCCCGGCTCGGCGAAGTGCTGCGTCCACCCCGCGGCCGTGCGCGCGAAGCGGGCGCGCAGCGCGTCGTGGTGCGCCAGGACTGCGTCGACCGCGCGGGTGAGGACGGCGACGTCGATGCGCTCGGCGGCGCGGAAGAGGAACGCCTGGTTCCAGTGGTGCGCGTCGGGAAGCTCCTGCTCGAAGAACCACCCCTGCACCGGCGTCAGCGGCGCATCTCCCGTCACCGGCCCCTGCTCGGCGATCACCACGGGCGCGGTGTCGGCCACGGCGGCCAGCTCGGCGATGGTGGCGTGCGCGAACATCTGCCGCGGGAGGAGGCGGATCCCGGCCTGCGCCGCGCGCAGGATCACCTGGATGGAAAGGATCGAATCGCCCCCCATCTCGAAGAAGTTCTCGTGCACGCCCACCCGCTCGCGCCGCAGCACCTCGGCCCAGATCCGCGCCAGCGCCGCCTCCACCTCGTTCGCCGGCTCGCCGTCCACGGCGAGCGCGGCGGAGGCCGCCGCGTCCACCGCCACGTCGGCCGATGGGTCGGGGAGCGCGGCGCGGTCGACCTTGCCGCTGTTGGTCACCGGCAGCGAGGGCATGGCCACCACGGCCGCGGGCACCATGAACTCCGGCAGCCGCTCGCGCACGAACGCGCGCAGCTCGGCCGAGGATGCCGGCTCCGCGCCCGGCGCGGCGACGGTCCACGCGACCAGGCGCCCGTCGCGCACGGCGGCGGCGGCCTCGTGCACGGCGGGGTGGCGCAGCAGCGTGTGCTCCACCTCGCCCAGCTCGATGCGGTGGCCGCGCACCTTCACCTGCGTGTCGAAGCGGCCCAGGTACTCCAGCTCGCCGTTCGCCCGCCAGCGCACCCGGTCGCCGGTGCGGTACATCCGCGCGCCGGCGGCCGGCGAGAACGGGTCGGGGACGAAGCGCTCGGCCGTCAGGCCGGGACGCCGCAGGTAGCCGCGCGCCACCTGCACGCCGCCCAGGTACAGCTCGCCCGCCACCCCCGGCGGCACCGCGCGCCCGGCGGCGTCCAGCACGTGGCAGGTGGTGTTGGGCGCCGGCCGGCCGATCGTCGGATCTTCCCCCGGCACCACGGCCGTCCACGTGGCGTAGACGGTTCCCTCGGTCGGGCCGTAGATGTTGCGGATGGTGCGCACCGTGCCGGTCGCCGCGAGCGCGTCCACCAGCGAGCCGGGAAGCGCCTCGCCCGCCAGGTTGAGCGTCGCCAGGGACGACGGGAGCGCCCCCAGCCGCAGCAGCTCGGCCGCGGCGGTGGGCACCATCACCCCCAGCCGCACCTCGTCGCCGCCGGGGAGGCCGGCCAGGTCCAGCGCGTTGCGGGCGAGGACGATCCGCCCGCCGTTGCACAGCGTGTCCCACAGCTCGGCGACCGACACGTCGAACGAGGTGCTGGTGGAGCCCAGCACCGCCGCCCGCTCGTCGGGCGAGACCACGTCGGCCATCCACGCGAGGAGGTTCGACACGCCGCCGTGCTCCACCTCCACCCCCTTGGGCACGCCGGTGGAGCCGGAGGTGAAGAGGATGTAGGCCAGGGTGGATGGATCCACGTCGATCCCCAGATCTCCCGCATCCTCCGCCTCGACCGCCGCGGCGTCCACGTCCAGCCGCAGCGCGCGCACCCCCTCCGCCGCGATGGCGTCCGCGAACTCCGACGTGGTGACGACCAGCGGGGCGCGCGCATCCTCCAGCAGCGAGCGGATCCGCGCCGGCGGATAGGCAGGGTCGAGCGGGACGTAGGCCGCGCCCGCCTTCCACACGGCGAGCAGGGATGCGACGAGATCGGGCGTGCGCTCCAGGCACACGCCCACGGCGGTCTCCGCGCCGGCGCCCAGCGCGCGCAGCCGCCGCGCGATGCGGTTGGCGCGCGCGTTCAGCTCCGCGTACGAAAGCGTCTGCCCCTCGTGCGACACCGCGGGTGCGCCGGGCGAGGCGGCGGCCTGGCGCTCGAAGCGGCGGTGGACGGCCGCGAAGGGCGCGTGGGCGGAGGTGTCGTTGAAGGAGGCGAGGGCGCGGCGGTCCTCGTCGTCGAGCATGGACAGCTCGGAGAGGCGCGCGCGCGGGCGGGCCACGGCATCCTTCATCAGCGCCAGCATCCGCCGCGAGAAGTGGTGGATGCTTTCCGCGTCCCACAGGTCGGTGCTGAACTCCAGCATCCCCATCAGCCCCTCGCCGCTCTCCATGGTGCACAGCATCATGTCGAACTTGGAGACGCCGGTGTCCACCAGCGACACGGCGTTCTCGGCGTAGACGGGGCGCGGGTCGAGCCCGCTCATCATCCCCTCGGCGCTGGCGCGGTGCACGCCCACGAACACGTGGTGGAAGTACATCACCTGGAAAACGGGGTGCCGGCTCAGGTCGCGCGGCAGCTTCAGCTCGTCCACCAGCTTCTCGAAGGGCAGGTCCTGGTGCGCGTCGGCGTCGAGCACCGCGTCGCGCGAGCGGAGCACCAGGTCCAGGAAGGGGGGATCGTCGTCCACCCGGAAGCGCAGCGCAGCGGTGTTGACGAAGTAGCCCAGGATCTGCTCCAGCTCGGCGCGGCTGCGGTTGCCCAGCAGCGTGCCGATCACCAGGTCCGTCTGCCCCGAATACTTGCCCAGCAGCGCGGTGAACGCCGCCATCAGCACCATGTTGAGCGTCACCGTCTCTCGCGCGCACAGCTCGCGCATCGGCAGGGTGATCTCGGGGGGGATCACGAAGCGGAAGATGGCGCCGTTGTGGCTTTCCTGCGCCGCGCGCGGCCGGTCGGTGGGCAGCTCCAGGCTGGGCGCGCCTGCCAGCAGGTTGCGCCAGTAGTCCACCTGCTCCTGCAGCGTCTCGCCGCTCAGCCAGCGGCGCTGCCAGGCGGCGTAGTCGGCGTAGCGCAGCTCGGGGTCGGGGAGGTCGGCCGGGAGCCCGCGGATGAAGCGGCCGTAGAAGTAGTCGGCCTCGTTGGTGATGATGGGCATCGACCACCCGTCGGTGGCGATGTGGTGCACGGTGTTCACCATCACGTAGCGCTCGTCGCTCACGCGCAGCAGCGTCATGCGGTAGAGCGGGCCGGTGGCGATGTCGATGGGGCGCGCGCCCTCCTCGGCCACCACCCGCTGCACGTCGTCGTCGCCGTGGATGCGGTCGCGCACGTCGAAGGTCTCCACGCGCGCCGGGTAGGGCGGCAGCACGATGGACTTCAGCTCGCCGCCGATCATGCGGTAGACGGTGCGCAGCGCCTCGTGCCGGCGGACGACCTCGGTGAGCGCGCGCTCGAGCACGGGCACGTTCACGTCGGCGCGGATGGAGAGCGCCACGGGCACGTTGTACATGGGGCTGCCCGGGTCCATCTGCGCCAGGAACCACATGCGCTCCTGCGCGAACGACAGCGGGTGCTCGGGCCCCTCGCCGGCGATGCGCGTGACCACCTCGCGCTTGCGCGACGAGGGGGCTTGGCTCTTCAGCCGCTTCTCGAGCAGCGCGCGCTTGGCGTCGGAAAGGCCGGCCTTCCGGTTCAGCAGGTCCTGCATGGTTCGGTCGCTCGTGTAAGAGAAATCGTGTGCGTCAAACGTCTGCGTGCTTCGGACGGCTCTGCGGGGGCCCCCTCCCCGCGCCTGAGAGCGCGTACCCTCCCCCGCTTCGCGGTAGAGGGTAACTGCTTCCTCATGCCGCGCGGCCGCTGTCGTAGTTCCCCCCCTCTCCCGCGAAGCGGGGGAGGGGGCCGGGGGGAGGGGGCCAGCCTCGGCATGCGCTCCTCTCCGCCTCCCGCGCCAGATCCCTGCGGTCTACCCCCGCACGTCCACGTGCACGTACTCGGGGAACGGGGCGATCGCGCCCAGGTCGTGCTCGAAGAGGATCATCTCGCCGCGGCGCTCCACCTCGCGGAAGCCGCCGAAGCGGTAGGTGACCTCCATCATGCGGTTGCGGCCGTTGGGAACGAACTCGGCGCGCAGCTTCGCGCCGGCGGCCTTCGCCAGCTCCATCAGGTGGCTCATCATGATGGTGCCCACGCCGCGGCTCATCACCCGGCAGCTCATCAGCAGCAGCTTCACCGTCCAGTACTCGGGCGAGGTCTTCTCCACCATCGCCAGGCCGATCTTGCCGTAGCTGCCGTAGCGGTCGTCCAGCCCGGCAACGAGGAGGACGTGGTCGGGCGAGGTGCGGAAGGCGTTCAGCTCGTCGTAGCCGTAGGTGTAGCCGGTGGTGTTGAGCTGGTTGGTGCGCACCGTCAGCTCCTCGGCGCGCTGCAGGTCTTCCTCGCCGCAGGGCGCCAGGGTGAAGCGCATCTCCAGCCCGCGCAGGAACTCCTCGCTGGGGCCCTGGAAATTCTCCTCGGCCTCCTGCCGCTGGATGTCGGCGTGGTACATCAGCCGGCGCTTGCGGCTGTCGTCGGTGATGAACTCGGGGTTCATCTCCGGGCGCTCGAGGAAGCCCTCCAGCTCGGCCGCGTCCAGCGTGCGCACGGCCGGGCAGGCGAACGCCACCTCCTCGCGCTCGAACGGCTGGTCGTCGATGAACAGGAAGGTGTCGAGGCCGATGTTCAGCTTCTTCGCGATGGTCTCTACGTTCTGCCCCTTGGCCGCCCAGTTGATCTGCGGATGGAGGAAGTAGTCGGCGATCCCCAGCGCGTTCAGCCGCTCCATCGCCCGCGCGTGGTCGTTGCGGCTGGCCACGGACTGCAGGATGCCGCGCTCGTCCAGCTCGCGGATGATGTCCAGCACGCCGGGGCGCAGCTCCACGCGCTCGTCCTCGAGCAGGATCCCGTTCCACACGGTGTGGTCCAGGTCCCACACCACGCACTTGACGGTCTTGGGCTTCTTCTTCGTCTCGGCCACGTCGTCTCGCCGGTCGATGGTTGTGTCGGTCATGATCGCCTCGATGTGAATCCGCTGGCCCCTCGGGCGCCCCCTCCCCGCGCCTCAGGGCGCGTACCCTCCCCCGCTTCGCGGTAGAGGGTAACTGCTTCTTCGTGCCGCGCGTCCGCTGTTGTAGTTCCCCCCCTCTCCCGCGAAGCGGGGGAGGGGGCCGGGGGGAGGGGGCTGCCTCGGCATGCGCCACCCTCCGCCACACGCTCCATCCCTCTTGCCCTCCCGAACAATTTCGAGAAACGGGCGAGTCGGAAGACCCGCCGCTGGTCTCCCCCTCCCCCGGGCTGTTTCGGGGGAGGGGGTCGGGGGGAGAGGGCCTACCCCACCAGCTCCACCGCCTCGTCCTCGCTCAAGCTCTCGATCTCGGCGAGGATGGCTTCCTCCACCAGCACCGCCATCTTGGCCACGGTGGGGGCCTCGAAGATCACCTTCAGCGGCAGCTCCAGCTCGAACATGTCCTTGAGCCGCGCGATGATCTGCGTGGCGAGGAGCGAGTGGCCGCCCAGGGCGAAGAAGTCGTCGTGCACGCCCACGTGCTCCACCCCCAGCAGCCCCTGCCACACGTCGGCGATGCGCTCCTCCAGCTCGTTCCCGGGCGGCGCGTAGGCCGTCCCCAGGTCGTCGGGCCGCGCGTAGAGCTGCGTGGGGGCCGGCGCCTCCGCGGCCACGCTGGCGCTCTGGCGGATGCGCTCGTCCAGCGCACCGGTGGAGACGAGGACATGGGGCTCGTCGGCCAGCGCCAGGACGGCGGCGAGCACGGGGGCCACGTCGCTCGCGCCGATCCACAGGTCGTCGCCTTCGGGGAGCGGGCCGGCGGTCCAGCGGTCCCACGCCACGCTCGTCCACCGCGTCCCCTCCGCCGCGGCGTGCGACGCGAAGGCGTCCGTCAGCGCGTTGGCCATCGCCACGCGCACCCGGCCGAACGAGCCCAGCACCCCCGCGAGCGACGATTCCACCAGCACGAACGCCGGCGCGCGGCCGGCCAGCGCACCCGCCAGCTCGTCGAGCTGCGCGCGGAGGTCGTCGATCTCCAGCGCCCACGCGGCGGGACGCGCCTCGTCCACCGCTGCAAGCTCGCCCATGGCCGCCAGCATCGGCGAGAAGACCACGCCGTCGATGCGCCCCCAGCGCTCCTCGATGCGGCTGAACGCCGACGCCAGCCCGCCCGGCCCGTCGCCGCGGTCCACGCGCACGTCGGCCTGCGTGGCCGCCAAGGCCTTCACCGCCTCGCCGGCAATCCGCTGCGGGCTGTCGGCGCGGTGCATGGTGAGGAAGAAGTCGAGCTCGCCCAGGTTGGGGATGCGCGGGTCGATCACGGAGATGCGCGCGCCCGGCACCGCCGCCACGACGTGGGCCAGCGGCGCGCTGCGCCCGTCCATCCCGCCGATGAACACGTAGACGCCGCCCTCGCCGAGGGCCGCCGCTGGCCGCCGTGCCCGCACCGCGCGGAAGCTCCGCGCCCAGCGGTGCCGCCCGCGCAGCGCCACCACCTGCTCCTCGGCGTCCGCCAGCACCTCGCGGGCGACGGCGTCCGCAGACACGCCCGGCTCGACGTCCACCACGCGGCAGGGGAGCGACGGGTGCTCCTGCGGCACCACGCGGCAGGCGCCCAGGATGGCCGCCGCGCGCGCGTCCACCTCCTCCGCCCCCGTCACCTCCTGCGCGGCGCGCGTGACCGCCACCAGCCGCGCGGAGATGCCGGCGTGCCCGAGCGCGCCAGCCAGGAGGAGGAAGGCGATCGGGTCGTTCGCGGCGTAGACGACGAGCTGCGGCGCCGCATCCGCCACGGCAGCCGCCAGCGCGCGGAAGTCGTCGCGCTCGGCCGCGCGGACGGTGAAGCCACCGGCGGAGGAGCCGTACGCCGCGCCGAAGCGGGCGACGGTGAGGGCGCGATCATCCCCCGACAGCGCGGTTGCCAGCGCCTGCCCGGCCGCGGAGCCGTCGTGGACGAAAAGGACAGCGGACGTCTCCGTGGATTCCGACACGGCGCGCGTGCGGCTCCACGTGGGGACGTAGGTCCACTCCGCCGGGTCCGCGCGGCGGCCATGGTCGGCGCGCGGGGATTCGTCGCCAGACCACACGGGGGGATCGACCCAGTAGCGCTGCTTCTCCCACGGGTAGGTGGGGAGATGGACGCGCCTGCGCCGCTCCTCGCCGCGGAACGCCGCCCAGTCGGGGGTGACGCCCGCTAGCCAGAGGCGCCCGAGCGCTTCGAGCAGCACCGCCTGGTCGGGCCGGCGGTCGTAGGCATAGCGCACGCTGTGGATCACCGCGGCGGGCGCCTCCTCGCCCTCGTCCGGGCGCTGGCGGACGAAGGTGCCCAGCGTCTGGCCGGGCCCCACCTCCAGCAGCACGCGGCCGGGCTCTTTCAGCAGCTCGCCCATGCCCTCGGCAAAGCGCACGGTGCCCAGCATGTGGCGCGTCCAGTACGCGGGGTCGGTCGCCTCGGCTTCCGTGATCCACGTTCCCGTGACGTTGGAGACCATGGGGATGCTGGGCGGACGGAGGCGCACGGTGGACGCGAGCTGCGTCAGCCGCTCGGCGGCGGGCCGCAGCATGGGCGTGTGGAAGGCGTGCGTGGTGGGCAGCCGACGGGCGACGACCCCGGCCGCCGCCAGGCGCGTCTCCAGCGCCGCCACCGCCTCGTCCGATCCGGCGACCACGGAAAGGCCCGGCGCGTTCACCGTCGCGATCGCCACGCCGTCGGAAAGGTGCGGGCGCACGGCGGCGGGGTCGAGCGACACGGCCAGCATGGCGCCGCCGGGGAGCGGCTGGATCAGCTTCGCGCGCTCGGCCACCAGCGTCAGCGCGTCTTCCAACGAAAGTATGCCGGCGATGGTGGCGGCGGCGTATTCGCCGAGGGAGTGGCCGATCACCGCCGTGGGGACCACGCCCCAGCTCATCCACAGCCTGGCCAGCGCGTAGTCGATCACGAACACCGCGGGCTGGGCCAGCTCGGTGCGGTTCAGCCGCTCGGCCGCGGGGTCCGCCTCGGCCTTCCGCATCATCCCGCGCAGGTCGAACCCGCCGGCGGCCGGCGCGTCGGACGGCGCGTCGCCGGGGAAGAGGACCTCGCGCAGGTCCAGCCCCAGCAGCGGGCGCAGGACGCGCGCGCAGCGGTCCACCTCGGCGCGGAAGGCGGGCTCGGCTTCGTACAGCCCGCGCGCCATGTTGGGGTAGTGGTCGCCCAAACCGGGGAAGAGGAAGGCCACGGAGCGCGAGCCGCCCTCGGCCACCCCCGCCGCCACCCGCTCGGGTACGGCCCCGCGCAGCACGACGGCCGCGTCCTCGCCCTGCCGCACCACCGCGATGCGGCGGTGGGCGAAGGCGCGGCGGCCCTCGCGCAGGGTGAACGCCACGTCCGCCAGCGTCTCATCCGGCCGAGCCTCGAGGTGGCCGGCCAGCCGCGCCGCCGCCTGCTCGGCCGCCGCGCCGCTGCGGGCCGAGACGGCCAGGAGCTGCCACGGGCGCGAGGGGCCCGACGGCGCCGGCGCGGGCGCCTCTTCCAGCACCACGTGCGCGTTGGTCCCGCCGATGCCGAACGAGCTGACGCCGGCGCGGCGCGGGCTGCCGTCCGTCTTCCACGGCACCAGCTCGCCCGCCACGTAGAACGGGCTGCCGTCGAGCTCGAGCCGCGGGTTGGGCGCCTGGAAGTGGACCACGGGCGGGATCTCGCCATGCTCCAGCGCCAGCACCGCCTTGATGAAGCCCGCGACACCGGCGGCCGTGTCCAGGTGGCCCACGTTGCTCTTCACCGCGCTCAGCGCGCAGAAGCCCGCGCGGTCGGTGGACGCGCGGTAGGCGCGGGTGAGCGCGGTCACCTCGATCACGTCGCCCAGCTCGGTGGCGGTGCCGTGCGTCTCCACGTAGCCCACCGAATCCGCGCTGACCCCCGCCAGCGCCAGCGCCTCGCCGATCACCGCGGCCTGTCCTTCCACGCCCGGCGCGCTGAACGCCACCTTGGCCGCGCCGTCGTTGTTCACGGCCGAGCCGCGGATCACCGCGCGGATGGGGTCGCCGTCGCGCAGGGCGTCGGCCATGCGCTTGAGCACCACCACGCCGATGCCGTTGCCGCCGATCGCCCCGCCGCTCCGCGCGTCGAACGCGCGGCAGTGCCCGTCGGGCGAAAGGATGCTGCCGGGCGAGTGCAGGTAGCCGCTCACGACGGGGACGTGGACCGCCGCGCCGCCGGCCAGCGCCACGTCGGCCTCGCCGCGCAGCAGCGACTGGGCGGCCATGTGGATGGCCACCAGCGAGGTGCTGCACCCGGTCTGCACGCTCACGGCGGGGCCGCGCAGGTCGAGCTTGTAGGCCACGCGCGTGGCCAGGAAGTCGGCGGCGCTGTTGAGCTTGAGCTGGAACTCGCCGGTAGCGGCCATCACCTGCGCGTTGCCGCGCACGTGGCGCTCGCTGTAGCTGGTGCCCGCCGCGCCCGCGTAGACGGCCGCCGCGCCCTGGATGCGCGCCGGGTCCCACCCCGCGTCTTCCATGGCCTCCCAGGCGCACTCCAGGAAGATGCGGTGCGAGGGCTCCAGCGTCTCCGCCTCGCGCGGGGAGTAGCCGAAGAACGCGGCGTCGAAGTGCTCCACGTCGGCCAGCTTGCCCGTGGCCTTCACGAACGACGGGTTCGCAAGCACCTCGTCTGGGTAGCCGGCCGCGCGCAGCTCGTCGTCGGTGAAGAAGGAGATGCAGTCGCGCCCCTCGCGCAGGTTGCGCCAGAACGCCTGCGGGTCGTCGGCGCCGGGAAAGCGCAGCGCCATCCCGATCACCGCCACGTCCCACTCGCCGCCGGCCTGGGGCTCGGCGTCGGGATCCTGCGTGTGCTGTGTGCTGCCGGACTCGGTGGTGCTCATGACTACCTGTCTATGTGGTGATGCATGGACTCTTGGATTTCAGTGCGCTTCGGACGCCCCGTGAGGCCCCCTCCCCGCGCCTGAGAGCGCTCGCCCTCCCCCGCTTCGCGGTTGAGGGAAACGGCCTCGTCGTGCCGCGCCGTCGCTGTTGCAGTGCTCCCCCTCTCCCGCGAAGCGGGGGAGGGGGCCGGGGGGAGGGGGCCGCCGC
>Ga0070686_100000190_pt1 | contig 43044 bp, 64 predicted proteins | sample KBSS23LmetaG_FD_65654 | JGI IMG/M metagenome (GOLD analysis project Ga0070686, IMG submission 65654) | Switchgrass rhizosphere microbial communities from Kellogg Biological Station, Michigan, USA - KBS S2-3L metaG | ecosystem: Host-associated > Plants > Roots > Rhizosphere ...
GCGGTCGCACCAAAGAAGGCCACCGCCGGAAGCCTTCCCGTCTACGTCATCACCGGTGGCGTAGTCCAAAGCGGCCCCCAAAACTGGACCTTCACATGACAACGAAAACCCACGACGACACACACGACCACGATCATGGGCACGCCCATGCCCATGATGCGCCGAAGCCAGCCGCTGCGCCGGCACCGAAGGCCGAGCAGCCGTTCCCGTATTCGGCCTCGATCAACGAGCCGCAGACGGTGTCGCTGCCATTGCCGGCCGATGTCGACGTGCCGAAGCCGACCATCAGCGCGCTGACGCCGGCCGACTGCGCGATCGGCGATGCCGATTTTGTGCTCTACGTCAGCGGCGAAAATTTCTTCGCCGATAGCGTGATCAACTTCGCCGGCCATGACGAGCCGACGACGCTGGAAACCGACGGCCGGCTGTCGACCGGCGTCAAGCCATCGCTGTGGACCGATCCGGTCATTGTGCAGGTGATGATCAAGAACGGTCCGGAAGTGTCGCCGCCGGCGGATTTTGAGTTCACCGCGCCGGCCCTGCGATCGAGAAAGAAGTGACATGGCAATGGCTGTGGTGACCCTCGCATCCGGCGGCTTGCCGGTGGTCGACGTGACCGCTTCCAAGCCGACATTGGGGATGCCGGTGTCGGAAGCGGTCGCGGTGTCGGGCGTGAAGTATGGCCTCGCCGTCACCAAGGTGACCGCACCCGCACCTGGCCTTGCGGTGACCTATGTGAGCCCGCCGCCGTGAGCGTCGAGCTCGAGGAAGTCGAGCCTGGCAGATGGCGGGTGCGGAAAGCGCGGCTCTCTGCACCGAGGTCTGATCTGCCGCTGCCTTACGTCATCTCCGACATCATGCCGCCGACGGAACAGGTCGACGGCAAATTCTATACCAGCAAGCGCGCCTTCCGCGCCGTGGGACGCGCGCTCGGCCTCACCGAAGTCGGCACCGAAAAACTGAAACCAAAAACCATGCGCGCCAGCGATGCGCCTGGCGAGAAGCAAGCCCGCCGCGATGCGCTGAAGCAAGCCGCCGCCAAGTTCAAGGCCGGTCACCGGCCGTAACCACCAGGAGCATCCATGTCTGACGTCACCGTCGCCCAGCCGGGCGCGGCGCCTTCGGCTGCGCCCTCACCGGCGCCCGCCCCCGCGCAGCAGCAAGTCCCGATCAACGAGAACCCGACCTCGACCCCGAACCCGATCGGCTCGCAGGCGCCATCGGGCCAGGAGCCGCGCTCGGACAGCGCGCGAGAAGCGATCCAGCGCGCCTATGAGCGCGCCAACAACCCGCCGGCGAAGACCGAGCGGCCGCAGCCGACGCAGCGCGCGGCGCCAAAGCCGGCGGAAGCCAAGCCTGGCCACAACCAGCCGCCGGAAGAGACGCCGAAGGAAAAGATCGATCTGCGCAAGCGGCCGAACGAGCAGCCGGCGCAGCATCATGCAAGCGAGCAACCACGCGACCGCGGACGCTTTGCGCCACGCACACCCGATGAGCGAACCAGCGCGCCGGCCGCCGACGGCCAGCAAGCGGCCCAGGCCCAGGCTGCCGCGCAGCAGCAGCCCTACAAAAAACTGCCGCCGCATGCGCCCTACGCCGAGCCGCCGGTGCGGATCTCGGAACGCGCCAGGCGCGATTGGGCCGACACCCCGGAAAGCGTGCGCGGCGACATCCACCGCCTGCAGGGCGAATTCGCCAAGGCCTATCAGTATTACAAGGCCGACTACGAGGCCTTCAAACCGCTGAAGCCATACCATGAGATGGCGCAGCGCCACGGCACCACGCTCGACCGCGCGCTCGGCAACTACATCTCGATGGAGAACAAGCTGCGCCAGGACGTCGTCGGCGGGCTCGACGTCATCGTCAACAATTTGCAGATGTTCCGCTCAGATGGCTCGCAGGTGAACCTGCGCGACATCGCCTATTACATCCTGAGCCAATCGCCCGAACAGCTGCAGCAGCTGCAGAGCCGCAACGTGCAGCAGGCCGCCGGCCAGCAGATCGGCGCGCTGCACCAGAAGATCGAGGGTCTTGAGAAGACCCTGAACCAGATGCATACTCAGGCGAAGTTCACCTACACACGCTCGGCCGTTGACCAGTTCGCTGCCAGCCATCCGAGGTTTGACGAGCTAGGTGACATCATCGAGCAAGAGCTCAAATGGGGCTTTGATCTCGATACCGCCTACGCAAGGGCCGCGCTGCTTCGACCGGCCACACACGCGGCTCAGACCCGCACCACACCGGCTCAGACCCGACCCACGGACAGATCGATCTACGGCGCGCCCGATGTGACTGCCTCAGACGCAGCATCGCGCAGACCGAGAGAGGCAAGTCCGACAAACCGCGCGGCGCTGCAGAACGCAGCCCGGCGCCTGAACGGCGCGCTGTAGCGCGCACGGTATCGCGAGAGCGAACCGGACATCTGAACCCTTTGTGGAGGCATCATGCCCAACGTCACAACGGCTGCTGCGTATCAGCAGATCCTGTCGATGGCCGTCGAAGACCGGTCATCCAAATATCAAGACCTCGTCAGCAACAACAACGCCCTGCTTGCGGTGCTGAAGAGGAAGGGCCTTTGGCAAACCTATAGCGGACCGAAAGTGCGGCAGACGCTGCAGATCGGCAAGCAAAGCGCGCAGTGGTACAGCGGCTACGATCAACTGCTGAACCCGGCGATCGACATCCTGAACGATGCCGTGTGGGATCCCAAGCAGGTGGTGGTACCCATCATCCTGTCGATGCAGGAGATCCTCAACAACGAGGGCGAAGCGCAGCTGTTCGACGTGATGGCGACCTACATGGACGCCGCCGAGAAGGCGCTGGAAGATGCCATGGACCAGGGCATCTACTCCGACGGCACCGCCAACGGCAACAAGCAGATCACCGGCCTCGCGACGGCGATCCCGATCACGCCGACGTCGGGCGTCTATGGCGGCATCGATCGCGCCAGCGCCACCATCTGGCGCACCACCACGTTCGATCCGCACGGCACCGCCGGCACCGTGACGCTCGGCGGCTTCGGCACACAGATGAGCTCGACCACGATACGCCCCATGCTCAACTACGCCATGACACGGCAGAGCCGCGGCCGCGATTGGGCGGATCTGTTGATCATGTCGCCGGAACACTATGCGGCTTACGACGCCGCGACGATCGCGATCCAGCGTCAGCAGAACGAGACGAGCCTCGGCAAGCTCGGTTTTTCCGCGCTGGAATACATCGGCGGTGGCAAGCGCGCCGAGATCGTTTTGGACGGCGGCATTGGCAGCAACTGCCCGGCGAATACAACCTTCGGTATCAACACCGATACGCTCCGTTTGCGCTATCACCCGTCGAGAAATTTCGACAAGCTTTTTGAGGGCGATGGCCAAATGCCTATAGATAAAGATGCCGTGGCGCAATTTATTGGCTGGATGGGGGAGCTCACCATGACCAACAGCCTGTTCAACTGGAGGATGTACGACAGTAACCCGGCTGCCTGAACTCAGCCTCAGGTAGTGGGTGCACCGAGGCCGCCGACGTGTAGGTCCAACAAGCCTGCCTTCCATGAAGGCGGCCTCGGGACCACCGGTTCGCACTTGCGATGCCGACCGGCTCGCACCTTGCGATGCCAACAACCAGAAGGACAAACATCGATGCCCGCCTACAAAGACCCCGACGACAACCTCGTCGCATTGTTCAAGTACAAGGCCGAGAAGAACGAAGCCAAGACGCTGCAGGCCGGCCGGCCGATCTTCGATGACGTCGAGGTGTGCGAGATCCGCTCGCCAGGCAGCAAGGACGTCAAGGTGTTTCCGTCGACCGCGCTCTCGACCGTCTGGGTCACCGATCCGGAAACCGGCGAGCAGCGCCAGCAGAGCTACGCCGAACGCTTCAGTCACCAGTACCGGCAATTCAAGGAGAAGGCCGCGCAGACCAAGAGCGGCACGCCGCTGGAGCATGCGCCGTTCCTGTCGGCCGGCCGCCGCGCCGAACTGCGCGCGCTCAACGTCTACACCGTCGAGGCGCTCGCCGACATCGAGGGCGCCGAGCTCAAGAACCTCGGCCCCGGCGGCCGCGACATGAAGAACCAGGCGATCGCCTTCATCGAGGCGAGCCTGCAGAGCGCGCCGAACCTGCAGCTGCAGGCCGAGCTCGAGGTGCTGCGCGCGCGCAACCAGGTGCTCGAGGAAGACCTGCAGGCCGCGCGCGCCGCCACCGATGAATATGCGGCGATGTCGGATGCCCAGCTGCGCGATTTTGTCGTCGCCAATACCGGCGGCATCCCGCTGCAGGGCAACCCGAACCGCAAGACATTGGTGCGGATGGCGCAGGCCGCGGATCCGCAAGGCAGCCGCATAGCCGAGAAGGTGGCCTGAATGATCACAAGGGTGACATTGTCATGACGCTGTTGTCGGTGGTGAAGGATGTCTGCGCGGCCGTCGGCGTTCTGGTGCCGACCAGCGTGATGACCAACATCGCCGCCAACAGAACCATGCAGGAGATGCTCGCGCTCGCCAATGAAATGGCGCAGCGCATCGCCTACGACACCCGCGATTGGACCAAGCTGCGCAAGACCCAGACCTACAATGGCGACGGCATCGCCACCGCCTTCAACCTGCCGGCCGACTACAAGCGGATGCTGCTGACGGCCAATGTGTGGCGATCGACCAGCGCATTGCAGCCGATGCGCTTTGTGCCCGACACCGATGAGTGGCTGAACCGCCGCGCGCTGAACTGGGCCGATGCCTGGGGCGAGTGGACCATGCTCGGCGGCCAGATGCTGATCTGGCCGGTGATGCCGGTGGGCCAGAGCTGCTACTACACCTACCTGCACAAAAATTGCGTGGCCCTGAAATCCGGCGGTTTCGGCGACAGCTTCCTGGACGACGGCGACAGCTTTGCGCTCGATGAGCGCGTCTTCAAGCTCGGGATGATTTGGCAGTGGAAGGCGCAGAAGGGTTCGCCCTACGCCGAAGACATGGGCACCTACGGCGATGCGCTGACGTCGGCGATGGGGCGCGATAGCCCGGCGCCGATCATCATCGGCCGCCGCGCGAGCTCACTGGCGGTCCGCACCGCCTATCCCTGGCAGGTGCCGACGCCATGAGCCTGCATCAAGCCTTCCGCCGCTCGCCGGTGCCGGCACAGGTCGCGCAAAACCTGCAGACCATCACGCTGCCGGCGCCGACCCGCGGGCTGGTGCTGAATGAAAACGAAAGCTTCATCCAGCCGGGTGCTGCCCTGGTGCTCGACAACTGGAAGCCGACCATGAAGGGCCTGGCGCTGCGCGGCGGCTGCAGCCGCTGGAGCGTGCTGCCCGAAACGACGCCCGTGGTGTCGATGTTCCAGTTCATCTCGGGCAACAACCAAAAAATGTTCGCCGGCAACGCCACCAAGCTCTATGACGTCACCGCCACCGCGCCGGTGCTGGTGAAGAGCGGACAGGCCTCGGGCAATTACGTCGCCTCGCAGATGGCCAACCAGGGCGGCGATCACATGCTGGTCGCCAACGATGCCGGCGATTACCTGCTGCATTACGACGGCACCACCTGGACGACCTACAACGCGAGCCAGATCACCACCAACCCGAGCGTGACGCCGCCGCCGTCCTGCGCCACGGGGCACAACCTCACCTACGTCTGGAAGTATCGCGGCCGCTACTACTTTATTGAAGGCGGCACCATGAATGCATGGTACCTGCCGCTCAATGCGGTGCAGGGCCAGCTCAACCTGATCCCGCTCGCAGGCGCCGCCACCAAGGGCGGCAAATTGCTGTGCGGCTTCACCTGGTCGATCGACGCCGGCGACGGCATTGACGACAAGTGCGTGTTCATGACCGACCAGGGCGAGCTCTTGATCTTCACCGGCAGCGATCCATCGGTGTCGACCAACTGGCGCCAGGAAGGCCGCTACGCCACGTCAGTGCCGCTCGGCATGAACTGCTGGACCCCGATCGGCGGCGACGTGCTGATCGCCACCGTCGACGGCATCATTCCGATCTCGGCCTCGATCACCAAGGACACCAGCCAGCTCGAGCTCGCCGCCATCACCCGCGCCATCAAGCCGATGTGGCGCGACGAGGTCAACGCCAAGCGCGCGCTGCCGTGGACGATGTGCAAGTGGGATGAATATGGCGGGCTGTTCGTCACCTGGCCCGGCGGCATCGCCGGCAGCCAGCGCTGCGGCGTCGTCAACATCGCCACCGGCGCCTGGGCGCGCTTCGTCGGCTGGGATGCGATGTGCTTTGGCCGCATGCGCGCCGATATGTTTTTCGGCACGCAAGGCGGCATCATCATGCAGGCCGACCGCACCGGCTATGACGACAACGCGCCCTACACCGCCGTGATGGTGGGCGGCTGGGAAATGTTCTCCTCGCAATCGGCGACCATGGTGTGGCGCCAGGCCCGCGCCTCGTTCACCGCGCGCGCCGGCGAGCCGTTCCAGCCGCAGCTGTCGGCCACCACCGACTACGTCATCGTCATCCCGCCGGCGCCGTCGGCCGCACCCGACCCTGGCGTGCTCGACGTCTGGGATCAGGGGTTGTGGGGGCCCGATGCCGGGCCGACGCCGCCAGGGCCGCACGCGCCGACGGCACCCGAGATTGCGCAATATGCGCAGTGGGACCAGCCGACGCCGGCGACACCGACGGTGCGCAACACCGGCTGGGTCAGCATCGGCTACACCGGATTTTCGCACGCGCCGATTTGCCAGGTGACGATCGCGCAAGCCGCGCGGCCGGAAGTGGAATTGATCTCGATCGCGGCAACCTACGAGCCTTGCGGCATCAACGTGTGAGGGCGAGATGGCAAGCAGTCAATATGATCCGATCGGCGCGTTGGACGGACTGTTTGCTCCCGCACTGATCCGCGGCGACCCGGTGTCCGAGGATGCGGTGGCACGCTGGAATGCGGCGCACCTGAAGAAGCCGCCGGCCTATGATCCCTGGTTCACCGCACCGCCACCGCCGACGACGGGCGGCGCGATCGGCTCGCGCGACACCATCGCAATGACGATGATGTGCCGGGACAATCCGAACCTCGCGGGATGCTCAGAATTCAATGCCAATGTCGGCGGCGAGAGCGGCTCGATCGGCGCCGCCGTCGACACCGCGCCGCAGGGACCGCACACCAACCTCGGCATCGATCCCGACAATCCGCCGGCGCCACCGCCGGTGGCAGTGCCACCGGTGACAGACCCGCCGGATGAGGGGAAGGATCAGCAGCAGGGCAAGACCAGCGTCGTAGTGACCGTTCCGCCTGACATCGAGAACATCAACGATCAGCAGTCGAAGAACGATCCGAACGCGCCGCAAAATCAGTTTACCCCGCCAGCGCAGCCGACGCCGCAGCCGACGCCGACGCCACAGACGCCGCCGCCAACAGTGGATCCGGTGTTCGGCACCAAGGCCCCGCCGTCATTCGACGTCGACAAGATGCTCGACGTGCCGCTCGATCAACCGATCATGAATGTGCCGCCGACGCCCACACCGACGCCGACGCCCACACCGACACCTGCACCGACGCCGGTCGCACCGCCGACGGCACCAGGCAAGAGCGGACTGACGCCCGCTCAACAGCAACAGATCAATGACCCCAACAACCCGACCTTCGCACCGCCGTTCCAGCCTACGCCACCGCCGGCGCTGACCCCGCAACAGAAGGAAGATCAGATCCAGCAGCAGCTGCAGCAACCCACGCCGCAGCCGAAGTCGCAGCTCGAGCCGTTCAGTATGCTCGACACGCTCGAGACGCCGACGCCGACGCCGGTGAGTTTTGACACGCCTGACGCCAGCCAGGTCGCCATCGGCGCGGCGATCGCCGCGGCGCTTGGCGAAGAGGGTGGGCTTGGTGGCGGCGAAGGCGCCAGCGGTGTCGGTGGTGGTGGCCCTGGTAGCGGCGGCGGGCCTGGCGAAGGCGGTGTCGGTGGCGGCGAGGGTGCCAGTGGCGTGGGCGGCGGCGGGCCTGGCGAGGGTGGCCTCGGCGGTGGCGAGGGCGCGAGCGGCGTCGGCGGCACCGGAAGTGAAGGCGGCCTCGGCGGCGGTGAAGGTGCAAGCGGCACCGGCGGTAGCGCCAGCGGCGGCTCGGCCGAAGGCGGGCTCGGTGGTGGTGAGGGTGCGAGCGGCGTCGGTGGTGGCGGTCCAGGCAGCGGCACCAGCGGTGGCGGCACGACCGGCGGCAACGAAGGCGGGCTCGGTGGTGGCGAGGGTGCAAGCGGCGTCGGCGGATCGGGGGCGTCCCCAAGCGGCGAAAGCGGTCTGGGTGGTGGTGAAGGCGCAAGCGGCGTCGGCGAAGGCATTGGCGGGGTCGCGGGATGGTGAGGCTCAACTACATCTACGGGCACGACCAGGTGGTGGCGAAGTTCGTCTCGCAGCTGATCCCGCACAGCCGCGACCGTGGCTTTGGTCCGAACATTGTCGCGATCGGCATTGCCGACGAAGGCCGGCTGATCGCCGGCGTCGTCTATCACAACTACGATCCCTATGCGGAGGTGATGGAATTGAGCGGCGCCGCGCTGCCTGGTGCGCGCTGGGTGACGCCGGAAACCATCCGCCGCTGCTACCAGTATCCGTTCCTGCAAGTCCGTTGCCAGATGATCATGCAGCGTGTGCCGGCCGACGACGCGCGGCAGCTGCGCCAGCTCGCGGCGCTGAACTACGCCTTCAAGACCATCCCGCGCATGCTCGGTCGCGATCGCGACGGCGTGGTGTGCCTGCTGACCTATGAGGCCTGGGCCGCCAACAAGTTTTGCCAGCGCTTCAAGCATCACGTCGAACAGAAGGAAGCCGCCTGATGCCAGGTAATCCGTACCAGAACACGGGCGTTGCCGATCAGCGCGATGCCATCACCCGCGCGCTGATGAACATTGCAAGCCCGCCGCCGCAGAGCGCGCTGCCGCAGATGCCGCAAGGCGGCTCGCCGATCCCGCAGCTGCCGCAGATGCCGCCGCAGGGCGCGCCGCCGCAGGGTGCGCCGATCCCCTCGGCGATGCCGACGGCCGTGCCGTTGACGCCGACGGGCCCGATCCAGGCGCCGCAGATGCCGCAGATCGGCGCGCCAATGCCTGGCGCGGCGCCACCGCAAGGCATGCCGCCGCCCCAGGGAATGCCACCGCAGTGAGGATGCGCCATGAGCTGGTTTGACACGCCGACGCCACCCAACCCGATCGAAACCGCGCGCGCGGCGACCTCGACCAATGTCGCCACCGGTGTCGCCAACGCCTATCTCGGCAACGTCAACCAGGTCACGCCCGACGGCAGCCTGACCTACAACCAAAGCGGCAATTACGGCTGGACCGATCCGGTCACCGGCTCGACCTACCAGATCCCGCAGTTCACGGCGACACAAACGCTGTCGCCGCAGGGCCAGGCGATCAAGAGCCAGAGCGATGCGGCCAAGTACAACCTCGCCGGCATCGCCAATGCCGAGAGCGCAAAAGTCTCGGGCATCCTCGCCTCGCCGTTCAATCCGAACGTGAGCCCCTATCCCGGCGGCGACCCGAACAGCATCAGCAACCTGCCGCAGGCTTCGACCTCGTTCAATGCCGGCGGCCAGATCCAGACCGGGCTCGGGGATGCCGGCGACATCACGCAGACCTATGGGCCGGCCGATAATTTCTCGGCCGATCGGCAGCGCGTCGAAGACAGCTTGATGCAGCGCATGAACCCGCAGCTTGCGATCGAGAAGCGCGGCATCGAGCAGCAGCTCGCCGACCAGGGCATCCGCTACGGCAGCCAGGCCTATGCCAGCGCGATGGATGACTACAACCGCCAGGCCAATGACGCGCGCTTTGCGGCGATCGGCCAGGCCGGCACCGAACAGCAGCGCATGAACCAGATGGCCGCACAGCTTGCCGCCTTCCAGAACGCCGCGCAGCAGCAGGGCTATGAACAAAACCTCGGCGCCGGCACTTTCGCCAACCAGGCGCAGCAGCAGGGGTTTCAGCAGAACGCCGCGCAGGCCGCCTTCGGCAATGCCGGCCTGGCGCAGCAGCTGGCGCAGGCACAATCCGGCTTCAATGCGCAGCAGGCCGCGCGCAATCAATGGATGCAGGAGCAGTACGCATCCAGGAACCAGCCGCTGAACGAAATTTCCGCGCTGATGAGTGGCTCGCAGGTGAGCCAGCCGAACTGGCTGAACACGCCCTCGTCGCAGATCCCGACCACGGACGTGGCAGGCCTCATCAACCAGAATTTTAATCAGCAGATGCAGGTGAACCAGCAGCAGTCGCAAAACGCCAACCAGCTGATCGGCGGCATCCTCGGCCTCGGCGCCGGCGCGCTAAAACTGTCGGACGAGCGCGAGAAGAAAAACATCGATCGCGTCGGCACCGTGTTCGCCTTCAATGAAGACGCCGCGCGCGAGAAGCTTCCGATCTATGCCTATGAGTACAAGAACGATCCGGCCGGCGCGCGCCACGTCGGCCCGATGGCGCAGGACGTCGAGAAGATCGATCCGAAGGCGGTGAAGAACATCGACGGCCGCAAGTATCTCGATCAGCGCGCCGTGATGGGCAACATTTTGAGGGCAGCGTGATGGCAACCGACGCAACCGACACCCCAAACCCGCTCGAGGTGCTCAAGCAGTACATCTCCTGGGGCAGCGATCCGAAGACCAGCCAGGCGCTGCGGCAACGCATTGCGCTGCAGATGATGACCGGCAAGACCAAGGCCTATCCGAAAACCATCGGCGAGGGTCTGTCAGCCGTCGGCGACAGCCTCGGCGACATCGGCCTGGCGCGGATGCTGGAACGCTCCGATCTCGGTGCGCAAAATGCCGCCGGCGGCGCGCGGCTGCCGAGCGAGGGCGCCCAGACCAGCGAGGTGCAGCCCAGCGCGACGTCGCGCGATGCGATGGCGTACGCGCCGGCGGATGAGCGGGTGCCGGCCGAAACGCAGCAACCGCCACCGGCCGACGCGCCTGGCAACGTGATGTCGACGGCGCCGTCGCAGCAGCCGGCCTCGGTGCTGGCGGCGGCAACGCCTGCTGGCCTCGGTGGTGCCGGGCCGGCGATGACGCCGCCGCAAACGGCCTCGCTGCTCAACCCGCGATCGACGCTCGGCGGCACGGCGCCGCGGATCCCGGGCGACCTTGTGCCGGCGGCGCCGCCGGATCCACAAACGCGCGATCGCATCGCCGCCACGCTCAACGGCCAGACGCCTCAGGAGGTGGCGCAGCCAAACCCTACGCTGGCGGGGGCGCAGCAGCCGTCCCCTATCTCGACTACGGCGCCTGGTGGCCCTCAACCTGACCAGCGTGTCGCGCAGCTCGCGCTCACCAACCCGCGCACCGTGAGCGACATCGCGCCGGCGCCGCCGGTGCCGTCGCAGCTGCGCACGCCGCAGCAACCGACGCCGGTCCCTGGCTACGTTCCGCCCGAGCCAGGCCCGGTGCGGGCCGCGCCGATTGTGCCGCTGTCGCAGATCGGCAAGGAAGCGGCCGCCTGGCTGCAGGCCAACCAGGGCAACCCGTATGCCGCCAACAGCCGGATCGGCGTCATCTATCAGAACGAGATCGCCAAGCAGAAGCTGCAGCAGGACCAGGCCAACGAGCTCTACAAGGCGCAGATCGGCACTGCCGAGGCGCTGCGCATCGAGCGGCAGAAGGCGATGATGGACCAGGCCAAGCGCATCGCCGACGAGGCGCATACGCGCGAGCAGATCCAGGCCTCGCGGCTGCAGGAGACGGAAGGCAAGATGGTCCGCAACCCCGACGGCAGCTACAGCCCGCCGGTGATCACCGGCGTCGATCCGAATTCGATGCCGAACGTCAAGCTGACCGAGCCGCAGCAGAAGGCGCTGCTGTATCACGGCTGGGCGTCGATCGCGCAGGAGAACCTCGAGGGCAAGGAGAAGCTGATCGCCGAAGGCCTGAAGCAGGAAGCGCTCGGCAAGATCCCGTTCGCCGGCAACAAGATGTTGAGCGCGCAATACCGCCAGGCCAAGACCGCCGAAAACCAGTTTGTGCAGGCCTTCCTGCGCTCGACCAGCGGCGCCAATTACGGCGCGGCCGAGCTGCAGCAGCATCTCGACACCCTGCTGCCGCGCTATGGCGACGATGCCAAGACGCTGGCCGACAAGCACACCCAACGTGAGAACTTCATCGCCAGCATGTACGGCGCGCTCGGTCCCGGCCGCGCGGTGGCGGATTACAACAGCAAGGTGCGCCAGGAGAAGCAGAGCGCGCGCGATGCGCAAGTCGACGCCGAGATGAAGGGCGCCGACAAGGTCGTCGGCAAAGTCTACATCGATCCGCAGACCAAGAACCGGCGCGCCTGGAATGGCAGGCGGTGGGAGGATCTATGACCTGGGTTGCCGAAGACAACATCAGCGGCCCGACCACGCCCGAGCCTGCGGCGATCGCGGCCGCGCCAACCACCGCCGGCGGCTATGTCGAAGAGCAGCCCCGCACCTGGGGCGACACCCTCAACAGCGCCACCAGGGGCGTCGATGATTTTCTGCGCCGCGCATCCAGTGCCGCCACCTATGGGCTGTGGGACCGCGCGCGTGCGCTGCCCGATGTCGTCGCCGGCAAACCCTACGGCCAGGCCGTCAATGAAGAGGTGGCCAAGACCGGCGCCGCCAGCGAGCGGCTCGGGCCGTTCATGTCGTCCACCGCCGACGTCACCGGCGGCCTCGCCAGCGGCTACGGCCTTGCCAAATCGGGCCTGACCTTCATGAACCAGGCGGTGGCGCAGCCGCTGTTGAAGCGCATGGGCATCGGCGCGGTGGAAGCCGGCCTGCATGGCGCGGCGCAAGCGGCCGGCCACACCTACAGCGAGAACCTGCCCGACTACATCAAGAACGCGGGCTGGGGTGCAACGGGCGGTGCGGTGCTCGGCGCGGGCTTGCCGGCCGTCGGCGCCGGCGCGCAAAAGATCTACAATGCCGTCTCCGACCGGTTCTCGGGCATCCCCGTGCCGATCCTGAAAGCCGGCGCCACCGATGCCACCGGCCTTGGCACGCTCGGCCGGCTCGGGCCCGATGCGATGCTGCCGGATGCGGGGCCCTCGATGCTGGCGACCGCGCAGGCCGCCGCACAAGGCGTGGGGCCGAACCGCAGCCTGCTGATCGATGCGGTGCGCGCGCGCAACGCCGAGACGGTGCCGCGGCTGCAGGCCGATCGCCAGGCCGCGCTCGGGCCGGCGCCGCGGGTCAGCCAGGTGGAAGCGGCGATCGACGCCGACCGGCAGGCCATCAACGCCAATGACTACGCGCCGGCGCTGCGCGGCCGCGCCATGACGCCACAGGGCGCCAACCAGGTGATGACGGCGCTCGACAATCTCGGGCAGTCCTCGCGCGTGCCGCTCGGCGAGGTGCGCAATGCGTTGACCTTGCCGGGCACGCAGAACCTGCCGGATCTGTCGCCTAACACCTGGCTGCAGGCGCGCCAGAACGTCGACAGCATGATCGCGGTCGCCAACCGCGCCGGCGATCGATATCGCGTCGGGGTGCTGAACCAGGCGCGCGACCTGATCGACAACGAGCTCGCCGCCAACGTCCCCGGCATCAAGGCCGCGGACGCCAAGTTCGCCGCCAACCGCGCCGAGCTCGAGGCGCTCTCCACCGGCCAGACCCTGCTCGACAAGGGCAAGAACGCGGTCCATCCCGACGATCTGCGCGACGTGCTGGCCGCAGCCCCGCCGGTCGTCGGCATCCGCCTGCGCCAGGGCGCGCACGCCGACCTCGAGCGGCGGCTCGGCACCCAGGCCAATGATCTCACCGAGCTCGAGCGCACCATCGGCACGCCGCAGGATTGGAACGCGCAGAAGCTTGCCGCCGTGTTCGGACCGCGCGCGGCGCGCGCCATCACCGACAGCGTCGAGCGCAACCGGATTTTCCGCGACACCCACCAGGAGATCGCCGGCGGTCCGAACACGGCGCAGAAAATCGCCGCCGGCGAGGATCTCAAGGTCAAGCCGATGACGGCGTTCGGCGGCCAGACGCTCTATGGCGACGTCAAGCGCGGCGCGATGTCGGTTGTCGATGCGGTGCGCCAGGCCTCGGCCGAGCAGCGCCGCGATGCGATCGCGCGGGTGATGGCGCTGCGCGATCCGGCCGAGGTCGCCGCGATGCGCGATCGGATCCTGCAGCAGAACGCCACCACCGCGCGCGTCGGCCCGCTGGTGAACCGAAATGCGCGCGCGGTGACGCAAGGCGGCGTTACCGCCGCACTGCCGCCGCTCATTGTGGATGAGGAGCAACGCTGATGCCGCGCGATGGACTGAACCAGTATCACCGCCCACCTGGCACGGACGCGGTGACCAACTACACGATCGAGAGCACCAAATACAACGCCTACGTCGCCGACATCGAGCAAGACCTGAACCTGCCGCGCCCCATCGTGGCCGGTGGCACGGGGGCGAGCGATGCGCGCACCGCGATGGTCAACCTGCAGGGCGAGATCGCCATGCAGGGGCCGGTGACCAACTACGACAGCTTCCCGTTTGTGTCCGGGTCTTTCTTCTCTAACGCTGGCGCAACGTCTGCTCCTGAAGCTACGAGAAAGTACGCCGGAACATGCAGGGTCGTGAACGATGGTACCGGCGACACGATCCTTACCGTGTCTAATCCGGGCACGCCGAGCTTCTCTTACAGGAGGAGAAAGACGCTCGGGGCGTGGCTGGCGTGGGAGACAATGCCCGGCTCATCCACCGATCTCGACGCCGCCTACGTCAATGTGACGGGCGACACCATGACGGGCAACCTCGTCATCGCCCCGGCTTCCGGTACCGCTGCGACACTGCAACTAAATTCTACGGGCGTGGCTGGTGCAAACATCTTCATGGACAAGGGAACCGGGACAGGTTCCGTCGCCAATAATCTCTTTGGCCGGGTCACTGGCACCACGCGATGGGCTCTGCAACTCGGCAACGAGATTAACGAGACCGGCAGCAACGTCGGCAGCGACTTTGTGGTGCAACGCTACAGCGATGCCGGAACCTATATCGACAGCATCTTGACCATCACCCGCAGTAACGGCACCGCGACCTTCAACAAGGCCGTCGCCGCCAATGCGGCTATATGGTCCGTAGGCTCGCCGACGACCGGCACGTTTCAGTTTGGCAACAGCGGCACCAAGTCGCTGGTTTACGATGGCACTAATTTCACACTGGCGGGCGGTGCCTTGACCGTCAGTGGCGGCGCACTTACCGCTGTTGGCGTTACCTCAAATATGTCTGCGACGACTGGCACCTACTACTTCGGCAACGGCGGCACCAAGTACCTGAACTACGACGGCATCCAGTTCAACTTCGTCGGCGGCCCGGTGGTTATTCCGGGCTTCGTCAGCGTGCCCAATGTTGTTCTGGGGACAAATCTCAATCTTCTGACCGACAACACCAATATCATTATCCGCAGCGGCAATTCCGGGCAGACCTACATCCAGAATGGCGCGGGCACAGTAAATTTTGGCTTATTCAGTACAGCGGGGCTGACGACCCCCTCTATCATCACCAACCGAACAGACAACGCATATCATCACGACTTTAATTCCCCGTCGCGCCATTGGGGCATGGCCGTGCTGGCAGATGGCTCCCTCGATATCGATGACATCACAGCGGGTGCGCAACGCTGGAGCATCAATACCTCGGGGATCGTCAAAAACGCTAACGCCACCCAGTGCAGGTCTGGTACTGGCGGTAGTTACGGCGGCAACTCATTCAACCTGTTCTACAATGGCAGCGCAACGGTGCTGTGGATCGACAATACTAACTTCGGTACCATCAACACCACGTCGGACTATCGCGTCAAGAAGGACGTAATTGACCTGCCGTCGATGTGGGATGCAGTGAAAGGTCTGCGCCCGATCAAGTACACGCAGGCCGAGTTTCAGCCGCCATCGCAAAAGAAGTATATTGCCGAACAGATCGCCGAGGCGAAGAAGGATGCAGAGACGAGCGTATCGCCGCGAGAGATCAATACGGCACCGATGTTTCCGGCTGACGACATCGAGCGTTGGGGTTTCATCGCCCATGAACTGCAGGAGACGCTGATCCCAAGTGCCGCGACCGGCGAGAAGGATAGCCCCGACACCATTCAGTCGCCGAACCCGTTCACGGTCATCGCGGCACTGACCAAGGCGCTGCAGGAGGCAATGACGCGGATCGAGGCGCTGGAGGCGCGATGATCGACCTCGCCCTCGTCCTCATCGTGCTGCACTCGGTCGATGGGCGCGAGGTGACGATCAACCCGGAGATGGTGACGTCGCTGCATGCGGCAACCGATCAGGGCAACAAGCTGCTGACCAAGAGCGTGCGCTGCCGGGTTGGCCTTGCCGACGGCAAGTTCGTCTCGGCGGTGGAAAGCTGTGACGCGGTGCGACAATTACTGGAGGGCAAATGATGTGGAGGCTTATTCTGATTGTGCCGCTGCTGTTGGGCGGCTGCATCACCGACCGCGAGGAAGGCGCGTTCCTTTCGGGTTACTATAGCCGCGCCGATGTCGATGCGATCACGGCGCAGATGGCCTGCAAGCAGGCGGCGCGCACGCTGGTGCAGGTCGCGCGTTGTGAGGTGAGGAGGTAGTCATGCAGAACCTTGGTTTGATCCTTTTGGTGTTTGCGTTTGTGCTGGCCTGCGTTGCGATGCGGATCCCGGCGGCCGGCCCCTGGGGCTTGCTGCCGATGGCGATCGCTTTCTGGATTGCGTCAGAGCTGATCGGCGGCCTTGGGCGGGTGATCCACTAAAGGACGGGGCTGCGCCCGCGGTAGGGAAACGCAGCCCCGTAGGTGGCCACCACCCGGGGGTGATGACGGTCAAAGGATTGCGTCTCTCAGTCCGCATCCCTCATCACTGCGGCATCCGCGCATTGTCGCGCTCCTTGTCATAGGCCTCGCTGATCAGATCGAGGATGACGTGCTTTGGGATCTGGCAGGCGACAGCCATCCTGACCAGCCGTTTGATGCTGGCGGCGTAGGCGGCCATGATTGCCGAGCGCTGTTCGTCGCTCATGGCGCCTGATCCGGAAATTTGTTGCCGCCTTTGCCGCCGGCGACGGCAGCGCGGCAGTGCTCAGCGTTCTCCTGCAGCCGCTCGATCAGCTGCAGCGCCTGGTGTGCGGACAGGCCGATGATGAGCTGGCCGATCTCGCTGCCTGGGCGCATGTTGATCGTCAGCAGCACGTCGCCATTGGCGGCAAAGGTCGTCACGCTGGCGTGCGCCGGCTCATCGATCAGCACGATGCCGCCGGGCGTGATGGATCCAGGCGTGCTCATGCGTTGCCCTCCTTCGTCGGCGCGTACAGCGACAGCAGATTGAGCGCATACTCGCCGGGCTCAAATTCCTCGTTCCAGGCCTTGTCGGGCGGGAACGGCACGCCGAACACTTCGGCGATCGCCTGCACCGCTTCCATCGACGGCATCATGCCCTTGCGGGGGCGGCCCTCGACCGAGATCGACAGATGGGTGCAGAGCCCGGCCGGCTGCTGCTCGATCGAGAACGCCGCACGGTAGCCGCCAGGGAACATCATGTGCGCCGAGGGCGGCCGCTCGATGCCGGGCACGCGGTCCTTCAATTTCAGCACCGGCGTGTCGTCAACGACGCCCTGGCGCACGGTGTCGAACAGCACCGGATGCGCCCTGGCGTGGGCGATGATCTCGGCCGCGCGCTCGCGCTCGGCTGCGGTGATGATCAGAATGCTCATTGCAATTTCCCGATCTGCTGGTTGATGTCGTCTAATGCGGCGCTGAGTAGTTTTTCCCACTGGAGCAGCCCCGGCACCGAAGCCGCATCCAGCATTTCGCCGCCCTCCCGCAGCACCAGCTCCAGCAGCGCGCGGCCCGTGATCAGGATGCTGTCGCGATCGTCTGCCGCCCCGGCGGCCTTCAGCCGGTCGAGCAGCGCTTCCATCCGCGCGATCAGTTCCTCGTCGGTCATTCTCCGAGCTCCTCGTTGGCGTATTTCAAGAGCGCATTGTGCGCGGCGACCAACCGCTTCAGCGGCGCCAAATTGTGCTCGCGCTCGGCCTGCGGCGTGCGGTCGATCTCGCGCTGCGCATCGCGCCACTCGCGGACCAGCCGCTCCAGATGCACGCTCATGTGCCGTCCTTGCAATTTGTGGAGGTCACCGCCGGTCCGATGGCGTCTATCATCCCGAGCGGCGCAGACTCGCAAGCCCTCGCATGGGGCGAGCCGTCTTGCTTCAGTTGGGGCCCTTCAAAAAAAAGCCGGGTATTGACCCCGCCGAAATAAGGCTTGGCGGATCGGATGATAAATTGCCGCGTGCGAACAGTTGCAACACGCCCTTTGAGGATTTCAAGCGCGCGGTCGCGTTTTGCGAGCATCTGACGGCCCAACTCAGCAACCTCGGCCTCGATCTGATCTAATTCCTCAGCTTCGGTCATTTGCCCTCGCGATCTGTCGATGACATCGCCAGTGCATCTATCAACGCAGGCCAATTATCGATCTCGATGCCGGTTGCGTTGAGGGTTGGAAACTTCTTTCGCAGGGCCACTTCGATATTGCTCCAGCGAAGCAGTTCATCGCCGTAATCAAGCGGCTCTGGCGCAGCTTGGGCAACATCGCGAGTGTTCCACGCCTTCACAGACTCGGCGCTATCCAGATTGACGACCGGGCCTCTCGCGGCGAAACAGCCTTCCGTCCCGCATTTGGCGTAAGGGTTTGCCCTGCCAGGTCGGTCGAACCGCAAAAGCGGTAATGCGCAAAACGGACAGTGCCGCAGCTCGGTTGTGTCACTGGATGACCGTTGATCGCTCATTCCAGCACCCGTGGAAACATATCCTCGCGCCACGCGCCGCCGCCGTCGGCCTCGCTCGGGATCCGGCCCGCCATCAAAAACTGTCCATCATAGTGCGAGACGTTGTAGCGCGAGCCACACGCCACGCACTCGATGTTCTGGCTGATGCCGCCGCGCGGCCCCGGGCGGAAGATCGTGCCGTTGCAGTCCGGACAATAGCCGCGGCCGAGCTGCTCGACCTGGGCCTTGGTCATGCCGATGCGATCGTCGTTGGGGTCGTGCTGCGGGTCGTTCATTTGCCGCCGCCGTTTTTCTTGCGCTTCTCCTTCCACATCCGCCGCTTGCGCAGCGTCTCCTTGTAGGCGCGGTATTCCTCGCGCGCCTTCGGGATCTCGGCCTTGTAGTCGACGGGGTGGTCGTCGGTGAGGGCGTATTTTTTGCCCATGGCGCCGGCCATCTTGGCGAACGTGCTGTGGCGCGGCTGACGCGTTTTTCCGCCGAACATCGCCTTCACTGTGGAAACGCTCAAGCCGGCGAGCACAGCCAGGTCCGCTTCCTTGATGTGCTGCTGCTGATACATGGTCCGGAACACGTCGCATTCCGGATCCTTGTCGATGGCGAGATACGAGCGGCTGGTCCAGAGGATGCTTCTAGCCATCGGCGGGCACCTCGGCCGCGGCGCCGCCGTTCAGCGCGCGCACTTTGGGCAGCTTCATCATCTCAGTTTTTTTTGGCGCCTTTTTCGCCGCCTTCGCCAGCAGCACATATTGCCCGCTGCCGGCATCGCCCACCCGCTTGACCAGCCTGTCTTTCATCAGCGCATCGATCGAGGCGTAGACCGAATTGCGCGCGCGGCCTTCGGCGATGAAGATCTCGACCAGCTTGGCGGTATTGAAGCGGCCATGGTTGCGCTTGGCATAGGACAGGATGACGTCCTCGCCGCGTTTGGCGAAGGTCTTGTGCGGCTTGGCTCCCTTCTTCTGCGGCGCCGCCAGCGCCTTGACGTCGGTGCGGCTGTATTGGCCTGGCGAAAGCTTCTTTAAGAACTTGTTCTCGACCATCATGCGCAGCGCGGTGTAGGCAGCGCCGTCGGTGCGGCCGTCGGCGCGGCAATGCTTGACGGCTTCAGAGGCGCGGAACGTCGGATGCTCGGCGATCCACTCGGCGAGGAAGTCCTCGGTCTTGATCGCGTAGCTGTTCTTCTGCTTGAAGGTCGCTTCCGCGGTGACGAGATCGGTGGCGATCCTGGCAACGCCCATCTTGGTGAGGGCGGCGATGGTGGCGCCGAGCGTTGCGGCGTCGACCTCGCAGGTCACGCGGAAATATTCCACGGGCGGTGGCTTCGGCATCGAATTCCCCTTTTGTCAGTCGGTGATGGGTGTTTTTGCTGTTGCTGGCGTGGTGAAAAGCACCGCATCGGCGCTTGCAACGTGAAATTGTTCCTCCAAAAGCCCGGCAAGGTCAAGGGCCGCCGCCACCGCGTGCGCCAGCTGGTGCCGCGCAAATGCCGCAAAGGCCTCCCCGGTCGCGAGCTGGATCACGCGGTATGTCATCGTGACAACAGCCGTGATCGCAGCTTCTGGACGATGCGCTGGCCGGCGGTTTGATGATGCGGCCGGGCGGCGCGGACCTCGGCCTCGAGCCGCGCCAGGTAGCCTGCATCGAGAAATCTCGGCAGCGGCAGATACTCATCATCGAGCTCGAGCTCGATGGCGGCGAGCACATGGTCGAGGTGCGTCGAGCCCTCGGCCTTGAAGGGATTGGGCAGTACGCGCTCGTTGATCATGGTCGTCCTCCTACGCTGCCTTTCCTTCCTGCATCGGCAGATCGGGTTGATCGGGATCCGGCTTTGCCGGCGCGTGTTCGCCGATGTAGTCGGATGGATCCGCCAGCACCAGCATCGCCTGGGTCTTACCATGTTCGGCCAGCGCGCAGATATTGGCGACGATGCTCGACACCTTGAATTCGACCTTGATGGCATCGGTGACGCTGAACTTGGCGATGGTGCCGACGACATGCGGCAGCCCGCCGGCGGCGATCAGGCCGACGGCACGGCGCACGGCTATTTCGGCGGTGTGGCTGACGGCGGTGATGGCATCCTGCTGCTCGTCCTCGGCGAGCATCGCCCACGGCACCTTGATCGATCGCAGGTGCGTCAGCAGGGCATCGCGGATGTCGCCCGACAGCGTGTCGATCTCGGCGGCGAGCAGGATGGCTTCGGCATTGATCTCAAGGGCGGTCATGGTCCTTCTCCGGTTGTTTGGCGTAGGCGCGTTTGACGTGGTGCAGGCAGTACGGTGTCGGCAGATAGGCCTTGCCGCCGCAATACAGCCTGGTGACCTCATCGATCGGGCCGAGCGGCCAATGGCAGCGGAAAGCATTGAGCTCGTCGATGGTGCAGGGATCGAGGGCGAGCTGATCGCTCTGCGGCAGCGGCCGGCTCAGGCCGGGCACGGCATTGGGCAGCCCGCGCGCCGGCGCCTTCGCAGCCGGCTTGCGCTTGCGCTTGGTGGGCTCGGGTTTTTTGATGTTGTGCGGCGGCACGGCGTAGAACTTCCCGCTATTGGGTGCCAGCTGCACGCCCTGCGCGCGCAGCCTGCCAGCTTTGCCACAAACCGATGAGCGTGTCCGCTCCAGGGCCTTCGCAATCTGCGAGGCGCTGTGCGTCTGCCACATCTCAATCAACGTCGCGGTATCCAACGCAGACCATGGAAGTCCAACCACCACGGCACTACCCCTTTTTGTCTTCTCCGTCGCCCACCGCGGGCGCACATCACAGCGCTGTGATGCGCGGCGCGTAGCGCCGTAAGCACTCCCATTCCATTGCTTCCTGCTTGACCGTCGAAAAGTTGCAAAAAAAATTTTCAAAAATGGACTTGCAGTTTCGTCGCGGCGCAGTCCCAAATCAAAACCACCGCGATGTTGTGCGTGGCACCGTCCTGCCGTTCGGACTGCTTCGTCAAGAGCAAAGTATCGGAATAAATATCATGGACCGTTCGCAACCGTTGCGCACCGTTCCGAAACCGAAATCGCCATGGAGTTGTGTCACAATGGCTGTCACCATCGTTCCCATCACAAGTTCCACCCAGTGGCTCGAGATGCGCAAGCCGAATGTCGGCTGCAGCGAAGTCGCCGCGCTGTTCGGCATCCATGAATATCTCACCGGCTTTGCGCTGGCGGCGCGCAAGCTCGGCAAACTGCCCGATACCGTGGACAGCGCAGTGCTCAAGCGCGGGCGATTGCTGGAACCGGTGGCGCGGCAGCTATTGGCCGAAGAGCGCCAGGAGTGGCAGCAGATCGCCGCCACCGACTACTACTGCGACCGTGATATCCGGTTCGGGGCAACGCCCGACCTGTTTGTAAAGGACGACCGCGGCCGCAAAGGCTTGATCCAGATCAAGACCGTGGCGCCGACGATCTTTCAGCGCAAATGGCACAATCCGCATACCGGCGAGATCGAGCCGCCGCTGTGGATCGCGTTGCAGGCGATGTGCGAGATGCACCTGACGTCAGCGGACTTTGCGGTGGTGGCAGCGCTGGTGGTCGATGATTGGGCGCTGACGCTGGAGACGGTGGATGTGCCGTTCCTGCCTGGCCTGGTCGAGGAAGCGCGCCGCAAGGTCGAGGCGTTCTGGGTGATGGTCGACAAGGGCGAATTGCCGGCGCCGGATTACGGCAAGGATGCCGGCAACCTGTCCAAGGTCTATGCGCTCGCCGAGCCCGACAGCGAGATCGACCTCACCGCCGACAACGAGCTGCCCGAGCTGGTCGACCAGGTCGAAGCGCTGCGGATGGCGAAGAACACCGCCGAAACCGCCATGAAGGAAGCGCAGGCCAAGATCCTGTACAAGCTCGGCGACCATGAGCGCGGCCGGTTCGCCGGCGGCCTGGTCGTCGCCAAGACGGTGAGCGTCAAGGAGCACATGGTGAAGGGCTCGCAATACCGGCGGATGTCGTTCAAGCTCGATCGCGAGCGCGCTGCGTGATATCGGCCACATTGACCTTTGGGACAATGTCCCAACGTACAAGAGGGGAACCCGATGCGAGATCTCAATAAGAAAATCGCCCACGTCGAGATGCCCGAGAACATGCGGCGGTTGTCGATCAACGATGAGGGCTACCCGATCCCGTGGTTCGTTCCGTACGTCAACGGCAAGCCGGAATTCCGCGGCATGGACGGCGAAAAATTCAAGACCGCCATCCGGCTGAAGCGATGCTGGATGTGCGGCCAGCCGACCGGCGTGCATCTGTGCTTTGCGATCGGACCGATGTGCATGATCACGCGCACGATCGCAGAACCGCCATCGCACTATCGCTGTCTGCGCGCGGCCGTCGAGATGTGTCCGTTCCTGACGCAGCCGAAGATGCGGCGCAACGAGAAGGATCATCCTGGCGGCCACATCGCCGGCCACGGCATCATGCGCAACCCCGGCGTCACCGCGCTGTGGATCACGCGCGAGTACAAAATGTTCCGGCCACCCAATGGCGGCGTGCTGTTTGAGCTCGGCGCGCCCGAGCGCATCGAGTTTTATGCCGAGGGCCGCCCCGCGACCCGCGCGGAGATCCTGCACTCGATCGAAACCGGGCTGCCGTTATTGCAGAAGATCGCCGCCGATGAGGGCCCCGATGCCGAGGCAGCGCTTGCCAAGAGCATCGCCAAGGGCATGACGCTGGTGCCGGCCGAGGAGCGGGTCGCGTGAGGAGCGAGGTCATCTCGGTGCGGGTACGCCAGGAGATGTACGACGACATCGTGCGCGAGGCCCGCGCACGCACGTCGACCATCACGCGAGAGATCGAGCGTCGGCTGGAGTGGGTGGAGAATTACGATGCGCGTCCGCGAGCATTGGCGGCAGGACCGGACGGGGATGCATGCACCTCGGCGGTGGGTGGCGACGGCCACACCACCGCGCCTGCCGCCGCTAACCAAGAGGTAGACCACATGAACGTCACCAGCATGGAGATCGAGTGCCACGACACCGGCGACACCAAGGTGACCGTCTGGGTCAAGTGCCAATCGGTGGCCGACATCGATGACGTCATCGCCTGGCTGACGATGTCGCGCCAGACCATGGTGGATTGGAAGGAGATCCGCGCCGGCAAGCCGCTGCCGGCCAACGTCACCAAGATCAAGAAGGACCAGCCATGAAACAGAACGCCGTCGCCGAAGTCCGCGTCCAGCTCGACACCATGAAGGAGCAGTTTGCGGCCGTGCTGCCCAAGCACATTCCGATCGAGCGGTTTGCCCGCGTGGTGATGACCGCAATCCAGACCACGCCCGAGCTGCTCAATGTCGATCGCCGCAGCCTGTGGAACGCGGCAATGAAGGCGGCGCAGGATGGGCTGTTGCCCGACGGCCGGCTCGGCGCCATCGTGATCTACAAGGACAAGCGCCGCGGCCAGATCGCGCAGTGGCTGCCGATGATCGCCGGCGTCAGGCAGAAGGTGCGCAACTCCGGTGAGGTCGCGACCTTTGATGCCCATGTCGTGCATGAGCTCGATGAGTTCGACTATGTGCTCGGCGATGCGCCGCAGATCATCCACCACCCGCACAAGGGCGCCGACCGCGGCGCCATCGTCGCCGCCTACTCGATTGCGGTGCTGCGCACCGGCGAGATCTCGCGCGAGGTGATGTGGGTCGATGAGATCGAGAAGGTCCGCAGGCAGTCGCGCATGCCCGACGGCCAGGCCTGGACGGCGCACTATGGCGAGATGTGCAAGAAGACGGTCGCCAAGCGGCACGCCAAGGTGCTGCCGATGTCGAGCGACCTCGATGACCTGTTGCGGCGCGAGGATGAGGACGAGAGCGGCGTCGGGCCCGCGATCCAGCCGCCGCCGGGCAAGCGCAGCATGACGGATGCGCTCAACATGCTGGCCTCGCTGCCAGAGAGCGAGGCGCCCGAGCAGGTGCCGGAAAGTGCCGGCGATGATCTGATCGACGTGATCGACAATGTCACCGGCGAAGTCGAACAGCGGGAGGATGTCAGCGATGGCAGATGATGCTTTGGGCGCCAAGCCCGCGCGGATGAAAATGTCGGACGTCATGCGCTACGTCGGCGGCGTCACCCGCGGCGCGCGCCAGCCGGTGCGCGAGGTCAAGATCGATCCCGACGGCAACCTGACCATGGTGCTGGTCGACGTGCGGGTGCCGCCGATCCTGGTGCGGCCGCAGCCGCAGACGCCGCAGGACATGCAAGAGCAGCTGGCGTTTGAGGCCACCGAAGCGGAGCAAATCAGTCGCGACCAGGACGGCTGATCCGGCCGTTTCGGGAGCAAAAAAATTTGAGTCAGAACAAGCGGTTAGTGGCCGTATTGCTTTTTTAACGGTCGATGTCCCTACTGTGACGGAGTGATGAATGCGCAAGCCACTGGATCCTGCGGATGCAGCGGTTACCGAGTTTGCCAAGGCGCTCGGGCGCTACATCGCCGAACGTGAATATGAGCGACTTGTAAGGGGGAATAATGAGCAAGTCACAGACGACGACGAAGCCACGCAAGACCGCAGCCGTCTACTCGCGCTACTCGACCACAAAACAAAAACTCACCTCGATCGATGATCAGAACGCGGCAGCCGAGCGTGTCGCCAAACGACATGACCTCACCATCACGCACTGGTTCGCCGACCGCGCCAAGAGCGGCACCAGCCAGTTGGGCCGCGACGGCTACTCCGATCTCAAGGCCGCGATCAAGCAGCGCGCGTTCAATGTTTTGATCGTTGAGGACATCGATCGCCTCGGTCGCGATGTCGAGGACAGCGCGCACATCCGCAAGCTGCTCGCCTACAGCGACATCAAGCTGCTCAACCACAGCGGCGAGATGAGCGAGATCGAGGCCGACATCAAGCAGGTGGTCGCTGCGCAGTTCGTCCGCGACCTGGTCGTGAAGATCAAGCGCGGCCTCGATGGTCGCGCCGAGAAAGGTCTGCGTCCCGGCGCCGTCACCTATGGCTATGATCGTGTTCAGGTGGCCCCGGCGACGTTCGGCGCTGATGGGGCTCTATTGGCTCCGGCCGTTTACGACCCCGGTATCCGCGTCAAGCATGAGCAGGAAGCGGAAATTGTTCGCCGCATCTTCAGGGAATACGACGCCGGCATCTCGCCGCGCCAGATCGCCCAGGGCCTGACGCGCGACGGCATCCCGGCGCCATCGGGTGCCGCGCGCTGGAGCCACCAGACCTTGATCGGTGGCACCTACGGCAGGGGCATGCTCGGAAACCGCCTCTATATCGGCGAGAGCGTTTGGAACAGCCACACCACCGTCAAGAACCCCTACACCCTGAAGGATGCGAAGCGGCCGGTTGACGCCAGCGAGCACATCGTCAGGCAGGTGCCGCACTTACGCATCATCGACCAGCGGCTCTGGGATCGGGTGCAGGCACGCCGCGAGCAGCGCGCCCAGCAAAAATTTGGCCCCACCGGCAAGATGGTCCGCAAGGTGGTCGACCGCAGCCCGCATCTGCTGGCCGGCATCCTGCAATGCGGCGCCTGCGGCGGGTCGATGAAGTTCAAGGGCAAGAACCGTAAGGGCCACGCCAGGGTGGTCTGCTCGGCGGCGTACAATTACGGATCCTGCAAGCACTCCAAGGACTACGACGTCGAGGTGCTGAAAGAGCTCGCGGTGGTCAATCTCAAGGCGATGCTGTCCGACCAGAACAACATGAAGCAGGCCGCCCAGGAAGCCGCCCGGCATTTCCAGGTGATCGCCAAGCGGAACAATGGCGAGCGCGCCGAGCTCACCAGGAAGCGCAACGAGATCGCAGTCAAGATCGAGCGCTGCGCGCGGACCATCGTCCAGGTGGGCGACAGCCCGACCATGTCCAAGATGTTGCAGGAGCTGGAAGCCGAGCACGCCGGCCTGCAGGCGCGCCTGGAGTGCGTCTCGGGCACCAACCTGGCGCTGCACCCGAACATGATCCCGAAGTACCTGGAGGCCGTGCATCGCCTGGCAACGCTCCTGAACGAAGGCGAGGAAACCGCCGAGCTGCGCACCTCCTTCCGCAACATGATCGACCGCATCGAGGTGAAGCCGACCGGCAAGCGGATGCCCTATGTCATCGAAGCTTTCGGCCGGCAGTCGGTGATGCTGGGCATGGATTTCTTCCCGACCTCACGATCGAAAGAAGAACTTCTGGAAACAGAAGGACTTAGCCGTGGCTCCAACGGCAACACGCTACTTAGCGGATTGCCGATAGAGCCACATGGGAACGTGATCTCGTTGGGGCACTGGAAGCAAGCAACCACCCCGCTCGGACGAAGGTCAAGAGCGGCATAAAAAATGCGGAGGCGCCATGATAGCCACACGCGAGGTGATCGACCGCCTATGTGATGCCGGCATGCACCCGGCCGATGCAGCCGTGCTGCTGGCCAAGGCGCTTGCGGAGATGGCCACCAAGTCGCCGGGCGCCAGGCGACAGGCCGCCTACCGCGAGCGTCACAAAGCGTCACAAAGTGACGTTCCGTTACGCCCCACCGCCCCGTCACAAAGCGTCACAAACCGTAACGAAGTGACGCTTTGTGACGCGCCTCTCTCTAAGAAAGAAAGAAAGAAAGAAGAGAGAGAGCCGCGCGCACGCGCGCGAGCGTCACAGCTGCCCGAGGGCTGGCACCCTGGCGAAAAGGCCTGGCAGGCCGCCGAGGCTCGGCTGGGGGTCCGAGCCGTTGGCGAGCTCGAGAAGTTCAAAAACCATGCGGCCGACAAGGGGCGCGTTTCCAAGAACTGGGATGCGGCGTTCCGCAACTGGGTCGACCGCGCGCTCGATTACGTCATGGGCTCACCGAGAGGAACCCCCAATGGACGACCAACCATTCAGGACGCTGCCCGCGAGCAGACCCGACAACTCCAGCTCATCGCCGAGCTCAACGAACCCGCACCACCTGGTCTATGCGAGCCAGCGGGCCCAGGTGCTCTTCGGGTCATATCGGCGCGGTGATGCCAACGACCCCGAGCGCTATGTCGCCGCGATCGCCGCCGTGCTGGCGCACTACGACGCCGAGCTGATCCGCGAGGTCACCGATCCCAATACCGGGGTCCAGACCACCGAGAAATACGAAACCTGGCTGCCGAACGTCGGCGAGCTGAAGCGCTACTGCGACGGCATCATCGCGCATCGCCAGAACCTCGCGCGGCTCGGCCCGCCGCGGCAGCCGGTGGCGCCCTCGCCGCGGCCTGAGGCGTTGGCCGGCGACATGGCGAGCTGCCATGTGCCGCACACCCACGCCAAGTATCCGAGCCTGCTGGAGTGGAGCGTCACGGCCAACCCGCGCTGCTGGCGGATGGGCGTCAACAGCGACGGCGTGCCGGGCATCTGGATCGACTACGGCACGTTCAGCGCGCGCTTTCCCAACATGCGAGGTGCAGCATGAGCGAGATCCGGGCCACCACCGACGACAAGAAGCACAGCACGCTGGTGCGGCTGCCGAACGACCTCTGGGCGATCCTGGAGCGGAGTGCTGAAGAAAATTTCCGATCGGTTGCCCAGGAGATCCACTTCCGCCTGGTGCGCGACCAGAAAGCGCAGGCGGCGCCATGACCACCACCGAGCTGCACCTGCATGGCCACACCTTCACCGAGGCGCGCGACTGCGCCCAGCGTGAGCTCAACTATCGCCGGCGTGTCTATCCGCGCCAGGTGATGTCGATGAAGATGACCAGGGAGCTCGCCGACCATGAACTCAGCACCATGGCCGCGATCGCCGAATATTTTGCCGAGCTCGCCGAGCGGGAGCGGCTGTTATGACCAATAGCTTCGGTTTCGCTGATGATCTCCCGGAGGGAGCTTTCTACTGCCGCACGTGCGACGGCAGCGGAGGGCTCACGATCGCCGGCGTTTGCTACCTCGAGGTGACGTGCCCAACGTGCCACGGGGAAAGCCGCGGCATGTCGCTGGAGGCCTACTGGAAGCAGCTCGAGGAAGATGCCGAGTTCGACGCGAGATACAATGGCGATTGGCTAGACGAGCTGCGGAAGCGCAAGCCATGAACATCACCTGGCAACACGCTCAATTTCTGAAACGATACAGAGGCTCGGCGCCGGGCGTTCTGCTGGTGACCGGCATGTATCTGAAAAAACCAACGACGGTTTCGGTCCTGGTGCCGGCCATGCGGGCCGCACCGACGGCGGCCGATGCGCCAGGGTACACCGATGATGGCGACCTGTTCGTCAAGACCATCGAGGCTGAGTGCCGGCGCATGCAAGTCAAACACCTCACCGACCGCAATTTCACCTGTCGGGAGGAGTGGCCGTTTGACGATGTGTTCATCGCCAACAAGGCATCCATCGATCGCGCCGCCGGCGACAAGGCGGCGTTTGCGTATCACATCCTCTCAACGGACATGCTCTACATGGCCTACGTCCACCACCAGAGCACGCGAGATGCCTGGCATGTCGTTGAGAATGTGTTGTGCAGCAACACCGGCAACTATGAGAGCTTCTACGCCTGCCCGAAGCACCTGGTGCATTTCATCAAGGTGGTCATATGAGCACGCTCGCCGAAGCCACGCGACCTTCGTCGGCGCCGAGCCGCTGGACCCATGAGAAGGTCAAGCAGCGGCTGTTTGAAGCGTTCAGCGTCGAGCGGCGCCTGCCTGGGCAGGGCCTGCGGCGGGTGGCCTCGGCCTGGCCGGCGACACCGCTGCTGGAATTTGCCGATGTTGCCGGCAACATGGATGCGTTGCGCAAGCAGCAGTGGGAAAATTGGGCGCGCGCCAAGGGCGCCTGGCCGCATGAGATCTCGATGATGGAAGAGGCGATGAACTGGCTGCGCTGGCTGCAGGGCGATGAGCTCGTCTACCTGCAGGCCTGGGCGTTTGCCGTCGCCTACCGCCGCAAGCAGAGCGTCGAGATCCGCAAGCGCGGCATTGCCAAGACCACGTTCTACCGCACCGTCGATCGCGCCGCCAAACGCATCGCCGACCGGCTCAATGACCAGGGGGTGCAGGTGCGATGCGGCCGCCTTTAATTTTTCACAATGCCGGCCGCTGATGGCCGGCGCAACAAAAGGGGAGATGTCATGTCGGTTTCCGAAACGCAGCACCGTGAGATCCTGAACCGCCTTTCCCGCGACCTGGTGAAGGCCTCGATCACCATGACCGCCGACGAGGCGCGCTATTTGGTCGACGCCTACTACCTGATGCAGGACGACCGCAAGCGCGCCCACAACCAGGTCCGCGCCATGGAGAAAGAACCGCATGTGGTGATCGGCTGGCTGGCCGAGCAATCCGAAACTGTCGAGGGCCAGATCAAGCGCGCGCTCGATGCCTACTCCGACCACCAGCCCGTTGGGCCCTGGCTGAAGAGCATTCACGGCATTGGACCGGTGATCGCCGCCGGCCTGATGGCGCACATCGACATCAAGAAGGCGCCCACCGTGGGCCACATCTGGCGCTTTGCCGGCCTCGACCCGACGCTGGTGTGGAGCAAGGGTCAGAAGCGGCCGTTCAACGGCCAGCTCAAGGTGCTGTGCTGGAAGATCGGGCAGTCCTTCATGAAGTTTTCCGGCGACGAGAAGTGCATCTACGGTGCGGTGTACCGCGAGCACAAGGCAAAGTATGTCGGCCGCAACGACAGCGGCGAATACGCCGCGCGCGCGGCCGAGATCCTCACCGAGAAAAACTGGTCCAAATCCACCGACGCCTTCAAGCACCTGTCGGGTGGCAAGCTGCCGCCGGCGCAGATCGATGCCCGTGCCAGGCGTTATGCGGTAAAACTGTTCCTGTCGCATCTGCATTGCGTGTGGTGGTTCCTCGAGCATGGCGAGCTGCCGGCCGCGCCGTATGCGATCGCGCACCGCGAGCACACGCACTTCATCGACGTGCCGAACGTCGACCAGGTGAAGGGACTGGAGAAGGCGCTGCAGAAGAAGGGCTGGCATTGAGCCAAAGCTATCGAGAGCACCAGTAAGGTAGAGCGAGCCATTTCAGCTGAGAGCACCACAAAAACTGAGCGAGCCATTAGTATGCGAGCGCACCACCAAAAGCGAGCGAGCCGACACAACCTGACCGCAACATTTACGGGGAGCGAGCCACGGTCCACGAGAGCACCAATCAGATCGAGCGAGCCTAAACGGTAGAGAGCACCATTTGCCAAGAGCGAGCCGAGCGACGTGAGCGCACCAAATAAAATGAGCGAGCCAACGTCTGAGAGAGCACCATCAAGAGAGAGCGACACCATGCACATCCGCCGCCAGATCGACCCGAGCCAGCCGCCACCGCCAGCGAGCCCATCCATGGGAGAGCACCAGAGCAATAGAGCGAGCCAACTTCAGAGAGAGCACCAAGCGAGTGGAGCGAGCCATCACGGTCGAGAGCACCATAAAAACCGAGCGGATCCGCAGGCGGTGATGCGCGGCATCCTCGAGCTGCTGGAGCAACATAACGTCTCGGGGCCGGCCGGCGCCGGCGCGCTCACCGGCGTGCTGGCGCTGTCGCTGATCAAGGCCGGCTGCAGCAAAGAGAAGGCGCTCGAGATCTTCAGCGGCTATTGGGATGCAATCGCAGCCCAGAAGGAGAAGCTCGATGACCAACGCTGAACTGACCGACCTTGGCAACCTCGCGATCGACCGCTGCCGCCAGCAGCTGCGGCGCGTGCTGCAGCTGATCGAGGACGACGACGAGAGTGCCGCCATCCTGATTGCGGTGTCGGTCGACATCCTGGCCGGCGCGACCGCTCTGCTTGAACAGAAGGACGGCCGATCGCATCATGACGCTATCGAGATCGCACTGAACAATTTTGCCAGGCAGATCCGCATCCATCCGAACTTTGCGGCAGACGCGATCGAGGTCGAGAAGCAGCACCATGGCACGCGCTAAGATCACCACCGAGCCAGGCGAAGCCGACTTTGTCGTCTGCATGCGTTACACCGCACCGGAGCAGCTGATCCTGCCCGACAACGCGCTCGGCGCCTGCGCGCACTGCAACCACGCGATCCAGTTCCGGCCTGACTTGCCGGCAGCGCCGACCAAGATCTGCTGGCTGTGCTCGATCGAGCTGGCGCGCGCGACCTCGCACTGAACGACCAAAAGGGGGAAAGCGATGGCCGAGGACTTCGACAGCATCTGTCCGTTCTGCAACTACCACCATGATGCCGTGAGCGCGGCGCGCAGCGATACGGACTTCCCCGACGACGGCGATGCCACGTTGTGTATCAGCTGCGGCCGGTTCTGCGTCTTCGACCGCGATGCGCGCGGCGGTCTGCGCAAACCGACAAAAAAGGAACAACGCTCTCTCGATCGCGACGAAGACCTGGTGAAGCTGACCAACGCCTGGAAAACCTTGAGGCAATGAGCCGGCAACTATTTTCGATTTCGGTGCTGTGGCTGCCCTTGACAGCGTGGGACGATCGGAACCATTTTCGGTCCCGGGACCGATAGACTGCTGCTACCCTGCTTTAGCCCCCTTTTGTCAGGGTGGCGTGAAGGCAGCTCTTTCGGTCCTGACCTCTTCGGCTTGATAGTGGGCACACAACGCAGAACGGCCGGCAGGAGCGCATCCATGCCGGCCGTTTTGTTTCCCGTGAAACCTACCTGCTGAAGTCGCCGAGCATGGCGGCGCACAGCAGGCCGATGGCGCACAGGATGGCGGCAGCGAAGAGGATGTCGACCATGGTCAGCTCCTTGGTTTGCAGTGGCGATAATATTGGAACAGCGCCGGCGGCGAGCCTTCGGGCTGTTCCGGATCCCGCCGCGTTTCGCACGCGACGTCGAACGGGTCGTCTTCCGAGGCCGACGGGATGAAGCGGTCAAAGTAGGGCCGATCACCATGGCGCAGGCCGATGCCGCGGTGGGTGGCTGGCACCGACGGCAGCCGCGCGATGTCGCCGACATACGGCACCGGCGTTCTGTCGAAGGTCCGCACCGGCAAAGGCGGCAGCGGCGCCCACAGGCTGTCATCCTTGGTGCGGCGGTCCTCGATCGAGGGATGCAGCGGCCGATCGGGGAAGTCGATGAAGCCGCAGCCAACCAGGGCGAGCAGGATCAGGGCGGGGCGGCGGATCATTGCGCACCGCCTTGCAGGCGATCGATCAGGCGCACCACGGTCATGGACGACCAGGTTCCGTCGGTTGACGTCTTGATGCCGCGGGCATTCAGCGTGGCGGCGATGCGGCGCGTCGAGAAGCCGGCCTTGATCATCGGCGCCACGCTGGCGCGGAGGCTCTCGGCGAAGGCGCTGGCGCGCGCGCGGTGGATGGCTGGGCCTGTCGGGCTGCCAAGCTTGATGCCACGCGCCCTTGCGGCCTTGAGCGCGACCTTGGTGCGCTGAGAAATCATCCGCCGCTCCTGCTCGGCGAGCGCGGCGTAAATGTGCAGCATGAACGGATCGGCATTGGCGCCGAGCTCGGTGACGATGAACGGCACCCGCTGCGCCATCAGGCCGGCGATGAAGGCGACGTCACGCGACAGCCGGTCAAGCTTGGCGACGATCACCGGGCAGCCATTGGCGCGGCCGGCGGTCAGCGCGGTGTTCAGGCCAGGGCGCTTGTCCAGGGCATCGGCACCCTTGCCGGTTTCGACGTCCTGGTAGGTGTAGATGATGTGGAAGCCCTCGGCCGCGGCAAACCGGGCGATGGCTTCCTGCTGCGCTTCCAGGCCGAGGCCCGAGCGGCCCTGCTTTTGGGTCGAGACGCGGATGTAGGCGATAGCTTGCTTGGTCTTGGTCATCGGTGGTTCCCCCTTCTACGGCCTCGAGCCGGGTAGCCTTGCGGCGCCCGGCGTTGAGAGCGATGTGGGTGGGGTCATCCGACCATGTTGACCGAGCGCACCTGGCAGCCCTCGCGCTCGGCGATCTTGGCAGCCTGGGCGCGGCTGTTGGCGTCGATCGCCCAGGTTTCAAATTGGCCGGCGGCGGTCAGAACCTGGACGTCGTAGAGGTGCTTGGTGCTGGCGTTGCGGATGTTGCGGCTGATCATGTGAGTTCCCCTTTTGCTGCGGCCAAATCGGCCTGACCCCTATAAAGCATAGTATTTACAGGCCTGCAACAGGATAGTGCAACAGGATGGCCCCCGTATGACTACTGAGGTGGTCTGCCCCCGCTGCGGCACCGTGACCGAGCCCAGGATCGAGCCCCTGATGTGCGGCAGCTCCGATAGGTCCGGACCGCTGACCTATTGGCGCTGCCCCAGCTGCCGTGCGATCTTCAGCCGGCTGTCGCGAGCCACACGCTTTGAGAGCACCGAGGAAACCGAGCGAGCCATCAGGTCGGAGAGAGCCAGCCCTGACGAGCGAGCCACCGTTGAGGAGAGCACCAAACAATGTGAGCGAGCCGTAGGAGAAGAGCGCACCACAAGCTAAGAGCGAGCCCTTGCGGCCGACAGCAACAAGACGCTTGAGCGAGCCAACATTCACGATCGCATCATTGATCTGGAGCGAGCCACGCCTGTAGAGCACACCATAATGGTAGAGCGAGCCAACAACGCTGAGAGCACCACGTCGGTCGAGCGCACATGAGCAACATGAAGACCGTCGCGCTGATCGCCGACACCGTGAAGGAAGAACGCCTCGAGCGCGAGGCCGACATCAGTGCGGTGATCGACGCAACGCAGGATGAGCTCGATCCGATCGAACAACGCCTGCAGCGGCTCGAGGCCAAGCTCGACGGAGTGGAGCGCGCCATCCAACAGCTGCAAGCGCATGAAGATCTGAACCGCCAACTCAGGACAGACTGATGGACGACGCCGCCGTGAAAGCCGCGCGCGATGAGCTGCACCATTTCGCAACCGGCTTCACCGAAGCACTCACCAGGATGCAGAACGAGATGAGCGATCTCAAACGCCTCATCACCGCGCTGCGCCGCGACGTCGATGAGCTGCTGAAGCCGCTGTGAGCCGCGTGCAATGAGAGCACCAAAGTCTGAGAGCGAGCCACGCACCGAGAGAGCACCACATAGATTGAGCGAGCCAGTCTCCGCGAGCACGCCAATGAAGCAGAGCGAGCCCTGACACATGAGAGCACCACGATCCCGGAGCGTCACCAGGTGACGACCGCACCGCAGCAAATTGGAACCACGGCTGGTGAAGTAAATGCCTGACCCCACACCCAAAAAGACCTTGCCGCTCGACCTCAAATCGCTCGCCAGGTCGTACACCGAGATGTCGATCAGAACGCTGGGCGCCGTCGCCCAGGAGGGCCAGAGCGAGAGCGCCAGAGTGGCGGCTGCCGGCATCCTGCTCGACCGCGGCTGGGGGAAGGCGCCCCAGGCGCACACCGGACCGGATGGCGAGGGCGATATCCGCGTCACCATCCGTCAAATCATTGAAACTGTTGGGAAATCCGAGACGAAGCCAGACTGAGAGAGCGCACCAGACCCACAGAGCGCAACAGGATGACGGACGTTATCGTGTTGCAGTCATCGAGCTAAGCCACTGATATCGTTGGGGTTCCGCCACCCCTGGGCTGGGGTGGTATCGCTATAGGGGTGGGGATCTCCCGGGGCGGGTGATGCGGGATCGAGATCGCGCAGGTACTGGAACCCGCTTCTATCACATTGCCCAGAGCCAGGAGCTGGAAGCGCACCGTACCTGAAGAGCGTTGCCTGGGCGGGAGCCGAAGCACATTCAGACAGTCCCGCGCGCGCGAGGCATCGCGGACTGCTTCGCCTTCGTCTGTCAAGAGATCCGCTCTGGTTGAGCGATTTCGTCACCATCTGTCGCATTACTTTGGTTCAGCACTGCTGACGCATCTGAAGATGCAACCTGTGGGATTGCGGCAGGACGAAGCAGCTTCGGATTATCGCAAGGTAAAGCGGCGGGAGGAAATCATCCTGCTGCTTTAGGTCACCGCCAACCTCTGAGGGGTGTGAAAACCTCTCAGAGGTTTTGCTTGACGGGGGGCGGGATCCCCCTGGGGCGTAGCTTAATGCCGGTTTGTGTACTGGTTCCATCAGGGGAGGTGAGGACGCAGCATGCCGAAACAGACGCAAGGCGAAGCCAACTACGGCCGCGGCGATCCGATCGATCATTGCGGGATCTGCCGCTACTACCAGGGCAGCCACCGCTGCTCGCAGGTGATGGGCAACATCTCGCCGTTCGGGATCTCGGACGTCTATGCGCCCGACCAGAATCCGTTTGGCGCGACACTGAGCGCGCGCGAGAAGCAGGCGATCAAGGCGATGGCCGCCGATGGCGCCGATCGATCGGCGATGGCCGGCCAGGTGTGAAGGCGAACTCTCGCCAACGCTCACGGCGGATGCCGTGGTTCATGGCGTGCTTACAGCGCAACTCAAATGCGAGCTGACGCGCATGGTCGATGGCGTTACGTCGGTTGATCTCCTTCGTCTCGGAGATGAACACGGCGTCAAGCGACAGTTCGCCGTCACGGGATACATAGACCGAAAATTCATCTGACCCGCTCAGGTTCACGGTGTGGACGACGGTTTTCATGATCATGGAGGTTTCCCCTTTTGGACGTATCGCTTCCGCATAATGGCTGGCTGCCGCGGCCGCATCAACTGGGCTTGTGGCAATACCTGCAGAGCGGCGGCAAGCGGGCGATGGCGGTGTGGCACCGGCGGGCCGGCAAGGACGAGGTGTGCTTGCACCACACCGCCGTGAAGATGATGCAGCGGCCCGGCAACTATTGGCATGCCCTCCCTGAATACAACCAGGGCCGCAAGGCGCTGTGGAGCGCCATCAACGCCCACACCGGACGCCGGCGCATTGACGAAGCGTTCCCGCTCGAGATGCGCGAGAGCACCAATGACACGGAGATGTTCATCAGGTTCAAGCAGGCACTCGGCGGGTCGACCTGGCAGGTGATGGGCTCGGACCGATACGACGCCACGCTCGGCTCGGGGGTCGCCGGTATCGTGTACTCCGAATGGGCGCTGGCGAACCCATCGGCCTGGGCCTATCACCGCCCGATTTTGGAGGAGAACAAGGGCTGGGCGGTGTTCATCTCAACACCGCGCGGACACAACCACTGCAAGTCGATGTTCGACTACGCGATGCGGTCGCGCGAGTGGTACTGCGAGCTCCTCACCGCACGCGACACCGGCGCCTTGACCGAAGAACAACTCGCCGAAGCGCGCGAGGAAATGATGGCGCTGTACGGCGAAGACGCCGGCCGCGCCACCTACGAACAGGAATATGAGTGCAGCTGGAATGCCGCCATCCTCGGCAGCTTCTTTGCCAGCGAGATGGCGCAGGTGCGCCGGGAAGAGCGCATCACGCCGGACTGCACCGCCCTTGAAGGCGTGCCGGTCAACCGCGCCTGGGATCTTGGCGTGCGCGACGACACCACGATCTGGTTTTTCCAGGATGGGCCGCAGATCCGGATCCTGGATTGCTACTCGCAGTCTGGCGCCGGCGTCGAGCACTACGCCGGCATCATCGAAGCGAAGCTGAAGCAGAACAACTGGAAGAACGGCACCGACTACGTCCCGCACGATGCCAAGGTCCGCGAGTTCGGCACCGGCCGCACCCGCGTCGAGACGATGGCATCGATGGGCTTGAAGCCGATGCTGGTGCCGGCCTCGAGCATCGCCGACGGCATCAACGCCGTGCGCCGCGTGCTGCCATTGTGCGTGTTCAATCCGGTTTGCGAAGAGGGCATCAACGCCTTGGAACAATATAGGCGGGAATGGGACGATGAAAAAAAGACGTTCCGCGCGCTCGCCGTGCATGACTGGACGTCGCACTACGCCGACGCCTTCCGCTATCTCGCAATGGCGGTGGCGCCACTGGAAGAACACGCCCGCCGCCGCGCCGTCGAACAGCAACGCAAAAATCCGCTTGGCGATGGTTTCTGGCGCATCCCGCCACCATCCGAGCACGTTCACCGAGGGATCATCCTGTGACCGAACTGTGGGATCAGCCGGATAATGCGGAGCTGCGCAAGACGATCACGCGCTGCCCGTTCTGCGGCGGCAAGCGTCCCTGGTTCTACCAGCGCTTCCGCATCGAGTGCGAACGATGCGGCGCCAACACCAACGGCCCCGAAGCCACCACCGAGGAAGAGGCGATCGCCTGGTGGAACGAGCTGCCGCGGCCGCCGGCGGCCGAGCTCGACGCGATGCACGCCACCTGGAAGCGGCGCCAGGACGTCTCGCGCCAACGCGAGGCGCGGGCGAACAAGGCGCGCAAGCGTAAAGATCACTGGGAAGCCAGCGAGCGCCAAAAACTCGACGCTGAGTACACGCAATGGGCCCGCGATCGCGAGGCCTGGCTGCGCGCGCCAATCCCGCAAGAGGTGAACAATGACTGACGAACCGCTTGAGTTCGGCGCCAGTGACGCCCCGACCGAAGAAGACGAGCGGCATGATGATCTCGAGTTCAACCCGGCGCTGGAGCCGAAGAGCGCCAAGGCCTGGCTCAACCTGCTGAACGAAAGCGAAGACGCCTTTGAGGCCTGGAACAGGCACTGCGACAACCTCGACAAGCTCTACGCCAACCTGGAACGGCTCTCCACCGCCGACAGCGGCAAGGTGGTGCGCGATCGGCAATTCCAGATGTTCTGGGCCAACCAGGAAGTTTTGGCACCGAGCATCTATGCCAAGCCGCCGGTGCCGGCGGTGACGCCAAAATTTAACGACAGAAGGCCGGTGTACCAAGCGGCCTCAGAGGTCGCCGAGCGCTGCGCCCATGTCGCGTTCGATCTTGCCGGCATCAACGAGCTGATGCTGCTGGTGCGCGATGATCTGTCGATGATCTCACGCGGTGTCGCCTGGTGCCGCTACGACAGCGGCGACGACAACGCCTACGGCCATGAGAAGGTCTGCATCGATTTCAAGCACCGGAAGGATTTCCTGCACTCGATCAGCCGCAACTGGCGCGAGGTCACCTGGGTGGCGGCCGCGAGCTATTTGACGCGCGCGCAGGCCCGCAAGCGGTTCAGGAAGTTTTCCGGGGATGAGTACCAGAACGCCGACTACCGCGTCGACAAGGACAGCAAGGCCGTCGGCGGCGCCGACAAGCGCGAGCGCGCCAAATTCTGGGAGATCTGGAGCAAGGGCGATCGCCGCGTGGTCTGGGTGGCGCAAGGCTGCGAGAACATCCTCGATGAAGACGACCCGCACCTCGACCTGCGAGAGTTTTTCCCGTGCCCGAAGCCGGCGTATGGGACGACCCAGCGCGGCTCTCTCGTCCCCGTCCCAGACGTTATGCAGTACCGTGATCAGCTGGATGAGATCAACCAGCTCACCGCCAAGATCCACGCGCTCTCCGAAAACCTCGAGGTCCGCGGCTTCTACCCCGCCGGCGGCGCCGAGCTCGCCGACGCGATCCAGGCGGCGGTGTCGATCTCCACGCCTGGGCGCGTGCTGGTGCCGATCGCCAACTGGGCGAGTTTCGGCGGCACCAAGGAAATCATCGTCTGGATGCCGATCGACGTGATCGCGCAAACCATCCAGGGCCTGGTCGCGCTGCGCAAGGAGATCATTCAGGACATCTACCAGATCATGGGGCTCTCCGACATCATGCGCGGCGCCACCGATCCGAACGAGACGCTCGGCGCCCAGCAGCTGAAGACGCAGTACGGCTCGACCCGCATCCGCGACAAGCAGCAGGAGATGGTCCGCATCGCCCGCGACCTGGTGGAGATTGCGCTCGAGATCATCACCGAAAAATTCAAGCCTGAAACCATCATCGCGATGTCGCAGACGCAGCTGCCGACGCGCGAGATGCAGGCCATTGCCTTCGGCCAGCAGCAGGAGCAGCTGAAGGCGCAGCTGGCGCAGATGCAGCAGCAGCTGCAGAACCCGCAGCTGCAGCAGCAACCCGATGCCATGCAGCAGCTGCAGGTGCAGATGCAGCAGACCATGACCGCCGGCATGCAGGAGCTGCAGAAGATCCGCGAGAAGCCGACCATCGAACAGGTGCTGAAATTTCTCGGCGACAACCGCGCCAAAAGCTTTGTGCTCGACATCGAAACCGACAGCACGATCATGGCCGACGAGAATGCCGAGAAGCAGCGCCGCGGCGAGTTCGTCGGCGTGCTGGCGCAGCTGTTGCCGCAGCTCGCGCAGATGATCACCGCCGAGCCGCGCACCGCGGAATTCTGCGGCGAGCTCCTGAAGTTCGCCACCGCCCCGTTCCGCGCCGGCCGCAGCCTCGATGGCGCGATCGACGGCCTGATCGAGCAGATGAAGGCCAAGGGCGAGCAGCCGCGCGGCGATGATCCGGCCACAGCGCAAGGCAAGATCATGCTGCAGGTGGAGCAGATGAAGGACCAGACCGCGCAGAAGAAGATCGACGCCGATGCGCAGATCGCCGCCGCCGAGCTGCAGCAGAAGGACAAGCACAAGCAGGCCGAGCTCGAGAACCAGCGCACCCTGAAGTCGATGGAGCTCGCCGCCAAGCAAAAGGATGATCAGGCCAAGGTGCTGGTGCAGGGCCAGAAGGCGCAGGAAAGCCGCGAGGCGCACCAGGCCGAGATGCTCGGCAAGCAGCAGGAGATGGAGCTGCAACGACAGAAGGGCGACCTCGCCATCCAGCAGCACAACCTCAAGCGCAATGACATGGCGCAACGCCAGCAGATCGCGCAGCAGACCGCACAGCAGAAGGCGCTGCAGGCCGGCCAGGGAGGGATCGTGTGAGCAACGCTGATTTCGACCCGCAAGCCTATCGCGAGCAGCTCGAGCGCGACACCGCGACCAACCGCGCGATCCAACCAGGGCCGTCGCGCGCCGTCGAACCGGCGCTGCCGCCGCCGCAGTGGCTGCTCGGCGCCACCGCCGCACAAGATGCGTATCAGCCGGTCGATCAGCCGTGGCTGCCCGATGTCGGTCGACCGCTGATCCCGTCAGGCGGCCAATTCTCGCCGGGCGTGCCGGCGGTGAACCGCGCCGCGGACGATCTGAGCCGCGCGCTGACGACGCCGAAAAACTGGCAGGACGACCCGAACAGTCCGGTGATCTACCAGAGCGCGACCAACCCGATGGTGCGGTTTACGCAAGCGGACATCGATCGCGCCACCGATCTCGGCATGGCGTTTTCGGGCGGCGGCCTGGCCACCAAGAAAGTGGTGCCGAAGGTCACGGAGATCCCGAAGGCGCCGGCCGACGCAGCATTCGCCGACCCGAAGCTGCGCGCCAAGGCGGAAGCGCTGCGCGGCAAATATCCGCAATATGCGGAAGCCTATCCGGAGGTGGGCCCGCCGGCGTTGATGGCCAAGACGCCAGACCCCAAGGAGCCGAGCGGCTTCTCCAACAAGCCGCTGGCCGAGGTGCCCTACGCCACCATGGATGAAGCGCTGGCAAAAGGCGCCGAGCCCGGCTTCTTCCTGTCGAAGAAGAAGCTGCCCGAGGTCGAGCAGTTTCAGAAGGACCGCAACATCATCCAGCGCGACCTGGACCTGCACGGCTATGATCCGTATTTCGACCCGGCCAAGCGCTTCGACGTCGACCCCACGCATTACGGACCGTTCGCCGACACCGCGGTCGAGGCTGCGCCGAAAACCGCAAAGACGCAAGCGGAGTGGGAAGCCAAGTATGGCACCGACGAGATCCGGGCGCGGTTGCAGGCCGGCTTTGAGCAGGGCAAGACCATCCCCGACAGCGACCGCTGGTACCTGATGGGCCAGCTCGAGAAGGGCTACATCGATGAGCTCGGCGAGAAGGCCGGCCGCGAGGCGTTCAAGCGCGAGTTCGCCGACATGATGGCGGCGACCACCGGCGGCGCCAACCCCTACGACAATTACCTGATGTCGCACTACGCCAACTACATGGCCAAGCGCGGCGAGCGGCTGCCCGAGCGCAGCTTTGAGCTGCCGTTCCCGATCGGCGGGCAGTATGCGCCAGGCAACATCGCCCAGGCGCAGAAGTACATCGACGCCGGCCAGGTGGGGTTCAACCCGGGACAGAACCCGAAGCGCTATGATTTTTCGTCGGCCTATCTCGGCAACAAGAACGCCGGCACCATCGATGAGCAGATGATGAGTGCTTACGATCCGAAGGTCGCGATCCCGCAATGGTACGGCCCGGCGACCAAAACCCTGCGCGAGGAAGCCGCCAAGGCCGGCGTCGATGCGCGCGGCTTCCAGGACGTCGGCTGGGCCGGCATCAAGAAGGGCAAGGAAGAGGCGAAGGGCAAGACCTTTGAATACGAGGGGCCGATGATCAACCACATCAACCGCTCGATCGAGACGACGCACCGCCTGACCGGCATGCCGCGCGACGAGATATTCCGCCGCGGCGTGATCCTGAAGCAAATCCCAATGTACGGGCTGGGGACGGTGGCGGCAGCGCCGGTGCTGGGCGCTATCGCCGATCAGGGCAACTACAAATGATCAGTCGCACACCGAGCCGGTGCAATCGACTTCGTCAACGAGGATGCTGCCGAGCTCGCTGCCGTTGCGGATGCCTTCCAGCTGCCGCCGGATCATCGCCTGCTCGGCGCTGTCCTCGGCGGCCAGGCGAAAGTCATCGGCAAGCCGTCGCGTGATCGCGATCAGCGCGAGATCCTCTGCGCTTTTGCGCATGACGCCGACGATGCCGTTGCCGGTGCGCTCATAAAAGTCGCGCTCTTCGGCCTCGGTATACGGCGGCTCGTGATAGACGGCGCCGTTTGGCGCGACGTGCCTGACCATGATGGAAGACCCCTTTTGCTTGAGGATGGAACCTACCCTTTAACCCCGGAGAAAACAAGATGGCCCAGAGCGCGCTGACCGTTACCACGCCCAACCCGACGCCCCCGACCAACATGAGCTGCACCGGCGCCACGCCGCCCAACGTCCCCAATTACACCAAGAACACCTACCTCAACTGGTGCGGCGTCGGCCAGGATGTGTCGGGCTCGCAGCGCGGCGTGCCGCTCAACACCAACCCGCCGCCGTTCTTTGATGATGCCGCCGGCGGCGTCGGCAATGGCCAGACCTTTGCGGCCGCCACCGCAGCGCTCGCATCCGGCACCGGTGCGACCTCGGGCGGTACCGAGAACACCTATCCCGGCACCGGCGCGGCACCTGGCAATTTCCTGGGCGCGGTGCCGGCCTCGGCGAGTGCCTCGGCGGAAGCGGCCGGCACCGAGACGCTGAACACGCAAAGCTACTCGGCGCAGATCTACGCGCCGATCCCGCTGACCACGCTCGGCGTCGGCCCGGCCTTGCCGGCCGATGCCGTCGGCGGCAGGAACCTGAACCCGAACCAGAACCACGCCTCGTCGCTGTCGCCGGCAACCAACCCGGCGCTGACCAGCGTGGCGGCGGGCGGTGCGAGCGGCGGCGGCACCGCCACCTGCACGGCGACCGGCACCAACTTCACCAAACAGAGCGTGCTGAACATCAACGGCATCAACTATCCGACGACCTTTGTCAGCTCGACCTCGCTGACAGCGGTCGCACCAAAGAAGGCCACCGCCGGAAGCCTTCCCGTCTACGTCATCACCGGTGGCGTAGTCCAAAGCGGCCCCCAAAACTGGACCTTCACATGACAACGAAAACCCACGACGACA
>Ga0070686_100000191_pt1 | contig 42686 bp, 45 predicted proteins | sample KBSS23LmetaG_FD_65654 | JGI IMG/M metagenome (GOLD analysis project Ga0070686, IMG submission 65654) | Switchgrass rhizosphere microbial communities from Kellogg Biological Station, Michigan, USA - KBS S2-3L metaG | ecosystem: Host-associated > Plants > Roots > Rhizosphere ...
CTTCCATAGCTATTTCAATCCCGGCCGGCCGATGCCGAGCGAGGCGGAGGCGGTGCACGGCCTCAGCGACCGCTTCCTCTCCGACAAGCCGAGCTTCCACGAGCGCTGCGAGGAGCTGCTCGAATTCATCGGCGAATCGCCGATGATCGCGCACAATGCCGCCTTCGATTTCGGCTTCATCAACCACGAGCTCGGCCAATGCGGCCGTCCCCCGGTCTGCACGTCGCGGATGATCGACACGCTCGCCATCGCCCGCCAGAAATTCCCGGGTGCCAAGCACAGCCTCGACGCGCTCTGCACGCGCTTCGGGGTCGATCGCTCGCAGCGGATCAAGCACGGCGCCCTGCTCGACGCGCAATTGCTTGCTCAGGTCTATGTCGAGTTGACCGGTGGGCGGCAGATCGGCCTCACCTTGGTCGCGGAGCTGATCGACGAGGCCGGCGCCGCGCCGATGCCCGCGCAGGACCTTGCGCCGATCGACATCATCGTCCGCCCGGCACGGCCGCACCAGGCCTCCGAACAGGAGCTCGCGCGCCACGCGGCCTTCATGGCGCGGATCGCCGATCCGATCTGGGACCGGCTCGGTTGACGGCTACGCGCGCCCGGGCTTAAGGCCCGCCCCGAATCCACATCGGGGAGCGACATGGACATCCGGGTCTCGGGTCACCAGATCGACACGGGCGAGGCGCTGCGCGGCCAGGTCGATTCGCGGCTCCATGCCATCGCCGAGAAATATTTCTCCCGCGCGATCTCGGCCCAGGTGACCTTCGGCAAGGGGCCGTACGACCACAGCTTCACCTGCGACATCATTGCCTATGTGCCCCAGGGCGTGGTGCTCAAGGGCTCGGCCGGCGCCGCATTGGCGCCCGCCGCCTTCGAGCTCGCCGCCGACCGGATCGAGACCCAGCTGCGCCGCTACAAGCGGCGGCTCAAGGACCGCCACGCCCAGGCCGCCCAGGCCGAGGCGGAGATCGAGGCGGGCTATACCGTGTTCGCGCCGCCAGGGGACGAGGAGGAGCCGGTCGACAATCCGCCGATCGTCGCCGAGACCAGGGTCGACATTCCGATTGCGAGCGTCTCCGACGCGGTGATGCTGCTCGACCTCCGCAACACCAACGCCCTCATGTTCCGCAACAGCGGCACCGGCGCCTACAACATGATCTACCGACGAGGCGACGGCACGATCGGCTGGGTCGAGCCGGAGCGCTTCTGACTCGCAAGCGACGCTCCGGCCCTATATCCTCTCAGCTGGGCATCGTCTAAGAGCCCGATCGGACAATCATGAGCGACCTTTCCGCCATCCTCTCCATCCAGGCCATCGACGACGATCTGGTCGCCACCAACAAGAAGGCCTTGATCCAGCAGCTCGCCGCCGCCGCCAGCCGGCAGAGCGGTCTGCCTGCCAAGGACATCGTCGCCTGCCTCAACGCGCGCGAGAAGATCGGCTCGACCGGCTTCGGCGCGGGCACAGCCATCCCGCACGGCAAGATCGAGGGGCTCACGGGCGTGTTCGGCTATTTCGCGCGCCTCTCGCAGCCGGTCGATTTCCAGGCGATCGACGGCCTGCCGGTCGACCTCGTCTTCCTCCTCCTCTCCCCGCCCGATGCCGGCGCCGACCATTTGAAGGCGCTGGCCACGGTGAGCCGCGTGTTCCGGGACCGCCAGACCTGCGCCAAGCTGCGCGGCGCGCGCTCGAGGGACGCCCTGTTCGCCCTGCTCGCCGGCGCGGACGCGCGCGATGCCGCCTGAGGCGGGCGCGGCCGCCCATTTCCGGGCGCTCGAATCGCTCTATCGCAGCGCCGCGATCCACCGCCTGTTCGAATCGGAGATCGAGATCGCCGAGCCCGGCCTGGCGCGGATCCGCTTCGATGTCTGCCCCGCCACCAACCATGCCGCCGGCGCCGCCCATGGCACGCTCTATTTCAAGATGATGGACGATGCGGCCTTCTATGCCTGCAATTCGATGGTCAGCGACCGCTTCCTGCTGACCACCGCCTTCAACCTGGTCTTCACCAGGCCGCTGAAGGGCGGTCCGGTGGTGGCAGAGGGTCGCTGGGTCAGCGGCAAGAGGCGGGTCTTCGTGGGCGAGGCGCGGCTGATCCTTCCCGACGGCGAGGAAGCGGCGCGCGGCACCGGCACCTTCATGCGCTCCCACATTCCGCTGAGCAGCCTCGAAGGCTATCGGGTCCCCTGATGCCGCGGCTGACCAGCGCGGTGCTGGCGACGGCGCTGCTGCGCCGGGCCGAGCAAATCGGGGGATTCGGAGTCGTGCTCGCAAAGGGCGACGCGATGGCCGGCGCGATCGCGGTGATTCTCGCCGAAAAGGGCAGAAAAGCGTGCTTTTTGGAGCGCCGGCTCCAGGCAGACGGCAGCTATTCCTGGCAGGCTTCCAGGCAAGACGTTGAAAACGAACAAGATTTCAATTCGTTCCTCGAACGCCGCCGGAAATCCGATCCGGACCTCTGGATTTTGGAACTGGATATCGCATCCGCCGAACGGTTCGCCGCTGAAATGAACGCCGCAGGTTGACGCCCCCACCGGGCGGCTTTCAAGGCGGGCGCAGCACTTCGAGCGTAGCAGCGGGCGTCGCCATTTCCGTGAGGAAGAGCGGCCGAAGCGAGACGGGGGGCAGCCAGGGGACAGGTTCTCATCCCCACGGGCGAACCCACCGCACTGACCTGAGTTTCAATGCGACGCACCATTCGCGCCGCGGCCCTGTCCGCGGCAGCCTTAGTCTTTTGCGCGGCCGGCGGCCTTGCCGGTCCTTCGATCGCCCAGCAGGGCAGCGGCGCCCCTTCGGCCTCCTACACCGACCATCAGGGCAGCCGCCTCACCGCCGAATCGCTCGGCCTCAACGATCTCAGCGATCCCGCCATCCCGGCCCAGGGCTTCGACGAGCAGGCCCCGGTCCTGACCCATGCGATCGCCCCGGCCGTGCCGCAGAACCTGCTCGACCAGCAGCCGCAGCAGGACGCGGCCGACACCCCCGAGCGCGAGCGCCGTAGCCTGGCCGAGCTGGTCGGCGACTATGCCGGCGCCGACACGCCCGACGAGGAAACTGACTGCCTCGCCCGCGCCGTCTATTGGGAATCGAAGGGCGAGCCGCTCGCCGGCCAGCTCACCGTCGCCGAGGTGATCATCAACCGCGCGCAATCGGGCCGCTTCGCCTCGACCATCTGCGGCGTCGTCCGCCAGCGCGGCCAATTCTCCTTCGTCCATGGCGGCCATATCCCTGCCGCCCCGCAGGGATCGCGCGACTGGCGCACCGCGGTGGCGATCGCCCAGATCGCGCGCCAGGACCTCGCCAACGGCGCAGCGCCGCGGGCCCTCTTCTTCCACGCCCGCTCGGCCCATCCCGGCTGGCGGCTGACCCGCGTCGCCTCGATCGGCAACCACGTCTTCTACCGATAGGCTTTTCTCCGTTCCCGTTTCATTCTAGGTTGGCGGGATGGCCAGCCAGCCCGAATCGACCCTCTGCTTCGCCGACGCACCGCTCGTCGCGCAGGACGTCGCGCGCGGGGTGACGCGGCTCTTCTTTCGCGGCGACATGTACGCAATCTGCGAGGTGCCGCTGCCAAACGGGCGCCGCGCCGACATGGTGGCGATCGACGCCAGGGGCCTGCTCACCATCGTGGAGATCAAGGTCTCGCGCGCCGATTTGCTTGGCGACGGCAAGTGGTGCGACTATCTGGACTATTGCGACTATTTCTACTGGGCGGTGCCCGCGGGCTTCGGCCTCGCGCCGTTCGAGGGCGACACGCTCGGCCCCGACTGCGCGGGCCTGATCGTCGCCGACCGTTACGATGCCGAGGTGATCCGCCCGGCGCCGCACCGGCCGCTCGCCGGGGCGCGGCGCAAGGCCGAAACCCTGCGATTCGCCCGCCGCGCCGCGAGCCGCCTGGTCGGAAGCCTGGATCCGGGGCTCGCCGGCCTGGATTAGTGCGGCGCGGCGGCCGGCGTAGCGGGGCGAGGCCTGCGGCTTTGCTCGAGCTCGCGCAGGATCGTCTGGGCGCGCGGGTCCTGCCGCGCATAGTCGATCGCCGAATTGCCCGCGATATGGTCGGTCTGGGTCGGATCGGCGCGCTGGCTGAGCAGCAGGCGCACCATCTGCAGGTCGCGGACCTGAACCGCAACGATGATCGGCGTCTCGCCCCCACGGTTGCCCAGATTGGGATTGGCGCCCCGGGCGAGCAATTGGCTCGCGCCCTCGATCCAGCCGATCCGCGCGGCGAGAATCAGGGGCGTGGTGCCGTCATTGCTCTGGCTGTCGGGCCGGGCGCCGCGGCCGAGCATGAAGGAAAGCCAGGTGATGTCGCGCCCGCGCACCAGAATGTGAAGCGCGCCCTCGCCGGTGGAGGGATCGCGCGCATTGATCGCTGTGGTGGAAGGGTTGGCGAGGATCCGCTGGGCGGTGGTGCCGTCGCGCTCGCGCACCGCCTTGAGGAAGGTGTGGCCGTCCGAAAAGCTCTGCGCCGCGATCGGCGTCGTCACCAAGGCCGCGAGGAAGGCCGCGAGCTCAAGCCGATTGAACCTGCTCATCCGATTGATCCCCATGTCGTTCATTCGACTTGATTGCCGCGCCTTAGCAAAGCAAGGCTGAGGCTGTCATGAACGAATGCGTTTCGCGCCTCCTCACCCTCGCCGGCCTGGCCTTCGCCCTGCTGCTGGCGGCCTGCTCGTCGCCGGCCGCGGCGCCTCCGCTCGAAGGCGCCAGCATGGGCGGGCCCTTCACCCTGACCGACCAGAACGGGCGCAGGGTCGGCGACCGCGATTTCGCCGGCAAATATCGCCTGATCTATTTCGGCTACACCTTCTGCCCCGACGTCTGTCCGGTCGACATGCAGGTGATCGGCGCCGGTCTGCGCCGCTTCGAGGCGCAGGATCCGGCGCGTGCCGCCAAGGTCCAGCCGATCTTCGTCAGCGTCGATCCCGCTCGCGACACGCCGGCCGTGCTCGGCCATTTCGTCGCGGCCTTCCACCCCCGCCTCATCGGCCTCACCGGCAGCGAGGCGGAGATCGCCCAGGTCGCGCGCGAATATCGCATCTTCTATCAGCGCGGCGAAGCGGGTGCGGACGGCGGCTACATGGTCAATCATACGCGCATGGCCGTCCTCTACGGGCCCGAAGGCCAGCCGATCGCGATCATTCCCTTTGACCAGGGGCCGGACGGCGTCGCCGCCGAGCTCGGCCGGTGGGTGCAATGAGGGAGCGGTTCTGGGAGCAGCCGCTGAAATCGCTCGATCGGGCGGAATGGGAGGCCTTGTGCGACGGCTGCGGCAAATGCTGCCTGCACAAGCTCGAGGACGACGAGACCGGCAAGCTGCATCCGACCAACGTCGCCTGCCGCCTGCTCGACCGGAAGAGCTGCCGCTGCAGCAATTACAAATTGCGCCGGGTCTTCGTCCCCGATTGCGTGCGGCTCGACGCCGCCAGCCTCGGCAAGATCGACTGGCTGCCCTCGACCTGCGCCTACCGGCTGCGCGCGGAAGACAAAAAGCTGCCGGCATGGCATTATCTGATCAGCGGGACCCGCGAGAGCGTGCACGAAGCGGGCATGTCGGTGCGGGGATGGACGATTTCGGAAGATGAGGCTGGGGATCTCGAACATCATCTCGTCGACCGCCCGCTCTGACCACGAGCTGGGCGGCGCGAAGCTGACGCTGAAAGTGTCGCCGCGCGCGCACCGGATGCGGCTGCGCGTCGATCCCCGCACCCGTTCGGTGATCCTCACCATGCCCAAGCGCATGTCGCAGCGCCGCGCGCTCGCCTGGGCCGCCGGCCATCGCGCCTGGGTCGAGGAGGCGCTGGCCGCGATCCCCGAGGCCGTCCCGTTCGCGCCGGGCGCGATCGTGCCGCTCTACGGCCTGCCGCACCGGCTCGACTGGGAAGAGTCGCGTCCGCGCCGGATCGAGCGCGGCGAGGGCAGGCTGGTCGCGGGCGGGCCCGGGGCCGGCCTCGAGCGCCGGCTGCTGCGCTGGCTGAAGGCGCACGCGCTCGACCTGCTCGGCCGCGAGACCCGGGACTATTGCGCGAAGGCCGGCGTCAAGGCGTCGCGGGTCGGGGTCGGCGATCCGGTCTCGCGCTGGGGAAGCTGCTCCGGCGCGGGAACGATCCGCTATTCCTGGCGGCTGATCCTCGCACCCGACTTCGTCCGCCGCGCGACGGTCGCGCACGAGGTGGCCCATCTCGTCCACCTCAATCACGGGCCCGATTTCCATGCCCTGGTCGCGGAACTGCTCGAGGCGGACCCCAGGCCCGCCCGGGCCTGGCTCAGGCGCCACGGCGCCGCCCTCCACCGGATCGGCCCGCGCGCCTAGAAAGCGCGGCGGCTCCTACAAGCCGTCGCCCTGCTTCGGGTCTTCGCGCGGCGGCGGGGGCGGGGGTCGGTTGGAGGGCCGCGGGCGGTTGATCGCGCGGTCCAGCCATTGCTGGTCGAGCCGGTCGGGCTGGCCGTCCTCGTCCTTGGGCGGCGTCGCCGGGTCCGGATTGCCCGACTGGTCGTCTTCAGGCGGGCTCGGCTGGCCGGGCTCGATCGGGTTGCCGTCGGCGTCGACCAAGGGCTCGTCATTGGGCGGCGCGTACCAGATCTGATTGTCGCCTTCGGCCTCCCAGTCCGGCGCGGCGGCGTCGGTGGTGAAGGCCTCGACCGGCCGGTTGGCGACGGCGCGGACCATGAGGTCGTGGAAGGCGCGCGCGGGGGCGCGGCCGCCGGCGAGGCCGGGCAGAGCGCGATTGTCGTCGCGGCCCATCCAGACGCCGGTGGTGAGGCCGCTCGAAAAGCCGATGAACCAGCCGTCCTTGTTCGAGGTGGTGGTGCCGGTCTTGCCGGCGGTCGGGCGGCCGAGATCGGCGGCGCGGCCGGTGCCGTGCAGGACGACGCCCTGGAGCAGATCGGTCATCTGCGCCGCCACCCAGGGCGCGACCAGCACGCGCGAAGCATCGTCCTGGTGCTGGTAGAGCAGGGTGCCGTCGGCCGTGGTCACCCGGCGGATGCCGTAGGGCGTCACCGCGACCCCGCCGCGCCCGACCGAGGCATAGGCGCGGGTCATGTCGATCAGCCGCACCGCCGACGAGCCCAGGGCCATGGAGGGGTTGGTGTCGATATGGGTGGTGATCCCGAAGCGCTGCGCCATGTCGGCGACGGCGCGGGTGCCGACCTGCTGGGCGAGCCGCACCGCGGCCGTGTTGATCGAATAGGCGAAGGCGACGCGCATCGGCACCTGGCCGAAATCGTGGCCGCTGTCGTTGCGCGGCGACCAGCCGTTGATCGTGATCGGCGAGGCGTCGACCACGGTGTCGGGCCGGTAGCCCGATTCGATGGCCGAGAGATAGACGAACAATTTGAACGAGGAGCCGGGCTGGCGGTTCGCCTGGGTGGCGCGGTTGTAGCTCGAATTCACATAGTCGCGCCCTCCCACCATCGCCCGCACCGCGCCGTCGCGGTCGAGCGTGACCAGGGCGCCCTGGGCGCCCTCGGGCGCGTTGGCGTTGATCGCCGCGATCGCGACGCGCTGCATGTTGGGATCGATCGTCGTCCAGACGTCGAGCGGCTGCACGCTCTCGTCGATCAACGTGTCGAGCTGCGGAAGCACCCAGTCGGTGAAATAGCGGGTGATGTTGGTGTTGCCGACGTTGCGGACCAGCGGGACGCTCTCGGGATGGGCGTCGGCCGCCTGGGCCGGGGTGATCACGCCCGCCTGCTGCATCAGCTCGAGCGCCACCCCGGCGCGGCTGCGCGCCGCCTCGACGTCCGCGGTGGGCGAATAATTGGAGGGCGCCTTGACCAGCCCGGCGATGATCGCCGCCTCGGGCACCGAGAGCTGGGTCGCGCTGTGGCCGAAGAAGCGGCGCGAGGCGGCGTCGATGCCGTAGGCGCCGCCGCCGAAATAGACCCGGTTGAGATAGAGCTCGAGAATCTGGTCCTTCGAGAAGCGCCATTCGAGCGCCATCGCCAGGATCGCCTCGCGCAGCTTGCGGGCGAAGCTGAAATCGTTCGAAAGGAAGATGTTGCGCGCCAGCTGCTGGCTGATCGTCGAGCCGCCCTGCAACCAGCGGCCGCGCTGGAGGCGCACGATGATGGCGCGGACGATGCCGATCGGGTCGACGCCGATATGCGAGCGGAAGCGGCGGTCCTCGACCGAGGTCATCGCGTCGCGCATGATCGGCGGGATGCGGTCGTAGGGCAGCCATTCGCCGAACACCGGGCCGATCGACTGGATGATGTCGCCGTTCGCGGCGCGGACCCGGATCATCTGGCCAAGATTGTCGCGGCGGACCAGCTCGGCATAGCTCGGCAGCTGGCTGACCGCGACCGCGACCGCCACGCCGAGCGCGATCAGCGACACCGCGAGGCCATAGAAGAAGATCTTCAGGCTGGTGACGGTCCACCGCCGCAAGCGTGAGCGTTCGGAAGGGGCGGCAGCGGCCATCGGAGGTCAGGGATAGAGTCCGCGAGTCACGGCCGCAAGGAGAAGCCGCAATCGCCTTAACGGCTGCTTACGCCCTAATCCTTTTTGTCGAAATCGAGCGCGGCCGAATTGATGCAATAGCGCAGCCCCTCCGGCCCCGGCCCGTCCGGGAAGACATGGCCGAGGTGGCCGCCGCAGCGGGCGCAGCGCACCTCGGTGCGCACCATGCCGTGACTCTGGTCCTGGTGGAGCGTGACATGGTCCTTCGCGGCCGGGCCGGTGAAGCTCGGCCACCCGCTGCCGCTGTCGAACTTGGTGCCGCTGTCGAACAGGGCCTCGCCGCAGGCGGCGCAGCGATAGGCCCCCTCGTCGTGATTGTCCCAATAGATTCCGGTGAAGGCGCGCTCGGTGCCGCCCTCGCGCAGCACATGATATTGCTCGGGGGACAGGCGTCTCCGCCATTCCTCTTCGGGCAGGTCCATTCTCTCCATGGAAGCGCCTCTGCGCCCGCCCCGGCGCAGCGTCAATATCCCGGGGCGGAAGTCGCGCGGCGCGACTTTCACCGGCCTTCATGCTAGGAGCGGGCGCATGTCCGAAGTCGCCCGATTGCCGCGCCGCGAGGCAGACGATCTCGACGACCTCAGCCTGCCCGGCTGGGTCTATCACGATTCCGATTATTTCAAGGTCGAGATGGCGCGGCTGATCCGCCCGTCCTGGCAGATCGTCTGCCACGCCAACGACATTCCGAGTGCGGGCGACTGGCGCACGCTCGACCTGCTCGGCGAGAGCGTGATCGTGATCCGCGGCGGCGACGGCATCGTCCGCGCCTTCGCCAATGTCTGCCGTCATCGCGGCTCGCGGCTGGTCGACGGCACCTCCGGCTGCGCGAAGAGGCTGACCTGCCCCTATCATGCCTGGACCTATGCCGCGGACGGCCGTCTGGTCGGGGTGCCGCAGCGCGAGGATTATCCCGGGCTCGAACCGGCCGCGCTCGGCCTGAAGCCCGTCGAGCTCGAGGCTTGGCAGGGCTTCCTGTTCGTCCGCCTCGAAAGCGGCGGCCCGGGAATTGGCGTCATGATGGCACCCTATGAGGAGGAAATCGCCCCCTATCGCCTCCCGGAGGTCGAGGCGATCGGCCGGATCACCTTGAGGCCGCGTGACGTGAACTGGAAGAATGTCGCCGACAATTATTCGGACGGGCTTCACATCAACGTCGCCCATCCCGGCCTCACCCGCCTGTTCGGCGGCGACTATCGAATCCATGCCGGCGAGCATGTCGATAGGATGTCGGGCGACTTGGTCGAGGCGCCGTCGGCGAACCTCTCGGAGCGCGCCTACCAGGCGGTGCTGCCGGAGGGGAGCCGACGCTGGCTCTATTACAAATTGTGGCCGAACGTCGCGATCGACCTCTATCCCGATCAGGTCGATTTCATGCATTTCGTGCCCGTGGGGCCGACCGAGACTCTGATCCGCGAGATCAGCTACGCGCTGCCCGACGCGCGGCGGGAGATGAAGGCGGCGCGCTACCTCAACTGGCGGATCAACCGGCGCGTCAACGCCGAGGACACCACGCTGATCCGCCGCGTCCAGCAGGGCATGGCCTCGTCCTATTACGTGCCGGGCCCATTGGGGCGAAGCGAGGTCTGCCTGAGGAGCTTCGCGCGCAAGCTCAGGCGGACCATTCCGGAGACGCGGCTGGACAGGCCGCCGGAGCGGTGGGACTGAGCAGGAGGAGAGGGCAGCCCTTCGCTTCGCTCGGGAGTCCTACGGCACAAATCGTCCCCCGGACGATTTGAGTCCGTAGGACTGGTGCGGTCGAGAAGACTCGAACTTCCACGGCCTTGCGGCCACAGCGACCTCAACGCTGCGCGTCTACCAGTTCCGCCACGACCGCACGTGATCGCCGCCGGGAAGCCCCGGGGCCGGTAGGAAGCGGGGCGTCTAGCAGCGGATTTCCGCCTAGGCAACGCCCCTAATAGAGGAACATCGGCATGCCCTCGACCCGCATCAGCCGGGCGCGATAGCTGGCCTTGTCATAGAGCGCGCTGACGTCGACCGACTTGCGGCCGTGGAGCAAGGTGTCGATGGGGACGTGGCTGTAATTGCCGTCCGAGAGGGTCACCATCCTGGCGGTCTCGCCCCGTTCGAGCAATTGCACGGCGAGGCCGCCGAAGGCGAAGCCGACCATGCGGTCCATCGCGTCGGGCTCGCCCGAGCGCATCAAGTAAGCGAGCTCCTGGATGACGACGCCGTCGCCGAGCCGCCTGGTGATCGCGCGGCCGAGCCTGTGGCCGACGCCGGTGTCGGCGCGCTCGATCGCGGGCTTGGCGATGTCGCCCTCGCCATTGCCGTCCTCGCCGGCGATCCTGGCGCCCTCGGAGATCACGCACATCGCATAATGGGCGGGATTGGTGGCCTTGTCCTCGGCGAGCAGGGGCAGGAGTATGTCGAGATCGGCCGGAACCTCGGAGATGACGGTGCGGTCGACCTGGGCGAGGAAGCCCGAGAGCAGGGCGGTCTCGCCGCTCCGCCGGCCGAACAATTCGATGACGCCGATCCGCTCATGGCTCTCGACGGTGGTGCGCAGGGCGTTGATCGATTCGACCGAGCGGCTGACCGCGGTCGAGAAGCCGATGCAATAATCGGTGCCGAACACGTCATTGTCCATCGTCTTGGGGACCGAGACGACCGGCACGCCCTGGGCGGCGAGATGGGCGGAGAAGCGCAGGGTCCCGTCCCCGCCGAGCGTGATCATCGCATCGACGCCGAGCTTCTCGAGGACGTTGACGACGTCGCCGGTGCGGTCGCCGCCGGCCTCGGTGCGCGGATCGCGGCGCGAGGTGTGGAGGATGGTGCCGCCGGCGCGGTCGATCCCGCGCACGCCCTCGCGCGACAAAGGGAGGGAATGGGCGGCGACGCTGGCCGGATCGCCCGGATCCATCCGCATCACCCCTTCCCAGCCGCGCCGGAAGCCGATCACCTCCCAGCCGAGGGCGTCCGCGGAGAGCACGACCGAGCGGATGCAGGCGTTGAGGCCCGGCACGTCGCCGCCGCCCGTCAATATTCCGATCCGCATCAGGAGATCGGCCCGAAGCTGAGGCTCAATGTGCGGCCGCCGCGCGGCACATCCATCTGGCCGCTGTCGAAGGGCACGCGGCCACGCGGCTGCAGCTCGCGCACCGGCGGGGCGATCGACCAGGCATAGACCACCCGTCCCTGGCCGTCCTTCAGCTCGGCGCGGATCTGCGGGACGTGCTGGACCTCGTCGGTCTGGTTGCTGATCTCGCCATGGACGGCGAGCAGCTCGTTGCCGCTCTCGAGCCGCCGCCGGTCGGCCTGGCCGCGTATGTCGAGCGCGACCGTGCGCACCGGTATGCCGAAGCTGGGGCCGACATCGGGCAGGCCGAAATATTGGATCGCGAACACGGCGCCGAGCATCAGCACCGCCGCGACGAAGGCCGCGATGGTCCCGATCCGCGCCCAGTTGCGGCGGGGCCGGCTCGGCTCCTCATAATAAGCCGGTTCTGGCTCGGGCTCCGGCTCGCGCCATTGCGGCGGTGGCGGCGGCTCCTCCCGGGGCTGCGGGGCCGCGGAGGCCGGCGCCGCGGGCGGCGCCGGGGGCGCGGCGTCCTTGAGATCGAGCGGCGGCGGATCCTGCACCCAGGAGAAGCGGCAGGAGGCGCAGCGCACCTTCCTCCCCGTCGGCCCGATCGCGCTGTCCGGCACCACGTACCGGGTCTTGCAGGACGGGCAGGAGAGGATCATCGCCCGGAGGGCTCCCGTACTATCGAATTGCCGACTCTAAGCACGCCAGACTCCTTAGTTGCAAGCGTGTGACGCTTGAAGCGGACGCCATCTGCATGCGATGGCGGGAGGATTGGAGCAGCGGGAGGCGGCACTGAGCGCGGGATCGATCGTCCAGTTCGAGAATGTCGGGCTGCGCTACGGCACCGGCGCCGAGACCCTGTCCGATCTGGCCTTCTCGCTGCGCGACGGCGGCTTCTACTTCCTCACCGGCCCCTCCGGCGCTGGCAAGACCTCGCTGTTGAAGCTCCTCTATCTTGCCTTGCGCCCGAGCCGCGGGCTGATCCGCCTGTTCGGCGAGGATATCGTGACCATGCCGCGCGCCCGCCTGCCGGGCTTCCGGCGCCGGATCGGCGTCGTCTTCCAGGATTTTCGCCTGGTCCCGCATCTTTCTACCTTCGATAATGTCGCGCTGCCGCTCCGCGTCGCCGGGGTCGAGGACAAGGATCTCGAGACGCCGGTCAGGGAGATGCTCGCCTGGGTCGGGCTCGCGGACCGCGCCAGCGCGCGGCCCGCCACGCTCTCGGGCGGCGAGCAGCAGCGCGTCGCCATCGCCCGCGCGGTGATCGGCCGTCCGGAGCTGCTGGTCGCCGACGAGCCGACCGGAAACGTCGATCCGGAAATGGCACGCCGCCTGCTCTATCTGTTCGCCTCGCTGAACAAGCTCGGCACCACGATCATCGTCGCCACCCACGATCTGCACCTGCTGACCGAGGTTTCGGGAGCGGAGATGCTGCGGCTGGACCGCGGCCAGATCGCCGACCCGACCGGGGCGCTGCGCCATCCGCCGAGGCGGGCCGATCTGTGAGAGGCGGGGTGCGCAAGTTCGGCGCGGCCGAACGCGGCCTGCTCCCCGAGGGTCGGATCGCGGGTCCGATGCCCTGGGTGATCGCGATCATGATGTTCCTCACCGTGCTCGCGGCGGCGGCGGGGCTCGGTCTGGGCGGCGCGGCCTCCCGGCTCGACGAGCAGATCGGCTCGCGCGTGACCATCCAGGTGGTCGAGGCCAATCCCGACGTGCGCCGCGCCCAGGCTGCGGCCGCCGCGGCCGCGATCCGCAACCTTCCGGGCGTCACTAATGTCCGCCCGGTTCCCGATGCCGAGGTCCAGGCCCTGCTCGAGCCCTGGCTCGGCGCCGGCGGCGTCGACAGCGATATTCCGGTGCCGGCGCTGATCGACGTCGACCTGACGCCGGAGGCGCACCGCGGCCTCGATGCGCTGCGCCAGGCGGTCACCGCCGCAGCGCCCGCGGCCCGGGTCGACGACAACGGCCAGTGGCTCGCTCCTCTCGCCTCCCTGATCGGCGCGCTCAAATGGCTCGCCGCGGGCCTCGTCATCCTGATGGTGGGGGCCACCGCCGCGACCGTGGTCCTCGCCGCCCGCGCCGCGCTCGACACCCATCGCGGCACGATCGAGATCCTTCACCTGATGGGCGCGACCGACATCCAGGTCGCGCGCCTGTTCCAGCGCCGGATCGCGCTCGACGCCCTGTTCGGCGGGCTGATCGGCTTCATCCTCGCCGCTTTGGTGCTGATCGGGATCGGCGAGCGCGTCTCGGCCTTGGGCTCGGAGCTGCTCGGCTCGGCGACGATCCCCGCGCCCGCCTGGGGCGTCCTGGTCGCGCTGCCGGCCTTCGGAGTCCTGCTCGCGATGTTCGTCGCCCGCCTCACCATCCTGCGGGCGCTGGGGCGGATGCTGTGATCCGCTGGTTCTTCCGCCTGCTTGCGCTCGCCTTGCTCGTCTATGGGGTGGGCTATGCCCTGTTCGCGATGGCGATGCCGGGACCGGCGGGCGACGAAAGCACCGACGCGATCGTGGTGCTGACCGGCGGCACCGGCCGGCTCGACCGCGGCTTCGACCTGATTCGGCGGGGCGTGGCGCGGCGCCTGCTGATCTCGGGGGTGGCGCCGACGGTGCGGCCGCAGGAGCTCGCCGCCGCCTACCATGTCGATCCGCGCCTGCTCGCCTGCTGCGTCACGCTCGGGCGCCAGGCGTTCGACACCCGCTCGAACGCCGACGAGGTCGCGAGCTGGCTGCAGCGTTGGCATGCGCGCTCGATCCGGCTGGTGACCAACGACATCCACATGCGCCGCGCCCGCTTCGAGATCGAGAAGAGGGTGGGGGAAGACGTCGCCATCGTCAGCGACGCGGTGCCGACCGAGTCCGACATTCGCCAGGTCTTCATCGAATATAACAAATATCTGCTCGGCCGGGCCGCCGATCTCGTCGGGATCTAGGGTTGAATGATGGCCTCGACGGGCTCCGATCAGCCAAGGCCGGACAGGCCGTAGATGATGCCCTTCCTGCGCTCGCTTCTCTTCGCCCTGCTCTTCTACGGCTGGACGGTGCTGGCCGTCCTGCTGTCCCTGCCGATCAGCCTGTTCGGCACCAAGGCGGTGCGGGGCTGGGCGCATGCCTGGGTGCGCTTTCACCGCTGGTGCGCCCGCCACATCCTCGGCATCCGCACGCGGATCGAGGGGATTCCGCCGCGCGGCGCGGCCCTGGTCGCGGTCAAGCACCAGTCGATGTACGAGACGATGGAGATCGTGCTGATGCTCGATCAACCGGCGATGGTGCTCAAGCGCGAGCTCGCCGACATTCCGCTCTGGGGCTGGGTGGTGCGCCGCTACGGCGCCATTCCCGTCGACCGCTCGGCCGGTGCGGCGGCGCTCAGGCGGATGATGCGCGCGGGCGAAGCGGCAATCGCCGAGGGCCGGCCGATCATCATCTTTCCGGAGGGGACACGGGTGCCGACGGGCGAGCAGCCCCCGCTCCAGCCCGGCTTTGCCGGCCTTTACCGGGCGCTGAAGCTGCCGGTGGTGGCGGTCGCGGTCGACAGCGGCCGGCTCGCGCCGCGCAACGCCTTCGTGAAGCGGCCCGGAATCGTCACCTTCCGTTTCGCCGAACCGATCCCGCCCGGGCTGAAGCGCGACGAGGTCGAGGCGCGGGTGCACGCGGCGATCAACGCGCTGGAGCGGCCCGATGCCTGAGCTCGGCCTGATCGAGGGCTTTTTCGGCCGGCCATGGTCCTGGGCGGACCGCCGCGAGGCGGTCCGCTTCCTGCGACCGCATGGCTATGTCTCCTATCTCTATGCGCCCAAGGCCGATCCCTGGCTGCGCCGCCGCTGGCAGGAGCCGCATCCCGAGGCCGAGCTCGCCGAGCTCGCCGCCCTGCGCGACGCCTGCCGCGCTTCGGGCGTGCGCTTCGGCATCGGCCTCAGCCCGTTCGAGCTGCACCTCCAGCCCGAGCGGGGCTGGCAGGAGCACCTCGCCGCCAAGCTCGCCATGCTGGCGCCTCTGAAGCCCGACGATCTCGCCATATTGTTCGACGACATGCGCGGCGACGTGCCCGATCTCGCCGAGCGCCAGGCCGCGATCGTCCATTATGCCGCCGAGCGCGGCATCGCCGACCGTATGTTCAGCTGTCCCTCTTATTATTCCGACGATCCGATCCTCGACGTCGCCTTCGGCGCGCGTCCGGCTTTCTATCTGGAGCAGATCGGGCGGCTGCTCGACCCGGCGATCCGTCTGTTCTGGACCGGCGAGGAGGTGTGCAGCCGCGAGTACAGACCGGGCCACCTCGCCCGCGTCGCCGAGCAATTGCGCCGCAAGCCGACGCTCTGGGACAATTATCCGGTCAATGACGGCTCCCGCATGTCGCAGCACCTCCATCTGCGCGCCTTCACAGGCCGTCCCGCTTCGATCGCCGGCCAGATCGACGGCCACTATATCAACCCCGCCTCCCAACCCCTGCTGAGCCGGATCCCGGCGCTCACGCTCGCAGAAAGCTATGCAAGGGGAGACTCATACGAATATCGCGCCGCGTTCGAGCGCGCCGCGCGTGCCGTGCTTGGCGACGTCCTGGCCGAACGCGTGGGCCGCGATCTGCTCACGCTGCAGGATCGCGGCCTCGATCGGCTCGGCGAGCGCCGCGCATTGCTGCGCACCCGCTATGCCGCCTTCGACCACCCGGCGGCGCGCGAGATCCTTGCCTGGCTGGACGGCCAATGGAACGTCACCGACGAGCTGGTGCAGACGCAATAATTGCTCAGGCCGAACAATTAGCGCTATTCATTGGCAAGCCAGGTCACTGATTTTCCATGCGGATGGGCCCAGGCGAGCAATTGGTCCCCACCCGGCCAGGTCCGCAGCCTCAGGCTGAAATGCTCGTCCCCGGGCTGTTCCTCGTAGCGCAGCCAGGCCAGCGGCGCGTCCGAGCGCGCCGTCGCCCCGGCCGCCTCGATATGGGCGGTCACCCGCTTCCTGGTCGCCTCCGGGAAATAATGGAAGGCGACCGAATGCATGACGACCCGGGTCACGCCCGGCTCGGGCACGAGCGGCAGGACGGTCTCGATCCAGTCGGCGGCGTCGGCCCGGTCGAGGAGCGGCGGATCGGCGGCGGCGATAGCGAGCGCCGCCTCGAGCCTTGCGAGCCGCTCCGCCTGCTCGGGCCAGACATAGGCGATCAGCCGCTCGCGCGCCTCGGGCAGGGGAACCGGGCTGAGATCGGAGCCGGCGCGGCCGGCGATGCGCAAATCGGCCTCGGGCGGCGGCGCGCCGGTCCAGTCGGGCCTCAGCGACAGCGGCGCGGCCGGACCGCCGATCTCGAGCCCGCCGAGATCGTAGCGATATTTGTCGAGCTGGAGATTGAGCCCTGCGCTGGCGCCAAGCTCATAGAGTCGCAAGGGGAGGCCGAAGCGCGCCGCGGCGACCAGCAGCCCACTGATCAGCACCGCCGAGCGGCCGACCTCGTTGGTCTGCGGCGGGCCGTCGAGCCACGGCGCGAGGGCGTCATCGTCGAGAATGGGCTGCAAGGCCCGCCAGAGTGCGTCGGCCTGGGGCAAAGGGGCGGGCGGGTAGAAAGCGGCGAGGCCCGGCACGCGGCCGCTGCGGACGAGGAAGTGGAGCCCGCCGCAGAGCCTCAGCGCCAGCGCGTCGCCGAACGGCGCCGGATTGCCGGGCCAGTCGAGCAGGCGGCGGCCGATCATCGTGCTCCGGTCGAGCCGCTCCCCGAACAGGGTGCAGAGCAGGGCGGTGAAGGGCGAGGAAAGCTGGACGCAATAGGCCGCCTGCTGGGCGAAGGCGGCGCGGACCGCCCCTTCCTTGTCCATCAGGCCCGCAATGCCGCGCCCAATCTGGCCGCGGCGGCGACGATTCGCTCGGAAATGGCCCTGAGATCCTCCTCGGCGAAGCTCTTCTCCGAGGGCTGAAGCGTCACTTCGATTGCGAGCGACTTGCTCCCCTCGGGCACGCCCGCGCCGGTGAAGACGTCGAACAGGCTCGCTTCCGCAATCGCCGCCTTGTCGGCGCCGCGCACCGCGCGGAGCAACTGGTCGGCGGGGAGATCGGCGGGGACGAGGAAGGCGAAGTCGCGCTTCACCGCCTGAAGCGGCGGCGGCGCATAGGCGCTGCGCATATGGCCGGCCTGGCCGCGCTTCTGGGGGATCGCGTCGAGAAAAATCTCCGCCGCAACCACGGGGCCGTCGAGATCGAACAGCCTGGCGATCCGCGGATGGAGGGCGCCGAACTCGGCGAGCGCGTTCTTGGGGCCGAGGCAGAGCCGCCCGGACTGGCCGGGATGATAGACGGACGGCGCGTCGCCGAGCACCTGGAGATTGTCGACCGGGGCGCCCGCTGCCGCAAGGACGGCGAGGGCCTCCGCCTTGGCGTCATAGGCGTCCACCGCCTTGCTGCCGCCGCCCCAGTGCCTCGGCGCGCTTGGCCCGGCGAGGACGAGCCCCAAGGTCGGACGCTCGTCCTCCTCGAGATAGCGCCTGCCGATCTCGAACAACGCGATGCCCTCGACACCCCGCGCGGCGTTGCGCGCCGCCGCGGCGAGCAGGCCGGGCAGGAGCGAGGGGCGCATCACCTTCATCTCCTCGCTGATCGGGTTGGCGACCCGCCAGGCGGCGCCTCCGAAGGGCTCGGCGTCGCGCTCGGCGATGAAGCTCCAGGTGACCGCTTCGTTGAGGCCGTGCGAGGCCGCGGCCCGCCTTGCGCGGCGCTCGACGAGCTGCTCCGGCGTCGCCGTCGGCCTTGCGACGCCGGGCGCGCGGGGCAACGGGGTCGAGGGCACCTTGTCGAGCCCTTCGATCCGGATCACCTCTTCGACGATGTCCGCCTGGCCGCCCACGTCGCGCCGCCAGCTCGGCACCGCGATCCGCCAGACGTCGCCGCGCGTCACGGTGAAGCCGAGCCGCTGGAGGATGTCCTGCTGCCGGTCCTCGGGCACGGCGACGCCCGCCAGGCCTTCGCAGCGCGAGGGATCGTAATCGACATGCCTGTCTTCCAGAGGCGGCGCGCCCGCGCGAACCATCTGCGAGGCCTCGCCGCCGGCCAGTTCGATCGCCATGGCGGTGGCGATGTCGAGGCCGGGCTCTACGAAGGCGGGGTCGACGCCGCGCTCGAAGCGGCTGCGCGCATCGGAGGTGAGCGCCAGCCTCTGCCCGGACAGGGCGATGCGCTGCGGATCGAAATAGGCGCATTCGATCAATATGTCGGTGGTCGCCTCGGTAACGCCCGAATGCTCGCCGCCCATGATCCCGCCGATATCGTGCACCTCGACATCGTCGGCGATCACCGTGATCGACGGATCGAGCCGGTAGGTCTTGCCGTTGAGCGCCAGCACCTCCTCGCCCTCGCGTGCGCGCCGGGCGACGATCGCCCCCGTCAGCCGCGCCAAGTCGTAGACGTGCAAGGGGCGGCCGTAGCTCAGGGTGATGAAGTTGGTCATGTCGACCAGAGCGCTGATCGGGCGCTGGCCGACCGCCTTCAGCCGCCGCTGGAGCCAGTCGGGCGACGGGCCGTTCTTCACGCCCCGGACGACGCGGCCGAAAAAGGCCGGGCAGCCTTCGGGGTCGTCGGTGCGAATTTCGATCGGGCACGGGAAAGTGCCTGCGATCTCGGGAAGTTCGATAGGCTTCACCGTGCCGAACCCGGCGGCGGCGAGGTCGCGGGCGATGCCGTGCACGCCCATCGCGTCCTGGCGGTTGGGCGTCACCGAGACCTCGATCACTGGATCGTCGAGCCCGGCCCACAAGGCATAATTGGCACCGACCGGGGCATCGCCGGGAAGCTCGATGATCCCCTCATGGGCGTCGCCGAGCTCGAGCTCGCGTACCGAGCACATCATGCCGCGGCTCTCGACGCCGCGGATCGCGGCGACTTTCAAGGTCAGGTCGCTGCCCGGCACATAGGCGCCCGGCGCGCCGAACACGCCCTTGAGGCCGGGGCGCGCATTGGGGGCGCCGCAGACGACCTGGATCGGCCCGCCGGTGCCGGCGTCGACAGTGAGAATTTGGAGCTTGTCCGCCTGTGGGTGCGGATCCGCAGTCAGCACCTCGGCGACGACGAAGGGCGCGAGCCGCGCGGCCGCATTCTCGACGCCTTCCACCTCGAGCCCGATCCGGGTCAGCGTCTCGACGATCGTCGCGAGATCGGCGTCTGTCTCGAGATGCTCCTTCAGCCAGGACAGGGTGAACTTCATAGTTCACCCTGTCCTGCCCCGGCGAAGGCCGGGGCCCAATCTACGGACGTGGTGAACTTCATGCGCCGACGCCCCCGCTCAGGGTCGGCACGTCGAGCGCGCGGAAGCCGTAATGCCGCAGCCACCTGAGATCGCCGTCGTAGAAGGCGCGCAGATCGTCCATGCCATATTTGAGCATGGCGAGACGATCGATGCCGCAGCCGAAGGCGAAGCCCTGCCAGGTGTCGGGATCGAGCCCGCAATTGGCGATGACGCGCGGATGGACCATGCCCGATCCGAGCAATTCCATGAAATGATCGGCCCCGCCGAGGACCCGCCGGCCATTTTCTATCGTGTAGCCGATGTCGACCTCGGCCGAGGGCTCGGTGAAGGGGAAATAGGATGGGCGCAGGCGCAGCACGATGTCGTCGCGCTCGAAGAAGGCCTTGAGAAAGGTCTCCAGCGTCCATTTGAGATGGCCGAGCGTGATGTCGCGGTCGATCACCAGGCCTTCGACCTGGTGGAACATCGGCGTGTGGGTGGCGTCATTGTCGGAGCGGTAGGTCCGGCCCGGGGCGATGATGTAGATTGGCGGCTGCTGCGACTGCATCGTGCGGATCTGCACCGGCGAGGTGTGGGTGCGCAGCAGCATCGGCCGCCCCTCGGCGTCGACGCGGTCCATGTAGAAGGTATCGTGCATCGCCCGGGCCGGATGGGTCTCGGGAATCTCGAGCGCGGTGAAATTATGCCAGTCGTCCTCGATCTCGGGGCCCGTGGCCACCGAGAAGCCCAGATCGGCGAAAATCTCGGCGAGCTCGTCCATCACCTGGCTGATCGGATGGACGCTGCCCCCACGCGGCGGCGCGACCGGCAGGGTCATGTCGAGCCGTTCCGCGGCGAGCCGGCGCTCGATCTCTGCGCTGTCCAGCGCCTCCTTGCGTGCCGCGATCGCGACGGTCACGGCTTCGCGCAGCGCATGGATGCGCGGCCCCTCGCGCTGCCGTTCTTCGGGGGACATCGCCCCGAGCGACTTGAGCAGGCCGGTGACCGCGCCCTGCTTGCCGAGCGCCGCGACGCGCTCGGCCTCGAGCGCGTTCAGGTCCGCCGCGGCCGCGATCCGGCCGAGCCAGTCCTCTTTCATCCTGTCGAGGTCGCTGCCCATCGCCCGCCCTTAACCAAGGGGCATGGCAAAAGGCAAAGGTTTCGCCCCGGCGGCTAGATCGTGAAGCTCTCGCCGCAGCCGCAGGCCCCCTTGGCATTGGGATTGTCGAAGACGAAGCCGGCCGCGAAATCGTCCTCGACCCAGTCCATCGTCGAGCCGACCAGATAGAGGACCGAAGCCCCGTCGATGTAGAAGGCGCCGCCCGGCGTCTCGATCTTCTCGTCGAACTTCTGCTCTTCCGTCACATAGTCGACCGAATAAGCGAGGCCCGAGCAGCCGCGCCGCGGCGTCGAGAGCTTGACTCCGATCGCGCCTTCCGGCGCCCGCGCCATCAGCGCGGCGACGCGCGCCTCGGCCGCCGGCGTGAGGGTGACCGCGGCGGGCCGCTGGCGGGTTTTCGTTTCGGTGCTCACAGCATCCCCAGTTCGAGCTTGGCTTCGTCGGTCATCTTCTGCGGGTCCCACGGCGGATCCCAGACCAGCTCCACCTCGGCGTCGCCGATCCCCGGCACCGACCCGACCCGGAGCTCGACCTCGCCGGGCATGGATTCGGCGACCGGGCAGTGCGGCGTGGTGAGGGTCATCTTCACCCGTGCATGATGATCGGGCGTGATCTCGACGTCGTAGATCAGGCCGAGATCGTAGATGTTGACCGGGATTTCAGGATCGTAAATCTCCTTGAGCGCCTCGATCACCGCCTCGTAGAGATCGCCGCCGGGCTCTGTGCCCGAAGGCTCGGCGGGCTTTTGCGAGAGGAAGCCTTCGAGATAGTCGCGCTTGCGCTCGAAATTCTCCACGACGTTGGAGACGCGCGCCTTGGGCGGGGGGGCAACACCCTCCACTTCCTCGACCTCGATCTTGCGTTCCCTATCCATCGCCAAAGCTCAACCCAAATCCCTATCCGAATATGCGGGTCACCCGCTCAATGCCGCGCACCAGCGCCTCGACATCCTGCCGGCCGTTATAGACCCCGAAGCTCGCCCGCGCCGTCGCATCCACGCCCAGATATTCCATCAGCGGCTGGGCGCAATGATGGCCGGCGCGGATGGCGACCCGGCTCTCGTCCAATATGGTGCCGATGTCGTGCGGATGCACCCCTTCGATCGCGAAGGAGACGATCCCGGCCGAATCCTCGGGGCCGAACAGGCGCACCGAGTTGAGACCGTGCAAAGCGTCGCGGGTCTCGCGGACCAGGGCGGCCTCGTGCGCGGCGATCGCATCGAGCCCAATGGCATCAACATAATCCACCGCGGCGTGCAGCCCGATCACGCCGACGACGTGCGGCGTTCCCGCCTCGAAGCGCGCCGGGGGCGGCGCGTAGGTCGTCTTCTCGAAGCTCACCCGGTCGATCATCGCGCCGCCGCCCTGCCACGGCGGCATGGCGTCAAGGATTTCGCCGCGCGCCCAGAGCACGCCGATGCCGGTCGGGCCGTAGAGCTTGTGGCCGGAGAAGACGTAGAAGTCGCAATCGAGCGCGGCGACGTCGACCTTCATCCGCGGCACCGCCTGGCAGCCGTCGAGCAGCAGCTTGGCGCCGGCCGCATGGGCGATCTCCGCGGCCCGCTTCGCGTCGAGCACCGAGCCGAGCACGTTCGAGACGTGGCCGAGCGCGACCAGTCTGTGCTCGGGGCGGATCATCGCCGCCATCGCGTCGAGGTCGATGCGATGGTCGCTCGTCAGCGGCACCACGTCGATCCCGGCGCCGGCAAGCTGCCAGGGCACGATATTGGAATGGTGCTCGAGCGTGGAGAGGAGGACTCGGTCGCCCGGCTTGAGGTTCGCCTTGCCCCAACTCTGCGCGACGAGGTTGATCCCTTCGGTCGCGCCGCGGACGAAGACGATCTCCTCGGGTGCCGCGGCCCCGATGAAGCGCGCCACGCGCCGGCGCGAGGCCTCGAACGCCACCGTCATCTCGGCCGAGCGCTGATAGACGCCGCGATGGACGGTGGCGTAGGTCTCGGCATAGCCGCGCATGATCGCGTCGATCACCGGCTGCGGCTTCTGCGCAGTGGCGGCGCTGTCGAGATAGGCCCAGCCCTGGGGAATCGCCGGGAAATCGGCGAGCCAGTCGAGCGGTCGGGTAGAGGCGGCGACGTCCATCAGGCGAACCACCTTTCCGCATCGGCGTAGAAAGCCTCGCGAACCTTCTCCTCCCCGACCCGCTCCAGCGCGTCCGCGACGAAGGCGCGGGTGAGCAGGGCTCTGGCCTCGTCGGGCGAGACGCCGCGGCTTTCGAGATAGAAGAGCGCAGCGCGGTCGAGCTCGCCGACGGTCGCGCCATGGGCGCATTTGACGTCGTCGGCGAAGATTTCGAGCTCGGGCTTGGCGTTGATCGTCGCCGAGCGCGCGAGCAGCAGGCCCTTCAGCGACTGCTCGCCGTCGGTCTTCTGCGCATCGCGCGCGACCTCGACCCGCGCCGCGACCGAGCAGGCCGCCTGATCGTCGGCGACGGAGCGCCAGATCTGGCGACTCATTCCCAAGGGCAGGAGATGGCGGACGACGAGATTGGCGTCATGACGTTGGCGGCCGCGCGCGAGCAAGGCGCCCGCTGCCTCCGCATAGGCGCCCTCGCCGGCCAGATCGATCTCCCCGTCGAGCCGCGTGTCGCGACCGCCGACGGCGAGCATCGCGACGACGAGGCTGGCGCCTTCGCCGAGCGCGGCCTGGTCGGTGAGGCTGGCAAAGCCGGACTCGCCCAGGATGCGCCGGCTCAGCATCAGCCGCGCGCTCCTGCCGAGCGCGATGCCGGTCAGGCGATTGGTCCAGCCCTCGCCGACATAGGTCTCGACGATCGAGGCCTGGGCGTCGTCGTCCAGCAGGATCTCCGCCGTGAGATGGTCGGCTGCGCCGGTCGAGACGTGGACGATCTGGACGAGGCCGGGCGGCGCATGGTCGCGGCCGAGCTTCAGCGACCAGCCGGTCTTGCCAGCGAGCCGGCCGAGCGGATGGCCGGTCTCCACCGCAACTTGGCCGATTTCGACGGGGCCGGTGCGGCTGCGGCTCTCATCCAGCCTGCCGTCGACGAAGAGGAGTCGCGCGCCCTCTTGCGCGCAGGCGATCCAGGGCAGCGCGCCCGGCACCTCGCCCGTCGGCACGCGATCGGCGAGCGCCGGCAGCGCCGAAAGGTCGCTCCACCGCCAGGCCTCCTCGCGGTTGGAGGGGAGGGCGAGCAGGGTCACGCCGCCATCTCCCCATAGCCTTCGCGCTCGAGCTCATGGGCGAGCTCGGCGCCGCCCGAGCGGACGATGCGGCCGCCGGCGAGCACGTGGACGAAGTCGGGCTCCACGATGTCGAGCAGGCGCTGATAATGGGTGATCAGCAGCACCGCCTTGTCGGGCTTTCGCATGATCCGGTTGATGCCGTTGCCGACGACGCGCAGGGCATCGATGTCGAGGCCGCTGTCCGTCTCGTCGAGGATGGCGAGCCGCGGATCGATGATCCCCATCTGGACCATCTCGTTCCTCTTCTTCTCGCCGCCCGAGAAGCCGACGTTCACGGCGCGCTTCATCATCTCCATGTCGAGCCCGAGCGCGTCAGCCTGCGCCCGTGCGACCCGCAGGAACTCGCCCGCGCTGAGCTCCGCCTCGCTACGCGCCCGCCGCTGAGCGTTGAGCGCGGTGCGCAGGAACTGGACGTTGGAGACGCCCGGAATCTCGACCGGATATTGGAAGCCGAGAAACATGCCATGGGCCGCGCGCGCGTGCGGCTCCATCTCGAGCAGATCCTCACCGTCGAGAGTCACCGCGCCCTCGGTCACCTCGTAGCCGGGCCGCCCCGCGAGGACATAGGCCAGGGTCGACTTGCCCGACCCGTTCGGCCCCATGATCGCATGGATCTCGCCCGGCTTCAGGTTGAGGCTGATCCCCTTGAGGATGGGCTTGCCGTCGACGGTGGCGTGGAGGTTTTCGATCTTTAGCATCTACCTGCTTTCAACGGGTTCGGCAGATTGTGAGGAGGCATAGCCGGCGATCATTCGATCGGTCGTTCGGTCCGAGTAGAGGAGCAAAAGGTCAATCGCGGCGCGGCGCGCGCTCACGTCCGAAAAACCGGGCCTCCCGAGCAAGAGTTGATCGAGCCGGTTCGCGACTTCCTGGCGGGTGGGCGCACACGCGTTGGCGACTTCCCCGCGTATCCGAGATACGCGCGAGTCATAGAGATCGGGGATGGAATAGTCGTCGATGTTGCGACGCTGCATGGCGGCTATCGCGTGTTGTGATGTGCAGTCCTGATACGGACGAACAATTCCGGCTACGATCATTCGTAACTCGACGCGTGCTCCACCGGTGACAATCGGCCCGGGCGCGTCTTGAAGCGCAGCTGCGAGTGCGAGCGCGGCGATCATCCAACGCTTCCTTCGAGGCTGATGCCGAGCAATTTCTGCGCCTCGACCGCGAACTCCATCGGCAATTGCTTCAGCACCTCGCGGGCGAACCCATTGACGATCAGGGCGACGCTGTCCTCCTGATTGAGGCCGCGCGACATGGCGTAGAAAAGCTGGTCATCGCTGATCTTCGAGGTGGTCGCCTCATGCTCGATCTGGGCGGTCGGGTTGCGGACCTCGATATAGGGCACGGTATGGGCGCCGCATTTGTCGCCGAGCAGCAGGGAATCGCACTGGGTGAAATTGCGGACGTTCTCCGCCGCGCCGTTGACCCGGACGAGCCCGCGATAGGTGTTGTTGGACTTGCCGGCGCTGATCCCCTTGGACACGATGGTCGAGCGGCTGTTCGCGCCGATATGGATCATCTTGGTGCCGGTATCGGCCTGCTGGTAATTGTTGGTGACCGCGACCGAATAGAATTCCCCGACGCTGCCCTCGCCCTTGAGGATGCAGGACGGATATTTCCAGGTGATCGCGCTGCCCGTCTCGACCTGCGTCCACGACACTTTCGAGCGCGCGCCCGCGCACATCGCCCGCTTGGTGACGAAATTGTAGATGCCGCCCTTGCCTTCGGCGTCGCCCGGATACCAGTTCTGCACGGTCGAATATTTGATTTCGGCATCGTCGAGCGCGACCAGTTCGACGACCGCGGCGTGAAGCTGGTTCTCGTCGCGCATCGGCGCGGTGCAGCCTTCGAGATAGGAGACGTAGCTGCCCTTGTCGGCGACGATCAGGGTGCGCTCGAACTGGCCCGTATTCTCGGCGTTGATCCGGAAATAGGTGCTGAGCTCCATCGGGCAGCGCACGCCCTCGGGCACGTAGACGAAGGTGCCGTCGGAGAAGACCGCGCTGTTGAGGCAGGCGAAATAATTGTCGCGCTGCGGCACCACCGAGCCGAGATATTTGCGGACCAGATCGGGATGCTCGCGGATCGCCTCGCTGATCGAGAGGAAGATCACCCCGGCCTTCTTCAGCTCCTCGCGGAAGGTGGTCGCGACCGAGACGCTGTCGAACACCGCGTCGACCGCCACCTTGCGCGCGCCCTCGACGCCGGCGAGCACCTTCTGCTCCTCGATCGGGATGCCGAGCTTCTCGTAGACGCGCAAAATCTCGGGATCGACCTCGTCGAGCGAGCCGAGCTTCTCCTTCGCCTTGGGCTCGGCGTAATAATAAGCGTCCTGGAAATCGATCCTGGGGATGTCGAGCTTGGCCCAGCTCACCTCCGTCATGGTCAGCCAGGCGCGATAGGCCTTGAGCCGCCAGTCCAGCATCCACTGCGGCTCCTGCTTCTTCGCCGAGATGAAGCGGACCGTGTCCTCGCTGAGCCCCTTGGGCGCGAACTCCTGCTCGATGTCGGAGGAGAAGCCCCATTCGTAGGTCGAGGCGCGGTCGGCCGCGGCCTGGGCCTCGCGGTTGCGGACGCCGGCGTCGTCGGCGCTCATGCCTTCACCTCGGCCAGGCTGGAGAGGCTGACGCCCTGGAGCGCGCCGCGCACCGCGACATTGACCACGGACATGTGCGGCCGCACCTGGCAGGCGCTTTCGAGCGCGCAGGAATGGCGCTCGGCATCGACGCAGCTCGTCATCTCGATCGGCCCTTCGACCGCCTCGACGATGTCGGCGAGGCTGATCTCACCGGCCTGCCGGGAGAGGCGGAAGCCGCCGCCGGTGCCGCGCGCGGTGTGGAGCAGGCCCGCGCCCGCGAGCCGGCCGATCAGCTTCTGCGCGGTGGGCAGGGGCACGCCCGTCTCCTCTGCGAGCAAGGTGGCGCTGAGCCGCTCGCCCGCGGGATGGCGGGCGGCGGCGGCCATCATCACGACCGCATAATCGGCAAGGCTGGTCAGTCGCATACTTCAAATAAGACCGATTCGTTCCGATTGGCGATCTGGGCGCTTTGAAGAGGAAAATCAACCATTGTGTGCCCCGGCCGAGGCCGCGCCCCAGCTCCGACCGCGCACTGGGTCCCGGCCTCCGCCCGGGAACAGTGGCCGGGGTGACGAACGAGGCATGGCATGACATAGGCCCGGCCGTGGCGCTCTACCCTCTCCTGCGGCCCCTGGCCTTCGCGCTCGACGCGGAGCGGGCGCATCGGGCGACGATCCGGGCGTTGAAGCTGCTCCCCGCCGGAAGGCCGGCCGCGCCCGATCCGGTGCTTTCGGTTCGGGTCGCCGGGCTCGACTTCCCCAATCCGGTCGGGCTCGCCGCCGGGTTCGACAAGGACGCCGAAGCGTTCCGGCAAATGCTCGGCTTCGGCTTCGGCTTCGTCGAGGTGGGCACGCTGACTCCGCTTTCACAGGCGGGCAACCCGAAGCCTCGGCTGTTCCGGCTGGCGGCCGACAGGGCGGTGATCAACCGGATGGGTTTCAACAATGCGGGCCAGGCCGCGGCGCTGGCGCGGCTCCGCGCGCGGCCGCGGCGCGGCCTTGTCGGAGTCAATATCGGCGCCAACAAGGACAGCAGCGACCGGATCGCGGACTATGCGGCGGGCGTGAGCGCGATGACCGGCGTCGCGGACTATCTGACCGTGAACGTCTCCTCGCCGAACACGCCGGGCCTCAGGGACTTGCAGGATGCCGGCGCGCTCGATGCCCTGCTGAGCGCCGTGATCGAGGCGCGTGGGGCAGGCCCACCCATCTTTCTCAAGGTCGCACCCGATCTCGAGCCGGCGCAGATCGACGATATCGCCCGGATCGCGATCGAGCGGAAGATCGACGCGCTGATCGTCGGCAACACCACGATCAGCCGGCCCACGCTCAAGTCCCCCGGGCGCGGCGAGGCGGGCGGCCTTTCCGGCGCGCCGCTCAAGCGGCTCGCGCTGGCGCGGCTGCGCGATTTCCGCCGCGCGACCGGCGGCGCCCTGCCCCTGGTCGCGGCCGGCGGGATCGAGAACGGCGTCGACGCCTTCGACCGGATCCGTGCCGGCGCGAGCCTGGTCCAGCTCTACACCGCCCTCGTCTATCGCGGGCCGGGCCTCGCCCGTGAGATCCATGGCGAGCTGCGCCGCCTGCTCGCCCTCCACGGCTTCGCGCGGCTGGGGGATGCGATCGGGAGCGAGGCCTGATTCAGCGCGGCGGCAGGGTCAGCACCACGCCTTCGCGGCGCGGATCGGCGCCGCCTTCGATCCGGCCGCTGCGGATCAGCACGCCGTGCACGCCGCTATCCTCGCCCTGGCCCGGCCTCAGCGCGATCCCCCGCGCCGCCAGGCCGGCGAGGATGGACGGGGAGAAGCGTGTCACCTCGCCGTTGAGGTTGGCGCCGCGCGCGACCAGGTTCGGTAGCGCGAGCGCGTCCTGCATCGGCAGCCGCCACAGCACCGAGCCGACCAGCGACTTGCCGACATAGGCAAGGATCGCATTGCCGCCCGCCGAGCCGATCGCGCCCGCGAAGTTGCGATGGGAATCGAGCAGGATCGCGGGGGTCATGGACGAGCGCGGCCTCTTTCCCGGCGCGACCGCGTTGGCGACCGGGCGGCCCTGCAGGTCGCGCGGGCTGAACGAGAAATCGGTCATCTGATTGTTGAGGAAGAAGCCGTCGACCATCCGGCCCGTGCCGAAGATCGATTCCACCGTGGTCGTCATCGAGACGACGTTGCCGGCGGCATCGCGGACGATGAAATGCGAGGTTCCGGCCGGTTCGGCGGTGCGGTCGCGGGCGACGGCGGGGGCGCCGGGTGGCGTGCCGGGAAGCGGCGGCGGGCCGGCGCTCGCGCCGATCAGCCGCGCGCGCGCCGCGACATAGGCGGGATCGAGCATCCCGGCGACCGGTACGGAAACGAAGGCGGGATCGCCGACATATTGGTCGCGGTCCGCATACATGATCCGGCTCGCCTCGGCGAACAGGTACCAGGCCTGGGGGTCGTCCGGCCCGCGCGTCGCGATGTCGCTATGGTCGAGGAGGAGCAGGAGCTGCAGCAGCCCGACTCCGCTCGAAGGCGGCGGCGGCACGCAGACCAGATAGAGGCGCCAGGCATGGCACAGGGATTCGCGCTCGACCGGCCGGTAATTTGCGAGATCGGCCAGATTCATCGTCCCGGCGAGCGGCCCGGCCGTGGTGCGCGCGACGATCCGTGCCGCGGTCGGCCCGCGATAGAGCGCGTCGGCGCCCTCGGCGGCGAGGCGATGGAGAAACTCGGCAAAAGCCGGGTTGCGCAGCCGGTCGCCGGCCTGGACGAGATTGCCGTCGGGCTTGGAGAAATATGCGCGGACGTCGGGCGCGGACAGTTCCGGAAAGTTGCCGGTAAGCAGCCGCGCAAGGCGCGGCGAGACGATGAACCCCTCCCGCGCCGTCCGTTCCGCGTCGTCGAACAGGCTGTTCCAGGGAAGCCGGCCGCGTTCGCGATGGGCGAGCGCGAGCATCGCGACCGCGCCCGGCACGCCGGTGGCCCGCCCGCTCAGCACCGCCTGGTCGAAGCGCAAAGGCACGCCATTGTCGTCGAGGAACATGTCCGGCGTCGCCCCGGCCGGGGCGACCTCACGCCCGTCATAGACGGTGACGGTCCGGCGGGCGGCGTCGTAATAATGGAGGAACGCGCCGCCGCCGAGGCCCGAGCTCTGCGGCTCGGCCAGGGACAACATCGCCTGCACCGCGATCGCGGCATCGACCGCGCTGCCGCCCCGCCGCAGCACGTTCATGCCCGCCTCGGCGGCGAGAGGATTGGCGGCGATGACGAAGGCATGGTCGGCGGGCGGCAGCGCCGATTGCGGCGCGGGCGCGGTCGCGCAGGAGGAGAGCGCGGCCGCCGCGGCGAGCCAGATCAGGGTCAGGATGCGCTTCAACTCGTGCCGTCCTCGTCGCGGGCCGGGCTTCGGCCTCGGGCCGGCCTGATAACCGAGCGTCCGCCGCCCGTCCATGCCGCGCTCCGAGGCTGGACCGGGGGACGCTGCCGCGCGGGTAGCGCGGCGGAGCGGCCCCGGCTAAACATGCGGCGACGCGGGAAAAACCGCGCGGGAGGGGTGATGCGGCAGCTCGAGCATTTTCCGAATTTGGTCGCCATGTTCTTCGCGCGGGCGAAGGAGATGGGCGATGCGCCCTTCCTCTGGGCCAAGAAGGAGGGGGAGTGGCGCTCGACCAGCTGGCGGGAAGCGGCTGACAAGGTCGCGCGGCTAGCGGCGGCGCTGAAGCGGATCGGGCTCGCGCCGGGCGACCGCGTCATGCTGGTCTCGGAGAATCGGCCGGAATGGCTGATCTCCGATCTTGCCATCATGGCGTCAGGCTGCGTCACCGTCCCGACCTACGTCACCAACACCGAGCGCGACCATCAGCACATCCTCGACGACAGCGGCGCCCGCGCCGCGATCGTCTCGACCCAGAAGCTCGCAAGGACGCTGCTGCCGGCGGCGATCCGCACCACCGGCTGCGAGCATGTCATAGCGATCGAGCCGATCGCGTCGGGCCAGGAAGGCCTGATCCAGCTGCACGACTGGTCCGCGCTCATCGCCGGCGAAAGCGCGACCGCGGAGGCCTGCGCGGCCGAGGCGAATTTCAAGCGCGGCGACCTCGCCTGCATCATCTACACCTCGGGCACGGGCGGCGCGCCGCGGGGCGTGATGCAGCATCACGGCGCGATCCTCCACAATATCGAGGGCTGCGTCTCGCTGATCGCGGAGGATTTCGGCTGGGACGACGAGGTCTTCCTCTCCTTCCTCCCCGCCAGCCATGCCTACGAGCATAGCGGCGGCCAGCTCTTCCCGATCGGGCTCGCCGCGCAGATCTATTATTCGGAAGGGCTGGAGAAGCTCGCCTCGAACATCGAGGAGGTGCGGCCGACGATCATGGTGGTGGTGCCGCGGCTGTTCGAGGTGCTCAGGCAGCGCATCCTCAACCAGGTCGAGAAGCAGGGCAAGCTCACCAATTATCTGATGAGCCGGGCGCTCAGCATCGGCGCCAAGGATTATGCGGGCGCGGTGCCGGTCTGGGACAAGCCGATGGATTTCCTGCTCGGGCGGACGCTGAGGCCCAAGATCGCGGCCCGGTTCGGCGGGCGGATCAAGGCGATGGTGTCGGGCGGCGCGCCGCTCAACCCCGAGGTCGGCATCTTCTTCCATTCGCTCGGCCTCACCCTGCTCCAGGGCTACGGCCAGACCGAATCGGGCCCGGTGCTGAGCTGCAACCGCCCCCGCGTCGGGCTCAAGATGGACACGGTCGGGCCGCCGCTGAAGAATACCCAGGTGCGGATCGCCGAGGATGGCGAGATCCTCTGCAAGGGCGAGCTCGTCATGCAGGGCTATTGGCGCAACGAGGCCCTGTCGGCGCGGACCGTCGTCGACGGCTGGCTCCATACCGGCGACGTCGGCCATATCGACGAGAAGGGCCGGATCGTCATCACCGACCGCAAGAAGGACCTGATCGTCAACGACAAGGGCGACAACGTCTCGCCGCAGAAGGTCGAGGGCATGCTCACCCTCCAGGCCGAGATCGTGCAGGCGATGGTGGTCGGCGACAAGCGCCCCTATCTGGTCGGGCTGATCGTGCCCGATCCCGAATGGACCGCCGAATGGTGCGTGCACGAAGGGCGCAAGTGCGATTTCGCCGCCCTCGCCCACGATCCCGATTATGTGAAGGCGCTCGGCGCCGCGGTCGACCGGGTCAATGCCGAGCTGTCGGTGATCGAGAAGGTCCGCCGCTTCATCATCGCCGATGAGCCGTTCACGGTCGAGAACCAGCAGCTCACTCCCTCGATCAAGATCCGCCGCCACGTGATCAGGGAGGCCTATGGCGAGCGGCTGGACGCGCTCTACAAGCGTTAAGGCTCCCATCCGTCATTCCAGCGAAAGCTGGAATCCCACTTCTTCGAAAGCTGCAGCCGGCAAGGCAAAGAGATTCCAGCTTTCGCTGGAATGACGCGCAAATCAGAACGCGTCCTTGGCCGCGCGCCGCGCCGCCAGCTCCTCGACCGAAGCCGCCCGCATGAAGGGATTGGTCGCGCGCTCGAGCGCGACATTGGTCGGCAGGGTGACCTCGCCGCGCGCGCGCTGCTCCCGAACCTCCGCGACGCGGCGGACCAGCGCCTCGTTGTCCGGCTCGACGCTGAGCGCGAACTCGCCATTGGCGAGCGTATATTCGTGCCCGCAATAGATAAGCGTCTCGGGCGGCAAGGCGGCGAGGCGCTGCATGTTCGCGTGCATCTGCGCGGCATCGCCTTCGAACAGCCGGCCGCAGCCCATCGCGAACAAGGTATCCCCCGTGAAGGCGACTCCCGCGGCCGGAAGGTGGAAGCAGACATGGCCGGCGGTGTGGGCGGGGATGTCGATCAGCTCCGCCTCGAGCGCGCCGATCCTCGCGCGGTCGCCGCCGGCGACGATCCGGTCCATCTTCGACACCTTCTCGGCCTCGGCCGGCCCGGTGATCGTGCAGCCGGTGGCGGCCCGGATGGCGTCGTTGCCGCCCGTATGGTCGGGGTGCCAATGGGTGTTCCAGACCTGGGTGATCGTCCAGCCGCGCGCCGCCGCCGCCTCCAGCACGGGGTCGGCGACGGAGGGATCGACCGCGACCGTCTCGCCCGAATCGGGATCGTGCATCAGCCAGACATAATTGTCGCGGAGCACTGGGACGGGGACGATCTCGACCATGGCCGCCGGTTACCGCCTTCCGCCGAGCAGCGCCAGCGCCTCGCGGCCGAGCCGCTCGGTCAGCGCGCGGGCCGGTTCCGGCCTTCCCAGCCGCGCCGCCTGCCCGGCCCACATCGGCCGGAAGCCGAGCGGCGCGACGTTCGCCAGCGGGAAGGGCGGGGCTTCGGGCCGCACCGCGCCCAGCGCCTCGGTGAGCCGGGTCGGAAGGCCGCGGGCAAGGCCGCCGCTGTAGAGGTTGGTGAAGCGGGTATGCTCCGCCGCGCCATCCGCCAGGCCCGCGCGATGGGCCGGGGCGATGAGGCATTCCGGACAATGGAGATAGGCCGTGCCGATCTGCACCGCCGCCGCGCCGAGCATCAAAGCCGCGGCGATGCCGCGCGCGTCGCCGATTCCGCCGGCCGCGATCACCGGCAATCCGCACGCATCCGCGACCTGCGGAACCAGCGCAATCAGGCCCATCTGCTCCTCCGGCGGAGCGCCGAGGAAGCGCCCGGCATGGCCGCCCGCCTCCCAGCCCTGGGCGATGATCGCGTCGACGCCCAGCGCCGCCAGATGGCGCGCTTCCGCGACCGTCGTCGCATTGCCGATAATGTGCGCGCCGGTCGCCCTGACGCGATCCAGCAAGGCGGGCTCGGGCAGGCCGAAATGGAAGCTGACCAGCTCGGGCCGTGTCGCCTCCACGATCGCGCACATCGCCTCGTCGAACGGCTTGCGCGATGCGGCCGTGACCGCTGGCACCTCGATCCCGGCCTCTTCATAAAAGGGCCGAAGCAGCGACCGCCAGGCTTCGTCGTCCGCCGCTTCGGGCATGACATGGCAGAAGAAGTTGAGGTTGAGCGGCCCACCCGCGCGGGCGCGGACCTTATCGGCCTGGGCGCGCGCCTCTTCCGGGGCCAGCATCGCGCAGGGCAGCGAGCCCACCGCGCCGCCCCCGATCGCCGCGACCGCGAGCTCCACGCCGGCGGCGCCAGCCATCGGCGCGGCAATGATCGGCAGCCGGCTGCCGAGCAGCGCCTGGAAACGGCCGTCGGGCCAGGCGCTCACCAATGGCCGACATTGGGCATCGACGCCCAGGGCTCGGCGACGGGAAGCGCGCCGCCCTTCTGCAGCAGCTCGACCGAGATATTGTCGGGCGTCCGCACGAACGCCATCCGGCCCTCGCGCGGCGGCCGGTTGATGGTGACGCCGCCGTCCATCAGCCGGCGGCAGGTCTCGTAGACGTCGTCCACCTCATAGGCGACATGGCCGAAATTGCGCCCCTCGCCATAACCGGCCTCGTCCCAATTGTGGGTGAGCTCGATCTGCGCCTCCTCGTCGCCCGGCGCGGCGAGGAAGATCAGGGTGAAGCGCCCCTGCTCATTGTCCATCCGACGCACCTCTCGGAGCCCGAGCAGGGAGAAAAAGCGCAGGGTTTCAGCGGGATCGGAAACGCGGATCATCGTGTGCAGATATTTCATTGCGCTTTCCTCAACTCATCGACATAAATGCACGGTTCATCGACGATGTGCGAGATGAACCGAGCCGGGCGCCGATGGGTCGGCTCCGGACCAGGGAGCAATATCATGTCAGAAGACGTGAAGGGCAATCGGAACCTCTTTCTCATCGCCGCCGGCGTGCTCGCGCTCGGCATCGTCCTTGGCTGCTATCTGCTCGGCGACGGCCTCAGGCGCGCGCGCATGGCCGATCGGGCCGTGACCATGCGCGGCCTCGCCGAGCGCAACGTGACCGCGGACCTCGCCACCTGGAGCATCAATTTCGGGGTCCAGGGCACCGACCTTTCGGCCGTGCAGGCGGATGTCGAGCGCGACACCGCGACGGTGCGCGAATTCTTCCGCCGCGCCGGCTTTCCGGCGGAGGTGATCACCGACGGCGGCGGCTCGATCAACTCCAATTACGACAATGACCGCCAGGCGACCGTCTACACGATCAACCGCCGGCTCCAGTTCCGCAGCACCGACGTGATGCGCGCCCGCGCCGCCTATGCGCGCCAGTTTGATCTGATCCGCGCCGGAGTGCCGCTGCAGGAAGGATCGAACATGGTCTACAGCTTCACCCGGCTGAACACGGTCAAGCCCGAGATGATCCACGAATCGACGCTCGACGCCCGCCGCGGCGCCGAGCAGTTCGCGGCCGATTCCGGGAGCAGCGTCGGCGGCATCCGCTCCGCCACCCAGGGCTATTTCTCGATCGGCGCGCGCGACGGCGATGTCAGCGAAGAAGGCGGCGGCGGCGCCGGCGATTCGCCCTTCCAGAAGGTCCGCGTCGTCACCACGATCGAATTCTACCTGAACTGAGCCTCTGTTCCCCGGCCAAAGCCGGGGCCAGGAATCCCGTCTCCTTCGATGGCCTCGGCGCTCTTGCGCCGGGGCCATCCTTCATGGCGCGAAGGGGGGCTCAGCGAGGCGGCGGGGTGGTCCGCGCCGGGACGGGCGTTGCAGGCGCGGGGACCTCGCCCTCGCGCAAGGTCGCAAGGCTCTCCTGGGCCTGGCGTGCGGGATCGCTGTCGGGAGCGGTCTGGATGACGATGCGATAGAGCCGCTCGGCCTCGACCATATTGCCGCCGAGGCCGGCGATGGTGCCGGCGAGCAGCATGATGTCGGGGCTGTCGGGCGCGAGCTGTCGGGCGCGGGCAATGTCGGTGCCGGCGCGGGTGAGGTTGTTCTCCCGCCGGGCGAGCGCGGCCGAGAGATACCAGGCGAAGGGATCGGTGGGCACGAGCTGGAGCGCGCGGTCGATCTCCGTGCGCGCGGCGGCGGGATTGCCGAGCGCGACCTGGGCGCGGCCGCGATCGAGATGGACCTCGCCGCGGAGCTGGTCGCTGAGATTGGGGGTGAGCAGGGCGGCATCGAAATCGGCCATGGCGCGGCTTCCGTCGCCGCCCGCAAGCCAAGCATTGGCCGCCTGCACCCAGAAATCGGTGCGGCGCGGATCGTTCGCCGCCTCGGCGTCGCGCGCCGCCTGCTCGAAGGCGGTCGCCGCCGGCGCCCAACGCTCGAGTGCGGAAAGCGCCAGGCCGAGGCACTGGCGCGCGGCAAGGCCGCCGCCCTGCTCGCGCCAGACATTGGCCGCGTCGACCGCGGCTTCGGGATTGGTGCGGACCTGCTCGGTGCAGGCGCGGTAGCGGGCTTCGGCGGGCGAGTCGGCGCTAGTCGCGGGGCGGGCCCGCGGCGACGGGGCCGGTGCCGTGACCCGGGGGCGCCGCGGCGGCATCGGATCGGGCGAGGAGGGCAGGGAGGGCGCCTGCAGGGCAGCGGCGGCCAGAAGGAGCGGGATCACAGCGACTCCGTGAGCGTCGAGACGGTGGCGACCAGCAAGGCGAGATCGGACTCGCGCGACAGCCGATGGTCGCCGTCCTTGACGAGCGCCGTCTGCACGTCCGCTGAACGGATGCGCTTCATCAGCTCCAGCGACCAGGCCCAGTTCACCTCCTGGTCCGCCTGCCCGTGGAGCAGGCGCACCGGGCAGTCGATCCCGATCGGCGCGTGGAGCAGGCGCAGCGCCTCGCCGCTCTCCCAGAAGGCGCGGGTGGTGACCATGGGCGCTTCGTCATAGGGATTCGGGGCCTCGAGCCGCCCCTCCTCCAGGATCTGCATCTTCTGCGCCTGGCTGAAGCCCCAGTCGGTGAAATCGGGCGCGGCGGCGATCCCGACCAGGCCGGCGACCCGCTCGGGCCGGGCGAGCGCGGCCAGCAGCATCAGCCAGCCGCCCATCGAGGAGCCGACCAGCACCACCGGGCCTTCGTCCGCGACCTCGTCGATCATCGCCAACACGTCGCCGCGCCAGGCGTGCAGGGTCTGGGCCTCGAAATCGCCGTCGCTCAGCCCGCAGCCGGCATAATCGAAGCGCAGCATCGCCCGCCCCTCCGCCTCCGCCCAGGCGTCGAGCGCGCTCGCCTTGCCGCCCTCCATGTCCGACCTGTAGCCGGGCAGGAAGAGGATGGTCGGGCCGCGGCCCCTGCGGTGGCGGTAGGCGAGGTGGAGGCCCTCGCCGATCTCGTGATGCTGTATGTCGGCCATGGCGGGCGCTTATCAGCGCCCGCCAGGCTTGGCGAGCAGGCTCCTCAGTGGGCGGCTCGGCCGGCGAGGAAGTCGGCGAGCACCTGCTGGAAGCGCGCGGGCTGGTCGAGCATGATGAAATGATAGCTCGGCTCGACCGCGACCAGGCGGACGTCGGGCGCCGCCGCATAGCCGGTGCGCATCAGCCGGCCATAGGCCGCTTCGGTGGCGAACGGATTGACCGCGTAGACCACGGTCAATGGGGTGCGGATGCCGGGGAGGGAGGGACGCATGTCGGTCACCGCATCCTCGTAAAGCGCGCGCGCGACCACGCCGCGATCCGACGCCATCGAGTCCCGCAGGAGCTGTTCGCGCCCCTCTGTCGTGCTGGCCAGCCGCGCGCCGGCGGCGGCCTGCTGCACCCGCCAGACCTCGTCGGTCATGCCGGCGATCGAATCGCGGAGGCCCGAGACCTGCGGCGCGATGCTTGCGGGGGTCGCCTCGGGGCCGAACAGCACGCCGTAAAAAGGCAAGGTGTCGACGATCAGGGCGCGCGAGACGTCCGCGGGATGGCGCTGGGCGAGCATCAGGGTCATCAGCCCCCCAACCGAATGGCCGGCGACCATCGGCCGGCGCAGACGGTTGGCGGCGATGTAGGCGTGGATCTCCTCGACCACCGGCGCGAGCACCGGCCCTTCCGCATTGCCGCGCGCCGGCTCGCCGCCGAAGCCGGCGACCTGGATGCGGTGGACGCGGTAATGGCCGCCGAGCCCCGCCACCGCCTGGTCCCAGACGTGGCGGCTCGAGGTGAGGCCGGGGATCAGGATCAGGTCCGGACCGGAGCCCTCGACCGTGACCGAGAAGCGGGTCGGCTGGAACGCCGCCGCGCGCGCGGCGGGCGGCCGCGCCACCAGCGGCGAAGGGACGGCGCCATTGGCGACCAGCGCGGCGGTCATCGCCGCGCCGAACAGGATCTTCTTGAACATGATGGGTCTTTCCGTGTCAGTCGTTGGAGAAAATGGCTTCGATCGGCAGGCCGAAGACAGCGGCGATGCGGAAGGCGAGCGGCAGGCTCGGATCATATTTGCCGGTCTCGATCGCGTTGACGCTCTGGCGCGAGACGTCGAGCCGCGCGGCAAGATCGCCCTGGCTCCAGTCGCGCTCGGCGCGCAGCACCTTCAGCCGGTTCTTCACGCGCGCAGCTCGTTGACCAGGGTGCCGATTCCAAGCCCCGCGCACCAGATCACGAACGCCCAGTACATCGGCACGTGCGGAACCAGCTCGAACGTCTCGAGGAAGCCCCAGACGCAGGTGACGACCAGCATGAAGCCGGTGGCGATCATGAACTGGCGGACATGGAGGCTGCGCAGATATTCGTCCCGCTCTTCGACGAGCAGGCGGCCCAGCGCCCAGATCACGCCGATCAGGGGCAAGGCGGGCAGGACGGCAAGCCCGACCGCGAGCGGCCCGGTCGGCGCAATCCGGTCGTGCAGCCAGATCGCGACCGCGAGGGCGCCGACATAGGCAAGCATCAAGGGGACGGCGCGGCGGGTATAGGCGCGCTGGGCCTGATTGTCGCAGTTGCCCATCCGCCGCCGGCGATAGCCCTGCCGGGCGAGCCAGCCGAGCGCCGCTACCGGCGCGCCAATGGTCAGGCCGAGCATAAGCCCGGCCGGTCGATAAGCGCCCCAGACATAGATCGCCGCGAACAGGGTGACGACATAGGTCACCACGGCGGGGCCGATCCGGGGCGGGAGGGGGCTGTCTTCAACCATGACAAACGTCCTGTTCTTTTTGTCAAGCGACCTTTACAATGCGATTCGGAGTTATGTCAAGCACCCTTTACAGGCGCATGCGCGACTCGAATTGGGCAGGCTGTCCCGAAGCGGCCGAAGGACGGAATCCCGGTAAGGCCTTTTCGATCGGCTCCCGCCTTTCAGGCTCCAAGGATGGGTGTGACTCCGGTCTTTTCCGCCGTCCGCTTTGCCAGGCAATCCTGAACGCGGACCGTGAGCCACAGCCGCCATCCCTTGCGCGCCAATTCATGCGCATTCCTTGAACCCGCTCGGGCGCCAATCTATGGGCGACGAACCCGCGCGAAGGAGCCTGCCCGCCGATGTCCGAGATGTTTTCGATCAAGCTGCCCGATGGATCGGTCCGCGAGGTCGAGCGCGGAACCACCCCGGCGGACGTGGCTGCGGCGATCGGGCCGGGCCTGGCCAAGGCGGCGCTGGCCGCGCGGGTCAATGGCGAGATGCGCGATCTCGCGCGGCCGTTCGAGGGCGATGCCGAGCTCGCCCTGATCACGGCGCGCGACGAGGCCGACGCGCTCGAGCTCGCCCGCCACGATTATGCGCACGTCCTCGCCGAGGCCGTGCAGAACCTGTTTCCAGGCACGCAGATCACCTTCGGGCCGGCGACCGAGGACGGCTTTTATTACGATTTCGCGCCGACGGCGGCGCACGGCCCCTTCACCGAGGAGGAGCTGCCCGCGATCGAGGAGGAGATGCGCCGCATCATCCGCGCCGATGCGCCTTTGGTGCGCGAGGAATGGAGCCGCGAGCAGGTCCGCGACTATTTCGAGAAGCAGGGCGAGGCCTTCAAGGCGGAATGGGTGATGGAGCTGCCCGCCGACGAGGTGATCTCCATGTACCGGACGGGCAGCTGGATCGACCTGTGCCGCGGCCCGCACCTCGCCTCCACCGGCAAGCTCGATCCCGAGGCGTTCAAGCTGACGCGCGTCTCGGGCGCCTATTGGCGCGGCGACCAGAACAATCCGCAGCTCTCGCGCATCTACGGGACGGGCTGGCTGAACAGGAAGCAGCTCGAGGCGCACCTCGTGCGGCTCGAGGAAGCGGCCAAGCGCGATCATCGCAGGATCGGCCAGGACATGGACCTGTTCCATCTCCAGCCGGAGGCGCACGGTTCGGTCTTCTGGCACCCCAAGGGCTATGTCATCTGGCGCCAGCTCGAAGCCTATATGCGCCGCCGCCTCGATGCGGCCGGCTATGCCGAGGTCAAGACGCCCCAGATCATGGACGCGCGCCAGTGGGAGCAGTCAGGCCATTGGGGCAAGTATCGCGAGAACATGTTCGTCATCCCCGACGAGATTCCGGGGACCGACGAGGATCAGCCGATCCTCTCGGGCGATGCCGAGCTGATGGCGCTGAAGCCGATGAACTGCCCCGCCCATATCCTGATCTTCCGCCAAGGCCTCAAATCCTATCGCGACCTGCCGATGCGCATGGCCGAATTCGGCTGCTGCCATCGCAACGAGCCGCACGGGGCGCTGCACGGCGTTCTCCGGGTGCGCCAGTTCACCCAGGACGATGCCCATATCTTCTGCCGCGAGGAGCAGGTGGTCGGCGAGACGCGGCTGTTTTGCGACCTGCTCGACCGCATCTATCGCGATCTCGGCTTCGGCGATTATGCGATCAAGCTCGCCTTGCGGCCCGAGAAGCGCCACGGTTCGGACGAAGTGTGGGACCGGGCCGAGCAGGACCTGCGCGACGCCGTCCGCCTCGCCGGCCGCGCCGGCCCGGAATATGGCTGGGAGGAGCTGCCGGGCGAAGGCGCCTTCTATTCGCCGAAGCTCGAATTCCACCTGACCGACGCGATCGGCCGCACCTGGCAGGTCGGAACGCTCCAGCTCGATTATGTCATGCCAGGGCTGCTCGGCGCCTTCTATATCGGTGAGGACGGCGAGAAGCACGTGCCGGTCATGCTCCACCGCGCCATCCTCGGCTCGTTCGAGCGCTTCATCGGCATATTGATCGAGCATCATGCCGGCCGCTTCCCGCTCTGGCTCGCACCGGTGCAGGCGGTGATCGCGACGATCGTCTCGGAGGCCGACGATTATGCGCGCGAGGTCGCCGAGGCGCTGATCGCCGCGGGGCTCCGCGTCGAGACCGATCTTCGCAACGAGAAGATCAACTACAAGGTCCGCGAGCACAGCCTCGCCAAGGTCCCTTACCTGCTCGTGCTCGGCAAGCGCGAGGCGGACGAGCGGGCCGTGGCGCTGCGTCCGCTCGGCGCCGACGCGCGCCAGGAGGTGGTTCCGCTCGAGGGTCTTGCCGCGCGGCTCAGCGCGGAAGCGCTGCCGCCGGACCTTCGCTCCTCCTGAACAGGCAGAGCGACGCCTGCTCGCCGCTGGCGGTCGCCAAAGCGGAGGCGCGCTCGACCTGCCAGCCCGCGCGGAAGCGCGCGACGTCCGTGCATGGCCCAAGCGCCACGATCATGTAGCGCTGCGCGCCGGGCGGGTCGACGGGCAGCGCGCGCACGCCCGGGACGAGGGTGAGGAAGCGGCGGCTGGCGTCGTCCACGGCGAGCGTCGGGCCGAGCTCGCGCACCCACTGGCCGGCCGGCGCCTCGAGATCGCGCAGATCGGGGATAGCGGCGGCGTAGGAGAGGCTGAAGATAATTGCGACGGCGGCGATCGTCCCGACCAGCGCCCGGCTGCCCGCGCGCCACGATGAAACCGCCTGCACCGCGAAGATCGTCGCCGCCGCCGCGGCGACGGGGAGGAACATGCGCGGCTTGGGATCGATCGCGAAGGCATAGGTGATCGCGCCGAAATAGAGGATCGCCGCTCCGAGCAGCCAGAGCAGGGTCCGCCCCTCCGCGTCGCGGGGCGAAGGCCGGCGCAGCGTCAGCAGCAGCAAGGCGGCGATCAGCAAGGTCCCCATCGCCGGATTGGCGAGCAGGTTGAGGATCGGATCGATCGTCCAGTGAACGCGGATCCCCATCGCCGGGCGCCAGGCGGAGATATAATCGGGGTTGAGCAAGGGCCCGCGCGCGCTGTGGAAGCCGGCCGGCAGCTCGGCGCTCGGGATGTCGGTATGGCCGAGCGAGAGCGCCCAGCTGTGCAGGGGATCGCCGGTCCAGAGCCAGGCGGCGATCGCCTCCGCCGCCAGCGGCGCGGCAAGGCCGAGCGCGGCCGGCAAAGCGAGCCTTCGGAGCGCGGGGGTGGCGGCGCAGACGAGGGCGGCGATCGGCAGCAAGGCGAGCGCGCTCGGCCGGGTCAGGATGGCGAGCCCGAGCAGGGCCCCGGCGGCGAGGGCGTGGCGGGACCGGCCGCTCGAAGCCGCCGACTGGAGCATCAGCAGCGCGCCGAGCGTGAAGGCGAGCTCGGCCGTGTCGACATTGGGCTGGAGCAGGACCAGCGAGACGGTCGGCAGCGTCGCCATCATCACCCCGGCGACGATCGCTTCGGCCCGGCCGAACCGGCGCTCGACGAGCAGGGCGAGCAGGACCAAAGCGAGGGCAGCGTAGAGCAGCGGCACGATCCCGACGCTGAGCCGGCTCTCGCCGCCGAGCGCGACCGCCACCGCCATCGGCGCGACCAGCGGGAAACGCGTCCACCAATGGCTCTGCGGGACGCAGAGCCCATGCTGCGCCGCCGCGCAACGCGCCGCCTCCAGATAATGCCAATCGTCGGCGCCGCCGCCGCGATAGCCCGCATGGTTGACCGCGAGCGCGACCAGCATCGCTGCCAGCGTCACCAGGATCGCCGGCGGCCGCCGCCAGTCCCACCTCGTCAGGCCGCTCGCCATTCACCCCCCATTCAGCGGGTATCGGCGGAAAGTCTCGGCCCGGTCAACCGAAGGCGCGCGCTCGCCTTCCCTTCGCCGCGAACTGCGATTAGAGAGGCGCAAGCGTTCGAACCATCAGGAGAAGCCAACATACGTCCCCCTCTCACCCGGCGACCCACCGCGCCGCCGCTCAACGGACCCCGCTTCAACGAATTCATTACCGTGCCGAGGGTGCGGGTGATCGACGAGAATGGCGAAAATCTCGGGGTGATGCTCACCGCCGAAGCGATCGAGCAGGCCGCCGATGTCGGCCTCGACCTGGTCGAGGTGTCGCCCAACGCCGACCCGCCGGTCTGCAAGTTCCTCGACGTCGG
>Ga0070686_100000194_pt1 | contig 42189 bp, 45 predicted proteins | sample KBSS23LmetaG_FD_65654 | JGI IMG/M metagenome (GOLD analysis project Ga0070686, IMG submission 65654) | Switchgrass rhizosphere microbial communities from Kellogg Biological Station, Michigan, USA - KBS S2-3L metaG | ecosystem: Host-associated > Plants > Roots > Rhizosphere ...
CAATATACGCCGACCGCGGGCTGGGCGCAGGCGATCGTCTACAATCGCGACGTGCTCGGCCACGAGGCCTATCGGGGCGCGATCGCGGTCGTGCTGGGCGGCGACGCCTCCTGCGCGACCAACGGCTTCTGGTCGGCGCTCACCATCGCGACCACCCAGAAATTGCCGATGCTCTTCTACGTCGAAGACAATCAATACGGCATCTCGGTGCCGTCGAGCTTCCAGACGCCGGGCGGCGACATCGCCAGGAATCTGGCGAGCTTTTCGGGCCTCCATGTCCTCTCGGGGGACGGCACCGACCCCGAGGAAGCGGCGCGGCTGATCGGCGAGGCGGTGGCGCATGTCCGGGCAGGGCAGGGGCCGGCCCTGCTCCGCCTCGCCGTGCCGCGGCTCCAGGGCCATAGCTACCAGGACACCCAGACTTACAAGAGCGAGGATTTCGTCGCCTCCGAATGGGCGCGCGATCCGCTGCCGCGGCTGAAGGCCCGGGTCGGCGAGAAGATCTGGGCTGAGGCCGGCGAGGCCGCCCGCGCCGCGGTCGCCGAGGCGCGCGCCGAAGCCGAGGCGCGCGGCATCTCCGATCCCGAGCGGGTCACGAGCCACGTCTATTTCGACGGCGAGATGCAGCAGCGCGGCGGCCAGTGGACCAAGGGCTATACGGCGCCGCACTCGACCGAGACTCCGCGCCCCGAAGGCCAGCGCATCAACATGGTCACCGCGATCCGCCGCACGCTCGACCAAGAGCTGGAGATCAACAGCCGCGTGCTTTTGTTCGGCGAGGATATCGGCGCCAAGGGCGGCGTCCACGCCGTCACCCTCGGCCTCCAGGAGAAGCACGGAGAGGCGCGCGTCTTCGACACCAGCCTCAGCGAGGAGGGGATCATCGGCCGCGCCGTCGGCATGGCGCTCGCCGGCCTGATGCCGGTGCCGGAAATCCAGTTCCGCAAATATGCCGAGCCAGCGCTCGAGCAGATCAACGATTGCGGGACGATGCGCTGGCGCACCAACAACCGCTTCGCCGCGCCGATGGTGCTGCGGATGCCGGTCGGCTTCTTCAAATGCGGCGATCCCTGGCACAGCCAGACCAACGAGGTGCAGTTCGTCCACAATCCCGGCTGGCTGGTCGCGGCGCCGTCCAATGCCGAGGATGCGGTCGGCCTGCTCCGCTCGGCGCTGCGCGGCAACGACCCGACCGTCTTCTTCGAGCATCGCGCGATGCTCGACGATCCCTGGGCGCGCCGGCCTTGGCCGGGCGACGATTATGTCCTGCCCTTCGGCCATGCGAAGAAGGTGCGCGAGGGCCGCGACATCAGCATAATCACCTGGGGCGCGATGGTGCCGCGCTGCGAGGCGGCGGCCGAGGGCCTTTCCGCCGACGTGATCGACCTGCGCACCTTGATGCCCTGGGACAAGGAGATGGTGCTGGACTCGGTGCGCCGGACGCGGCGCTGCCTGATCGTCCATGAGGATTTGCGCTCGGGCGGCTTCGGCGCCGAGATCGCCGCCGTGGTCGCCGACGAGGCCTTCCTCGATCTCGACGCCCCGGTCTCGCGCCTCACCATGCCCGACATTCCGAGCCCGCATAATCCGGTCCTGCTCGACTGGGCGGTGCCCTCGGTCGCAGGCATCCGCGCCCGGATCGAAGAGCTGCTGGAATTCTGAAATGATCGACGTCCTCGTCCCGCAGGAGCAGGAGGGCACCAAGGCGGTGGTGCGCACCTGGCTCAAGCAGATCGGCGACCGCGTCGAGGAGAACGATCCTTTGGTCGAGCTCGAGACCGACAAGGTGGCGATGGAGGTCCCGGCCCCCGCCGCCGGCGTGCTCCGCGAGATATTGCTGCACAGCGACGAGGATGCGGTTCCCGGCGCGGTGCTGGGCCGGATCGCGGAAGCGGAAGAGACAGAACCCGTTCGTGTCGAGCGAAGTCGAGACACCCCTTCGAGCGAAGGCGAGAAAAAGGGCCTCGGCCCAGCTCGGCGGGGTCCCTCGACGAAGTTTACCCAGAGCGCCGCCGCAGGCGGCGTCGAAGGGCTCGGGACGAACGGGGATCACGAAACACGCCTTTCGCCTTCGGTGAAGCGGGCCGTTCTCCAGCACGACATCGATCCCGCCCGCATCCAGGGCACGGGGCGGAACGGGCGCATCACCCGGGCCGACGTCGACCGCGCGGTCGAGGCGGCGACCCGGGTCGAGGGCGTGATCCCCGCCGCATCGGGCGACATACGCGCCCATTTCCTTCCGCACGACCGGATGCGCCTCGCCATCGCCGAGAACATGCAGCGCTCGCTCGCCGAGGCGCCGCACGTCACCGCCGTGTTCGAGGCCGATTTCAGCGCGATCATCGCCCATCGCGAGGCGCACAAGGCGGCGTTCGCGAAGAAGGGCGTCAAGCTCACCTACACCGCCTATCTCGTCGCTGCGGCGGCCGAGGCGATGAAGGTCGCGCCGGCGATCAACAGCCGCTGGCACGCGGACCGGCTCGAGCTTTACGACGACATCAATATCGGCGTCGGCACCGCGCTCGGAAACAAGGGCCTGATCGTGCCCGTCCTGCGCAACGTGCAGCGCCTGTCGCTCAAGGGCGTCGCCGCCGGCCTCGACGAGCTGGTCGAGAAGGCGCGGGCGGAGAAATTGACCGCCGCCGACATCAGGGGCGGCACCTTCACCATCTCCAATCACGGCGTCTCGGGCTCCCTCTTCGCCGCGCCGATCATCATCAACCAGCCGCAATCGGCGATCCTCGGCGTCGGCAAGCTCGAGAAGCGCGTCGTCGTCCGCGAGGTCGGCGGCGTCGATACGATCCAGATCCGCCCGATGGCCTATGTCAGCCTGACCATCGACCACCGCGTCGTCGACGGCCACCAGACCAACGCCTGGCTGAGCCGCTTCGTCGAGATCCTGGAGAGCTGGCCGCGCGACTAGCATGAGCTTCCCCCGGACTGGCCCCGCGCCCTGATCTATGTTAGCGCTAACGCCAGAGGGGATTGCCTGTGCAGCCAAATTTGGTCGGGGCAATAGACGGGGAGACTGTGTCCTTCGCTCTGGTGAAGGGGGCGGATGCGCGGCTGCAGGCGCTGCGCGAGTACAAGACCGAGCAATTCCCGACCTTCACCGACGCGCTGCAGAGCTACACGCGCGAGAACCAGCTTTCGACCGCGGGCCTGCCGATCGGCCTCGCCATCGCCGGCGTGACCCGCGGCGACACGATCAGCCTGCCCAATTGCCGCTGGTACATCTCGGTGAGCGGGATCAAGTCGTTCGTCGCCCACGAGCCCCTGGTGCTCAACGATTTCGAATCGATCGCCTGGTCGCTGACGGGGATCGCGCCGGGGCGGCTGAAGCCGGTCGGGCCGATCGCGCCGCGCCCGCCCGACCGCGGCCGGACCTATCTCGTCGTCGGCACCGGGCCCGGGCTGGGCACGGCGGTGCTCGCCATCGGCGAGGACGGGATGCCGCGCGTCTTCGCCGGGGAAGGCGGCCATAGCAGCTTCTCGCCCCAGAATAGGGACGAGGACAATCTGCTCGCCGCGCTCCGCGCCCGCCACGGCCATGTCTCGTTCGAGCGGCTGCTCGCCGCCTTCGGCCTGCAGAACATCCACGTCTTCATCGGCGAGCGCCAGGGGAAGAGAGGGGAGCCGCCGCCCGCCGAGTCGATCGTCACGGCGGCGCAGCGCGCCGACGCCCAGTCGCGCGCCGCGGTCGACCTGTTCGTCTCGATCCTCGGCGCGTTCGTCGGCAACGTGGTGCTGACCACGGGCACGTTCGACGGCGTCTTCCTGGTCAGCTCCCTGCTCGGGCGGATGCTGCCCTTCCTCGCCGAGGGCCGCTTCCGCGCCGCCTTCCTTGCCAAGGGGCGGATGCGCAAGGCGCTGGAGACGGTGCCGATCGCCTTCGCCGACCAGCACCACGCCCGCCTCGAAGGGGTCGCCGCAGCCTTGAGGGCGCGGCAGGCGGCGTGAGGCCGTCTCCCGATCCTCCCCTGCAAAAGCAGGGGAGGATCAATCTGCCGCCGCCGGATATTCCACGCGCAGGGCCGAGAGATCGGGGAACATCGCCGGGTGCAGCTCCACCGCGAACACGCCCTCCTGCACCGCCGGATCGCCGGCGAGGATGGCGCGTGCCGCCTCCTCGGTGGGCGCCGCCAGGATCACCATGCCGCGGATATGACCGCCGTCGGTCAGCGGCCCGCCGACCCGATAGACGCCCGCCTCGAACTGGCGGCGCAGATAGGCCTGGTGGCGGATGAACAATTCGCGCGCCATCGGCCGCGGCTGCGCCGGATTGACCAGGAAGCCGACGAAATAATTGCCGATGTTGCGCGGGACATAGGGCTGGATGTCGGCGGGGATCGCGGCCGGGTAGGGAGGCAAAGCCGGCGCCTCGGCGGCGGCGCCGAACGCGGCCAGCGCCGCGAGGAGCGGGCGGGAGCGGGCGTGCACCGGCGTCAGTCCGCTTCGGCCGCGCTCTGATAGCCGTCCAGCAGGCTGCGCCAGCCGCCGTCCATGCCGGTCTCGTAATCGCCGCGCACCGCCTCGGCCTTCTCCCCGAAGCGCTCGAGGTCGCGATGCTCGAAGTCGACGATCGTGTGGTCCCCGTCCGGAGTGAAGCGGACCTCGACCGTCGTCTCGAAATCGGGGTCGTAGGTCCATTCGGCGTTGAGCTGCCAGGCGAGGACGACCCGGTCCGGCGCCTCCCAGGCGAGCACCCGCCCCCATTCATTCTCGCTGCCGTCATTGCCGACCTCGTACCAGCGGCCGCCCGCGCGGGGCTCGATCAGCACGTCTTTCTGGCCCGCGGGGTTGAGGCTGTGGCTCTTCATCCACCAGCCGCCCATCCCGCCGGTGAAGATGCGGAACGCCTTGTCCTGGCTCGCCTTCACCCTGAGGCTGTGGCGGATCGGGGCGGGGCTGATTCGCTGGGCTTCGACGTTCATTTCCTGTCCTCCCTTTCGGCGGCCGCGACGAAGGCGGCGAGCGATTGATCCCAGAAGCGGTCGAGCCAGGCGCGGATCGCGCCGAGCCCGGCCGGATCGATGGCATAGATGCGGCGCGTGCCTTCGGCATGATCGCGCACGAGCTTCGCCTCCTTGAGTATCTTCAGATGCTGCGAGACGGCCGGGCGGCTGACCGGCAGCAAGGCCGCCAGCTCGCCCACCGCCATCGGCCGCTCGGCGAGCCGCTCGACGATCGCCTCCCGCATCGGCTCGGCAAGGGCGGCAAAGGCGGCAGATGAGTTAGCCATGGCTTACGGTTAGTAATAGCTTACCGATGTGTCAAGCCTTGGCGGGTCCAGGATCAGCGGCGGGGGACGAGCGCGATCTCGTAAAGATGCGCCCAATTCTTCCCGGTGACGAACAGGCGCCGGCGGGCGGCATCCCAGGCGATTCCGTTCAGCACATTGTCCGGGTCGGTCCGCGCATTCTCCGCGGCGAGCGCGCTGAGGTCGATCATCCCGGTCACCCGGCCGCTGGCAGGATCGATGCGCACGATGAAGCCGGTCAGCCAGACATTGGCGAGGATCGCGCCGTCGACCCATTCGAGCTCGTTGAGCCGTTCGAGCGGAGCGCCCCTTATGGTGACGTCGAGCCGCCTGCGCTCGGCCAGGGTCGCCGGATCCAGGAAGCGGAGCTGGGCGGTGCCGTCGCTCATCACGATCTCGCGCTCGTTGCGGGTCAGCGCCCAGCCCTCGCCGGGATAATGCCACTCGCCGATCCGCCCGAGCGTGCGCCGGTTCCAGCGATAGCCGATCCCGCCCTGCCAGGTGAGGCTGATGATCTGGTCGCCCCAATTGACGATCCCCTCGCCGAACGGTCCGGGGGGCAGGTTGACCGACTGGAGGACGCGGCCGTCCTCGAGCCGGACCCGGCGGATCGAGGATCGCCCGACCAGGCCCGTGCTCTCGTAGAGCTGCCCGTCGAGATAGAAGAGGCCCTCGGTGAACGCGCCGGTGTCGTGCGGATAGGTGTGGACGATGCGCGCGTCGTAGATCTGCGGCTCGGCCGTCGCCGCGGAAGGCCGGGCCGGGGGCTGGGCAGGCTGGGCCGGCGTCGCGGGGCCGCCGCAGGCGGCGAGCACGGCGAGCGCGATGGCGAGCGGGGCGCGGATCATGCTCATTCGCCGCAATTCAGCTGCAGCGTCTCGCTCCTTGACTCGCCGCGGAAGGTCACCGTCACCCGGATGTCGCCGGCGCAGGTGACATCGGTCAGGTAGAGCGGCAGGTAGGCGCGTCCGGCGTGGGAGGTGAGGGTCGAGGCGAAGCTGCGCTGGCCGAGGATGCGGCCGCGAGGGCCCCGCACCACGATGCGCACCGGCGGCTCGACGAACTGCTCGCCGTCCGTGATCAGCTCGGCGACCACGACCAGATCGTCGGCGCGCCCGCCGGAATCGCCTTCCCCGATCACGGTGTTCCAGCCCGCGAAGGCGCGGGGCGGCGAGATGTCGGGGGAGAGCTGGCCGGTGCCGGTATGGAAGAGGTGCATCCGGATCTCGCCGAGATGCGCGGCCGGCACGGGCGTGGGAGCCGCGGCGGCGGCGAGAGCGGCGATCAAGATCATGGCACGTTCATCGTCAAGAGCTCGTAGGTCGCGACAATCTCGTCCTTCTGGTTGAAGATCTCGACCGCCCAGCGCACCTCGCCCTTTTCCGCGTCGCGGATGGACGTGGACTTAACGGTGAGCTCCACGCGCATCGCATCGCCGGGATAGAGCGGGGTGAGGAAGCGCAGCGAATCGAGGCCGGTATTGGCGAGCACCGGACCGGGGGCGGGGTCCACGAACAGGCCCGCGGCGAAGGAGAGGATCAGATAGCCGTGGGCGACCCGGCCGCCGAAGATCGGGCTCGCCTTGGCCGCTTCCTCGTCCATATGGGCGTAGAAGGTGTCGCCGGTAAAATGCGCGAAATGCTCGATATCCTCGAGCGTGACGGTCCGGCTTGCGGTCTTCAGCGTATAGCCGATCTCGAGCTCGGAGATTCGCTTGCGGAACGGGTGGACGTCGCCGGTCGCCTTGTCCGCGCCGGGCAGCCACTGGCCGACGATCTTCGACAGTGTTTCGGGGCCGCCCTGGAGCGCGGCGCGCTGCATATAATGCTTCACCCCGCGCACCCCGCCCATCTCCTCGCCGCCTCCCGCGCGGCCCGGGCCGCCATGGACGAGGACGGGGAGGGGAGAGCCGTGGCCGGTCGATTCCTTCGCGCTGGTCCGGTCGAGGATGACCATCCGCCCGTGATAGGCGCCCGCGCCGAGCACGAACTCCTTCGCGGCCTCCTTGTCGAAAGTGAACAGCGAGAGCGCCAGGCTGCCCATGCCGCGATTGGCGAGCGCGATCGCGTCATCGAGGTCCCGATAGGGCATCAGGGTCGAGACCGGCCCGAACGCTTCCACGTCGTGGACCGCGGCCGAGCCCCAGGGATCGTCCGAGCGCAGCAGGATCGGCGCGATGAAGGCGCCGTCCCCGGCGACGGGTGGGGCGTCGGGATCGCCCGACACGATCCGCGCCGACTTCGCGAGCTCTGCTACCGCCTCTCGGACCGAGCGGAGCTGGCTCTGGCTGGCGAGCGCGCCCATCTGGGTCGCCTCGTCGCGCGGGTCGCCGATCCGCACCCTGGCGAGCCGGGCCGCCAGCGCCTCCTCGACCGCGTCGAGATATTGGGCCGGCGCCATGGCGCGGCGGATGGCGGTGCATTTTTGGCCCGCCTTGACCGTCATCTCGCGGGCGACCTCCTTGACGAAGAGGTCGAACTCCGGCGTGCCGGGCCCGGAATCCGGGCCCAGGATCGAGGCGTTGAGGCTGTCGCGCTCGGCGACGAAGCGCACCGATTCCCGCGCCATCACCGGGTGCGTCTGCAGCTTCATCGCGGTCGCGGCGGAACCGGTGAAGCTGACCACGTCCTGGCAGCCGAGATGATCGAGCAGGTCGCCGGTCGCGCCCATGATCAGCTGCAGCGCGCCTTTGGGCAGCACCTCCGCCTCGATCATGATCCGCACGCAAAGCTCGGTCAGATAGCCGGTCGCGCTGGCGGGCTTCACGATCGCGGGCACGCCCGCGAGCAGGGTCGGCCCCAATTTCTCGAGCATGCCCCAGACCGGGAAGTTGAACGCGTTGATGTGGACGGCGACGCCCTGGAGCGGGGTGAAGACGTGCTGGCCGACGAAGCTGCCGCCGCGCGAGAGCGGCTCCATCGCGCCGTCGATCAGCACCTTGCCGTTGGGCAATTCGCGCCGCCCCTTGGAGGAGAAGGAGAAGAGCGTGCCGGCGCCGCCCTCGATGTCGATCCAGCTGTCCGCGCGGGTCGCGCCGGTCGCGTAGGAAAGCTCGTAGAGCTCCTCCTTGCGCGCCATCACCGCATTGGCGAGCGCCTTCAGCATATGCGCGCGCTCGTGGAAGGTGAGCGCGCGCAAAGCCGGCCCGCCGACCGTGCGCGCGTGATCGAGCATCGCGGCGAAATCGAGCCCGCTGCTGCCGGTCTCGGCGATCACCTCGCCGGTGACCGCGCTCCGCACTTCGGCGAGACCCCCGTCGCCGGCGACCCAGCCGTCCCGCGCATAATTGAGCAGCTTCTGGATTTTCATCGTCCCTCGGTCCCAACTTAATTCGTCATTCCGGGGAAGGCCGGAATCCATCTTCTTTATGCCGCGCCTCTCAACACCAAAAGGAAGGGGGATTCCAGCCTTCGCTGGAATGACGGTGGCGGCCGGGGTTCAACGCCGGCGCAAAAAGACTATGACCGCCCCATGGACGAACCCGCCCCCGCTCTGACCCTTGCGGAGATCGAGGAGACCCGCGCGATGATCGCGCCGCATGTCGTGCGCACGCCGGTCCACGACTGGCAAGGTGGGGAGATCGAGGCCCTGCTGGCGCCGGGCACGCGGGTCAACCTCAAGCTCGAACTGTTCCAGCGCAGCGGCACGTTCAAGGCGCGCGGCGCGGTCTCCAAGGCGCTGCGGCTGAGCCAGGAGGAGCTGGCCCGGGGCATCACCGCGGTCAGCGCCGGCAATCACGCCATCGCCGCCGCTTATGCCGCTTCCACCCTGGGCGCGACCGCCAAGGTGGTGATGATGGGCTCGGCCAATCCGGCGCGGGTCGCCGCGTGCCGCGCGCTCGGCGCCGAGGTGGTGACCGCGCCGGACGGGCGCACCGCCTTCGAGATGGTCGAGGCGATCGCGCGGGACGAGGGCCGCTCCTTCATCCATCCGTTCGAAGGGCCCTACACCGCGATGGGCACGGCGACGCTCGGCATGGAATGGCTCGAGCAGGTGCCCGATCTCGACGCGGTGATCATCGCGATCGGCGGCGGCGGCCTGTGCGCGGGCGCCTCGGCGGCGATCAAGCTCTTGAAGCCCGATTGCCTGGTCTACGGCGTCGAGCCGACCGGATCGGACACGATGACGCGCAGCTTCGCCCAGGGCGGCCCGATCGACCATGCCGAGGTGCGCACCATCGCCGACAGCCTCGCGCCGCCCTTCGCTTTGCCCTTCTCCTTCGGCCTCTGCCGGGCGAATGTCGACGACATCGTCCTGGTCGACGACGACCAGATCCGCTCTGCAATGGCCCTCCTGTTCCGCGACATGAAGCTCGCCGTCGAGCCCGCCGCCGCCGCGGCGACCGCCGCTCTGGTCGGGCCGCTCAGGGACCGGCTCGCGGGCAAGAAGGTCGGCGTGCTCGTCTGCGGCTCGAACATCGATTTCGCGACGTTCGAGAAGCATATCCGGCAGGCGGAGCAGGCGTAGTTACTCTCGTCATTCCAGCGCAAGCTGGAATTTCTCCTCGCTTTTCAGAGCCGCCCCAAAAGAAGTGAGATTCCGGCTTTCGCCGGAATGACGGGGTGGGTGCGCGGAGGGGCTATTTCCCCGTGAACTTCGGCGCCCTCTTCTCCATGAACGCCGCCACGCCCTCGCGATAATCGTCGGAGAAGCCGAGCTCGCGCATCGCATCGCGCTGGCGGTCGAGCTCGGCGTCGAGCGACTGGCCCCAGCTTTCGCGGATCATGCTCTTGATCCTGGCGAGGCCTCTGGTCGGGCCCGCGGCGAAGCGGGCGGCGAGCGCATCGACCTCGGCATCGAGCTGGTCGTCCTCGACCGCCTTCCAGATCAGGCCCCACTCGGCCGCCTTTTCCGCCGGCAAGGGCTCGCCGGTCAGCGCAAGCCCGAGCGCCCGCGCCTGGCCGACCAGCCGCGGCAGCACCCAGGTGCCGCCGCTGTCCGGGATCAGCCCGATCGCGGCGAAAGACTGGATGAACCTGGCGCTCTTCGCCGCGATCACCACGTCGCAGGCCAGGGCGATATTGGCGCCAGCGCCGGCCGCGACGCCGTTGACCCGCGCGATCACCGGCATCGGCAGCGACACCAATTTGCGGATCAAGGGATTGTAGCGCTGCTCGACCGACTCGCCGAGATCGACCGCCTCGCCCGGCGCCACCGCGCGGTCGTTCAGGTCCTGCCCGGCGCAAAAGCCGCGCCCGGCCCCAGTCAGGATCAGGGTCCGCGCATCGCCCAGCTTCGCCAGCGCATCCGCCACCTCCTCGTGCATTTGGACGGTGAAGCTGTTGAGCCGGTCGGGGCGGTTGAGGGTGAGGCGGGCGATGCCGCCTTCCAGCTTGAACGCGATGGTTTCGTAAGCCATGGCCGCCCTCATGAACGCAGACGAGACAGCGGACAAGGTCGCGCGCGCGATGCTCGCTGCGGAGGGCGCCGGCCCCGCCTGGGGCGTCGAGATAGAAGAGGCGCGCGAAGGCTATGCCCGGATCCGCATGGCGGTCCGCGGCGACATGCTGAACGGCCACCGCACCGCCCATGGCGGGATGATCTTCGCGCTCGCCGACACCGCCTTCGCCTATGCCTGCAACGGCCGCAATATGAAGTCGGTCGCGGCCCAGGCCTCGATCGTCTTCCTCGACGCGGCGCGCGAAGGGGAGATGCTCGTCGCGGAGGCGCGCGAGGCGGCGCAGGCCGGCCGTTCGGGCGTCTACACCGTCTCGGTGCGCGGCGAGGGCGGCCGCGCCATCGCCGAGTTCCAGGGCCTGTCGCGCAGCCTCGGCGTGCCCGTGATCGGAGCAAGCGAATGACCGAAGCCTTCATCTGCGACGCCGTGCGCACCCCGATCGGCCGCTATGCCGGCGCGCTCGCCCAGGTTCGCGCCGACGATCTCGCCGCGATCCCGATCAAGGCCCTGATCGACCGCAACAAGGACGTCGACTGGGACGAGCTCGACGACGTCATCCTCGGCTGCGCCAACCAGGCCGGCGAGGACAATCGCAACCTCGCCCGCATGGCCGGCCTGCTCGCGGGCCTGCCCGACCGGTCGGGCGGCGTCACCCTCAACCGGCTCTGCGGCTCGGGCATGGACGCGGTGGCGATGGCTGCGCGCGTGATCCGCGGCAGCGAGGCGGCGATGCTCGTCGCCGGCGGCTCGGAGAGCATGAGCCGTGCACCCTTCGTCATGGCCAAGGCGACTTCGGCCTTCAACCGCAATGCCGAGATGTACGACACGACGATCGGCTGGCGCTTCGTCAATCCGAAGATGAAGTCGGCTTATGGCGACGATACGATGCCGAGCACGGCCGAGAATGTCGCGCAGGAATTCCAGGTCGCGCGCGAGGACCAGGATGCCTTCGCCTTGCGCAGCCAGGCCAAGGCGGCCGCCGCGCAGGCCAATGGCCGCTTCGATGCCGAGATCGTCCCGGTCGCGATCCCGCAGCGCAAGGGCGATCCCGTCATGGTCGCGTGCGACGAGCATCCGCGCGGGACCGACATAGCGACGCTCGCCAAGCTGAAGCCGATCGTCCGCCCGGACGGCACCGTCACCGCCGGCAACGCCTCGGGCGTCAACGACGGCGCTGCCGCCCTGATCGTCGCCACCGAGGAGGCGGCGAAGCGCAACGGCCTGACCCCGCGCGCCCGCTTCCTCGGCGGCGCCGTCGCCGGCGTGCCGCCGCGGATCATGGGGATCGGCCCGGCCCCGGCCAGCGAGAAATTGCTGAAGCGGCTCGGGCTCAGCATCGGCGAGATGGACGTGATCGAACTCAACGAGGCCTTCGCCGCGCAGGGGCTCGCGGTGATGCGTCAGCTCGGCCTGGCCGACGACGATCCCCGGGTGAATCCCAATGGCGGCGCCATCGCGCTCGGCCATCCGCTCGGCATGTCGGGCGCCCGGCTCCTGCTCACCGCCACCGAGGAGCTCCACCGCACGGGCGGCCGCTACGCGCTCTGCACCATGTGCATCGGCGTGGGGCAGGGGATCGCGACGGTGATCGAGAAGGTCTGAGGGAGGGCGCCATGAAGGGCTATGTCATCGCCAATGTCAGCGTCGAGGACGCCGCAGCGTATGAGGGCTACCGCTCGCAGACCGCGGCGATCATCGCCCAATATGGCGGCCGCTTCCTGGTCCGCGGCGGCGCGGTCGAGGTGCGCGAAGGCGATCCCGGCATCGCTCGCCTGGTGATCCTCGAATTCCCGAGCGTGGAGGCCGCGCGCACCTTCTACGACAGCCCCGAATATCAGGCGATCCTGCCGATCCGGCTGGAAACCGCCACGTCGACCTTCATCATTGCCGAGGGCGTCTGAGAGCGAAAGGGATCTAGCCCCGCTCTTCCGCCGTCTTCAGCTTGTGGAGGATGATCGCATTGCCGTCCGGGTCCTTGACGATCGCCATGCGGCAGACCGGGCTTTCGATCCCCTCGGCGGCGAAGGCCACGCCTTTGGCCTTGAGCTCGGCGACCAGGGCCGGAAGGTCGTCGACCTCGAAGGCGATCGTGCCGCCGGCGCTGGCACTGGGCTCGTTCGGCGTGACCGTGGTGATGGCGAGGCAGCCGCCGCCGGGCAGATCGAACTCGACCCAGGGACTCGTCGCGCCGCTCTTGCTCGGGCCAAGGCCGAGCGTGCCTTCGTAGAAGGCGCGGGCGCGGGCCATGTCCTTGACCGGATACATGGTGAAGGCGACCTTGTTCAGCATTGCGCGCTCTCCCGATTGACCGCATCGTTCCTTGTCATTGTGCGCGAAGCGAAGCAATCCAGCGGCTCGTACGTTGGAGGATGAAGGACGCCGGAGAATTCGTTGACCGATCGGTCGATTAATGATAGGGCCAGGCCATGTACACGACCGAATTGCAGAAGACGGCCAGGATCGTCTCGACCGAGGATCCGGAGAAGCTCGCCGCCTTCGAGGCCCGGGTGGCGGCGGACGAGTTCATCGAGCCCAAGGACTGGATGCCCGAAGCCTATCGCCGCACCCTGACCCGGCAGATCTCCCAGCACGCGCATAGCGAGATCGTCGGCATGCTCCCGGAGGGAAACTGGATCACGCGTGCGCCCTCGCTGCGCCGCAAGGCGATCCTGCTCGCCAAGGTCCAGGACGAGGCGGGCCACGGCCTCTATCTCTATTCGGCGGCCGAGACGCTCGGCACCAGCCGCGAGGAGATGATCGAGGCGCTCCACTCGGGCAAGGCCAAGTACAGCACGATCTTCAACTACCCGACCCTCACCTGGGCCGATATCGGCGCAATCGGCTGGCTGGTCGACGGCGCCGCGATCATGAACCAGGTGCCGCTGCAGCGCACCTCCTACGGCCCCTATGCCCGCGCCATGGTCCGCGTCTGCAAGGAGGAGAGCTTCCACCAGCGCCAGGGCTATGAGATCATGATGCACCTGGCCGCGGGCACCGCGGACCAGAAGAGGATGGCGCAGGATGCGCTGAACCGCTGGTGGTGGCCGTCGCTGATGATGTTCGGCCCGCCCGACGCCGACAGCCCCAACACCGAGCAGTCGATGCGCTGGCGGATCAAGCGCGACACCAATGACGAGCTCCGCCAGAAGTTCGTCGACATCACCGTGCCCCAGGCCGACGCGCTCGGCCTGACCGTGCCTGACCCCGATCTCGTATGGAACGAGGCCAAGGGCGGCTATGATTTCGGCACGCTCGACTGGGAGGAATTCTACGCGGTCGTGCGCGGCGAGGGTCCGGTCGCGAAGGAAAGGATGAAGGCGCGGCGCGAGGCCTGGGAGACCAATGCCTGGGTGCGCGAAGCCGCCGCGGCGCATGCGGAGAAGCGGGCGGCAAGGAAGGAAGCGGCCTAGCCCGTCATTCCAGCGAAAGCTGGAATCTCAGTGCCTTTGCGGTGGTCGGAAAAGAACAAGAGAGATTCCAGCTTCCGCTGGAATGACGATGTGAGAGGGACTGAAAATTGTCCAAGGATTGGCCGCTCTGGGAAGTGTTCGTCCGCGCCAAGGGCGGGATGTCGCACCGCCATGTCGGCAGCGTCCACGCGCCCGATCCGGAGATCGCGCTGCGCCACGCCCGCGACACCTATACGCGCCGCATGGAGGGGGTGAGCCTCTGGGTCGTGCCCTCGGCCTCGATCACCGCATCCGATCCCGCGGACGACGCGGCCCTGTTCGATCCGGCCGAGGACAAGATCTACCGCCACCCGACCTTCTACGACATTCCCGACGACGTGAAGCATATCTGAGGAGACCGGCATGACTCCCGAATGGCATCTCGCGCAGATCAATATCGGCCGCATGCGCGGTCTCAGGGGCGATCCCGTCGTCCAGGGCTTCTACGACGCGCTCGACGCGGTGAACGCGCTCGCCGATTCCAGCCCCGGCTTCGTCTGGCGCCTGGTCGGCGAGGAAGGCGCCAATGCGACCGACATCCAGCCCACCGCCGATCCGCTGCTGCTGATGAACATGTCGGTCTGGACCGATGCGGAGTCGCTGTTCGACTTCGTCTACCGCAGCTCGCACACCCCCGTGATGGCGAAGCGGCGCGACTGGTTCGAGCGGTTCGAGGGCGCGTTCATGGCCTTGTGGTGGATCCCGGCGGGGACGATCCCGACCATCAATGACGGCCTCTCGCGGCTCTGGCATCTCGATCGGTTCGGCCCCACCCCGCACGCCTTCACCTTCAAGGCGCGCTTCCCGCAGCCGGGAGTCGGCGCCCCGCCCGTCGACATGCACCCGGATCCCTGGTGCGTCGGGAATGCCTGATGGCCTCGCTGCCGCCCATCGACATCCCGTCCGGCGCGACCGGCAAGGGCGAATTCGACGCCGCGCCCGCCGAGGCGCGGGCTGACGTCCATTTCGACTATCTGCTGCGGCTCGGCGACGACAGCCTGATCCTCGGCCAGCGGCTCGGCGAATGGTGCGGCCACGGGCCGAGCGTCGAGGTCGATCTCAGCCTCGCCAATATGGGCCTCGACCTGATCGGGCAGGCGACCCATTTCCTCGCCCGCGCCGGCGAGGTCGAGGGCAAAGGCCGCGATGGCGACGCGCTCGCCTTCCGGCGCGACGTGCTCGATTTCCGCAATTGCTGGCTGGTCGAGCAGCCCAATGGCGATTTCGCCCAGACCATGGCCCGCCAATTGCTCTTCTCCACCTGGCAGGAGATGCTCTTCGGCCATCTCATGGGCTCGCGCGACGAGACCGTCGCCGCGGTCGCCGCCAAGGCTGTGAAGGAGGTGCGCTACCATGCCGAGCTCAGCGCCGAATGGGTGGTCCGGCTCGGCGACGGCACCGAGGAGAGCCGGCGGCGCATGACCGCCGGGCTGGACTGGAACTGGCGCTTCGTTCCCGAGCTATTCGAGATGGACGAGGTGGCGAAGGAAGCGGCGGCGCAGGGGATCGGGGCGGACACCGCCGCCTTCCGCGAGGATTACGACCGCCGCATCGCCGCCGTCCTCGCCGAAGCAAGGTTGGAGCCGCCGAAGGATCAGCGCCCGATTCTCGGCGGCCGCCGCGGCCATCACAGCGAGCATCTCGGCCACATCCTCGCGGTCATGCAATTCCTTCCCCGCACCTATCCGGACGCGACATGGTGAGGGGGAACGCTCTGGATACCACCCGTTCGTCCCGAGCGAAGTCGAGGGACCCCTTCGAGCGAAGCGAGAACCTGGGCGGTCCCGCCGCGCTCGATACGAAGGGCATCTGGCAGGTCCTCGGATCCGTCCCCGACCCCGAAATCCCCGCCGTGTCCGTGGTAGATCTCGGCATAGTCCGCGACGTCTCCCCCGAGCGGGTGACGATCACGCCGACCTATACCGGCTGCCCCGCGACCCAGGTGATCCAGCGCGACATCCGCGATGCCCTCGACGCGGCGGGCTATCGCGAGGTCGGGGTCGAGACCATCCTCTCGCCGCCCTGGACCACCGACTGGATAAGCGAGGCTGGCAAGGCGAAGCTCAAGGCCTATGGCATCGCGCCGCCGCTGCCGGCCGGGCAGCGCGCGGTCGAATGCCCGCAATGTGGCTCGACCAGCACCGAGGAGATCAGCCGCTTCGGCTCGACGCCGTGCAAGGCCCAGTGGCGCTGCCGCGACTGCCTGGAGCCGTTCGACCTGTTCAAGTGCCACTGATGTCGGTGAGCTTTCACACCCTCACTGTCGCCGAAATCGTCGAGGAGACGGCCGAGGCCCACTCGATCCGCTTCGCCGTGCCCGAGGAATTGCGCGAGACCTTCGCCTTCAAGCCCGGCCAGCATCTGACCCTCAAGGCCGAGATCGGCGGCGAGGAGATCCGCCGCAATTATTCGCTCTGCGTAGCCCCCCAGGACGACGAGGTCATGGTCACGGTGAAACGGATCGCCGGCGGCGCCTTCTCCAACTGGGCCAACGACAATCTGAAACCCGGCATGGCGATCGAGGTGATGGCCCCGCACGGCAGCTTCACCTGGGATTTCGCGGAAGGCGCCGCCAACCATTATGTCGGCTTCGCCGGCGGCTCGGGAATCACCCCGGTCATGTCGCTGCTGAAGACGGCTTTGCTGACCGAGCCGGACAGCCGCTTCACTTTGTTCTACGGCAACCGCGACAGCAATTCGATCATCTTCCTGGAGGCGCTCGCGGGCCTCAAGAACCGCTTCATGGACCGGCTGCAGGTCCACCATTTCCTCGCCGAGGAGGCCGAGGAGTTCGAATTGTTCAACGGCATGCTCGATCGCGCCAAGTGCGACGAGATCTTGTCCACCCTGGTCGACCCCGCCGACATCGCCGCCTTCTTCATCTGCGGTCCCGGCCCGATGATGGATGCCGCCGAGGAAGCTTTGCTCGCCAGGGGCGTGCCCAAGGACCTGATCCACCTCGAGCGCTTCACCGCCGGCCGGCCGTCGGCGGCCCAGGAGGCGCAGATGCAGGCGCTGACCCGGGAGGCGGCGGGCCTCACCATGCTGGTGACGCTCGACGGCCGCAAGCGCAGGGTCGCGTTCGACGCGGCAGCGGGCAACATCCTCGACAGCGCCCGCGCCTCGGGTCTGCCGGCGCCCTTCGCCTGCAAGGCCGGTGTGTGCGCGACCTGCCGCGCCAGGGTGGTATCCGGCGAGGTCGAGATGGCCGCCCGCTACGGCCTCACCGACGAGGAGGTGGCCGCGGGTTACGTCCTCACCTGCCAGTCCGTCCCCAAAGGCGACGGCGTCGAGCTCGACTACGACGCGTAGCACCTGGGGGGCAAGCAAACCGCGCTAGACGGACACCGTCCCTACTCCCCCCAGCATAAGCTCGACCGCCATGTCGGCGAGCCGGTCCGCGCCCACCGCGCCGCCCGCGTGGAACCAGGTGTGGGTCCAGTTGATCATTCCGAAGAACAGCATGGTGAGCGGCAGGGTCAGGGGACCGGCATCGGGGCGGAGCTCGCGGACCAAGGCCTCGACCGAGGCGATGATCCGGCGCTGCTTGGCGACCACCTCGGCCCGGCGCGCGGGCGGGAGGTTGTCGAGCTCGTTCAGGAGAACCTTGTGGCTGTCCTGCGCGCCGACGTAGAGACGCATGAAGGCGCGGGTGAGCGCGCGCAGCCGCGCCTCGGCGCTCCCCGCCTGCGACGCCTCCTCGGCGGCTGAGACCAGCGCGTCGAGATGCGTGGCCATCGCCGCGTAGAGGATGTCGTCCTTCGACGGGAAATAATGGTAGATCAGCGACTTGGAGGTACGGCACGCCTTGGCGAGGTCGGCAACCGAAGCGCCGGCAAAGCCCCGCGCCGCGTAAAGGTGCGCGGCCGCGGCGAGGATCGCCTCGCGCCTCTTGTCGTAATCGGGAGACTGGGGCCGCGCCATCGCGCGAGCTTAGAGCATCGCGCGCCAAATGAGAGCCATCTCCTTCGCGGCGTTCGCGATCGGCGGAAGCTCTTGATCTTGAAGAAAATTCCGACTAATGTCTGATTTTTCTTGACAATGCGAATCGTCTTAGCTATTGTGACCGTAATTGATGATTCGAATTGCGCCCGCGGCCCAGCCGTCCGGGCGCTTTTTCATGCTCCCAAGGCCTGCAAAGTTGACAAACTTTACACTTGCGGATCGCGCGCGCGCGCGAGGCAGGATCTGGAGCCTTGGTCAGCGACCTTCATTCTCCGCTTCTGTCGCGTCGTGATAGGCGATGGCCGCGCGGACCACGTCCTGCATCAGCGCCATCCGGGTCGCGAGCGGGGTGCTGGTCCGCCCGATCATCACCGCCAGCGCATAATTGTGGCCGTCGGGCGCGTGCAGGATGCCGATATCGTTATAGCCGGCCTGCACGCTGCCGAGCACCTGGCCGGTGCCGGTCTTGTGCGAGATGGTCCAGCCGGGGGCGAGCCCGCCGCGCAGCCGGTTCGGCCCGGTATGGGTCTGCGACATGATGGTCAGCAGCCGCCGGGTCGATTCCGGCGAGAGCAGTTCGCCGCGCTGGAGGCGGGCGAGGCCGTTGGTGATGCCGTTCGGCGTCGCGCCGTCGACGGGGTCCTCGACATAGCGTTCGAAGGCGGCGCGGCGCCGCTCGAGCGGCACGGCATTGCGCGCCGCGAAGAAGGCATTGCCCTGCGAGAAGGCCGGCTGCCATTGCAGGCCGGCGATGCCCGCCTGGAGCAGGCGCTCGCCCGGCCCGAAGCGGACGCCGTCGAGTCGGTTCCGCTCGAGCATCGCACGCACCGCGCCCGGCCCGCCGGCATGACGCAGGACGATGTCGTTGCAGGTATTGTCGCTCTGGGTGAGCGCGCGGAACATGAGGTTGCCCAGTGTCGTGGTATAGCCGTTCTCGCCGATCTGGCCGGCGATCGGCTGGTGGAACAGGGTGAGGTCCGAGCGGGTGACCGTGACCCGCTGGTCGAGGTCGAGCTGGCCCGCATCGGCGCGCTGGAGCGCGGTCAGCGCCACCCAGAACTTGCTGACGCTCTGCTGGGGATAGAAGCGGTCGCCATGCCAGCTGGCCGCGAAGCCGCCGTCGATGTCGCGCACCGCGATGCCGACCTCGCCGTCGAAGCTGCGGCCGAGCTCGCGGACGCGGGCATCGAGCTCGCGCTCGGCGGTCGCATAGGCGTCCAGAGAGGCTCGGGTCGGCAGCTGCGCGCTCTGCGCAGGAACGCATCCCACGAGGATCACCCCAGCCAGTCCGAGAAGCTTCAGCCTGCGCACCGCCCCACGTGCCCCGCTCGCCATCAACGCCCTCTCCAACGACTTTTACCCCAAGGATTCCAATCCTTACGGACTCAGTCGTTTCTGTCAGCTTAATCGCGAATCGCGAAAGACGGGCCGTGTCGCGCATGCGGCAGACCGAATCCATAAGGTAGAAACCGTGCTCCGGCCGGATGGGGACGTGGTTCCGGCCGGAGACGGCAATTCAGAAGACGAAGCGAAGGCTCGCCCTGAAATCGCGCCCCGCCAGCGGCGCGAAATCCTTGAGGAAGCTGGCATGGCGTCGTGCGTCGACGTCGAAGATATTGTTCGCCGTCAGGACGATCTCCGTATTGTTGGCATGGCCGAGGGGGCGGAAGGACAGCGAGGCGTTGACCATCGTGTAGCCGTCGGTCCTCGTCTCGAACGCCGCCACGCGGTTCTGGCTGCTCACCCGTTCGACCTCGACGCGGCCGTTGACGAGATCGGACTGCGCCTCGAGCCCGGCGAGAATGCGGAACGGCGGGATACGCGGCGCCGGTCCGGTCGAGACGATCGTGGCCCGGACATAATCCGCGAGGGCGTCGGCATTGAGCGTCACGCCGCCGATCCGCCCAAGCCGGACCGAGCCCTCGACCTCGAACCCGGTGTAGCGGGCATCGGCCTGGCGATATTCGAAGACGGGCAAATCGTCCTGGATCGCGCCCGTCGCCTGCTCGTAAATATAATGGTTGAACCACATCTGATAGGCGGAGGCCCCGAAGCTGTAGCCGTTGCCCGAGCCGCGCAGCGTCAGCTCGACTCCGTTGCTGGTCTCCTTGCGCAGGTTCGGATCGCCGATCTCGAAGGCCTGCGTGCCCGGGTGGGGCCCGTTGACGTACAGCTCCTCCGCGCTCGGCGCGCGCTCCGTGTGCGAAAGGTTGACGCCGAAGCGCAGCGCGTTCGGACCGTAAGCGGCGCCGATCGAGCCGGAAAAGGCGTCGAAGCTGCGATGCAGGTCGGGATTGCCGATGATCGCGTCGGCCCTGGCATCCACCATTTGGCGCTCGTAGCGCGCGCCGGCCTCGGCCCGGATCAGCCCGTGCGTGTAATTCTCGAGCGCGAACAGGCCGAGCTGGCTGGTCGTGTTGAACGGCAGCGATTTCTCGTCGCCGACCGTCTCCAGCTGGCGATGATAATATTGCGCGCCGAAGCCGCCGCCCCAGCCGTGCCGGATGGTCTGGACCGCCTCGAGCCGGCCCTCATAGCCCTTGTTGAAGAAGGTCGTGCCGACCGCGCCGGTGTCGTCGATCTCGCTGTGCCTGTAGTTGGAATAGCCGCCGCGCAGCCGGATCGAATCGATGAAGCCGCTGCCCGTGTCGATCTCGGCGCGGCCGTCGACCCTGGTCTGCTTGAGCGCGATCCGCACCTGCTCGGCTTCGACCGCCGGGTCGAGCGAGAAGCGGATCGGGATGCCGTAGAGGCTGTCCAGGCGGTTGATCGAAAGGCCGACATTGTTGTCGCCATGGATCCAGGCCGCGCCGGCGGCGACGTCCCAGGTTCGGCCGGCGCTGTTCGGCAGGCGGCCGTGCAGGTCGGCGAGCGCCTGGATGTCCGGGTCCGGGCTTGCTTCGGCCTCGCGGCGCAGTGCCGGCGACAGGAAGAAGCCGCCGACCCGCAGATTTCCGGACTTGTCGTAGCTGCCGTCGAAATGGACGACGAAGTCGCTGCCGACCGGAACGTCCACGAGGGCATTGGCGGAGCGGTCGTTGGCGGCGCTCCCATAGCTCAACAGCCCGTCGACATGAATCGGTTCGTCGGGCACGCGGCGCGGTATGCGTGCATCGATCACGTTGACCACGCCGCCCACCGCCGAGGAGCCGAAGAGAAGGGCGCTTGGGCCGCGCAGCACCTCGATCCGTTCCGCGGTCAGGGGATTGATCGCGACCGCATGGTCGACGCTCGTATTGGAGACGTCGAGGCTGCCGATGCCGTCGGTCATGATCCGGATGCGCTCGCCCTGGAAGCCGCGCAGGATCGGCCGCGACGCGTTGGGGCCGAAGGAGGTCGCGGAGACGCCGGGCTGGCGCGCCAGCGTGTCGCCGATCGTCGGCCGCACGTCGCGCGTCAGCTCCTCGCCGCTGAGAACCGAAGTGCCGGACAGCACGTCGGCGCGGTTGCGGCGGAAGCCGGTGATGACGATCTCGCGGGACTCCTGCGCATGGTAGGTTGCGGGCGGAGGCGGCTGCTGCGCAGCGACCGTCGAGGCATCCGCGGGCTGCGCCGAGGCATCCGCGGGCTGCGCGGTGGCCTCCGCGGGCTGCGCGGAAGCGTCCGCGGGCTGACCCGAAGGCTCCGCGGGTTGGGCGAATGCCGCCTGGGGAAGCAGGGCCGCTGCGGCGGCACCTGCAAGAAGGCTGAAGCGAAACATGGCTGGTTTTCCGTTCATGGGCTGCCTCGTTGACAGCTTGTCTGCGCTCGGGGAGCGCGATGGGGTTCAGACCGGGGCGCCCGGCTGAAGCGGCTTGGCCGCCTTGTCTCTGAGCTGGCGAGATCCGCGCGTTCGTGCCCGAAAGGCCCTGCGGTCGCGGCACGCCGGAGCGGCGGCCGATGGTCAGGCGACCGGCGGCTCCAGCAATGGCCGGATCGACCGGCCGGGCAAAGGCGCCGGCTCGCGCGTCCATCCCCGTACCGGTTCGGCCGCGCGCGGGGCAAAGGCGGGCGCTGCCTGAGGCACGATATAGGCGGGCAGCGACAAGGAGGCGCTGCCTCCGAGGGCGCCCTTCTTCGACGCGGCGGCCGCGGCGGTCTCTTCGGTCAGCGCCGCCGCGGCGATTTTCGCGTCCGTGCTCTGGCGCGCGATCGCATGCGCGCGTGCATCCCCGTGACGGCACACGGCCCCCGCGGCCGCGGAGCCGTTCGCGACCACCAGGGTGAGCATCATCAGCAGCGTCAACAACCGTGCCATCGTTGCGACCTTTTAAGGAGGCGTAATGTTATATCAACTGGGTTCATCGCGCGCGTCGCCCGCTTCGTCGCTGGACCCGACGACAATTCGGGACAAGTTTCCCCGCGACGGACAAAATTATGCGACAGCGCAGGGCCAAGACCGCATCATCGTTAGAAACGGGTCACAAGGAAGGATTTGCCATGAAGACACTCACTTTGCTCTCCGGCGCGGCCATGCTTGCCGTCGCCGGCATCGCCGTCGCCCAGGGCGGCCCCGGACCCGGCCGTCACGGCCCGGAAGGCGACGTCACCCGCCAGCAGGTGATCGCCCATGTCGACGAGATGTTCGGCCGTCTCGACGCCGATCGCGACGGGCACGTCACGCCGGACGAGATGCGCGCCGCGGGCCGGCACCGCCGCGAGGAGATGCGCGCGCATATGTTCGACCGGCTCGACGCCAATCACGACGGCAATATCAGCCGCGAGGAATTCGCCGCGGCGCATGCCATGCGCGGTCCGGGCGGACCGGGCGGCCATCGCGGCATGCACATGGGCGGACCCGGAGGTCCCGAGGGCCCGGGCGGCCCCGGCGGCCGTGGCATGCGCGGCATGCGGATGTTTGGTGAGCAGGGCTTCGTCACCCTCGAGCAGATGCGCGCGCGGGCGCTCGCGCATTTCGATCGCGCCGACGCCAATCATGACGGCACCCTGACCGAGGCCGAGCGTGAGGCGGCGCACGGCCGCATGAGCGACCATCCCGCGCAGGACTGAAGCGGGCTTGGCTGAATGGGAACGGGCCGGAAAAGGCCCGTTCCTTTCTTTTGTCAGCGAAATATCGGCGCCGGCGGGCGCGGATTGATCCTGTTTAGGCCGATTCTCCGACATCCGTGCCACTATCGCGAGACTATCGATTCGCCGGTTTTGCGATCGGTCGGTCGGGGGGATTCGTGGGTTATTACAGGCTCTATCTGCTCGACGGCCCGAAAGGCCGCTTCGTCGGCTTCGAGGAGATCGAGGCGGCCGACGACGCGGAAGCCGTGCGCCGCGCCGAAGCGCTTCCCGGCAGCCAGGCGCGCGAGCTCTGGTGCGGCAAGCGCAAGGTGAAGAGCTTTGCGGCTAAAGCCTAGCCCATCCTGATCTAGGCGCTCCTGGGCAGCAGGATCCGCGCGAGCAGGCCGCCGCCGGGGCGATTCTCCAGCTCGAGGGTGCCGCCATGGGCCTGGGCCGCGGCGCGGGCGAGAGCGAGGCCGAGGCCGGAGCCCCCGGTCTCGCGGTTGCGCGAGGTCTCGAGCCGCACGAACGGTTCCTGGACGCTGCCGATCTCCGCCTCGGCAATGCCGGGCCCGCGGTCGGCGATCTCCACGGCGATGCCGCGTGGGCCGCTGCGCACCGCCACCTCGGCCGAGCCGCCATATTTGACCGCATTGTCGACGAGGTTGCGCACCGCCCGGCGCAGCAGATTGGGCTGGACCCTTTCGGTCTGGCGCGGTCCTTCCTCGAAGCCGACGTCGTGGCCGAGCGCGCGGAACTCCTCGACCACGGTGTCGGCCAGAGCGGAAATGTCGACCGGGCGCAGATTCTCCGCAGCGCGGCCGGAGCGGGCGAGCGCCAGCGTGTCGTCGAGCATCGCCGTCATCTCCTCGATGGTCGCGATCATCCTGGCACGCTCGGCCTCGGGCTCGACGCTTTCCGCGCGGATGCGCAGCGAGGCGAGGGGGGTGCGCAGATCGTGGCCGATCGCGCCCAGCATCCGGTCCTTCTCGTCGAACATCGCGGAGACGCGCGCGCTCATCGCGTTGAAGGCGAGGATCGCCCGGCGCACGTCCTCGGGGCCGCGCGGCTCCACTTCGGGCGTCGCGCCGGGCCCGCCGAACCCCTCCGCGGCCGCGGTCAGGTCGCGCAGCGGCCGCGCCAGCCGGAGTGCGATCCAGATCATCGCCGCCAGGATCAGGGCATAGATGAGCAGGGTCGAGCCGGCCGCCTGGACCGCCATCCAGGGATTGGGGCGCGGCGTGATCATCCGCGCATTGAGCCAGCTTCCGTCCGCCAGCCGGGCGGAGAGGAACATGGTCTGCATGTGCCGGATCCGCTCCTCGGCATGGGCGAGCTCCTCGGGGCTGAGCTGGTCGCGGATGCGCTGGGGGATCTCCGCCTCGTCGCGGATCGCGCCGCGCGCGTCGCTGAGCGCGATCCCGCTCTCCTCGGCCTGCTCGCGCAGCCGCCCGGCGATGCGCGGGTCGCTCGCCTGAGCGGGGACGGCGCTTTCGGCGCCGATCGCGAAGCGTCCGCGCCGGCTGCGCTCGGCGACCAAAGCGGCGCGGCCTTCGGGCGGTGTCGCCGCGACCCGCTGCAGCAGGCTGACGAAGCGCGCCATCGGCGGCACCTCGATCTGGAAATGGCTCGCCCGCTGCCGCTCGGCGAAGAGCACGCCGAAATTGATCGCCTGGGCGGCCAGCAGGGCGAGCGCCATGACCAAGGCGATCTGCCCGATCAGGCTCCGGGGCAGGAGCCGCTTCATCGCGGCGCGCTCACAGCCGCCTCACTTCCGCGGCGAGCATGTAGCCGCCGCCCCAGACGGTCTTGATCAATTTGGGGTTGGCGGGATCGGCCTCGATCTTCTTCCTGAGCCGGCTGATATGATTGTCGATGCTGCGCTCGAAGGCCGCGAGCTCGCGGCCCTGGCTGAGATCGAGCAATTGGTCGCGGCTGAGCACGCGGCGCGGATGGGTCACGAAGGCGTGGAGGAGGTTGTATTCGCCGGTGGAGAGGGGAATGGCGACATTGTCCTCGCCGACCAGCTCGCGCTCGCCGCTCTTCAGCAGCCAGGGGCCGAAGCCGTAGGTGTCGGCGTCGGGCGCGCGCACCCGCGATTCGCCGGCGCGGCGCAGCACCGCCTTGATCCGGGCGAGCAGCTCGCGCGGGGAGAAGGGCTTGGTGACATAATCGTCGGCGCCGATCTCGAGGCCGACGACGCGGTCCATCTCCTCGGTCTTGGCGGTAAGCAGGATGATCGGCACGGCGGTGGTCGCGCGGATGAAGCCGGCCAAAGCCAGGCCGTCCTCGCCGGGCATCATGATGTCGAGCAGGACGAGGTCGATCGCATAGGCCGAGAGCATCTGGCGCGCGGCGGCGGCATTTTCGGCCTTGGTGACGCGTACGCCGTTGCGGGTCAGATAGGAAGCGAGCGGTTCCCTGATCTCGCGCTCGTCGTCGACGAGCAGGACATGCGGTTCATCGGCCATGGCCCTCGCGTTTTACGGCCGGCGGCCCTGGCCGCGCCAGCATTAGCTTGTCGCACTTTGTCCTCAATTGTCTCCCCCTGTGTCAGGCTCCATAAGGCCAAACCATGTCTGAGGCCGCTCGTCTTGCAAAAGCCGCGCTCGCGCGCGGCGACCTGATCGCGGCCTATGACGTCACCACCGCCGCCATCGCCGAGGGCGATCCGGGCGGGGCGATCCGCCACCAGCAGGTGCTCGCGCTCGCCAGGATGGGCGACACGGAGCGGGCGACGAGCCTGTTCGCCGCCTACGGGCTGGACGGCTCCACCGACGCCCACGAGCGCGCGATCGGGGCGCGGCTGCTCAAGGACCGCGCGCTCGCCGCGCCGCCGGGGCCGGAGCGGCAGGAGGCGCTGGCGCGCGCCCACCAGGCCTATCACGCCATCTACCGCGACAGCGGCGATTCCTTCCCGGGCATCAACGCCGCGACCCTTGCCATGCTCGCCGGCGACGAGGGCGAGGCGCGCGCGCTCGCCCGGGCCTTGCTCGACGATCCCGCTGTCGCCGCGGCGGGCGACTATTACAAGGCGGCGACGCGGGCCGAGGCTTTGCTGCTGCTCGGCCGCACCGCCGAGGTCACCGAGACGCTGGCGAGCGAGGCGGTCCGCGCCAGCGGCGATTATGGGGGCCGCTCGAGCACCCTGCGCCAGCTCGCCATGGTCGCCGCCCATCTCGGCATGGACGAGGCCGCGCGGGCGGCCCTGCTGGCGCCGCTCGCCCCGCCGCGCGTCGCCCATTATTGCGGCCATATGTTCGGCGCCGACGCGCCCGCGGAGGCGCCGATTCGCGCCGCGCTCGATGCGCTGATCGCCGAGGAGGGGATCGGCTTCGCCTATGGCGCGCTCGCCTGCGGCGCCGACATCATCGCCGCCGAAGCTTTGCTCGACCGCGGCGTCGAGCTCCATGTCGTGCTCCCGTTCGAGGAGCAGGATTTCCTGCTCCAGTCGGTGCTGCCCGGCGGTCCGGGCTGGGAGGCGCGCTACCGGGCCTGCCGCGACCGCGCCGCGAGCCTGGTCTATGCCAGCCCGATGGCCTTCTTCGGCAACCCTGCCCAATATGGCTATGCCAGCCGCACCGCGATGGGGCTGGCGCGGCTGCGGGCCGAGCATCTCGGCGCCGAGGCGGTGCAGATCGCGATCTGGGACGGCGTCGCCTCCGACGGGCCGGCGGGGACCGGGGCCGACGTCGCCTCCTGGGCGGCCGCCGGCGAGCGCACGCGCATCGTCGATCCGGGCCCAGTGGCGCGGAGCCTGGAACGTCCCGAGCCGCGGGTCACCACCTCTTACGAGCGCGCGCTCGCCGCGATCCTGTTCACCGACTTCAAGGGCTTCTCGACCCTGAGCGAGGCCGCTCTGCCCTCCTTCTGGGACGGGGTGATGGGCGTCGTCGCCGAGGTGCTCGACGCGCACGACAGCGAGGTCGAATGCCGCAATTCCTGGGGCGACGCGCTCTACGCGGTCACCTCGAGCGCCCCCGTCGCGGCCGAGATCGCGCTCCAGCTTCAGGACCGGCTCGCCCGCTTCGACTACGCCACCTTGGGGCTGGACGGTTCGGGCGGGATGCGGATCGGCGCGCATTACGGCCCCGCCTACCGGACCACCGACCATATCACCGGCCGCATCACCTATTACGGCACCGAGGTGTCCAAGGCCGCGCGGATCGAGCCGGTGACCCCGCCCGGCGCGGTCTTCGTCACCGAGCCCTTCGCGGCGATCCTCGCGCTCGAGGCGCGGGGGCGGTTCATCTGCCGCTATGTCGGCCGGATCGCGCTCGCTAAGAAATATGGCGACTATCCGATGTACCGCCTGACCAGGGCCTAGCCGGGGGGATGGATTTGGAATTCAACCTCTGTTAATGGGGGCTATGGCACCGGAAGAGGCGCCTAACCCCTTGGAGATGCAGATGTTCGGGAGAATGATGTTCGGCGCGTCCGCCGCCCTGTTCCTCACCGCCACGGCCACGCTGGCCCAGCCGGCGGCGGGCGGATCGACCGGCGATGCCAACAAGCAGATCTGCCGCAGCGTCTCGGACACCGGGAGCCGGCTCGGCCATACGCGCGCCTGCCATACCGCTCAGGAATGGGCCGACCTTCGCCGCCAGACAAGGCAGAATGTCGACCGCATCCAGACCCGGCAGTCGATGAACGCCGATCCCACCGGCCAATAAGGGCCGGGGCGTGCAGCCCGGGCACGGCGCCGAGCGGCGGCCGGGCCTTTCAACCTCAGATATTGGAGACCCAGATGTTCGGTAGAGTGTTTTGCGGCCTGAGCGCCGCGGCCCTGGTGAGCGCGACCGCGGTGATGGCGGAGCCTTCGGGCAGCGCGAGCAATGGAGCGAACAAGCAGATCTGCCGCGCGATCGCGGACACGGGCAGCCGGCTCGGCCGCAGCCGCGTGTGCCACACCGAGCAGGAGTGGGCCGAGCTTCGCCGGCAGACCCAGCAGAGTGTCGATCATGTCCAGAATGCGCGGGCCGCCAGCGGCCAGTGACCGCTTCCTTGTCCGGCGCTCCGAAACGGGGCCCCGGACGATGGATGGCGCTGCCAGGATATTGCGTTGCGCACCATCCCCGCGTTATGCCTGCAGAGGAACGGCGGTGGCTGGTCTGTCGCGAGGCTGCCGGTCCGGGACTGGGAGGACGAGATGATCGGTCGAATCCTGTACGGCGCCTGCGCCGCAGCCTTGGTCACCACGACGGCGGTGATCGCGCAGCCATCCGCGAGCGAGACCGCCAAAGCCGATCCGAACAAACAGATCTGCCGCATGGTCGGGGATACGGGCAGCCGCCTGGGGCGTTTTCGCGCATGCCACACCGCGCAGGAATGGATCGAGCTTCGGCGCCAGACGAAGCAGAACATCGATCACATTCAGAATGCGAGACCGTGGAACGCCGGCTAGATCGGCCGAGAATTCGAAGCGTTGGAGAGTGAGATGATTGGAAGAATGATCTACGGCGCGGTTGCCTTGGCGCTGGTCACCACGACGGCCGTGATCGCGCAGCCGTCCGCGAGCGATACGGCCAAGAGCAACCCGAACAAGCAGATCTGCCGCACCATCTCGGATACGGGCAGCCGGCTCGGCCGCTATCGCGCCTGCCACACGGCCCAGGAGTGGATCGAGCTCCGCCGCCAGACCAAGCAGAATATCGATCACATCCAGAATGCGCGGCCGGCCAACCTCAGCGGCTGATCGGCTGCGGGAATGGTGAGCCTAGCTGGATTCGAACCAGCGACCTACTGATCAAAAGATTCTCGGATGGGTTATCACCTCGACTTGCGCGAGCCGATCAAGAAGATCGGAAAGCGCGTTGAGGCCGAGCTGTTCCCGCCGAAACGCACTCAATTGAAGCTGGCCGTGTGAGTTCAGGAATTCGATCGGGGGCCACGTAGCGCCCGGACATCCTTTCGTTCTAACCACCAGAATGTGAGGCGGTCTCTTAGGTCGCGACCCTTTCGTCGAACGATTGCTCCTAAATAGCCGTATCGAATATAGTCGCGCTTATCTCTGAGGAAGGCGCAAGCCTCCGCCACGTATTCCGCATCATACTCATACGATTCTCGATCAAGCGGATGGGAAGGTATCTTCGTGAGGTGCTTTTGGAGCGCTTCGAGAACCTGCGGGAGCACGAAGACATACTCGCTGGCGCCGACCGATGCGACGTCAGAAACGGATATCCTTTCCAGCCCGACTAACGCGCGCTTGACGATCGGTAATGCGAATTTCGCATCCGAAGCTAAGAGCTTGTCCTTTTTCGGGCGTGGTGATTTAGGATCCATCATTGGAGCGAACTCCGCTACGGGCTCGATTAGTCCGATCAGCATCGTCAACAAGCCAACAGATCGGACCCTTTCCGCTCTCGCATTGCGGCTTGTCTGCACCACAGCAAACCATAATGCTCCCACTGTGCCGATCGCTGCCAGCGCATCCCAATTGAACCATGCGCTGATGTCGGAGAGTGCATTCCAAAGCGGCATCAAGATCGATGGTGGCCGTTCGAACATGAGATGTCCCCACTCCTCATGTTCACGTAGTAGGGATAGGCGTCGCAGGAAAGGACGAGTAGAAGGCGTTTAAACGCACGCACTGAATCTATTCCTTATTTCGGAAAATTTCCTTTTGCGAATCCGTCCTGCAGGTTCCCACGACGACCTCGTGATCTCGACGGCTCTCGCGTGGTTCGCCGCAGAGAACATCGGGCACCGCATACGCCCGTCACCGACGTGAGGTGGTAACCTCGCTGGAACCCTATTCCGGCGCGACCTCGTTCCTGCTATGTTCGGGTACTGTCGGGGTAGGAGCGAATGGATGGCTACTCGAAAACGTCCAGCGAACAAGGCTTCGGTCGGTTATCAGGTGGATCTGGAACAATTGCATCGGCGGCACGAAGCTCAGCCTGAAAATCTTGAGGGAGCTAGGTTAATCTCGGAACAGGTCGCTGCTGTACAGGGCTCTCTTGCCAGTGCACTTGCGCCTCACATGAAGGAATATGACGAGGCGAGACAGCGGCTGCGCGCTGTAATGGGCGAACTTCATCGGCCAGATGTTGAAGAGGCGAGGCTGCGTTTGTCGTCCATAATGGACGAACTGCATTCTCCGGCTCGTGAAGAGGCGAAACGGCTGGGGGCAGCGATGAGAGATTACGGTTCGATCGCCGACGAGGCTCAAAAAATGCTCCTTGGCTCCCGCTCTGACTCGCCAGCCGAAGAGTATCTGCGGAGCATGGAGGAATCTCGGTTTACGCACGAGGCGCCCATTCACCACCTCAGTGTGCCCCAAAATCCGCTCATCGAGACAAATCGGCACCTGGCAACGACCAACGAGAAAATCGACGCCCTCATCGAGGTTCAGGCGAAGCAAACCAATCTCGTGGACGCATTGCTTGCGGCCAACCTGACCAGCTCAACTGCTCAGGATCGCGCAGCCAAGGCAAATCTGCGTCTGACTGTAATCAGTGTGACGCTGGGGTTTTTGGCCGTTGTTGCAGCGTTCATGGGCATCATCGGTTAATATGGTCCCCGCTCAACCCGACAATGGCGCAAAGCCCGATTGGGTTGAGGACCCTGAAACAGGCGATCTCCTGATAATCGAACGGGATAGTGAATACGCGCAAACGATTATTACCTTCAATCAAGGTGAATGCTCTCATCCCGAAACGGAGCCGACGCGGGTTCGGATAGCCAACGGGGCCATTCAGGTTCGACAATGCTGCACAGTGTGCGGTGCGCGCGTTGGTACCTCGATGCCCCAGAAGGACAAGGGATGGGTCGACTCCCTCCCTTGGCAATCAGTGGAATTATCCAATACCTACAAGGAGCGGCGTCGGGCCGAACTCCAGGGAATCCTGCTGGATCTTGCTCGAAAACAGCAACAACGAAATGGGAGGTTTACGGCAAGCTACCGCGCTTACCTAAAGTCTGCTGAGTGGCGCGACCGGTGCCAGAAGGTCATGAAACGATGCGGCGGTGTGTGTGAAGGGTGCGGGGACCGGCCGGCGGTGCATGTGCACCACCAAACCTATCGACACTTCGGCAACGAGTTTCTCTTTGAGCTTCTTGGTCTTTGCCGAGAGTGCCATGAGCGATATCACGCCGACGATGAGGACCAAAGCGAAGCTGCGTAACCGTCTCTAGGGTCTCGGTAGCACCGTTTTCGGCTGGAAACAGGGTGGTGACCCGCTCTCGTGAGGGAGGTGCGAGCCCCGGTCAGCCTTCTCCATGACAGCCGCACGAATATCTTGTGGATGGGCCTCAGGTTCGCATTCGAAACCACCCCACCGCACAAATAGCGCACAAAATCGCAGCCCTTGACGGGCCGCGCAGCTGCTAACCGCTTGAAAAAAATGGTGAGCCCAGCTGGATTCGAACCAGCGACCTACTGATTAAAAGTCAGTTGCTCTACCAACTGAGCTATGGGCCCGACCTCCGGGTCACCTAGAGCATTTTCAAATCGGGGAAACCCCCCGACGGCTCGGAAAATGCGGCAGGCTGGAAAAATCGGAGCATGATCCATGGGTCATGCCCCGAGCGCGCGCCGGGGCGCGGTCAACCGCGCGAGCAATTGGCGCATCGTCGCGCCGCCGACGGGATCGCGCCAGCGCGGCGCGAGCTCGGCGAGCGGGCGCAGCACGAAGTCGCGCGAACGGAAGGCGGGGTGGGGGATGGTGGGCCCGGGCCCGTGCCAGGCGCCGCCCGACCAGAGGATGATGTCGAGATCGAGCACCCGCGGCCCCCAGCGGCGGCCCGGGCGGCGGCCGAAGGCGCGCTCGATGCGCTTCAGTTCGGCGAGCAGGGCGTCGGGGGCGAGTCTGCTGTCGACGATCGCGACCGCGTTGGCGAAGCTTCGGCCCGCCGGGCCGAGCGCGGGCGTGGACCGGATCGCCGAAACCGCCCGCACGCCGCCGATCTCGGACAGCGCCGCGCGCAGCGTGGCAGCGGGCGAGCCGCGGCGGCTGCGGCGGTTGGAGCCCAAGGCGATCGCATAGCTTGTTACGGCCATCGGCCCCGGCCTAGACGTTCGCCATGCCCCATGAAAGCCCGGTTCCCGAAGCGGAAGCGCCGCACGATTGCCCGCTCTGCCCGCGCCTGGTCGTTCTCCGGCAGGCGCTGCGCGGGCGCCGTCCCGATTGGTGGAACGCGCCGGTGCCCGCCTTCGGCGATCGCGGCGCCTGGCTCGGCATTGTCGGGCTGGCCCCGGGCATGTGGGGCGCCAACCGCACCGGGCGGCCGTTCACCGGCGATCATGCCGGCCATCTGTTCTTCCGGACCCTGCTGAAGTTCGGCCTCGCCGAGGGCGAATATGGCGAGCATGTCGAGGACGGCCTCAGGCTCAAGGGCTGCGTGATCCTCAATTCGGTCAAATGCCTGCCGCCGCAGAACAAGCCGCTGCCGGCCGAGGTCGCGAGCTGCCGCCTTTATTACGAGCGCGCCTTGGCGCTGCTTCCCGGGCTGCGCGTGCTCGTCGCGCTCGGCCGGATCGCGCACGACAATGCCGTGCGGACGGCGGGCGGCCGCGCGTCAGCCCATCGCTTCGCGCACCTCGCCGAGCATATCCTGCCGGACGGCCGCATCCTCATCGATAGCTATCATTGCTCGCGCTACAACCAGAATACCGGACGGCTCAGCGCCGGGATGTTCGAGGCGGTGTTCGCGCGGGCCCGCGCGCTTAGCGGGGCCTAGAACGGGCGGGCGCCGTCGCGCCCCCGGCATTGGACGACTCGCGCTCGGCGGCCTCGCGCGCTTCGCGGTCGAGATCGGCCTGATGCGCATCGAGCGCGACCGGGGCGGCCCGGCCTTGTCCGAGCGCAGCCGCCCAGGGATTCATGCCGATGCAATGGCCGCTCATATTGCCGCACTGGCGGATCTCGCCGCTTCTGCTGTCGACGACGACGATCAGCTGGGTATCGTCCTGCAGCGTCGCTGCATGAGGGTCCGGATTGCGGACGGGCGGGGCCAGATGCGGCCACAGGTCGCTCACCGGATAGACGCCGATGCCGAGATAGCGGCCGCCATGATGCCCGGTGGCTTCGGCGCTGTTGTAGGCGGGCGTTTGATTGCAGCCGGACAGGCAGGTCGCGAGGATGAGGAGGGAGCAGAGCCGCATGGGGAATCCCCTTCGGAGACTCTTTTACCATCGATGCGGTAGACAAACCAGCGCTGAAATGTCGACCGGTCTCCCGTGGAGATTGGGCCGGGGGTCGCTCAGTGGCCCGGCGGTCCCGGCGCCGGCATCACCTGGCGCGCGAAATCGGCAATGATGTTGACGGCCACCATCTGCAGCATGATCGCGCGCGAAGCCTTGGATGCGGCCTCGCGGCCAAGACCGCGCTCGACGATGCGCCGGGGCAGCAGCTGGCCGAGAATCTCTCGTGCGCGCGGCGTCACCGGCTGACCGGGGATGCCGAGACTGGCGACGTCGTCGGCGCTGAAGCTTGCGAAGATCGTGTCCATGAGGCCCCGGTCCACGCCCGCCGACTCGGCCTCATGGCGTGCGACCATCATGTCGAGCATGATGCGCGCCACGACAAATCCCCGGACCGCCTGACTCTCGGTCCAGCCGAAGCGCTGCACGCACTCGTCGCGGACCGTCCGGCCTCGGGCATCGTTTGCTGCGTCGGCCGTTCCCTGGGGCGATGCCATCAGGCCGTCATAGATGCACATCGGCTCGCGCGCGTCCTGGGCCCAGGCGGCCGGCTGGGCAATGGCCGCCGCCGGGGCCGCGGTGAGCCAAGTGGCAAGCAAGGCAAACCCGGCGGCTTTCAACCTCCTCAATGCCATCTTTCCTACCTCCCCAGTCAAATGTCCTCGACCAATCTCCCGTAGAGCTCGGGCCTCCGGTCGCGGAAGAAGCCGAAGCCGGCGCGGTGGCGGCGGGCGGCGTCGAGGTCGAGCGTGGCGGTGATCACGCCGGTCTCGTTCGCGCCCAGCTCCGCGAGCATGTCGCCGCGCTCGTCGCAGATGAAGCTATGGCCGTAGAAGGTCTGGCCGCATTCGTCGCCGATCCGGTTGGCGGCGACGACGGGGACGACGTTCGAGACGGCGTGGCCGATCATCGCCCGCTGCCACATGCGGGAGGTGTCGAGGTCGGGATCGTAGGGCTCGGTGCCGATCGCGGTCGGGAAGAGCAATATCTCGGCGCCCATCAGCATCAGGGTGCGCGCCGTCTCGGGATACCATTGGTCCCAGCAGATGCCGACGCCAAGCGTCGCGCCCGGAATCGGCCAGGTCTTGAAGCCGCTATTGCCGGGGCGGAAGTAGAATTTCTCCGAATAGCCCGGACCGTCGGGAATGTGGCTCTTGCGATAGACGCCCATCACCGCGCCCTTGTCGTCGATCATCGCGAGGCTGTTGTAATGATGCGGCCCGTCCGCCTCGAAGAAGCTGGTCGGGATATGGACTTCGAGCTCGGCCGCCAGCCCCTGCATCGCGCGCACGGCCGGGTGCGCGTCGAGCGGCCGGGCATTGGCGAACAGGCCCTCATCCTCGGTCCGGCAGAAATAGAGGCCTTCGAACAATTCGGGCGGAAGCACGACCTTGGCGCCCCTGGCGGCCGCCTCGCGGACCAGGGCCGAGACGTTGGCGATATTCTCGTTCACATCTCCGGTGAAGGCGAGCTGGAGCGCGGCGACTTTGAGCTCGGTCATGCGGGCACCTGCTGGCTGATGCAGTGGAAGCTTCCGCCCCCGGTGACGAGCAAATGGTCGGAGCGCAAGCCGACCGCCGTCCGGTCGGGAAACAAGGCCTGCACCGCCTCGACCGCAGCCGCGTCGTTGGGCGCGCCATATTGCGGGACCACCACGGCGGCGTTGCCGATATAGAAGTTCATGTAGGAGGCGGGGACGATCGTGCCGCCCAGCACCACCTGGCCGGGGGAGGGCAAAGGCGCGACCTCCAGGCCGAAGCGCCGCGCGCGATTGGCGGCGTCGCGATAGACCGCGTCATTGGGATCGCGCTCGGCCGGCTCCGGGATGGCGATCAGGCCGGGCGCGACGAAGCGGGCGAGATTGTCGACATGGCCGTCCGTATGGTCGTTCATCAGGCCGCTGCCGAGCCAGAGCAGGCGCTCGATGCCGAGATCGGCCCTCAGCCGCGCCTCGATCTCGCCGCGCGAGAGGAACGGGTTGCGGTTGGGGTGCATGAGGCATTGCTCGGTGGTGACGGCGAGCCCCGTGCCGTCCACGTCGATCGCGCCGCCCTCCAGGATCCAGTCGGCCGTGCGGACGTGGAAGCCGGCGCCTTCGGCGAGCCTTCGCCCGATCGTCTCGTCGCCGGGCATCTCATATTTGCGGCCCCAGCCGTTGAAGCCGAAGCGCATGGCGACGTCGCGGCCGGGTCCCCGCACGATGATCGGGCCGGTATCCCGCAGCCAGGTGTCGCCGAGGCGCTGCGCGACGATGGTGGCGAACGGCGCCGCCTTGCGCGCCGCCGCGGCCGCTTCGCCGGGCTCGGCGACGAGCCGCACCTCCTCGCCCGCGCCCTTCGCCCACACCGCGCGCGCGAAGGCCGCGGTCTCCGCGCGCGCCTGCGCGAGATCGTCCGGCCAATATTCCGCGTGGCTCGGGAAGCCGATCCAGACGAAGGCGTGCCGAGCCCATTCCGGCGGCTGGCGGGCCGTCATCCCGTCCCTACTGCCCGGCGCGCGAGCGGTCGCGGATGGCGCGGAACTCGTCGCCGGGAAGCCAGTTCGGCCAAGCCCGGGTCGTCGCCAGCGCGCGGCCGACCCGGTAGTAGATGCCGACGTCGCTGACCGCGCCCGACCAGTCCCAGCGCGGATCATATTCGTCGGTCACCTGGTGGTAGCGATGGGCGCGATAATCCTCCGCCGCGGCCCGGCCCGCCGCCGGCCCGCCATGGACGAGATCCTCGCCGCCGCGTCCGTAGAGCATCGGCACGCCCTGCTTGGCGAAGCTGAACTGGTCGGAGCGGAAATAATAGCCGGCCTCGGGCGTGGGCTCCGCCGAGACCCTGAGGCCCTGCGCCGCCGCCGCGCGCGCGAGATAGGGATCGAGCTCCGATTTGCCGCCCCCGATCGAGACGAAGTCGCGCGCCGGGCCCGCCATGTTGAGGCTGTCCATGTTGAAGCCGCCGGCGGTGCGGGCGAGCGGATAGATGGGATGGGCCGCATAATAAGCCGATCCGAGCAGCCCCGATTCCTCGCCGGTCACGTTGAGGAAGATGATCGTGCGATCGGGCCGCCCGGCGCGGACATGCGCCTCGGCGAGCGCGACCAGGGCGGCCGAGCCGCTGGCATTGTCGACCGCGCCGTTGCAGATCCGGTCCGCGCCATCCTCGCGGCAGATGCCGAGATGGTCCCAATGGGCGGTATAGATCACATATTCGTCGGGATGGGCGCGGCCCGGCAATATGCCGATGATGTTGTGCGAGGCGGTGCGCCGGATCTGGTTGTCGACGGCGAGGGACGCGCGCAGGCCGAGCGGCACGGCGTGGAAGCCGCGCTGCTGCGCGGCGCGGGTCAGCGCGTCGAGATCCTGGCCCGCCGCGGCGAGCAGCCGCCGCGCCGCCGCGTTGGTCAGCCAGCCGTTGACCGCGGTCTGGTCGGCGCCGTTGTTGTCGGACTGCATGTAGAGTTGCGAGCCCGACCAGCTGTTGTCGACCACGTTCCAGCCATAGGAGGCGGGCGCGGTGTCGTGGACGATGAAGGCGGCGGCGGCGCCCTGGCGCGCGGCTTCCTCGAACTTGTAGGTCCAGCGGCCGTAATAGGTCATCGCCCGGCCGTTGAACGGGCCGGTCAGGCCCTGGGTCTGCCAGTCGGGATCGTTGACCAGGATGATGACGGTCTTGCCGCGGACGTCGAGCCCCGCATAATCGTTCCAGCCGCGCTCCGGCGCGTTGATCCCGTAGCCGACGAAGACGATGTCGCTATTGTCGACCGAGACGTGGGGCTGGGCGCGGTAGGAGGCGCCGATATAGTCGGTGCGATAATTGAAGGTGAGATTGCCGGTGCCGCCGGTGATGTGAAGCTGCGGATTGCCGGTCGCGGTGATCTCGACGAGCGGCACGTCCTGGGTCCAGCTGCCATGGTTGCCGGGCCGCAGGCCGGCGCGGGCGAATTCCCGCGACATGAAGGCGATGGTCCGCTCCTCGCCGACCGTGCCGGGCGCGCGGCCCTGGAATTCGTCGCTGGAAAGGATACGGGTGACGCGCTGCAGCGTCGCGGCCGAAATAGCCGGCGCGTGCGCGCGGGTCGCGGCGACGGCGCCGCCCGCGAGCGTCGCCAGGCCGAGCGCCAGGGCAAGAGTCTTGAAGCGCATAAGTCCGTCCTCCAGGGCCGCCCGCCGGGCGCCTTAATAGGACCCGGGCCGAGCAAGGTGCAAGCGCGGGCCGCGGGGCCGTCAATCCTGTTGCCCTTGCCGGGCAATTTTGGCTAAGGGCTTGAAAACGAGGGCTCCCATGATCAAGAAACTCCTGATTCTCACAGCCATGGCCTGCGCCATGCCCGCGGCGGCGCAACCGCCTGCGCAGCCGGCCGCGCAGCCTGCCGCCGACCCGGCCGCGCTTTACGGCATTCGCCCGAACGTGGAGGCGATCGATCTGTCGCCCGATGGGCAACATGTCGTTTTTCTGCATCCCGGTCCCGGGAGAACGACGGTCGTCTATCTGGCGGAAGTCGGAAGCGCCGCGGCGCCGACCGTGATCACCGCGGTGGACGGCAATCCCGAGCGGGTGCGGCGTTGCGACTTCGTTACCAATGACCGGCTCATCTGCAGCGTCCACGGGGTGGTGATGAACCCCAGCCGGGTCCTGATCCCGTTCGAGCGGCGGATCGCGATCGACACGAACGGGCAGCATGCGGCGACGCTCGCCCAGCAGAGCTCCTTCTACGATGCGCGGATCCGGCAGTTCGACGGCGAGATCCTCAACTATCTTCCGGACCAGGGCGCGGTGCTGATGGCGCGCGATCATGTCGCGGAGGCCGGGCTCATGAACACGCGCCTGGTCCGGACCGCCAGCGGGCTCGGGGTCGACCGGATCGACGTACGCACGTTGCGGGCAACGCCGGTCGAGTCCCCCAACCAGAATGCCGGGGGCTATATGACAGACAGTCACGGCGCGGTGCGGATCATGGTCGCGCCGACGGTGCGCGGCGGCGCCACCGGCCAGCTCGGAACCCGTACCGACTTCTTCTATCGTCGGGAGGGCAGCCGCGACTGGACCCCGCTCGGAAGCTACAATTCCCAGAGCCGCGAGGGGATGTATCCGCTCGCGATCGATACGGCGCGCAACGCCGTTTACGTGCTCAAGGCGCTGAACGGGCGCGACGCCCTCTATCGGATCAAGCTGGACGGCTCGATGGCGACCGAGCTGGTCTATGCCAACGACCAGGTCGACGTCGACGGGCTGGTCTATGTCGATCACGGCACCCGGCCGATCGGCGTGACCTTCACCGAAGATCGCCGGCAGATCATCTATTTCGAGCCCGAATTTACGGCGCTGGCGCGGGCGCTGTCCCGCGCCATTCCCACGCTGCCGCTGATCGACTTCGTCGAGACCGGCGCAGACGGCAACCGTGTCCTCGTCCATGCCGGCAGCGATACCGACGCGGGGCGTTATTATGTGTTCGACCGGACCGCGCACAGCCTCAACGAGATATTGATGATCCGCCCGCAGCTCGAGCATGTGACGGGCGCCAACGTGCGCGCGCTCAGCTATCCCGCCGCGGACGGGACCCAGATACCGGCTTATCTGACCTTGCCGCCGGGCAGCACGGGCCGGAACCTTCCCGCGGTCATCCTTCCGCACGGCGGCCCCAGCGCGCGCGACACCTGGGACTTCGACTTCCTGGCCCAATTTCTCGCGCATCAGGGCTATGCGGTGCTGCAGGCCAATTATCGCGGCTCGGCGGGCTATGGCGGCACATGGATGCAGCAGAACGGTTACCGCTCCTGGCGGACCTCGATCGGCGACATCACCGCCGGCGCGCGCTGGCTGGCCGCGCAGGGCATTGCCGATCCGAACCGGATGGGGATTCTCGGCTGGTCCTATGGCGGTTATGCCGCGCTCCAGGCGGCCGCGACCGAGCCGAGCCTGTTCAAGGCGGTGGTCGCGATCGCGCCGGTCACCGACCTGCAGCAGGCGAAGGACGATTATCGCGACTACAACATCTCCTCCAACAATGCGGAGGAGATCGGCACCGGGCCGCACGTCATCGAGGGCTCGCCCTTGCGCCACGCGGCCGAGATCACCGCCCCCGTGCTGCTCTTCCACGGCGATCGTGACCTGAACGTGCCCGTCATCCACAGCCGGCGCATGGACGACGCCCTGCGCGGCGCGGGCAAGCATAGCGAGCTGACTGTCTTCCCGGGCCTGGAGCATGACCTTGCCGACAGCGAGGCGCGCATGCGGATGCTGTCGCGGATCGGCGCCTTCCTGCAGTCCAGCCTCGGCGGTGGGGCCGGCGCCGCGCATTAGAAAGATCGAACGGGGCATCAGAATGAAGATTCGGCATTTGGTTCTCGCTGCGGCGGCGCTGCTCGCCGCGTCCGCGCACGCGCAGGGGCCGGCGCCCGCCGCTCCGGCGGCATCCCCGGCGGCCGATGCCAGCGCGCTGTTCGGGCCGCGGGAGAGCGCCGTCTCGCTCGATATCTCGCCGAGCGGGCGCTACGCCGTCTATGTCGCGCCGGCGGGAGGCACGGCCTCGGCGGCCGTCGTGGCCGACCTCGTCGGCGGCGGCGATGCGCGGCCGGTCCTGCGCGCGAGCGGCCAGCCGGAGCGCCTGTCCTGGTGCCGCTTCGTCAGCGATACCCGCCTGATCTGCGCGATCCGCGGCACCGGCAATATCGAAGGTCAGCTGGTCGGCTTCAGCAGGCTGTTCGCGGTCAATGCCGACGGCTCCAACATCCGGGAGCTGGGCCAGCGGGCGTCCGGCTATGACGCTCGGCTGCGGCAATTTTCGGGACTGATCCTGGACTGGCTGCCCCAGGACGGAAATGCCGTGCTGATGGCGCAGGAATATGTGCCGGAGGCGATGGCGAGCGGATCGCGCATGGCGCGGCGCGCGAACGGCCTCGGCGTCGACCGCGTGGACATCAACACGCTGCGCACCACCCGGGTCGAGGCGCCGGAGCAAAGGGCGTCCGGCTACATGTCGGACGGCCGCGGCAATGTCCGGATGATGATCTCGGTCCAGAGCCAGGGCGAAGGCCAGGAAAGCGCGCAGACCCTCTATTTCTACCGGCTCGCGGGCTCCAGGGACTGGCGCCGCTTCTCGACCTATGACGAGACCACCCGGGAGGGGATGTTCCCGGTCGCGATCGACGGCGCGCGCGACGTGGCCTATGCTCTCAAGCGGCTGAACGGCCGCCTTGCCCTCTATCGGGTGCGGCTCGACGAAAGCCTTTCCAGCGAGCTCGTCTACGCGAACGAGGCGGTCGATGTGGACGGCGTCGTCCGCATCGGGCGCTCCGGCGCGGTGGTCGGGGTCACCTTCGCCGAGGAGGAGCGGCGGGTGATCTGGTTCGATCCGCAATTTGCCGCGCTTTCGCAAAGCCTGTCGCGCGCCTTGCCGGGGCATCCCGCGATGGAGTTCACCGGCGCCAGCCGCGATGAGAACAAGCTGGTGATTCTCGCCCGGAGCGACTCCAATCCGGGCCGCTACTACCTCTATGACAGGACGAGCCGGGCGCTGGAGGAGATCGTGCCCGTGCGGCCGGAGCTCGACGGCATCACGCTCTCCGGGGTGCGGCCGCTCACCTACGCGGCCGCGGACGGGGTGCAGGTTCCCGCCTATCTGACCCTGCCGCCCGGCCGCACGGACATGCGCGGCCTGCCGGCCATCGTCCTGCCGCACGGCGGCCCGAGCGCGCGCGACGAGCTCGGCTTCGACTGGCTCGCCCAGTTCCTCGCCCATCAGGGCTATGCCGTGCTCCAGCCCAATTATCGGGGCTCGGCCGGCTATGGCGACGCCTGGTTCGCGCAGAACGGGTTCCGCGGCTGGCAGACCTCGATCGGCGACGTCACCGCCGCCGGCCGCTGGATGGTCTCGCAGGGGGCGGACGCCAACCGCCTCGCGATCGTCGGCTGGTCCTATGGCGGCTATGCGGCGCTGCAGGCGGGTGTGACCGAGCCCGGCCTGTTCAAGGCGATCGTGGCGATCGCACCCGTGACCGACCTCGCCTTGCTCGCCCAGCAGGCGGAGGGCTTCACCAATTATCTCCTGGTCCGGCAGTTCGTGGGGCAGGGCCCCCATGTGCGTGAAGGCTCGCCTCTGCAGAATGTCGAGCGGATCACGGCGCCCGTGCTGATGTTCCACGGGACCCGCGACACCAATGTCGGCATCGCCCAGTCGCAGCGCATGGATGCCGCGCTCCGCGCGGCGGGGAAGAGGAGCGAGCTGGTCACGTTCGACGGGCTCGAGCACGATCTGGCCGACAGCGCTGCCCGGGTGCGGATGCTGGCGCGGATCAACGCCTTCCTGACCGCCAGCCTGCGCCATTGAAAAGAGGCGGCCGCTGGGCGGCCGCCTCTTATATTCCGGTCGCTTGGGACGAGGTCAGCGCGAATAGAATTCGACGACCAGATTGGGCTCCATCCGCACCGGATAGGGCACCTCGTCGAGGGTCGGGACGCGGTTGAAGATGACCTTCGCGGTCCCGTCCTGGACGATATATTCGGGGATGTCGCGCTCGGCGAGGCCCTGCGCCTCGATCACCAGCGCCATCTCCTGCGCCTTCGGGCCGAGCTCAACGACGTCGCCGACATTGACCTTGGCCGAGGGGATGTTGAGCTTCTTGCCGTTCACCCGGATATGGCCGTGATTGACGATCTGGCGCGCGGCCCAGATGGTCGGCGCGAACTTGGCGCGATAGACGACGGCGTCGAGCCGGCGCTCGAGCAGGCCGATCAGATTCTGGCCGGTGTCGCCCTTCATCTTGGCGGCCTCGGTGTAGGCGCGCTTGAACTGCTTCTCGGTGACGTCGCCATAATAGCCGCGCAATTTCTGCTTGGCGCGCAGCTGGATGCCGAAATCGGAGACCTTGCCCTTGCGGCGCTGGCCGTGCTGGCCGGGTCCATATTCGCGGCGGTTGACCGGGCTCTTGGGCCGTCCGAAGACGTTCTCGCCCATCCGGCGGTCGAGCTTGTACTTGGCGCTTGAGCGCTTCGACATGATTCAAAACTCCAATTTGCTT
>Ga0070686_100000196_pt1 | contig 41988 bp, 59 predicted proteins | sample KBSS23LmetaG_FD_65654 | JGI IMG/M metagenome (GOLD analysis project Ga0070686, IMG submission 65654) | Switchgrass rhizosphere microbial communities from Kellogg Biological Station, Michigan, USA - KBS S2-3L metaG | ecosystem: Host-associated > Plants > Roots > Rhizosphere ...
TTCCGCGCATCATCGAGAACGGCGGTGGCGATTGCGACAACGTCGCCTCCTGGCGTGCGGCAGAGCTGCGGGAGTTGGGCATCAACGCGTGTCCGTTCATCACGTGGCGCACGCGCAGTGACGGCGGCATGACGTATCACGTGATCGTGCGTTGGCCCGACGGTTCGAGCGAAGACCCGTCGCTGCTCCTCGGCATGGGTGGCGCGGCGCGTGCGCGCGACCGTGAAGAAGAAGAGCGCAAGCTCGGCGAGCGTCTGGGCAACTACGTGCAGGCGTTCAAGGTGCGCGGCGGGCAGGTCGCTGACGCGCTCATCCGTAGCGGAGCCAGCGATCAGATTACAGGGCTCGTGCTCGGCAAGACGCGCCCGCAGACGATTCTCGGCGCAGCGATCAACTCGCCGCAGAACTACAATCAGCTTCAGTACACGATTCCGTTTCAGACGGACGACGCGTACGAAGATTGGTCGCCGACGCGCCCGCAAGCGTACTACATGGATACGCGGTATCCGCCGGGCAGCATCCTCAACAACGCTGGTGGGCCGATTTTTAATACGTTGCTTGGTTCGTTCAAGCATCGTCGCCGTCGTGGGCGTCATCTTTTGAGGGATGAATGATCGCACGCGGCGATACGATGCTCGACGAGGTCGCAGTGTGCGCTCTCGCTTCGGAGCTGCCGACAGTGAGCGACGAGGCATGGGCTGATTTCGTGCGCGGTATGGCAACGAGTGACGCAACGAGCGTGTCTGAGGGCAATGCGCTCGGAATGTTCGAGCTGACACCGCGTCGTCTTGCCGATCTCGGCTACGTCAAGGGATTGACGCGTACGTGCGTCGCTGGACGGACCATGTGGGTCGCGAAGTTCATCGAGCCGATGACGACGGCAAAATTTCTCCGCAATCCTCGTGCGCAATATTCGGCGTTCGCGAAGTCGATGAAAGATTACGCGGAGAAGATTTTCGCAGGAGAAATCAGCAAGCCCGAGGGCATGAGCCTCGCAGGGGCGCTCGCAATTTTGCATAGAGCAGGTCCGAAGGGTTTGGAGACGTGGACGCGTGGTGAACGGTTCGTCACGACGGAAATGCTCTACAACCGCGTCGCGGAGGCGTTTTGATCATGGCTACTGAGATTGAGTCGCCGTTGCAGCTTGCTGACGGGCGCGCGGTCGACTTGCAGGACGAAGAAATCGGCCGCATGTCCGAAGGACTCGACGAGAGCGAGTTTGACGATCTGCCGGCGTTCGAGTGGGACATCACTCCCGAGCAAGCGGCGGAGGCGAGTCTTTATTCTTCGGCAGGAGAATTTCCCCCGACGCAGATGCAAGGCGATGATGACGAAGACGACAAGCCGGCACCCTTTGCGCAGCCGGCACCGGGCGTCTTTCCGACGTTCACGCGCGCGCTCGCACACTTTCAGTCACAGTCGACTCCCTTGCGCGTTGCTCGCATCGACACCGACAAGAGCTACGAAAAACTCGTCGGTGACGCAGCCATTCGTGAGCTGTCGCGACGTCTGAACGAGTTGCGCGCGTTCGTTGAAGGGCACGTGCGTGATCTCGATGTGCACAACAGCTTCACGCCCTCGAAGACACCGATGAGTGGGTGGAGCGAGGTCATCGGTTGTGCGCAGACCATCAATGCCATTCGGGGCGCCGACACTGTCGACGACATGACTGATGCGATGGCGGTGCCACTCGACTTGCCCGATTTTGCGCAAGGCAAGGTGAAGTGCTGGCGCGACGGCGACGTGGTCGTTGTGTCGTTGCGTTTTGCAGCCGCGGATGGCACGCCGCGCTACGCGACGATGGCCGGCAAGCCGCGTGTCGATACTGACGACGTGCTCGGCTGGGCGCAGCGAAGCGGTGTTGACCCGGTGACCATTCTCGGCGCAGCGATGGATCTTGCCGACGCAGCGTGCGGCAAGAGGCTCGTGCGTGATGCTGCGCAGGCGGCGCTCTCCGCACAGCGGCGCGTCGATGTGGTCGGCATGCAGCTCGACGACGACCCGGTGGTGCTCACCAACGTCGAAGGTGATGAAGAAGAGGCTCCTCTTGCTGCGCTCATGTATGTACAACAGCGCGCTGATGCCGGCGACAAGCAAGCGCAGCACGAGATGTCGCTCATCGAGACGGCGGCGAAAACGAAGCGGGGCAAGGAAGTGGCGTTGCCACTCCTCAAGGAAGCGAAGAAGCGGCTCTCTGACGGGCGAAAGAACGGACAACACTTGCTCGGCAGCGGAGAAAGGTGCTGGCGATGAGCGGCAAAGATCCGATGAAGGCGCTGCACGCGTATCTCGCCCTCAAGCGGCGTGCAGATTCGGGTGATACGCGCGCCAAGATCGAGCTGGCGAAGATTAATACCAACCCGCAAGCACGTGCGGCGTTGAGCGGCTTGGCGGCTGCCGCCAAAGCACTCACTGCGGCGAACGCACGTCATGTGATGCAGGCGGTGGACGATGTGGTCGGCGCCGCGGACGAGGCGGAGGAGCTGATCGCGGGCGATGATCTGGAGGCGTCGGATCACGTCGCGCAGAATCTCCCGCCGGGATCAGACAGCCTCGATCACAAGGCGCAGCTTCTGAAGATCAAGTGGCGTCAGCTCGATCAGCAGGCGCCGTTCGCGCGCGTCAATCCGCCGTCGGTACTGAAGGGTACGATCGGCGGGCAGCAAGTTGTGCGTTCGGACGATGGAATCGCTCTTCAGGTCGCAAACTGGCCCGGGGAAGATCCCGAGACGGTCCCTGTCAGCTTCACGTTCGCGCCTGTGGAGCAGTTGTCGCAGCACGGCTTTGAGCTGGCAACGCGCGCAATTCCGTACGGTATCATTCAGTTCGGTACGCGCGGCATGATGGTGAAAGCCGAGGTCGATATCGGTACCGGCTGCCAAGGGACGCTTTCGGCTTCTGCGGTGACGCTGCAAGTGGCATTGGAACCTTTCGTTCCGACCAATCTTGCGTTGCAACAGCCGGGCATCATGAAGCTGGCCGGTATGTTGTCGTTTCACACGATCGTCCGCACAGCGCCGTTGACGCGCACTCGATATCGAGAAGACCACCTTGGTGGTGGCGCTTTTTCGTCACAGATTCCTGTTCCACCGTTCTCCAAGTCGGTGTTCTTGCCTGGCACCGGCGGAGCTGGTCTTGTCTTGGATTTTATGGATGTGAACGAATCGAATATTTACTCGTTCACAATTCCCGTCGGCGGTATGATCGATCCATATCCGATTTCCGACGACATTGTTTTTGTGAGAGTAAATTCGCAGACCGGACCTGTGATTTTCAACCTGAGTCTCTAATGCGGAACCGAACCCCATACGCGTGCGTACTCGGCCATGTCAGCCGGAGCAAGATTGCTTCGTGCGTTGAGCGGCGTGTTGTCGGGGTACATGACCGCGTTGGGTTCGGTGACGTGTGCGAGACCGATTGCGTGGCCGGATTCGTGAGCGAGCGTCATGATCCACCACCACTGCCAGCGAACATCGAGGTCGTGCAGCTTCCAGTAGCGCAGGAGCAGTCGCACGACACCGGTCGCGGGTTCATACTGAGCAGTGCGGACGTTCGCAGCCTTGTCCGATTCAGCTTCGGCATCGGAGATGTCGCCGGTGAACACGAGACGCGGCGCGTTCGCTGTTTCGGTCTGTTCAGCAGGCGAGAGTTGATCTGTCGTGCGCAAGCGAGCGCCGGCAGTGTCCCAGTAGCGAATGCCTTTTCGAATCATCGTACCGACGGTCAATTGACCGCCCTCGTTCGTGGTCACGGCGAGCTTGTCGATCGCCGGATCAATCTCGACGATTACGAGCTGTCCATCGCCGGGAAAGACAACACCGTGTGTTTCGCAGCCGGCCGCGAGCAGCACAATACCGATGAGGGCAAGCACAAAAACAGGCATGAGGCAAGTATAACCCAATGAGCACAGATCTCAAGATCGGACTCGACGCAACGCAGCGGGGTAACGCGGTGCTCATCCGCATCAACAACGCGGCCGAGGTCGTCAAGCGTGAGGGACAGCTTGCTGCGCTCGCACAAGCGCTTGTGCCAGCGACCATCGAGAGCAAGCTGTATTCGACATTCGCGTCGAAGCTCAAAGCGTCGCTCAACGAGCAGGGCGTCGACGCCGACGTCAACGTCGTCAATCCGGCGGGCTATGTGCCGGCCAAAAGCGACGTACTACGCGATGTTTTCGTCGGCATTATCGGCGCGACGGCGTTCGCAGGCATCGTGTATGGCGTCAAGCGCTGGAGGAAACGCAAATGAGCCTCTTCGACACGCACGAAGCGGGGATGGACATCCTCGGTGGTGTTTCCGCCGGAGATTTTGTCCCGTGGCTCGGGCTGGTTGGGGGTATCGCGGGCGGTCTCGGCGGTGCTCTTGGCGGCGGCACCAACACGTCTTCGCCCGAAGCGCAGAAAGCTGCTGTTCAGAAAGCTGTCGAGGCGCAGAAGCAAAAAGAAGCGCTCGCCAAGGCGCAGGCCGATGCTTCTCGCAACAAGATGCTGCTCTACGGTACATTGGGTGTACTCGGAGCGGGGCTTTTGACGTTCACGATGATGAAGCTGGCGAAGAAGTAAAAGGAGAAGAGAAACATGCGCGCGATGGACAAGCACAAGCTGCGGCGGGCGATGGTGGTCGGCGACGCTGCCGATACGGCATTCTACACGGGCGCCGCGGGCGAAGTGGGCACGAGCATCTTGCACGCCATCGCAGCGAAGCAGGCCGCCGACGAGCAGAAAAAGAAAGACGACGCTGCGAAGGCCGCCGGAGCTGCTGCGAGCGCAGATCTCAACGCGGCGCTCGTCGATTTCAAGCAAAAGCAGAAGGCCGCCGCGATGGCGCAGGCGGACGCTGATGCGGCGCAGGCGAAAGCCGACGCGGTCGAGACCGATCCGAATGGTCCGATGCACACGTCCGCGAAACAGTCGCGGCAGAAAGCTGCCATCTATGCGGCTGATGCGCTCGCCGCGCAAAAGAAAGTCGATTTCTATCAGGGCGGCGGCACCGGCAAGGTCGGCGCGTTGACCAAACACGGCGGTGTTATGCCGTCGTGGGTCATGCCCGTCGGTATCGGCGTCGGTGTACTCGGCGTCGGCTTTCTCGGGTACAAGTTCTTCTTCGGAAAGAAGCGGCATTACTATCGGCGCTAGGTTGCGACCGTAGTTCAAAAACAGGGCTGCGGCCCACAACTGTGAGGACGATGATGAAGAAGTACGTGGAAGTGTTCGGTGCAGTTTCTCCGTCGGCGGCGGGCGCGCAGCGTGCGGGTGACATCGTGGCGGCGCTCGCGCCTCCCAAGAGCGGGCATGCGATGGTGCCGGCTTCGCACTCGATCGGCGCGACCATGAAGTCGATGCTCCCGGGCGTCGCTGGTGCGGTCGCCGGTGCGTTCGTGTGGAAGCGTCACCCGGTGCTCGGCATCCTCGCCGGTCACGCGCTCGGCTCGAACGCGATGGCGCTGTGGAAGGGCGACCGCAAGACGGCGCTCTGCAACGTCGCCGTCGAGGGCGCGGGCGTGTTCGGCGCGCTCAAGTACAAGAAGCATCCCGTGCTCGGATGGCTCGGCGGCACGCTCGCGGGCGCCGTGGCGACGTCGTTCGTCGATGGCAGCCCGGCGCAAGATGCGTGGCGGAAGCTCAAAGGCTGAGCAAAAATGACGCGTCGTCGGTTCATGGAGTTACTCGGGGCCGCCGTCGAGGGCTCGCCCATGCGCGTGACGTCGAAGGATGCCGCGGTCTACGCTGGCAACCTCATGGCGCGCGACGCAGGGGCGAGCACACTCGGCGACGATGATCCGGCTTTCAAGTTGCAGCCGGGTGTGGCGGTGACGACGGCTGGCGAGACGGTGAAGAATGCTCACGGCGCGCAGTACACGCCGATCACGGTGCCCGGTCGTGACGGGTTCTTCTTTATCCGTTCGACGAGCATCGGTCCAGCGGGCGGGGTCGTCGTCACGACCACCACGCGCTTTGAGAAGTCGTCCACGTCGTGGTGGCAATGGGCGATGCTCGCAGCCGGTGGCGGCGCGGTCGCGTACGGCGGTTATCGACTCTATAAAGAGCGGAAGCGGAGGCGCGGGTGAGCACGCACGAACTAGGGCTTGATATTCTTGGTGCGGGGCACACCACACTCGGACCGCGAGGGCGAAACATCCTCGGCGAACAAGCGCGACGCAAGGGTGAAATCCTCGGCGTGGACATCAAGCCGTGGGACAACACCGACTCGTACGCAGCCGGCGATGTGGTCTATCACGATCACCACTACTATCGTGCGTTGCACAACGTGGCGGCACCGTTCTTGTCGGTACTCTTCGACGGAGAAGTACCGGGCAAGAGTCTCGTGTGGCGCGAGATCTCGGAGTCGCAGGCGTACAATCAGGGACCGCCGATTCTCGGCGCTCGCACGAAGCAAACCGACGTCGTCTTCGGCATGGTTGATATGGCTGTCGTGCAGCGCAATCTGAACGAGTTGACGCCGGTCACCGTCGAGATTGCGCGCATTCTCCTCGGCACCGGGCTGAGCACGATCGGCGAAGCAATCGCGGGCGCAAAGCAGCCCTGGTACAAGAGCGATTTGCCGGGTGACACTGCGCGAAAGAACGTGCAAGCACATCTTCAGTGGCACGCGAACAACATCGCGTCCATCAAGGGCGTCAACGAGCAGACGACCGCGTACAAGGCCGGCGACGACCTCAAGAAGTACGTCGGCATGGCGTTCGTCGAAGCGAATGCTGTCGAAGAGGGTGCAGCCTGGCTTGAATACGCCTGGAACAAGATGTGGGATGAGATTCAAACCAGGCTCGCCGCCATCCCGCGCGCTGTCGGACAAGCTGTTGCCGAAGTCGTCAAGACGGCAGCGGGCGCAGCGGCCGGTGGCATCGCGGCAGGCTTCGGTGTGCCCTCGTGGCTCTTTTGGGGAGGCATCGGCGCAGTTGTTCTCGGCGTCGGTTACGTTGCCGTGCGAAAGAAGGCGTGGAGGTACGTCTGATGTCTTTTCCGAACGATTTCGTTGTTGTCGTTCGTACGCGCGGTGGTAAGACGTATGTCGTACCGACGCGTGGTGGCGATTTTGCCGGCACGTGGCGGCGCGCACGGTCGATTGCAGGTGCGCGTAAAAAGACGCGCCGTGTTTCGAAAAAGAGAAAGACGAAGGTGCGACGGCGTAGAGCTGTTTTTACGCGTCGTCAACGCGCGTGGATCTCGCGCAAGGTTCGCATTTTGGTGCGTGAGGGCTATCCGCAACATCAAGCGGTCGCCATCGCGTACAATATGATGCGAACAAGAATTCGGCGGAGGAAGCACAGGTAAAATGTCGCGCTCGACCAACATACTGCTCATCGGCGGTGGTGTCGCTCTCGCGGGCGGCGCTGCGTACCTCGCGTTTCGTCGCAGCACCAAGACGACCGAGGATGTGCAGAAGGCGATCGAGGGCGTGACCAGCATCGATACGCCGCCGTCGGAGCGCGGCAAGGTCAAGGTACGTGCGACCGGCTACTGGCCGTATACTGCGCGCGAAGACGAAAAGAAGATGGAGGGCGGCACCAACGATCGCAAGGGCAAGCCCATCATCACGCTCGAACAGCATCTCGCCGATCCGGCGCGCTATCCGTACGTCTCAGTTTCGGGCGACGACGCGTTGTGGCCGTACGGGCAGCGCATCTCTATCGATGCGTGGCCGCGTGCGGTCTTTCGTGTCGTCGATACAGGCTCGCATTTCCGCGGCGCCGGCAAGGTGTATCGCGTGGTTGGTTACGAGCCTCTCGATATTGCTGTCGACAGCTCGTCGACGCCTGTGCCAAAGCTCGTTGTTGCGACCATCTATCCTGGCGACAATTTCGCGGGAGGGAAAGCTGTCGCGTCTTCAGGTTTCAAAGATCAAACGGTCGTCGTCGGCGAGGGCCGCACGATGGAAGATGTCGACGCGCTTGCACGGGCTGTTACGAGCGAGCTTGGTCATTGCAGCGACGAAGAGCAGTGCGCCGCCGCGTGGGCGATGCGCAATCGTGCGGACGATCGCGGCATGACGCTCAAGCAACTTCTCGCACCGCTCGGCATTTACGGTTCGCCTTCAGTTTCGAAGGGCTATGCGTCGACGCGACGTCCGGCAACCAAACGTGTGACGGAAAACGTCATCGGCGTGCTCGATGCGTCGCAGTCGAAAGATCCGACACGAGGCGCCGTCGAGTTTTGGGTGCCACGGTTGCAGCAGCAAATGCACATGCTCGGTTGTCTCTATCGTGGTGCTGTGGCCAACGGTGACAGCGAGAGGGCTGTGCGCTATGCTCGATTCGCCGGTTACGAGACCGAAGATTCTGTTCGCGAGAAGTACACGAACGACGGTCTTGGTGTGACGACGATTATTGGCGACATCGAGTTACTCGGGAGAAAAACGTGAGCAAGCTGCGCAACAGAAAGCGCCTGCATCATCACGATGACGTGCGTGTTGAGGATATCTTGGGGATGGTCGCCAATTTGTCGACCGGTCTTCATACGTTACCTCATCCACAGGTGGCGCCCAAGCCTGCTACGTCCGTTTTGACCGCGTCCAGGCCGGCGGCTTTTCCTGCCGGACCTGTGTCCGCTGCCGCGAACAAGCTCACACCGCCGTCACCGGCGTCAAACACGAGCGCTGCTTCGAGCAAACTTACACCGCCAGCATCGGGTGGCGCAGGTTCGACCGTCGCAAATCAAGCGCTCAGTGCTTCGGTTGTGCAAAAGGTCAACAATGCAGCGGCGCGTGTCAGCTCGTCAACGAGCAGACTGCGCGCGCGTGCAGGCAAGGTCAAGAATCCGAAGTTGCGCAGCAAGCTCATCTCTGTCGCCAACAAACTCGACAGCAAGGCGGCAGGTGTTCGGTCACAGACGAGCAGCAAGCCACCGGCCACACGCAGCATCATGGGCGTTGACTATTCGTCGATCGCGAACATGTACGTGGACCCGAACAAGCTTCTGCAAGCCGCCATCAATTTGATCGCGCAGGGCTCGGAAGCGGACGCGCTCGACGTCGCTGCCAGCATCAATCAGTTGATGTCGGACGATGTAGATCAACTTTCGGCGTTACCTGCGACGGCGCAGCAGATTGCGCTCATCTCGCAGGCAACGGACATCGGAAACAACAGCTACGACATCGTCATGAACTACGACGAGTCGGTAGGCGATACGTCGGTGCCGACGCGTGTAGCAGCGTTGCAGTCGCGAGTGAACGACTGGACGCGTGGTTCGTTTGAGCCATACGTCAGAACGAATACGCCGGTTGCGGCTCCGCCACCGCCGACGACACCCGCGCCGGTCGATACGGGACCGGGCACGTTCGATCCTGGTTCGGCTGGTGGAGGTGGTGCAGGTAGTGACGGAGGTTTTGATAGTGGCAGCAGCGATGATTGGGACACTGGGCAATCGAGCGCCGTGCAAGCGTTTCGTGATCAGGGTATCGACCCGTTTGAGGAAGACGACGGCTCGCTGCCGGTCGTTCCCGAAGGTGGCGAAGGCGACAGCGGGTTCGACCCGACAGCATTCGACGACAGCATGTACGACGCCAGCGGTGAGGGCATGTCGAGTCTTGATGCTGAAAAAGCGGCGCTCGAAGAAGAGTCGAGCCCTGAAGAGCAGCAGATGCTGGCTGAGGGTGACGACATGTTACTCGAACCGGAGTCGAGTCTCGACGCCGGGCGTGAAGCGCTAGACTCGGTCGAGGGCGACTTCGATTGGGGTACGTCGTGGGGGCAGCTCTTCTACAATCCGGCGGGCATCGCATTGGACGCGTTGAATTCGCCGACGCGTGCACAGTTTCAAGCGCATGCGACGACACCGACGACAACCGGTCGCTGGCGTGCGAGCAAAGAGTCGCAGGACAAACTCACGGCGGCGCAGCAACGGTTGGCGCAAGCGCGTGCTGCGCTTGCCGCAAGTCGTACGGCGAATTTGCAGCAGCTCATGGTATCGACGGGTGATACGGCTCCACTTCCGTCGGGAGCGTTGCAGGTGTCGACACCGCTCGATCGTTATTCGTCGTCGGGGGCATTCGTTAGTCCGACAGGGACGACGGATTGGAGTGCGCAACAACCGGTCGTGCCGGTGGACGGAGGCAGCATGCCCACAGATTCGTTGCTCTCGCCGGAATCGGTCGAGGGTTTGACCCCGGAAGAAGTCGAGACGGTGTGTTGCGGTGTTGAAGCGATCACCGGTTTCCCCGTCAGCGACGAGTTGGCCGATATCGTCGTCGATTCATACGAGAAGCAGGTGACCGATGCTCGGCCGGAGTGGACGCGTGGACCAGCGGCGCGTCACGGCGGCGCGTCGTATCTCGATCCAGGTTATCCGCGTGGCGGCTCCGTTGCGGGTCGACAAGGAGGGCTGATTCAGCCCGAGGAGAAGATCATCGTGGGCAACAAAGACGTGCTGTTCGGTGGCTGCTATGAGCACGGTCTCGATGTGCTCGGAGCCGGTGTGAATCTCGCGGCGAAGCCGTTGCTGAAGACCGGCGGTGCGGCCAATGCGGCGGCAAGCGCGGGATTGCAAAGGCTCACGACGCCGCGTGCTGGCTTTGTGCAACAGTCGACGCCGAAGGGTCGCAAGTTCATGTCGCTGAAAGTGATGAATCCGAAGCATCACGATCACACGACGTCGATTCGCAATGCTCGCGACGCCGGCAAACGAGCCATCTCTGTTGCCGACAAGGTCGATAAGCAGGTGAAGAAGACGGCAATCGCCATTCACAAGACGGCGGTCAAGGGCGATCTCATCGGCGCGTCGAAGGCTGTTGCTCGTGGGGTTGCGCATCACCTGTTGACGTCGGCGCAGCTCGTCAAGGCGACGAAGGCAGCGCGCGATCTTGGCCAGAAAGCGATCAAGGCCGCCGACAAGCACGAGAAAGGAATCGCTACGCTCAACGCCAAGAACAAGACTGGCGCGGCGGCGGCGCGTACGCGGCTCAAGATGGGCTCGGGAGGCAAAGCGACCGTCATTCACGGCTACGACGACGAAGAGGTGGCCGACTCGATTCTCGGCGCTTCGCTCGATGTGGTTTTCGGTACGTGCACGCCGGACCCGAACGATCCGGGTTGGTGCACCGACGGCACGGTCGATCCGAATTACACGGGCGCTGGCTTGCCGCCAGGTTTGCCGCAAGATCCGAACACGATCCCGACGGACGGAAGTGCTATGCCCGGTCCGCCGGATTACGGTCTCGGGCCGGCACCGACGGCGCAATCGGTTGAGCCGCAGGCGGGCATCGACTACGTTGCAGATCCGTTTCCTGGCGCCGACGGCGACGTCAATCAGTATTCGTCGGATCCGTCGGTGCCGGGCACGCCGCTGCCGATTGGCGCCGTCATCTACGACGGCTCGAACCCACCCGCGTATCTCGGGCTCGGTTCGTACACGACCTTCTACGGACAGCTTCCCGGTGGTGCTCCTGCCGAGGGTGGTGCGGGACCGGCGATGCCGCCGGGCGGCTCGTACGCGTCGGGCGGTTCGGGTTATCAGTGGCACGATGACGGGTGGTACTCGTTCCGCAAGAATGACTACGCCGGTCCGGCGGGCTCGGGTGACCAGCGTCTCAAAAACGCGGACGACTCGTCGGCGAACACGGGACCGGCGCGTGCGTCCAACTCGCTGCGCTACAATTGGGGGCCGATGATCGGCAACCCGAATGGCGCGTTGCGTGGGCTTCGTTACGACGTCGCCGGCAACCAGTGGTTCTGGTACTACGATCAGGCGCCGAAGTGGGCGAAGGCGCCGATTCAGCAGGCGCTGATCAACCAGGCGATCCTCGATTATCAGGCGCAGCTCGCCGCAGCGGCAGCCGATTATGCCGCCGCCGCCGCCGCCGATCGTCTCGCTGCCGAGCAGGCGAAGCAGCTTATGCAGCAGCAGGCGCTCGAAGACTCGGAAATGCAGCATCAGATGGAGTTGCAACAGACGCAGGCGACGCAGGACGCTTCGGTGCAGTCGATGGCTGATGACGCGGCTGCGCGGCAGCAGGCGCAGCAGGACGAGTCGTACGCGCGGCAGGCGCAGGCGGAAGCGCAGGCGCAGGCTATGCTGGAGCAGTCGCAGGCACTCACGCAGGCCAAGATCGAGCAGCAGGAGCTGGAAACGCTCGCGCGACTCGCTGCGCAGGAACAGGCTGCGCAGGCGGTCTCGGACGTGCAGATGCCGGCGGCCGACGAGGGTGACAGCGCCTACGTGCCGGCTGACGAGATGGTCGACGAGCCACTTTACGACGGCTACAGCGACGCCAAGGAGCAGCTCGACAGCGAAGAGTAAAAGCTTTTGGGCGGCGCGATGCGGTACCGTCCATTGTGAGATCTTTTCCAGTGGGCTGGCGCTCGTAAACCCGCGTCGTGCTGCCCGCCTTTTCGTAAGCTCTTGACACATCTGCACTGAATGAGGACTATTTTCAGTGCGGGGGTGCGTGAAAACCCTCGTTTTGAAAAGTGAGGGTCTTCATATGCCGCAACAGATCTCCGCCGCCGAAATTCGTAAGATTCTAAACGAAAAATTTCCCCCGACCAATCAGCGCGAGAAAGTCTACGTCTCGGTCACACTTGCGCTGCTCGACAGCCAAGAAGAGATCGAGGCGCAGGTGCGCGGACTCGCCGAATTGCTCGGGCTCTTGTGCACGGCGCTCGAAATCGACCCGCGTCAGCTCTTGGCGATGAAGAGCGGCGCGCAGACGACCATCGAAGGCGACGAAGCTGGCGGCGGCTCTTCGGGCACGGCTGGTATGGGTGGCGCAGGTGCAGGCGTGAGCGGAGGCGGCGGCGTGTCAGCGGGTGCGACGGGCGGCGGTGGCGCAGGTCCCGCGAACCCGATTGCGGACAAGACGCCGTTTCCTGCCGGCGTGGCGGCAAGTGCGCCTCCCGGTACCAAGCCTCCGGTGCGTGTGACGCAGCAACCGGGCGCGAAACCGTACGGTACCACGGGTACCGTGCCCGCTGCTGTCACGGAGGAAGATCTCACGCCGAATGCGCAGAGCGGTCCGGCAGTGAACGCGCGACCGAATGTCGTGCCGCCGCCGGCCAACGGCGCTCCGAAGGTGCAGTAATGCGACCTCTTCTGTCTCTCGTCATGATGGTCAAGAATGAGGGCAAGTGCATTCGAGAGGTGCTCGAATCCGCGTTACCTTACGTGGATTGCGTCACCATCCTCGACACGGGCTCGACCGATGACACGCTTGCAATCGCACGCGAGGTGTTGGGCGATAAGCCGTGCGCAATTTATGAAGAGAGTTTTGAGCGCTATGATACTACGCGTAATCGCGCACTCGCTCTCGATGCAACGGTAAAGAGCGATTGCGGGAGTCCGCATTTTCAGCTCATGCTATCCGGCGACGAGTACCTGCACAACGGAGAAGAGCTGCGCAGACATCTCGACGAGCATCGCGAGAGCGATGTGGATGCGCATCTGGTTCGGCTCACCATCGGGAACAAACGGCAGTATCAAATTCGCGTGACGCGGACAGGTAGCGAGTGGAAGTACAAGAGCAACCTACCTCTTGGTCTACACGAAAATCCGATCAACTCCGACGAGAACGCGAAATTCGTCGCTGTGCCGAACGCAACGATCGAGCATCGTCCGACGGATCCGGAAGATCGGCTGCGCAACGTGCTGGAGAAACACATCCCGGCGTTGGAGGAGGCGATTCTCGAAGACCCCAAGCACGCTGAGGCGCTCTTCTACCTCGCGCAGAGCTGGCTGGCGGTGATGGAGTATTTCGACTTCTCGCAAGGAGAGAAAGACACCATCGCCATGCAGGCAATGAGCTACTACAAGCGACGTCTCGCACTGCCCGGTAACGATGTCGTGCACAACTTTTGCGAGATGCAGTATCTCGAATGCGCGCGTGTGGCTGGCGTCTACAACAATCAAGAGCTGTATGCGAGGCTCGTCAAGCTTTACGAGCGCGATCCGAGCCGGCCCGAGGTCGTGCTGCAACTCGCGCACGCGGCGATGAAGACCGTGCCGCTCGACAAGGTCTATGAGCTGTTCGATCACGCTGCCAAGGTGTGTCAGGCTGCCGAGACTATCGACAACGCGTCGCCGGTGGCGACCAACGGCGCCATCGAGGCGCACTATTACGCGGCGCTGTTGGCGCGACAACTTGCAGCGAAGAAGGATGCAGACAAGTACAGCCCGCTGGTGCGCGAACACATGAGTGCCGGTATGCGTGCTGGCGGATCGTGGGAGATCTTCAAGAACCTTCTTGTCGAGACGCCCGCCGCGCAACAGTCGTGAAGTTTTCTGTTTGGATCGTCGGGGCTAAGCCGGAGGATTGTCACTGGCGCGGGCTCGAAGACGTTGCGCGCGGCATTGCAGCTTCACTAGAGCACTTCACGGAGCGCGAAGTGCTGATGATTACGCCCGACAAGCTCGGCGATGCTACAGGTAGTCGATGCGTTATCTTCAACGCGCATCGACTTGCGCCGGGCGTGTTACCCGATGACGCAATCATCTACAATGCCGAGCAGGTGCGTTCGGATTGGGAGAAGAGCGACGTCGGGCGTGTATATCTGGAGCGCCTACGACAACACGTGGTGTGGGACTATTCGGCGACGAACATCGAGCGGCTGCGCGGGCTCGGTGCCAAGCGTGTAGTGCATTGCCGTGTTGGTTATGGGCCAGGTACACGAGTCATTATTCCGCGGCCGTGCGAAGAGGACGTCGACGTGCTGTTCGTCGGTTCTACAAACGAGCGACGAGCGATAGTGCTGTTTGATCTCGCGGCGAAAAAACTGAAAGTAGAGACGCTCTTCGGCGTGTACGGTGCCGAACGCGATGCGTGGATTTCGCGCGCCAAGGTCGTACTCAATATTCATTTCTACGCGCAGCCTATCTTCGAAGTTTTTCGGTGCTCACATCTTTTCGTCAATAGTAAGTGCGTCGTGACTGAGGGCGGCGGCGTCGATCCCGAGCTGGAGAATCTTGCACGTAACGCCTGTGCATATGTTGCTTATGACAAACTCGTAGATGAATGCAAACGACTTGTCGACGATGAAAAAGCGAGAATAGAACAGGCGGATAGAGGGCGGCGTGTGTTTTGCGACATTAGTCAAATAGATGAAGTTGCGCGAGCATTAGAGGAGTCCAAATGATTTCAGTGACTGAGGCGCTCGCGTTTGTCACGTTCACGCTCGAAGAGCAACGTGCGTTGGAGAAACTCGAAGCGGTGATCGACGGTGATCTCGTGTCGAAGTTCAATGGCGCACCTTTGCGTTTCGATTTCGCCGACGAGATTTCGCCAAAAATCGCGGCTGCGATTCAGCGCAAGTACGAAGCAGGCGGCGGCTGGCGCGTGGTGTCAGATTTGAAGTCGCGAGCGCTTTCGTTCATTCCGATGTTCTTGCCTCAGTCGGCGAAGCACGAAAAGAAAGCGCTGCCGCCGATTACTGTGCAGCAGACGCTTGTGCCGGTCGATCATGGTCAACGTCTGCATGTGCGTATGCCGACGCGTTCGCGACCGGCGCAGGCGATAGAGGCGCTCATTCGTTATCGCACGATGGCAGGTATTCCTATCACGATAGAAGTGGTCATCGATGAGGATGATTCTTCGATGTTGGCGCCTGAGGTGTTGCAACGGCTGCACGCGCTCGGCTGCGTTATCACCGTCGGGCGACACAAGTCAAAGGTCGAAGCTGTTAACGCCGGGCGTGTTCGAGATTTCGACGTGCTCCTTTTGGCGTCGGACGACATGATGCCTGTTGTCGACGGCTATGCAGCCAGAGCGTTACAAGCTATGTACGAGCATTTCCCGTTCTTGGATGGTCTCGTCTTTTTCGACGATGGCTACGCGCACGATCGTTGTTGCACGCTGCCCATCATGGGTCGACGTCTCTTGCAGATGTTCGATAACAACGTGTACGAGCCGGCGTATAAGTCGCTGTGTTGCGATCAAGAACAGACAGACGTTCTGTCGGCGCTGGGGCGCATCAAGTACATCGACGAGAAGATCATCGAGCACCGCCACTGGGTAACGGGTGCGCCGAAAGACGCACTCTACGCGCGCAACGATGCGCTGCATGGTGAGGATAAGGCGTTGTACGAGAAGCGCAAACGCGATAATCGGAGTGTCTGTACGTGGCTGAGTGTTTGTATCTGCTCGCTACCGTCTCGGCGTTCGATGCTCTTGCGACTCTACGAGCACTTGTGGTCGCAGTTGCGTGGATGTTATGTCGAGATTCTCGTAGATGATCGTGAAGCAGTTACGATCGGCGAGAAGCGCCAAGCTTTGCTCGAACGTGCACGCGGTAAGTTCGTTTGCTACGTCGATGATGATGACTGGGTAGCTCACGACTATGTAGAGCGAATCATCAGTGCTGTGTCGAAGGTGCCTGATGCTGATTGTGTTGCGCTCAACGGTGTGATGCTGACGGCAGGCGAGGTCCCGGAGCCGTTCTATAACTCGCTTAAGTACACGGAGTGGTCGTCGAAGGACGGGCAGCACTACAGAACACCGACGCATCTGAGCCCGGTGCGTCGCGAGCTAGCACTCAAGGCCGGTTTCGTCGCCAAGTCGCGTGGCGAGGATCACGCGTACTCTATTGCTCTGCGCCCGTTGCTCAAGCGCGAGGTTTCAGCCGGGGAAGCGCCGCTGTATTACTATTGGTATCAGCCGTCAAAGGGTGCGACATGAAAAAGGTCATTACTACTGCGTTATTTGGTGAAGGCAATCTCTATGCGCAATATATCGGCGCATTGGTGCGCGGTTGTCTCAACTTGTTTCCGCTTGCGGAAGACTGGCGTTTGCACGTGTTCGTCGACAAACTCGCGGCGCACGCAACGCTCGGTCGTTTGCGCGATGCCGGGCTCATCGACGTGACCGAGATGGGACCGGCGCCGCTGTGCTGGGCGTGCCTGTGGCGCATGATTCCAGTATTTGATCCCGAGGTCGATTACGTTTTTTGTCGTGACATCGACGCTGCTGTGATGCCGCGAGATCGCGCGTGCATCAGCGAATTCATCGCCTCGGGACTAGTCGTACACAACATCCACGATCACGTGCAGCATGTCGATATGCTCGGCGGACTTTGCGGCTTTCGGACTGCTGTCTTTCGTGAAAAAATTCGATTGTACTCGATCGGCGAGCTGCGCGCGGCAGCGGACAAGCTGCGTTGGCGCCCTTGGGAGGTCAAGGGAGTAGATCAAGACGTGCTCAACGTGTTCTTGTTGCCGACAGGCGGTCCCGATATTTTCGAGCATCGCTATAACGGCTGGTTTGGTAGGGCAGGAAAAATGCCGCCCCAGACAAAGAACAGCAGCTATGCCAAGGTGTCGGCGCCGACACCTGACGTCGGCGTGGTGCCGTTGTCGCTTCAGTGGAGTACCGACGACATCGCGCGAGCAGACGGACTAGGTGCGCATCTTGGTTGCGCGCACTACGACCATGTGGCGGCTGCGCGCTTCTGGGACAATCACGGCGATCCTGAGGTCGCTGAAAAAGTCGCGGAGTGCGAGCGATGAGGTTTTTCAATATCGACCTACACGTCAGTGTCATTGAGGACATGGCGACGCAGTTTGAGGCGCTCGGCCATGCAGTGGAAAGTCATCTGATGAGTGGGCACGCTTGGACGCTCGGTCGTCAACGTGCGAGTCGCGGGGTGTTTCCGAACACTGTCGGCTATGGCAGCCTCAATGAACACAACTGGGAAGGATTCTTTCGGGGTGGTCCAGATTTCAAGAACGCCAAGCTGTGGCAGGAAGAGAATAAACACCTCGACGAGTTTGACGGCTTCATTTCTACGTACCCGCCAGCGTTCTTTCTTCTGTACGAGGGTTTCCGCGGAAAAAATATCGTCAATATTCCTGTGCGCTACGATCTTTGTTTCGTGCCTGATGCCGAGTTGATGTTCGAAGCAAATCGACGACTGGTTGAAGGTGTCGAGCGCGGCAAGACAGTCGTGGTTGCGAACAGCGTCTATGACGCGCGTTACTACGAGTATTTTACTGGGCAAAAGTGTCGGCATATTTCAAGTACGTGTGATTATGTCGATCGATTCGCGCCCAAGTGGTCGGGCACGGAGTCGCACTTCTATGCATTCGGTGAGCGAGCAGCTTGTGCAGCAGCGCAGAATCGTACGCCGCTTGTCAAGGATGTGCGCCAGCACCTCGGCGAGCGCTACCACTACGCGGACATTCCCAAGGCGCGAGGCATCGTTTGGTTTCCGTACACGACGTCGATCATGTCCTTCTTCGAGCACTACTGGCTCGGCATTCCTCTATTCGTGCCGTCGAAGAAGTTCTTGTTAGAGCTTTTTGATCGCAAGCTCGCGCTCAGCTCATTTTCTTGGCACGACAAGCCGCTGGACGGCAGTATCTTACCTCCAGCAGGCACGTATATGCCCGACCCGCATACGCGCAAAGGCGTGGAGTCGTGGTTGGACACGTACGATTTCTATAACGAGAGCGAGTTTCCCTACGTCACATATTTCGATTCAGGCGAACATCTACAATACATCGTCGAGACAACATCGCGCGAGTCACTCACGGTGACGTCGTACAGTATGAATGCGCACAACAGTAAGCGTCGCGAACGAAATCTAGCTGCGTGGAAAGAGGTGCTCACGTGATCTATCCGCTCGCTGCGGACACGTTTGGCGATGAAGAGATTGCAGCCGCGAAAGCTGTACTCGATTCGCGAAAATTGACGATGGGCGAGCGCGTAGCTGCGTTCGAGCGTGCGTTCGCCGCTTTTGTTGGGGCGCCGCATGCAGTGATGGTCAACTCGGGCTCGTCAGCGAACCTCATCATGGTCGACGCCATGCTGCGGCGTACGCACGCACGTGGACCACTTGAGCCGGGCGATAAAGTGATCGTGCCGGCATTGGCGTGGCCAACAACGGTGTGGCCACTTGTGCAGCTCGGACTTGTTCCTGTGTTCGTTGACGTTGATCCGCAGACCCTCGCAATCGATTTCAACAAAGCACACGACGTCGTCGGACCACGCACGCGAGCTGTGTTTCTCACGCACGTTCTTGGTCGCGCTGCCGACACGAACGCGGCGCAAGCATTCTGCGAAGCGCACGGCTTGCATTTGCTCGAAGACGCGTGCGAGAGCCTCGGTGCGCGTCGCGTAGGTCGGCATGTCGGAACCATTGGCGCGATGGGCTCATTTAGCCTGTACTTCTCGCATCACCTGTCCACCATAGAAGGCGGCGTGGTCGTTACGCGTTCAGGTGCAGTTGCTGACGACTTGCGTAGTTTGCGTGCGCACGGCTGGACGAGAGATCGTTCTGATCGCGAGTATTGGAAGACGAAATATGCGGATATTGATGAGCGCTTTTTGTTCATCATGTCCGGTTACAATGTTAGACCGACGGAAATTCAGGCGGCAATGGGCAGCGTACAGTTGCGTCGACTGCCCGCCATGTTGGATGCGCGTAAGACGTTGGCAGCCATTGTCGCAGCGCATGCAGAAACGCACACGCCCTGGCTTGAGCTGATCGGCGCATCGTGCGCATACGACCACAGCGACGAGCATTCGTGGATGATGTTGCCTTTTCGGTTGCGAGCAGATGCTCCATTTTCGTTGAAGGACGTAAAAGCACGTTTGCAGGCTGTTGGTGTTGATACTCGACCAATTATCGCTGGTAATTTTGTTCGGCACCCGGCGGTGCAGAGGATGGCGTTTTGCGCGGCTGATGATCTTTCTGTTGCAGACGAGTTGTTCGATAGAGGCTTCATGATAGGTTGTCATCCGACCATGTCGCCTGAAGCCACAGGGGAGCTACTAACCGCGCTTCGAACGCTCGCGTGATTCTGTACAACGGACAGACTGGCGGGCTCGGGCGCTACTTCACGGCGGCGGCAAGAGACGCGAACCTAGTAGCGTTGCCGTTGCGTTCGCGGCTCGAAGACCGTCGCGGGTTGTTTGACGAGCTTTCTTACGTCTTCGAGCCGCAGTTACGTTCCGAGGAGTCAGTCACATTCGTGCAGATGGCCGCGCAGGTGTCCGTGCCGCTGTGTGAGAACGATCCGGTGGCCACGTATCAAACGAACGTCGTTGATACGCTGGCGACGGTGCGAGACTTCGTCGAATGGGCGCACAAGAGACGTCGTGAGGCGAAGATCATCTACGTGTCTACCGGTCACGTGTATGCTGCTTCTCCTGTGCCGGTGTATGAGGATGCGCTAGCTTTCCCTGCGACGATGTACGCAGCTAGCAAACTTGCTGCCGAACATGCATTGCAACTTCTGTCGCGTTCTTCAGGCGTCGTTTGTGTTGTGGCGCGTGTCTTCGGTCTCGTTTCGCCGTCGCAGCCGGCGTACTACATCTTGCCGGGGCTCATTCGTCGCGTGTTGCAACGCGACACGTCGCCGATTCCTGGTCTCGACTACACACGTGACTATCTCGACTCGCGTGATGTATGTCGTGTGCTGCTTTCACTTTGTCGGCTATCTTTTGACGCTAACGAAGTGATCAACGTGTGTTCCGGTGTGCCGGTTCAGGTGCATGAGCTGTTCAATATCGTTTGTCAGGAACTAGGTGCAAAGCTCAAACCCGAAGCAGCCAGCGGCAGACCCGGTGATCTAAAATATCTCGTCGGAGCTAATAGTAAGCTATTGAGCTTAGGTATGCAAACCAGGACGATCTCATTGCAACAAACAGTACATGAGGCTGTGGAGCAATTGAAAAAACCATGAGTCAAATAGAAGTAGTCGACACGATAATGGACGACGACGAGATCGAAATACAAAACGACATGTTTGAACGCATCATGGACGTGTGCGGAGGCAACTCTGCTCGGCGTGTCTTGCAGGTGCTCGTGGACACGCTCACTTGCGCGGCAGTTTCCACAGGAACACCGTTGAGCGAACTTCTTGATGCGATCAAGCCTTCGTACGAAGATGCGATGGTGCCAAAAGACCGGCGAGATAACTAGTCGCTTAACTTTCCTTATTTTCCTTGCGTGCCGTCCCGTCGGCGTCTTCGACGGGTGTAGCATTTCCTATTAGTGGCACAGACAAAGCTCGAAAAGAAGGCACACATTCGCGGGTACTTGCTTCTCCTCTTGGAGGAGGGCGTGTTCGCGCGCACCAAGACGCCTGTGGAAGTTGTGGCGCGCGCCTCGGCCGCGTTTGCTCGGGACGTCAGCGCGGTCGTGGGCGACATGGCGACTGAATTCGGCGCTGCCGGGGCGGACAAGCTCAAGGCGCAGCTCGTCGGTGCAGGGGCGCAGCTATTGTCGGATCTTGGCGGACGGGCGCTAGAGCATTTGCTCAAACGGCGGCAATAGAGGGACGCGCGCATGTTGATCAAAGGCAACCCGAACCAGAATCCAATCCCGATTTCAATTCCCGATGCACCGGCCGTCGTCAGTTTCGAACGCGTCATCTCGCAGCCGGCAGACGGCGATTCGTTCGTGGTGACTTTACCAGTCGCGCAAGCGAACACGAATTACGCGGTCATCGCGACGCTCGCAGACGCATCGTTCGACGTCATCATCAAAATTCCCAAGGCGACGCGCACGACGACGCAGTTCGTGTGCATGACGTCGGCAGCGCTCAGTGACGGCGACTCAATCGATTTCGAGGTGCGCGGTGGCTAAGACAAAACTGAGCTGGGTCGTGCTTGCTTTGGTGCTTTTGCTGGCCGGAACAGCGAGCGCGCAGGTGATTGCTGGCAGCGCGGTCAACTTCACGTCGAAGACAACGATCCCCGCATCATTGGTGACTGGTATTTGGAATCACTCAGGCACGCTGACGCTCAAGTGCGATGGTTGCACGACCATCTTGAGTGCTCCAGGCATCGTCGAGAGTACGATTGGCGGGTTCAAGTTTCCTGACGCGACTGTGCAGACGACGGCGGCAAATTTCGGTGCAAATGCGCTGCTCATTGATCCTGACAAATGGGCAAGTGACACGATCGCGCAATGCGCCGGTGGTCATGCCTGGTACGCGAATCCTGCCTCGCGAGCAACCACGTCGTCTGCGACGCGCTTTCAGGTGCTCTTGCCCGCCACGATCACCGGAGTGCGGTTCTTTTCGGCGGTGACGGCGGCAAGCTCCTACGTGTGCCGGGTATGGAATTTCAACGGAGTCTCTGGCGCCACGGGCAGTGTTTCCACAACTGGCGTCGGCCACTACCAATGCAACTTTTCCTCGCCCGTGTCGTTCTCCCTTGGCGTCGGCAAGACCTACAAAGTTAGCGTCTATGGCGGCGATACGGGCGGGGGCACGACCACGACGCGGCTGGAGAGCTGCTCAGGTTCCATGCCTGTCCCCGGAATACCGGGCGGACCCAGTCAAAACGGCGGCCCCAATTTGATGTGGGGTGCGTTGGGGGACGAGAGCGCGGGCGATGGCGACACGTTTCCCAATGTGAATAGCTCTAACGTCTACGTCATCACACCGGTGTTCACCGTTCCGTAAAGGGGAGAAACCAGCATGTCGTTCAGACTTGAAACGAACACCGTTTTTCCCGTCATCATTCCTGACAACGCCATCAGCGGCGGTGGCGGTGCTGGTTTTTCGGTCATCGCAGCGAGCGCGAACATCAATGCGCATTTCGGCGATTTGATCAATGGTGATGCTTCCGGCGGTGCGTTCACTGTTTCGTTGCCGTTAGCGTCTTCTGCTGTTGGTATCAACAACGCGCTCGTCGTCAAGAGTGAAGTGGCGAGTCAGTTCGCGATCACCGTTGCACCCGCGGGCGGTGACACGATCGACGGCGCAACTTCGATTATTTTACCGCCAAAGACGTATCTCTATCTCGTCTCTGACGGTATCTCGGATTGGATCGCCATTTCTTATAACAAGTCTTTTGAGCTTGATGTCACCAATTTTCCTGGTGCTGATCTCGGCGCACAATTTCTCGCCGCCGACGCCTTCTTGTTCAACATCGGCGCGACGATGGGGACGCTGCGAGTCCCCGACGGCGATTACACTTGGTCGACGCACATTACGGGTGCCAACCCAATTTTGCCCAATCGCAAAATTATCTTTGGCTCGGGGACGATCACGTGTATCGGCGCCAATCCATTTTTCTTCCCTTACGAAGGCCCGATGATGGCGTTGAGCAGTAACACCACCGTGACCGGGGCCGGTGACGCGACCATCTTCGATGAGCCGGATTCGGGCGTGGTTTTCGTGCCTCTTTCCACGGCTGAGAATGTGACGCTTTCTAGATTTCGAATTCAGAACATCGCCAACGGCGACCCATTGCAGCTCGGTTCGTCGTTGCCCAATATTGGTGACGACAACGCCAAGAACGTAACCGTCGATCAAATCACGTTCAAGAATACGCGCTCACTTTCTTTTTCAGCCGGCGGCGACTCGACTTTTGGACTTCATAGTGACGGGGTGTATGTGCACCGTTGCACCTGCGATGGCGTGAAGACGATCACCATCGCGGCGGTCAATGCGAAGAATTTCAGCTATGATCACAATACATTTCGCAATGTCGGCACCGAAGGTCCGAACGCACCGTACTCGGGAATTGTCTGCTTCGACGTCGAGCCGAACATTCTCACGGATCTCGCCGAACGTTTTGCGATCAGCGACAACATCTTCGATCTGACGAACAACACGGGCGGCTCAGCCATTCTTGTTCAGGGCGCTGGTGTTGGTCATGATGGTATGGTCGCGGACAACGTCATTCAGTGCGGCACGGACGCAGGAGCTGGTCCGACTACGGGTATCGTGGTCAACGGACAGACGCGCGTGCATGTTTGCGACAACAACGTCATCGGACAGTTTTCTCAAGATCCGATTGTCGTCAACGGCGGTTCCTACAACTCCATTTACGACAACATCATCGAGTCCTCGGGCGGCCCTCCTGCCTTCAGATGCATTCTCATCACTGGACCGGCGGTCGGAACGGTGGTGCACGGCAATACGCTCATCGTCACGAACACCGACGCGGGTTGGGCTGCGATCACGGACGACCCGACGTGCTCGGATACGCACGTGTTCAACAACATTTTGATCTCGGGAACACTCGCGACCACCCCACCGACAATTATCCTCGGCGGAACGAATAGCCGGCAGTACAACAACGTCTTGAACGGCGTCTTCGTACCGGGCGATGTCACCTACAAACGCATGTTCGATCCCGTTCCGATCGCCGTTGCGTTCCCACCCGCGACTCAGGCTGGGGACTTCTCGACGGCGTACAAGTTCTACTTCACTGACAGCCCTGGAGAGATCACCGGCATTCGTTTCTACTGGGACGGCGCGGGTGGGCCGTTCACGGTGCGCTGCCGCCTCTACGACAACGCCGGAGCTGTACTGGCAACGGTCGACGTGGCGGTGAACGCGGCCGGCGTCTACACTGGACTGTTCGCCACGGCGGTCGCAACAACGACTTTCACAGTATATTGGACGTCGATGTACGAGACGACAGGCGCGTTCAATCAGCGAGGCATTGCCGCGTTGGCGACCACGCCAGTGCCGCCCGCTTTCGTGGGCAACGGGATGATCTTTCTCGACTCGGGGTTCGCAGCGGGCGACAACGGAGGCACTGCGGCGATCACGAGCGCGTTGCCGAACATCATCTATCCCGTGGTCCCGATCTACTCAATTCCGGGCGCCTACTAGGGAGACGACGCGCTAATGACCAAAAGCAAAAAAACGAAGAAAGAAGCGGTCAAGGTTGCGGATAACAAGCCCGCGAATGACGCTGCAAACAGCATCGATTACGCGTGCCCGGCGTGCGGGTACTCGACGAAGCTCCCTCCGCACTCGCACGACAAGTGCCGCTGGTGTCTCCTCAAGCACAAGCACGTGCGCATGGAGACGTCACGAGGGCTCGCAATTCGTCGCATGAGTGTTGCACGCGCCGAACCAGCGAAATAGCAATCTGTAGTTGTTGTAATATTCCACAACTCCTATACACTTGACTCATGCGTAATTTCGTGTTTGCGGCGACGCTCATTTTCGCGGGCTGCGGCAGCGCGAGCATGCCTGTGGGAGATCTTTCGGTTGTAGTTGAACCGGACCTTTCGCTGTCGGCAGATCTCGCTGCGTCGTCCATTGACGCGTCGTTGCCCGACTTCGCGTTTTCGCTCTGCACTATGCCGAAGGCCGGCATTTACAACGAGACAGTGCAGTATCAATACGTCCCGGTGAGTGGAGGGCCGTCAACGTTTGCGTCTTCCGGTTCCACTGTTGTCATCAAGAACGACGGCAGCTACATACGTCCTTCAACCGTGTTCGGATCACCGGATCGCTATCATTGCTTGTTCACCAACGTGGACGCAGTCACGTGCTTCGCCGCGTGTTGCCCTGGCCAGCCATCCTCACCGACGATGTACTTCGATGGTGGTGGGTGGACGATGTGGATGGGAGGAGCTTGTTCGTTTCAGACGACAACGGGCTCGCAATACATCGCGAACATTGCTTCAGTCGAGGCATACTTTACGCGCTGAGATCGATCTTCTTCATCACGTGATTGGTCTGGTAGTTCTCATGCGCCACCGATGGCGCGGGCGATGTACTCCAAAGCTGACGCTGCCCAGCTTTGGCACTGTCGACACCGATCGCCCATCTGGCATTTCGCAATCGGCTCTATCATCATTCTTGTATTCCGAAGCGCGTGCATTGCCCGGTCGCGTTGTCGTATCAGTTCCTCGTGACACGCTTCGAGCGTCAGACATACGTCCCATGGGCGACCACAGAACGTGCACGGATTCTTTGTCGGACCGCTCACGTCGCACCTCGCGCGTTCATCGTCACGATGGTCATCGGTTGGCCGGATTCGATCTCACGCGTCGCCGAGAAGGCTCGTCAGCCAGTTCGCAGGGCCGTGGTCGCCGCTGGCGCGCATCTTGTCGCGACCGGCAATCAATGCGGCACGCAGCGCCGCGTGCTTCTTTTCTTCGGTGTCCAGCTCCGCGAGAAGATCGGACGTTCGCTTTTGCCACCGCTTCAAGTCGCCGACCGCGCCCGGATCGCGAAGCGCGTTCTCATTCGTGGTGTGCACTCCCGCGTGCCCTTCGCCGCTGTCACAGCAGTAGCCGCCGTCGAACACGTACGGGCATTGCGGTTTCAAAGTGTCATCGCTCATCGTTCTCACCCTCGGTTGTTTACTCGTCTTATCATTCATCGATTACCCGTCCCCAATCCACGCACACAGAGGCGTGATGACGTGTTTTCGAATTAACTCGACTAGTCTTTTGTACATTCGTCCTCCTGTGTGCGCCAGCTCCTTGCTGCCTCGCGTAGTGTGTCCGCCGCCTCGAACATGCTCATGGGCTTGACGACGAGCGCAAACGGCTGACGGGGGAGCTGCGCGATGTCCCCGAGCCCACTCATGACGACAATCGGCACCGGCCCTTTGTACGCGGCCAGAAAGTCGTAGCCGTTCATCACTGGCATGAGCAGATCGAGCAAGATGACGTCAGCGTCGAAAGCTGGCATGTCGGTGAGTAAGGAGAGCGCCTGAACCCCGTTGTTCGCCGTCTCGACAATGAAGCCGAGCTGCCGTAGATAGATGACGACGACAGTGCGCACCTGTGCATCGTCGTCGACGACGAGCACGTGAATCTTTTTGTCGCCGCTCATCGTGCCGAGCCGTTCTTTCGTTGCGCAACCGCATCCGCGATGGCAGCTTCGAAGCGGGTCTTGTTCGCGAACACCTTGAGTGCTCCGCCGAGCATCATCGACGCGGTCGCGGCGCCCATGGCGACCATGCGCGAGCGCACGAGGATATAGTGCTCGGCTGTCGGCGGGTCACCGTGATGTTGCTTCGCCCATTCAGTCATTGCCTGGCGACAGCGTGTTTCGTAGGTGGTCATCTCCGAAAAGTCATGAAAACAGTGTGCAGTCCTGCCACGCCCGATGATGACGCGATCTGCCGCTTCGATGTATGGTTCGAGCATCTCCAAAGGATAGTGCCCGAAGAGCTTGCCGACGAAGACCCATGGCGCCGGGTACGTGGCGATGAGCTTGCAGCCAGCTTTTTCAAGTTCGAAGCTCATCGTAGCACCTCCAAGATGAGCGCACCGATCCCCGCCGTCGCCCCCGCGAAGACGTAGAGGTGTGCGAACATGCGCCACGTCTCAGCGCGCTGTTCCCACCGTTCTGCACGAGCTGCCGCCTTCATGTCATAGATCAAGTTCGGCGGCGGATCAGCCTTCACTGTCTTTTTACTCATCAAAATCTCCCCTGTTTTACGGCGTTACGAACATAGCGATTCCGAATACTGCTCCCCCTATCGCCCATAAAAGTATTTCAATGATCGGGAAATGGTCGCGTTCACGCTCTTCTCGCATGACTTCGAGCGCAATCGCGACCATTTCCTCGGTCGTTTTCAAATGTCCCTCGGTAGGCAGCGGCCGGGGATGTGCTCCGCGCGGCACGCTTCGCAGTAGCTCATCTGCGTCGACAGATCACACTTCGGGCACGTCTTCATTGGCTTTACGACACTAAACATAGATTTGCAGTTGGTGCATTGCAGCAGTACTTCCTCGGCAGGCGTAACGGTTGGCTTATTGGCTTCGCAAAACAAACAACGATCGTTGACGACCGTGAAATTTCCGCATTCGCGGCACGGTACGTCTGAAGTGCGTGCTGTCTCGGCGGACGAGGGCATGCGGCCTTCGAGGATGGCGCGCTCTCGCTGCCCCCTGGCTAGGGCCGCCTCGATCTGCGCGTCCGTGATCTTAGGCAGCGCATCGATGCATTCTTGTTGCAGTGTTTGCAACGGGTCGTGCACCCGACCGCAGTGTTCGCACGCTTGAATCTCGACGGGCGGAACAACTGCTAATTTGTTACTGGCATCGGGCCATAGGAGCGCCTTGATGGCGTCAGCTCGCTCTTGTACGCGCTCACGCATCAAATCCCAGCGAGGATCAATTCGGTCGAGCGTCTGCAGAAGCTGCGCACGCGCCTCGTCGAGAGCTTCCTCTAACTTCGTCACGCGCTCGCCCAGCTTCCTCTTGGCGGTGAGCGCGGTAGTTAGCTCGCGAGCGTTTCTCTCGGCGATTCCACGCATGTTGGTGTACTGCCGATGTGCTGCTGCAAGCTGCGCACATGCAGCGTCGTAGTCAATTTTCGTCTTCTTGTGCGCTGTACGTTCATCCACGAGCGCTGCGTGCAACTGATCACGTTCAACAATGATCTCGTTCAAAAAGGTCATATCAGCGTCACTCACAGCGGACTTCCTTTCTGTCGCGCGTACGAAATAATCACGCGCAAACCGATAACCACGCTACCTGCGCCGCACACGCAACCGGCAATGAATGGCTGCGTTTCTTGCAGAGCTATAATGCTCAGTATGAATATCACGAAGAAGACGAGGCGTACAAGAAAGATCATCTACGTCTCCAGAACCGCACATGGCGCTTCTCGTTGTCTTCGAGAGCGTAACCGAGCCGTTGAAGATACGCACCGAGCGCAGCGGCGTCTTCTTTTGACCCGGTTTCTACCGAATCCCAGTACGTTGAATACGTTGTCGGTGTGCCTAACTCGGCACGCAGCGCGTCACGAACCTCGACGAGGTCTACGAGCCCCTCACGCGTGTGCTTGATTGCGGTCTCGACCTTTTCGAGCTGTGCACGCCTGAGCTGCGTCTCGTCGTCGCCGTGGTCCTCGTGATCGTTTGCGTTCATTTTTGCACTTCCTTGAGCCACAAACGCGCTTCGTCGAGTTTTGTGCGCACGAGTGAAAGTTCGCGGTTGCCCTGCCCGCAAGATGTGAGCACGTCCAGCGTCTGCTGGATCAACATTGCGACGCCGGTTAAGCCTACGCTCTTGGTCTGTTCAAGAGATGCGGCGAGTGCACGCTCGTCACTAATGAAATAGAGCGTTTGATCGTACGGCGCCTTGAGCATCGCCTCGGTGAAGAACAGTGGCGAGATGACATCGCCTTCGTTCCCGAATCGATTCTTGGTTACAAACGGGGCGCCCTTCTTGATTTCGATAACCACATCGGCCCGGTGTTTGCGATTACTATCTTCCATCACCGACTCCTTATCTTGTGCTGTACTTCCTCGGCGAGCGCGAGCGCTTGTTTGTACGCGTTCAATTCTGCATCGTCGGTCACCGGTTTATTTACGCCGTAGGTCTTTCGCACACCGGCATAATGCAATAAACCTGCGCGGAAGGGCTTCGCGTTCTCACACGCACGAAAGAATTCGAGCAATTCCTCGTTGGTGGGCTCGCTCTTCGCCCGCTTCTTACTCAAAATCGCTCTCCGTGTCGGTGTCGTCGGGCCGCCGTAGGTTCACGCTCAAGATTTTGCGTCCGTTTCGCGCGAGTTTCTCGACAGCCACAACCACGACATCCATTTCGTTGATTACACCACCACCATTGCTGATGAAAGCAAGATCTATGTCGAGCCGATTGAGTTGCGCTGCGACAATGCGCAGATTGCGCCTCGCTGTCGAAAGCGAGTCCAACGAAATAGCGTGCAAGATCTCGCCATCGGACATCAACCTCGATTTGATGATGTTCATCTGAAAGACGAGGTACATTTGACCGCGTTTATTGCGATCGAAATAGACTGCGTTCAGTCGCGCGAAGTGCTTGCCCTCAACAAAACGGCGACGCACGTCTGGTTTCACGTTGGTCGTGTTAGCGAGCTTGTTCGCCTGCGACCACTCGGGATTGTCCCATGCTAACGCGGGGAACCCATCATCACAGCGATGCTCGCTCTGATGCCCTTTCGGCAACGTACAGCGAAGATATTCCCCGGTAGAGACGTCCTTCCAGCCATCTGACTGTGCACCGCACGCTTCGAGCTTCTCTCGCAACTCGCCCGAAAGTGCTTGAGCGGCTACGACATCGTTGTCAGCGATGGCGCGACCGATCTTCTCCGCGAACGCTTCCGCGGTCTCGATAGTGCTTCCGATCTTGACCAGCTTGTCATTCATCATACTGGCCCTTAATCCCCGGTATGTCGTCAATGCCCACACCGAAGCAGCGAGGGCACGTCACGTCTTCCGGTCTACCCGGCACCGAGATCGAACCGCAACCGCCGCACTTTCTGCATGCGAGGGGCCATGACACGTTAGCGAGTTGTGCGAGCGGAACACTCCCACTCGCCTGTAATACTTCATCGGGGACGCCGAGCGCTTTTGCACAACGCGGTGAACATGCGCCCACAAATTGTGCTTGTGGATCGTTCATGTTGGTGTTCCCGCACGCTGGACAACGCGGTAGTACAGGGAACGCGAGTGGGTTGACTACAACAAAGCTCTTGCACCTGCAGCCTGACATCAGACAATGCGTCGGATGTTTGTCTAGTGGACAATGATGAATGCGTGAATGTCCGCAGCGCGCGCAGTCGACAGACAGATCAACATTCGCCAGCTCGTTCTCATCCGCGTACGCGTGCTCGATAACCTCCGCGAACGAAGTCGCCGGCAAAATTTCCGTACTCGTCTTGACCAGCTTGTCGCTCACGACCACTCCAGCGGAAGGATCAAGCCACTCGTTGCGGCTTTGTGTGGTCCGCTATGTCCCGGAGGTAGTTTGCAACCAATAATAATGTTGCCATCAGATGTTCGTGCATCGCACGTGGCCGGCAACTTCGGGTCTTTGATGGCCATCTCGACTGCGAGCTGTGTACGACCAGTCTTGTCGACGAACGTCTTCACGCCCACAACCTCAGCGGTAAATTTGCCGGGCGAAATGCGCGGCGTCGCAACAGTGATGGGTGCGATTTGACTCCCGGATAGCTTGTTGTTCTTAACTGTTTCGCCACGATAGTTGATCCACTCACCTATTTCGCACAAATTTTCTTCGCTCACGAGCTTGTTGTTCTCGACTCGGACGGGCTCGACAGCGACCGAGCCGGCTACAATTGCATCGTCACCGATGCCGACCGCGTTCGAGCAGCACGAGCAATTCGGACGGCAGCGGTCTTCCTTGCTGATGATGTAGACCTTGCCGCACGGCTGCCCGGCGTAACGCGGATCAAGTCCGTGCATCGGGTGCGTGCACTTTCGCAAACTCTCGGCGACTTCGAGGAGGTCGACGCGCTCTGCTGGCGGCACGGACACGATATTTGCGAATTCGAACCGCTTGCACATGCACTCAGGATCAGCGGGTACAGCATTGCGACCGAAACCTCCGCCCCTGCATTCATACATGAACCCGAGCGGATCCGTTTTGCTGCCGAGACTGTCAGAATAGTTGTGCTCGCTGTAGCTGTGCCCGCATTTGCACGTGTCCGCTGAATCCGGCCAGCGATTGCGTACCGTACTTACCGGCTTTTCATCCTGTGGCAATGCGCGTGTTAGTGCCTCGCCGAAGTTGCCCGCGACCTCGATTGCGCTCGTGCTCTTCTTCAGTTTGTCGTCGCTCATCGCACACCACTACCGATGACCGCGCGGCCAATCGCCCAACCGAGCCCCATGGCAGCCATCAACATGATGGCCGATACAAATAGCGGCCAAAACCAACGAGGCATTATTCACCTCCTTTCACCAGCGGCTTTTTCATCTTCGACATCTTCTCGATGCCTGCCTTCATCATCAGCACCGTGCCAGGGCGAATTGGTCTATCGGCGAGAGCGCGAAGTAGACTCTCGGTCGAGACGCCGAATTCCTTCACGACTTTGGACTCGCCGAAGGTCTCGATGAGTTTTTGAATTACGAGACGCTCTTCTGTGGTGACTTTTTCATTCATGCTTCCAGTATCCAGGTTTCGGGTTCCTGGGTCAATAGAAAATAAATTTTCATGTTTACTGTAACTGTTGCTTTTTTGATAAACTGTGACTGCGCCGGGTGTACTCTGTGGATGTAGTGCGAGAACCGGCCCAAAATGACGAACTAGCGTCATTCACCTCGCGTGTGCAAAATGCACAACGAGCTGCGCCCTTACGCGCGCTCAAAGCCGGGCTCAACCTCGTAGACGGCGCGCTGCGTATCCGTGCTGGTGGCGACGGCATCTACGGCGAGCCCCATCGCCCCGTCACGAAGCCCGCCGAAGCTCTCCGCGCGTGGTTGCGCTCGATGGAGCCCGACATTCGGAACGGTACCTTCGACCGCCACAACGAGCTGCGTGAAGCCATCGTGGCTGCCGGAGAAGAGATCAATCGAGCAGTCGAACATGTCCCTGCCGCCACACGGTTGCGTTCGGCACTCTATTCGGACGCCACGAACATCATCGGCGGCTGGGAAACCCCCAAATCGATCGTTCCGTGGATAGTCGCTGCCAGTCTCGGCGGTGTTGTTGTCGGCATGCTGCTCACACGCAAGAACCACAAAAGACGCAAGCGATGAAAGACGTACTTCCTGATTCGCGTGCGAAAACCAAACGCGGCATCGTCTCCGTCAAGGGTTCGAGCTACGTACCCATCTACTGCGCCAGTTGCGGCGCGCCCGGTGGCGGCGTCTCCGAAGAACACGTCACGTTCGCTTTCTACTTGTGCGACTACTGCTTCGAAAAGTGGGGGCCGATTGCCGGCACCTACGTCGAACCTGACGCCGTGTTTTTCGAAAAAGTCAAACAAGCGCAGCTCGAAAAATACGGACGCTTTTTGACCACAGAAGAAATCGCAAAAGAAGCCGCAGATGAGTCCAGTGTTATCTCAAAGCTCATTCGCGAAGCACCAAAAGCGCGATAAAATATAGAAGGAGCTGCGAAATGGGAACCAAAGAATTGACGCCTGCACCGAACGCCGAACGCTGCGAGGCAGGCACGGACGAGCGCCACCCCAAAGGCTCCTGTGGGGCGCCGCAACCGCTCTATGTGACCAACGGTTTGTTCCATTGCCATTGCCACGCTGATTGGCCCAACTCGAAGGAGGCGAAGAAGTTGATCGCCCTCCGCAACATCGACAAGGAGGGTAAGTAAATGCCGTTCGTCTACGGTGTGGTTCCCGCGGTCAACTTCACCACCAGCGCTACCCCGAGCACAGAGGTCGACGCGCTCTTCGTCAAGCCAGGCGCGCGAACGATGCTCATGACGCACATTCAGATGCAGGGCAAGGGCGCGCAACTCACGTCTCTATCCGGGCTCATTCAACGCGTCAAACGCTACTTCACCACGGCAGCCGCGGGTGGATCGGCGGTTGTACCTGCTCCACGTTCACAGCTCGCCCCCGTTGCCACTGCGAGTGCAGGGCAAGCATCAGCCGGCGTCACCCCCGGCACCGGTGGTCCAACGCCGCAGCTCATCGTCGGTTGTAGCGCGACCGGACCGGGCTCGTGGGACTGGCTCAACAACTCAGACGTCGCGCCCGAAATCGACGGCTCGGCGACGCAATCGCTTGACCTGTTCAACAGCTCAGGCACGGCGTCGATGGTGTTCGAGACTTCCGTCGACATTCAGGAGTGACACAGGTGTCAACGCGGCTCTACGGCCCTGACGGTCGGGTGCTGCCGCCGTCCACGCTCGGCATCGCACCCGCTGTCGTCGGTCTTTCAAAGAAAACACACACCAACCCTAGCGCGGAAGACGCCTGCATTTCGGCAGCAGTGCAGGCGCATCGTGGCTGCGATTTTCCGCTGCCAGTTGTATTCGGCCGCGAAATCGTCGGTGTCGTCGAAGGTCGACGCTTCGACCCGCGCGTCACGTTCACGCGTACCTCGCGACGTTTCTGGGCAACAGGCTGGCAAACGTACGATCAGATCATCGCGTCGCTGACGGCGGGCCAGCGATTGATGAACTACTTCACCAAGACGCACACGACTGCGCCCGTCGCGAACAACTGGCAGGATTTGTGGACGCTCGGCGGCATGCCCAGCGCAGGTGCTTTCGGCGGTGCGGCGTCCACCGCTGTGCAATTCTCCGACGCCACAGTCGGGTCGCTCTACACCGGTGGCAACGTCTCCAACGTCAAAGCGATCCTCAGCGCGTGGGCGTCAGCTTCTGCCGGCACACCGTCGCTCGTCATCTACGACCGCGTGCTCACGTACGAAGCTAACGTACACAACAACACTGTGAACAAGTTGATGACGAACACGCTAACTGCGCAGCGTTACGTCACCAATGGAACATCTGGCATGAAGATCGTTTGCTCAGTGCAAACGGTTCAAGGCGCAACGGCAGGCAACCTCACGCAGCTTCGATACACCAACCAAGCCGGCACAACGTTGCAGACGATGCCGACGTCACCGACGGTGAGCTTCATTGTGTCCGCCGCCGCCCCGACAGCGACGCTCGGTGCGCGCGTGATTGCACCAGCGACGGCAGCCGCGACACTACCATGGGGACCTTACATACCACTTGCTGTCGGCGACAGCGGTGCACGACTGATCAACGATTTCACGACCAGCTCGGCCAATACAGGCACCTTCACTTTCATCCTCGCGCGTCCTCTGTTCTCCATCGGCACGGCGACTGCTGGTGTCGTCTCTCAGCTCGACGCCGTCTACCAAATCGCGAGCCTTGAACCGGTACTCAACGGCGCGTGTGTCGCGTTTCTCGCGTACTTCCCCGCTGCCACCGCAGCAACGATTCAAGGATCACTCGACGTCGGCTGGAACTAAGTCGATGCTTGCTCCTGCCCTTCACATCGACAAGAAATCGCGTTTTGGACCGTGCGACGAAGCACGGGCTATCGCTGCCGTTGTGCAAGCTGCCCGAGGCATCGAAGTGCCACTGCCGATCATCTTCGGTCGTCGCTGCCTCGGTTATGCCGTCGGACAGCGACGCAGCTCGTACGTATGGCTGTCGGGAGGTTTTCCCGGGCTCAACTACATTCAATCGCAAGTCGCGCAAGGCATGCGCTGGCAGCAAACGTTCTCGAAAACGACGGTCGCCGGTGGCGGACTCAACGCCAAAATCTGGTGGGACATGTGGCCGTGCACCGGCGACCCTGCCGGTGGCGGCTATACCGGGGCCGCGTTCACGTTGCGACAATTCGACGATACCGTCACCGGATCAATCCTGCACGGGGGCAATGTAGCGCCCCTTCAAGCTGCATTGAACTACTTCGCCATCAACGGCAGCGTCGGCAACAGCGTCCTCGTTCTTTACGATCGCGTCGCCACATACGAAGCGTGCACGTACAACGCGAACGTGCAACAGAACATGACCAACACACTGGCAGCGCAGCGCTACGTCAGCACCGGCCAGCCTGGTTTGCAGATCTCCATCGCAGCGCAGACGGCGAACGGCGCGACGCCGGTGAACTTGACGCAGCTCGCGTACACCAATCAAGCTGGCACAACTGGCGTTGCACTACCAGCCGCGACGCCGGTGATCCCGTTCATCATCTCAGGCATCACTGCTGCGGGTGCGGGTGCGGAGATCATCTGCCCCAACGACGCTGGTAATGGTCAAACACTTCTGTTTCTCAATCTCGCACCTGGCGACACCGGTGTTCGCAAAATTGAAAGCTTCACGACCGATGCAGCGCAAACCGGCACGTTCACGTACATCCTCAATCGCCCACTGGCGTACTTGCTCCAACCGACCCCCGGTGTACAGTTTGAGACAGATTTGCTCTATCAAGTGTTCGGCATCGAACGCGTCTTCGACGGTGCGTGCTTGTCTTTCTTCGCGTGGGGCGGCACGACGAGCGCAAGCGTCGTGTTCACCGGACGTGTCGACACGGTGTGGGGATGATCGTCGAAGCACCAGCTCTTGCGGGCATGTCGCGCAAGTGGCTCTACAGCACCGCGGATGACAAACGCGCACTAGAAATTGCTATTACATGCGCACGAGGCGTCGAGACGTGGTTGCCGGTCATTTACGGCGGACGCGTACTTGCTTGGCTTCGAGGAAGACGCGGTCGAACAGAAGTCGAAGTGCTTCGTTGCGCGGTCAACGGGCTCGACCAAATGATCAATGCTGCGACGACGCTCGGCCAGCGACTATCGCAGCAATACACCAAGATTGCTGTCACAGGACTTGCTGCGCTTGGTTGGTACGACTACTACACCGTCGGTCCAGGTGGAGGCACCTTCACCGGTACAGCGCTCACGGCTCGTCGATTCACAGATTTGACGACGGGTGCAATTCCGCACGGTGGTAACGTCTCACCAGCGGTGAAAATCATCACCGGCGCATGGGGTATGGCCTACAACATGGGCGCCTGTTTTCTGCTCTACGACCGCGTGCTCACGTACGAAGCGTGCACAATCAGCGGCGGATTGCAGAACATGACCAACACGCTCACCGCACAACGCTACATCAGTGCAGGACAGCCCGGCCTTGGCATTCTGTGCACGATTCAAACGCAGCTCAATATTTCGCCAAACATCTCTGCACTCAAATACACCAATCAAGCTGGCACAACCGGTCAATCGGTTGCAACGGCTGCTGCGCTCACGCTCAACTCCGCCGCCGCGACGCCTGACAACACCACGCCCGCTCGTTGCGCGGCGCAATATGCGGCTTCAACGTCGAACGATGTGCTCTTCTATCCACTTGCGGTCGGTGACTCCGGCGCGCAAAAAATTGAAAGCTTCACAACGAGTGCCGCAGCTACGGGCACGATCTGCTTCACGCTCGCGCATCCGTTCGCCTACTTCCCGTCACCCGGTGCAGCACTCGCTGGGCAGTATGATTTCGTTCGACAGCTCACTGTACTTGAACGCATCTACGACGGTGCATGCTTGAACTTTTTCGTCAACGCCACCGCCAACAACAACGCCACCATCATGGGCGCGCTCGATTTCGTGTGGGCGTAGACCATGAGTTACATCTGGAACAGATTTCAAGGTCGCAATACCCACCGTGATATCAATATACAGGGTAGCGACTTCAAGAATGCACGCTCCCCGTACGTCACCGCAACCGAAGGTGCGCCAACAGCCGACGTCAACAAGATTATGTTGCCGTTGTTTGGCGTATTTGATGACGACGATGGTCAAACACAACAGGCTGGTAACTACGGTGCTACAATTTTCGGTGCACTCGCACTGCAAATTGAAGACGAGCTGCCACCGACAACTACGATCGTCGACGAGGATTATCTACCTCCGACAATTGCCGCAGCAGCACAGACAGGAAATCTGTCACTAGTTGAAGACGACATACTCGAAGTTCACGTTGAAGAAGACAGTGCAACAGAACAGCGTTCGGTCCCGCCTAAACTATTTCTCGTTACTAAAAACGATGTTGATGAAGACCTTATTTCGTTTGTTATTGAAGAAGCAGATAATAATGCTGTAAATGTTTCTCGATCGTCTGTCGTAGACAATAATCTCAATACCGAAGATGACATTTCATTCGTTATTGAAGATGCAGACAACAATGCGCTCGTTGCATCTCGCACAGGCACCGCTAACGTAGTCGTTAATACTGAAGACGATATTTCTTTCGTTGTTGAAGAATCAGACGACGATACGCGAGTTTCGCCTCGTGTAGTTACCGCGAATGATATTTCAAGCAACAACGAGGAGGAAGCACTTACTCCTTCGCTTGAAGACGCCGATATTTCAACTCAGCCATATCTTCGTCTCGTCCCAGCGCCAGCTACATCCGACGCGGATGCGGACGACTTACCGATCGTTCCCCCGCCGCCAACTCCACCACAAACGCGTTTCGTCAGCGTAGTCACCGGCGGCGGTGCGGTTGGTGATGAAGAGATCGAGCCCGAAAAAGCGACGTTCCGCGTACTGGCAACACATCTCGACGTGCTTGTCTATGCTAGTATGCTTCCTGTGCACGTCGTCGAACGCGGTAACCTCGTTATCCTCGTCGCGCAATTCACCGGCGATCCTGCCGAGGTGTTCTTCTCGTACATGAAGCCCGGCGAACAACGCCCGCATGTTGACCCTGGCTTTGGGCAACGCGACTCGCGCATCCGGCGCACAGGAGAAGGCGTCTACACTTACGTCATCGACACTGAAGGCTTTTCTGCCGGCAATATCCAATGGCATTTCTGGGGCACGGGCGAGCACCAAGCTTCGGGTTTTGGCAAGGTTGAAATTCCTCCTCGACCCGCACAACTATTGTAGTTTTTCGCCCTTGTGCTAGCATCCATAGTATGAAACTCGAAATTGAAGTGCCCGAAGTAACGTGTTGCCGTTGTAGCACCACAGCTCCTGTCCTCGCTCCGACAGCGCTGCGACGGGGCGTAGGTCCCAACAGCATCGTCGACTCCAAGGGTGACTCTTGGATCACCAGCGGAGGCAGCATCATTCCGCAAAATTGGTCGATTGCTCCGGGCGCACCAACGAAATTTCTTTGTGCCAAGTGCACCGAGGACGTGAACGCGAGCATCGCCGCGCTCTTGAAGCCGGTTGCACCCGAGGGACCGGTCAAGACGGCAGCCACGAGCATCCCCACGCACGCAGAAGCCCCGGTCGTAGGCCGCGTCGTCAAATCAAGCCCCACGCCCACCCAGGCCGCTGCGCGCGTGACCGGGGGCGCCACCATCTACGCAAACCCTGTGCAGCGCCCAGAACCCGTGGTGAGCGCCTCGCCGGTCATGGTGCAGCCAAGCGCCATCTCGCGCCCCATCATGGCCAAGCCGCCCACGGTGCAGCCAAGCATGCAAACGGTGCTCCCGCCCAAGATTCACGCACCGATCGCACCGGCCGAGCGCGGCTCGAACGTGGTGGTCGCCTCGAACACGCAATTCCCGCAGCCGCTGGTACGCAACGCGGCGCCCGTACCGACACGCGCAGACGTACCCCGTACGCGTGAGGTCGCGGTGCAGGACAACGAAGAAGTCGAGCCGCAGGGACCGGTGACACCGACCGCCCTCATCCGCGGCGTCGGCGTCTAGCTCTTTCTTCTCTCGCTGCTTACAACCAACACAGGAGGTTCGCCATGGCCGCGTACATCACTCTCATCGTGGCGCTCGCCGGCTTCGTGCTCTACTTGCTAGCGTCGAATCCGAAGGCCGTGCGCATCGGCGAGATCATGTTCTTCTGCGGACTGCTCGCGTTCTGTTTCCGACTCGCGAACGAGATGAAGCGGCTGTTCTGAGATTTTCAGCTCTTGTTTTCGATTGCGTCGTGCAGCGTCTCCGCCAGTATTTCATGACGTTTCAAGAAATCGACAGCCCAGGCGTGCGCGCAACGTAGTCCACAAAAGTGTCCATCGCCGTAATCTCCCCATGGTCCTTTGCCGGCGGCGATCCACCACGCTTCTTCGCGACGGCGCGCAGGTCGTAGAGGTTTTTGGCAGCAAAGACATTTGGGTTTCATCGAACGCCCCCTCAAACACTTCTGGTAGTTCTCATGTGTCGCCGGTCGCGAGCGCGACGCGGCCCGCCTCGGTGATGCGACACTGCGGACGCGGGTTGCCGTAGCTTCCGAGGATCAAATAGAACGACAACTCGCGAACAGTGCCGTCCTCCTCGCAGAAGTAGGCCAGCCCCATCCTCATCAGGCTGTTCTGAACACGCGCCCTGTTCTTGCGCTTCTTGCCGTCGTCGTCGAAGCGTGTATTGCTCGTGCTCCGCGGCTGTTTCGCGAGTAGCGCCAGCTCCTCGGCCTGCTGTTTCGTTAGCTTCATCGTTCACGTCTGAAAGCACTTCGGGCACAGTGCCGACTTGCGCGAGGGCTTGCGATCCGACGTGAGCCACAGCTCGTGGCCGCATTCGAGATCGAGCGACCAGCGCTTGGGGTTCATCGGCGAGCGCGTCACCTTCACCACCTTGCGGACCTCCTTTGCTGATTTCGCAATCACCGCTTCTACTCCCATCGCGCACCTCGCGCGTTCATCGTCATTTCCGTGACAGCGCGTTAGTTTTCGTTGAAGCCATTGACGTTGGTGACGTCCACTTCCACCAACGACTACACATGCACCGATGACTGAACCTTTCATCGGCGACCGCCACCAAGTGCCATGGCATTTTGCTGCCGCATACGCAGTCATCGCCAACGGTGCGTTCATCGTCGACGTATTCGTGCGGCGTCATCGACGCTTCTCGCATCCGCATTTGCCGTTGACCCGGCATTTGAAATTCTCGCACGTCACAGCGTCGGTCGTTGGCATACGCTTCTGAATCTCGACTAACGCCTTCTTCCATGCCTCCGACTCTGTATTGCCGTCGGCGATGTACATAAACTGACCGCGGCGGCGAATCAGCCAATACACCTCACGTCTGTTGGTCCTGTGCCGCTCAGCGCTCGCATCTGGACAGAGTGCTTTTACCTTCGCCTTGCTCATGTGCTCTTCACGTCAGTCGCAATCTTAGCCTTCAAGTGTGCATCGACAGCTTTGAGCGTAGCAAGTCGAGTAGCTACCGCGCACGGCGTACGTCCAAGAATTCTACCGATGCGCTCGTACAGTCCCCAGGTCTTGCCGTGCATCACGCCGCGCGAGAGCTTCTTGTGTATTCTACGAAGCCGTTTGTCCTCGACGACAGACCAGCTATCACCGTAGCGCGGCCAGATCTTCTTCGCGCCAAAGACAGAGCCCATCACTTCACCATCGATTTGTCGATTGTCTCTTCGTTGATGAAAGTCTCTAAATCTTCCTCTTCGACGGGCAAAATACTGAACCGCACCTTGGGCCGCCAATTGCGAGCAGCCTCTAGATTCCACTCCTCGTCAGCCGCACGCTCGACGACCTTCATATTGATCCAATCGCCGCGATACGTCTGCACCTGAAAGACGATGGTCTCGGCGAGCAGCTTGCGCCCCGCAATGCGTCTTCGCTGCCTTCTTCTTCTTTTTCTAACCATCACAGATCAAGCTCCGACCACCGCGACGGCTCAGCCGGCTTCGGCGGAGGTGGCGGTGGCGCCAAGAATGAGCTGTTAGCCGTGAGGAGCTTTCGCTCCGTCGACACCACGCGCACACCGACGTCACGTGCGGCGCGCTGAGCTGCGGCAACCGCCGAACGTTGAATCTCTTGCGCGCTGTACTTGTCGAATTTCTTTGTCAACATTTTAGCATCGCCAAGAATACGCTTGATTTCCGCGTTCACCGCCTCTTTGTCGTCTTTGTCTTCAGGCGCGTACACGACCGGTCCACGAGGACGCTTCTTCTCGGGACCATTCATGAGCCGCTGCGAGATCTCCGCCGACGCCGTCGACAAGAACGCGCGCTGCCACGCCATGTAGACCTCGTCTGCTTCCGAGGCAAGCTCGAAACGATCTTTGTACTTCGTTTCAGTACGCGCTCGATTGTAGCGCAAGACCTCGTCGAAGATACCGCCATTGATGCCCGGCACCAAGCCATCGTCTTCGCGATCGTAATCGACGACGCGATTGAAGCTATTGAACGCGCCCTTGCACTGCACCACAAGGTCGAGGTTGAGCCGGTCGTAGATCTCACGTGCCTTGGCCACGTCCGAGGCATAACCGACAAGCACGGCGTCATAGCGCCCCTTGCCGCGCTCGACTTTGAGCAACTGACAGTTGAGAGCGCGCGCGATGCCATTGAGGAGCTGCTCACGCCAGAAGTTCTTCGCCACCCCGGGCACGACCTCACGATACTCCTCGTTGTCGTCGATGATCGTGATGCTGTGCTTCTCCATCAGAACTTCGGCGTGTTTGCGCGCGCTCTCTGCCTCGGGACCTTTGCCCTTGGCCATGCGCAGAAGCTTGCGCACGGTCTCGCGGATGTTCTCTTTCACTTGCGGCTCCTCCTCTTCTTCTTATTCTTGGGCGCGCGCATCGACTCCATCAAGGCAAGGGCGCGGCGCAAAAGATCCGCCATCGAGCACATCTCCTCGGCGGCGCGTGCTTCGAGCACCCTCCCGAAAGAAACCGGGATTCGCGTTTGCACAAGCATTGTTTCTTCTTTTTTGATCGCCATGACCAAGAGACTAACACATCAATTTGATGCGTGTCAAATCAAAATGAATGACGAGGATGCCAGACTGGTTTCCCGTCGAGCTTTACACAACGGTCTTGCCAACAATCGACACTGCGAACGTACGCGGATCAGTCGCCGCATTGCGCACCGCTATCGCGATATCGAAACCCGGCTGTGCAGTGTCCATCCGCAATTCGCTGCTAAGTGAACGATTATCGAACGCGCCTACAGAGATCGCGCCCCCGTTATTGGGCATCTGCATACGTGCCCCAACGAAGATGTTTTCGATATAGAGCCCGTCGACGTCGCCGGTGTTGATGATCTTTTCTCCGCGAAACAGCATCTGCAGTCGTTGCGTGATCGTAATACGTCCGCCGGCAGGCACTGCCTCGGGGCCAAAAGAAAGCGCCCACGATCGCGTCTTTTTCAGCGGCACCTGCCGCATTATCG
>Ga0070686_100000197_pt1 | contig 41925 bp, 67 predicted proteins | sample KBSS23LmetaG_FD_65654 | JGI IMG/M metagenome (GOLD analysis project Ga0070686, IMG submission 65654) | Switchgrass rhizosphere microbial communities from Kellogg Biological Station, Michigan, USA - KBS S2-3L metaG | ecosystem: Host-associated > Plants > Roots > Rhizosphere ...
AATGATAATGTAAATGATAATGAAAAGGAGAATGATAATGAGGAGGATCTAGTGGAAAATAAAAAAATACCAAATAGGCTTAATCTTAGCAAGGGGATGATCATTGCTTTTGCCAAAGAGTTTAAGGGCTTAACCACCACTGAGATAGAAGAGCAGCGAATTAAATGTAATGCATATATGAATATGTCATCAGAAAACTATAATAACCCGGGGCTTTTTTTCAGAGCATGGCTCAAAAAATATTTGCATGAAAAGCAAGTCAAAGCTAATGAAGAAACTGCAAAAAATCAAACAATAAACAGCTTACCGGACATAACGGAAGAACAACGTCAAAAAAATATCCAACACTTAGATGAAATGAGGAAGTCTTTAAAGATGGGGGTGATTAAATAATATGCTACCTTTTGTTGGTGTGGCTTTAAAAGTCACTGAAGAATTACATATCATGGACAAAAGAGGTCAGGGAATGGTGATGAGATTTGCAAAGATATATTCTCCTGAAAAAATGGGAGAGATACTTAGGGAAGCTAAATCTTTAAATTGGCATGAAAAAAATCCCATTGCTGCTTTTATGGTATCTGTAAAAACAGTTAATAAGAGAGAGAAGTTAAAAGCTGAAATAAAATGAACGAACTAGAAAAGCTAAGACAGAAATACAGAGAGGCAACCACAGATAAGGAGAGAGCCGCCATTGTGATAGCAGCTAAGATCCTAAAGGGAGAGTTGTATCAGTGTTACTTCGAAGAGAATGGTACACGATGTTCGAACAAGCAAGTTGAGATGTGGTGCAGTGATAAACACCGTATTGCATGGCAGGAAGCTAATTATAAGGGTAAACGGCCTCATGAGGGGCGCAGGCCTTCCGTTCAGGAGATGCGTGAGAAGTTAAGCAAGATGGCTATTGAAGCCAAACTGAGGGCTCATACAAATAAAGACGGCCAGACTAAGCTAGATGTTTAGTACCCTAAGAAAGCATATCAGCTACGGGTGGCTTGTAAAGCCGGAAGTTGCCTATTGCATATAGCAAGCGGTTGATATATAATCTAGTTAATAAAGAGTTATGAAAACGGTTAGTTCTAAATTATCCAAACAGTTAAAAGAGGCAGGATGCCCACAAGATAGTTATCTTTATTGGATTAAAATAATCTCTAGTGAAATATATTTACTTGTGTTTAAGTATGATGAAACTCATTATTGGGCTATGGATTATAACGAATGGATTCTTGAAGAGCAGATTAATGAAAAGAATGCAGCTTTTCTTACAGATGAAATATTGGATTTGTTACCGGCTTTTATAGCTAATACATGGTCACTGACTGTTTGTAAAGGTCCAGTTGTAAATACTTGGAGAGTTGGATATGTAGATGAAGAATATGATTGGAGCGATGATAAAAATTTTATTACAACCTCACTTGCCGATGCCGCCGCGAAAACATGGCTTTACTTAAAAGAGAAAGGCATCTCGTAAGCTAGGGGAGATTAGTTAGCTCCTAGTGGGCTGCATCCCAGGAACCAACGCCCCTAGCTTACGAGAGGTCAATAATTTTATATGAAAAACGAAGCAGCAGTATTACTAGGAAAGAAAGGCGGTCAGAAAACCGCTTCCCTTTATGGAAAAGAGCACTACAGGAAGATTGCTAAGGGGTGGGTAAAGGGGAGGAAGAGGAAGGCCAAGGTGGAGCCATTAGTTAGTTGATTATGAAACCTTGTGAATATTGTAAAAAATTAACTAAAAGAGCAACAATCATTGTTGATTGTGGGGCTTGCCGAGGCGACGGAGTTATCGAGGAAGAAAATGATTACACATCTGGTTATCACCTTGAAAACTGTTATAACTGTGATGGTAAAGGAGAATATGAGGTTATTGATTGGTACTGTTCTGAAGAGTGCTATATGTCTGATATGGAGGATTTTTTAAACGAACAATTTTATGAACCCTCTCTTGAGGAAAGAGTATCAAGGCTTGAAGCTAATATGCCTAATAAAAAGTGACGGCGCTCAGTCTCCGCCTAAAGTTTGTTTACAGGATGGAGCGGCACGCGATGGGGAGGTTGAATATGAAAAAAGAAATAGATGTAAAATTATTCAATGAGGCAATAAATAAAGTTGTCCATCGGCCAACGATCCTTTTGTTTGGAGCTGATAGGTTCATTGATTCTTGTTGGGATGAGTATAATACGCTGGTTATTAAGTCTAAAGAAGATAAAAAAGCATTTAACGGCAATAGTTTAATGAATATTCCGGGGGTGCGCGGGTTTAACTTTCAGGAAAACAGAGTGGAGGTAAGAACCAATAAGGGGATAAAGACATATAAGGTTGGGAGAGTAAAAATGGAAACGATAGAGAAAAGGTTGGAGGAGTTTTTGAGGAAATAGATATGAATAAAGAAATATGTAAACATGAATGGGTAGGAATAGCATGGAGAGCCGAAACGCAACATTGTAAACATTGTGGTATCTCTTGGTATGAGGTTTTCCCCAAGGTTGAGATAAAACCTCACCATGATCACTATTGGGGGGTAGATTATATAGCAGATCTATCTAAAACAATTGCAATTTGCAGGACTTGCGGGGAGATAAAGGCGTAAATTGATATAGAAAGATGTACTTGCACATAACCCCCTTATGTGATATTATCTATTTAATATGAAATTAACAGATGCGCAGAGACTAATAAGACTACAGAAGGCTCGGGAGAAGAGATTGAAGAACATCTCCGGAGCAACTAAGAAGCAATCAGATAATGTGAAGATGGATATAGCAATCGCGGAAGCAGAGAATTTAATAACAGACATGGTAATGATAGATAGGTTTATGCTTACACTTAAGATATGAAAGAAACAATTAAAAAAGTAGAAGAAATAAATCAGAAATATCTTATTGGGCTGATGCCCGAAGAACTCAAGCAAGCAATTATAGATCTTATAAATGCGAGTTACATAAAGGGCAAGCAGGATGGTGCAAGAGAAGCGCTTAGAGAGATAAATGAGAACGCTTAATATGAAATATTTAAGAATAACAATGCCAGATCAATCCGAATGGGAGCTGCCAGCACTTATTATTGCTCAAAATAGAGCTAGTTATTATGCAGAAAAGGATACAGGAAAAACAGATGGCGATGAATTTAAAAAAGTGTATCACGAGGAAATGGTTTACGCGCTAGACGACAATTACGAGATTATTGATTGGGCGGCGGATAATATGAATTGGGAAGATGTTGTAAAGCATGCTCATAAAATCAAAGACGGCATTATTGATTATCAAGAAGGATGGGTTAACGGAGAAAAGGAGATAGTAGAGTACTAACATGACAGACGAAATACAAACATATCTTGACAACGGAGGAGCGTACGAGGATCTTCCGCTTGAGACAAGACAGGAGATAGAAGCAAATAATATGAAAGACACACAATTAATTAAACAAGAAGAAAAAATACTACCAGTACAGAATGAAGCAGAACGCTTGATAGCGATGGCGATCGATAAAAACGTTCCGGTAGAAAGCTTAGAACGCCTTTTAGCCATGAGGCAACAGTTAAAGGCAGAGCGAGCCAAAGAACAATTCGTAAAAGCGATGGCAGAATTTCAAGGTGAATGTCCAATTATTGAGAAAAAGAAAAAAGTAGATTTTACCCCTGCCTCTGGTAACAGGGTGAAGTATAACTACGCCCCATTAGAAGTGATAGTAGATCAGGTGAAAAAGATTTTGTCTAAGCATGGATTCTCTTATATGTTTGATACCGAAACTAACGGCAAAATGAAGGTTATCTGCAAGGTGACTCACAAGGATGGACATATGGAAGTCTCAAAATTCGATATGGAAATAGATACAAGTGCCAAAATGAATGTATCTCAAAAATATGGGGCTGCCCTAACTTATGCCAAGAGATATGCTTTTTGTTCGGCATTTGGAATTAGCGTTAGGGATGAAGATAATGAAACTACTCTGGGAGAGTCACAGAATACTCAAAATTCTTCACCTAGTGGCTCTACAGCTCTTAAAAACTCATTTGCCACTTATAGTGCCAGCAAGGGAATTAATAAGGCAAATGCCAGTTGCTACTCTTGCTCCGCTCCTTCAGGAAGAATGCACGGGACAAATTGTAAAGCATGAGTATTGAACATAGAATAGGGATATGAAGGGTCTTATTTTCATCATTGCGTTCATTTGTATTTTTGTGGTGTTTATTTCTACAAGCTTTGCGCTTTGGATAAATCTTCTAGTAGCTTTTATTGCTGGAGTGGTTATCGGGTGGATATTAGCTATAAGTAAGTGGTGAAAGGCCCTCTGTATGTAAAAGTCGGGTTCATCCGTGCACTGGCTTGCCAGTCTAGCTACAGAGGGCTTAATAAAACGTTTAAGTATGACATATGCAGGATACAATCAAGGAGTTGAAGCAGAACGTGAGAGGATCATGCTTTTAATAATAGCTCTTTTTGAAAATAGTAAAGAGAAAGGCTGGGTTACTTTATATGATCTTAATGAGTTAATGAAAAATATTGATAAGCCTAATAATAAGTCTTAGCATACTTGCCCCACATAACCCCCTCATGATATAATGCAACCTATGAATCAAGAGGAAATCAAAAAGGAGATCAGGGAGGCATTTAGGGAAACAGGAAGGCAAGGAGGGCTTGCAACATCTAAGAAATATGGAAAGGCCCATTATCAGAAGCTCGCCAAGCGGATGAACGAAGTTAAGCGGAAGAAAAACGCTACAGCAAAACATTTATTGAGTACAGTTAATGAGGTTGAGAATCTTAATATTCAAGCTCCTAAAGATTTAAGCAAAAAGCATAACGAATATGCTTGGGATAAATAACCCCATTTACCCTATTGACACATAACCCCTTATGTGATAAGATAAGCAAATGAATCAGGGAATTACAAAGTTCATATTAACAATTATCATCCTTGATGCATGTGCAATTTTATTGCAATATTTAATGGGCATAGATTGGTATAGGTCACTGACCTTAGAACTTTTAATAATGATAGCAGGGAAAGTCATACTAGATAATTGAAGATTCCCATGGGTCCGGAGCTGACTAAAATCTGCCCTGGACTCATGAGAGTTTTTAATCGAGGAGAATAATATGAAGAAATGGAAATGTGGAAAATGTGAAGATAGCGAAATACCGGAACATTCGCGTAGATGTTCAACAAGATTTATTTTAGGAGCGAAGGTAAAAGTTGATCCTAGAATTCTTAAAGGTGAGGATGTCAAAAACAATAAATTCTTTTTTGATTCTTATGAGAAGCTCGTTAAAGGTGAATGGGAAATTATTGGAACGGTAGGGAAGCATCATAACCCTGAAGCTAAAAGGCTAAACTGCTTTCCTGATTGCTGGCCCATCGCATTTGTACAAGATTATTATTTGATTGCAATTTTATGAAAAACATGATCGGTTCAAACCAATTTCGCACAAAGAAACGCCACACCCTAAACGGCAGGATAGGCAGTTGGGTACTGCTCACTATCATAACGCTTGTTGCTAGCCACCACGTGGCGATGGCGATACCTTCAGGAGTTAGTCTGGTAAAGAATTGGGCGAAGCAGACTTTTATTACCACTGTAGGAGATCCGGTTAAGCTAATCTCTCCTATGGCGGAGCCAGAGAAGGTTTATGCGAGTGAGTTGAATATAAGGGTGAGTAAGCCAGTAAGTGAGACTGTGGAGCCTACCCGTACGGGGGGTACTACTCCTAATCAAGATTGGGATGACTTTGTAATAGCAGTTCATAAAGTAGCTCCAATGTATAATTTTCCTGAAAATGTTGTACTTGCTCAGGGGGCACTTGAGTCCGCACATGGTAATAGCCACTTTGCTAAGACACGAAATAATTTCTTAGGCATTGGAGCTTTTGATTCAAATCCTAATGATGCATATACTTTTGAAAACCCTGAACAATGCGTTATTGAGTATATGAGAACTATTAAAAGAAACTTTCCTGAAGCATGGGCGCAAAGAGACAACTCAGAGAAATTGCTTAGCCTTATTGTAAGCAATAGTTATGGTCGCAAATATGCTACTGATCCTAATTATATAGCTAAGGTAAAGAGCATGAAGGAGTGGAAATAAGTATGAAACACCAAAAACTAAAACAAAACATAACTATCAAGGATTTTACCCCTGTAATTTCTTGGGAGGAAATTGAGCGAGTGCTAGGAAAAAGGCGTTATAACAGATTTTGTAAGTGGATGGAAGGTCAAACCTCAACGTATGGTGGGGTTTATATTGATGACCTTGACAGGTTTCTGAAGGGACTAGCGGTGATTGACTGAATATGAGAATACAAACAATAGTTAATGACGATGAATTGAGTAGCAGGATTAGAAATCTTGGACTTAGACGGGTGGCAAGAGAGATGAAGATAGATGTTGCCTATTTATCAAGAGTTGTGAACAATAAAATTGTCATAAAAAAAGCAAACCTGGAAAAATTAAAAATTGTGATAAATAAAATGAAATCATTAAAAAATAAGCATGATTAAAAAGATTAAAGCTATAGTAAAAAACTACATGAAAACCCATTGCCTGTTTTTCTGGCATGATTACACGAAATCAGATGATCCTGTGCCTAACATGATGTCGAGTGAGAGATGGTACTGGTATATAGAGATTTGTGTAAAATGTTCAAGAAGGAGAGCAGTAATGAGAATATGAGAAAAATTAGACAAATAACTTACGATTTTGACGAAATTGAATTGGAGAAAGACCTATCTTGAACATTTCCCTGATAGTGATAAGATGGTATAAAAGTGAGGTGACAGTATGAAAAAAATAGCAATTTTAACAGGAATCGGAAGTTTACTTTTATTTACTGGAATAGCTCAAGCAGGTAATTCTGACCATCATTTAAATCCTTGGCAGCTATGTGGAGAGGGTGTGCATCTGAATAACCCCCACTGCATTGCGCCAACAATCATAGATCCTTGCAATGGAGATTGTGAGATAACGGCAACGCCAGAGGCTACAATACAGCCGATATTAACTGTAGTCTCATCGTTAATTATGACAGAGCCAGTAGCAACGCCTACAGCTACCATAACAGCGGGGGTGACAGCTCAACCTACAGTGACACCATCGGCAACTCCCACTCCAACAGGAGCGCAGCCTACAGGAACAATGGTGGTTCCACAGGGGGCACCTGATACGAGTTTAAGGGAATAGTTTTTAAGGTATCTTATAAAAGGGGTAAGACTATTTTTTGAGTATCTTCTCAGTTATGTTAGTCCCTGCAAAAATAGCACTCATCAATAGAATGAAGTTACACCAATCATTCCCTGATAAATATTTAAAGGGTACGAGAATAAGTCCGAGGATGCCAAATAAAACAGCATAGATAAACTTTCTACCCATGTCCTCAAAAAGAAAAGATTTCATTTTGTAGCTTCCATTTGCTCATTATTTTTTAGCTTATTTGATAATTCAATATATTTAGCTACTTTATCGTAGAAAGATGGAGACGTAACCAGTAAATGGAGAAATCCACCCTCTGACTTATCTGCTTCTTCGATTTCTGTTTTAAGTCTTTCCCATTCTTCAGCTTCTACCTTCCTGATCTTTTCCTGCTCCACCTTTGCTTGTTCTTTCTCTTTTTCTTCAAGCAGCCGAGTTAGTATCTCAGAGTGAGCATCTATCCCTAGCCATTTTTTAATTATATCTTTCATATTTATAAGTTCGTATTTTTGATTCTCCAAGTACGAATACCAGAGAAGAATAGCTATTAATAAAGCAACAATTCCCGCAATAATAATTATAAGAGACAGTAAGTTCATTCCTAAACTTGCCGTCCAGATACCTACTCCTAGTGTAAATATTATTATTAATAATAATACCGTTACCAATAAAACTCCAGTTAGTCTTAAAGCTATTTTAATCGTGCGCGTCTTCATAGAGATTATCTTCGCACAATATACGGCCACCCATGAATTAATAAATCAGCAATTAAGGCTACTATAAATGACCAGAATATCGGATTTCCAAGTGCAAAGCTAGGTGCTCCCACCATGAGCCATAAAATTAAAAAAATAATTATATAATACATAAAATTTAGTTCACCTCCCCTGAAATAAACGATAGATTATCATGATCAATGCAATTATGAGTAAGACGTGAATAATATCTCCTCCGAAATTAAAGCCGAGGCCCAAAAACCAGAAAACAATTAATATGACAATTAACAATTCTAACATAAGATTATCTATTTATAAAAAATAGTACCAATAAAATCATAAAGGATGCTCCTATTACCCACATCGATACGCGCCGTACATGCTCCTCTGTTTCTTTTATCTCCCTACGCTTAAGGCAATTCTTAAACCATAAAGTAGCTCTTTCAGATTTAGTCATAATTTTATTATGATAAAATACTAGATTAATGCTTTTTTAGCATTCTCTATTTTGGTTATAAGTTGTTTATTTACCTCAAGCAGTTTTTCATACAAGGCTTTATAGTCGGGTTGTGGAGTTGGAGTAGGGGAAGAATCAAAAGGGACATTGAACGCTTTGCAAATCCCACGGGCTATGGCGTTAGCAACACGATCGGTATCAGAAAGGATTACTTTATCATGAGCGTTTTGAGCTACTCCCATCTCCAATAAGACGCATGGAGTTTTCGAAGATAATTCAGACCACATATAATACTTAGTCATGTTTACAGTTATCCATGCTGGCATATTGGTAATTCCAGACTCAGTAAAATACACAGATGTAATTGCTGAGGCGATTCTTCGCGATTCTGGATTTACATCATCATAAGCTGGATCAGGAGCAGAAATCATCCCTCCACCAGCTCCATGGGTGTCAGATTCACAATGTAAGGAGAGGAATAAATCATAGTCTTTTTTGCCTACATTAGGGTCACAATTGAAATTAGCGTCTACTAATTGCAACTGGAATGCCTGTGATCCATCAGAATTCTTTTTAGTGAGGAGTATTTGGGATAATCTATCGCGGATGCGGACGTTATTGTCTTTTTCTTGGGGAGCTCCTGTACCACCTCTTAATTCAGCGACACAATTTGACTGAATGTTTTGATGCCCCGCCTGAAGTACTATGCTTCTAGCCATAATGTTGTTATTTTACCTTCTGTTTATTTTTCTGTCAAATTTCGACCCTAATTCCTATTAAAGAGAAGTGGGTAAAAGGAAGCGAAGAGTAATATAAAACACTAAAGCAAGAAGGGCTATAAGTCCTATCAGATAAAGATCTTTTCTTACGTTATCATTCATTAAGGCTTTAAATTACTCCAAATGCTTTTAATATAAAAATTGTTGCACACACAATTACAATTGTCACAAATGCACCAATACTTAGCATATTTTTTTTGATAAACTCAAATTGCCCCCGTCAACTAACTTTGGCGGGGGTCTTTTTTATGCAGTTTCTTTTTTCTCTGCATCTTCTAACTGTTTCTTTTCAGCCTTTTCAGCTTCAGTTAGAGTCCTTTTCTTCTCTTCTTCCCGAAGGAATTGGAGTCTTTTATTTTCGTTCATGATCTCACCTCCTCCCGTTATTATTAATATATCACACCTAAGCAAGATCTTTTTGTGTAAGTTTAATCTGTTCAATTGAAAGTTCAACTAAACTCAATGTTTCAAGTAGTATTTTGGTTCGGATGATTAAGGCAGTCCAAGTGATTAGGGATTCATCCTCTATGTCTGAAATAGGTATCATATTTTTATTTAACAAAAGATATTATACCTAATATTCCACCGATTAAACTTACTAATCCCAAGAGTAAGACCCAGCCTTGGGCTAACCCTGAGCCTTTGCCTTCTGACCTTGTAATCCTGCCATTTAATTCGTTTACTATTTTTTCTAATGCCTCTAGTTGCTCTCTTGTTGCCACCCCACTCCTTAATTCGTTCAGCAAGTCAAATCTTTTCTCTGCTGCCCTCTCTGTCTTAGCTCCTTCTTCTTTTACTGCTACGAGTGCAGCTGCTAAAGCCTTATCTTTCTCAGTGAGTATTTTTTCAAAATATTCTTTTAATGAGGCAATATTCCAATGATCATTTTCTGGCATATGTAGTATCGCGGGGTTTTTTCTTCTCATTCATTAATTCAAAGACCACCCTAGTCAAATTATCCGCATTGTTCTTGCTTGTCTCAGTATTAGCGGTTAAGGCCTCTGTGAATTTGATAATTGCGGTATTTCCTTTCTCTGCCAGCTCCTTAATCTCAGTATGTTGATTGCTTAATAGAACGTCTTTTTTATTTATTGTCTCAACAAAGAACTCCTGAGCTTTCTTTTGTGATTCAAGGAAGAATCTGATTACTAGCAAGAGGATAATGAGCGTTACTCCTGCCAATCCAAAACCCGTGGTAATTTGCATCCAGTTTTCCATATTTGCATTTATCGTTTAAACAAACTTCTTAAGTATAAAGTGCAAGTTAATACTAGCGCTATTCCACAAGGTAACAGCCTGAATGTAAAGCGTAGTTGCCCCAGAAACCGAAAATACTCTTTTAAGAATCTGAGCGTCAGGTATTGCCTGAATACTGCTTCCACCAACAATAAGCGCTAGAACTACATCGGCTCCTCCGTCTGTTGTGCCAACCCTTACCCCTCCAACAATGCTATTCCCTGTAGTATTTCGGATGATAATATCAACGATATAGTAACCTGCCGGAATACTGATCGTAGTATTCGCAGTAATACTTAAGAGATCTGTCTGTTTAACATAACTCTCCATATCTGTTGAACTTGATATTGAGCCCAATGTAGTTGCCATATTATATTTTTGTAATTGTCATATTATCCTATCAACCCTAAGCTTTGTAAATCTGCAATTAAAGTTCCCAAGACATCTGCTACTTCATCAATTGAAGTGGCATTAGCGTCATAGCTGCGATCTGTAGTAACATTTGTAGGTGTATAGGCAGAAGGTCGCACTACTGGCGTTGCATTATAAAACCCAAGTTTCTGTGAAGTTGAAGTTCCGATTTTTGTCCCTGTAGTTGTATTAAGTATAATATCAGTAGCATCTGCCATGGTTAATCCGTTATTATCAATAGTTACTCTAGTAACTAAACTAGTATCACTTGTCCCCGTAGATCCGGGGGTAGGAGTTTGAATCAAAACGCTTCCCCCTCCAGTTCCGGTTGAAATACCTGTAGATAAAATTAGACTTCCGGCTGCTTTGTCTGTTGAGCCAGAAGCTGCCCCTGATGATTTTATCGTTAAAGTACTACCTGCATTAGTTGATCCAGAACGCCTTGAAGATTGAATTCCTCTTGCAACTTCACCATCAAAATTAAGTCCATCTACTGATCCAGATACGCTAAATGGATTTGGTCCAATCCATAAACGCCCATTAGTTGAGGATGAAAGGCGCATCTTCTCAGTTACACTTTCTGTAGTTGTTCCAGATGATCCATCTGTTGTGGTAAAGAAAGAAATAACGCCTGCTTGAGAACTTCCTGTTCCTGCTCCTGTTTTTAAATTCAAAGCTGATGCTGGAGTATTAGTTCCTCCCGTCGCTGATTGACCAGCTTGAATCGTTAAAGCTGTTCCATTGCCAGAAGATTGAGCAACTGTAATATTTCTTGAAGAAGTTGAATCTAAAGAAATATTTCCAACAGTTGATAGATTATTACTTCCTAAATTAAGTCCTGCGAAAGTAGGAGATGAAGTAGTTGCTATATCTTGAGGGACTGATAGAGTAATAGAACCTGTACCATTAGTCACAGTAATTTGATTTGCTGTACCAGTTAATGTGGCTTTAGTCAAAGTATTCCCAGTAGTGTTACCAATTAAAAGTTGACCGTTAGTATACGAAGTTTGACCAGTTCCTCCTTCCTGTACTGATAGAGCTATAATCGTATTCGTACCTTCATTTAAAAAGGTACCGGTAGCATTTCCGCTAAGATTATTAAAACGCACTATAGTAGAATCTGGTATGTTAGTCGCCCCTGAAGCAGCACCTACTATTTTTATCCCGTATCGTTGAGTCTTTATAGACTGATCGTCATATGCCGTATTATTCTCGATAATATTTCCTACTCCATTCCCTGAAATTTGTATGCCATCCCCGACTGCTGTGAGTTGACTGTTATTAATAACAGTGCAATCTTTAATCTCACAAGCATTACTACTCTTAACAATATCTATGCCTCCATTTTGTATGAGAATTCCATGTCTGCCAGACTCCGCAACCTTAGTATTGTGTATTTTAATTCTATTGCAGCCAGAAATAGTTAAACCACTAATTCCCGAAGTTAAACCATTATGAGTAACGGTGCAACTTATAACATTACAATCTGTATTCTCATTCCCAGCCTCAACTTGCATTAAAATGCCGGAACCAATATTGTCGTATGCATGGCAACCAATAAAATCTATATACTGGCATCCATTAGAAACGTGAAAACCATCTACTCCATTGTCATAGGAATGACAACCAATGTATTGAACGCGCGTTGATGACACTTGTGTTTCAAAGCCCTTGACAGCATTACCGTAGGAGTGAGCAGCAACTATTTCACAGTCATGGGATCCTTCAAGCTGAAACCCATCTTCTAAGTTATCGTGAAAGAATCCACCAAATACTTTTAAGTTACCACCTTCATAATATACCCCACGTTGTCCTACTGTATCTGCCTCGCAATCTCTAAAAACAATATTTTCACTGACAAGAAGATTGTCAGAGTAAAAACCATTATTTCCTGTATGATGAATAGTTATCCTTTCTAAAATAATATTTTTACAGGTACCAGTAAGGTGAATACCATTACGAGTATTAAGAGGGGTCCGTTGCGTTGTTTCGCTTCCGTCAATGGTAAAGTCTGCTAATACTATATTAGAGACTCCATTTAACTTCATAAAAGAGTCTGCAATATCTGTTCCTTTCTTCAAGATCACTCCTGCTCTTGATTCACCAATTACATTTACATTTTCTTTAATATCAATTCTGGCATCACAATCATACGTCCCCTTTTTAATGAATACTGTTCCTCCTCCGGCAGCATAAGCAGCATCTATTGCGGCTTGAATAGCTGCACTATCATCTGTCACGCCATCTCCCTTAGCGCCATAGTCAAACACATTGAATACGGTTTGTTTAACTTTTCCAGAAACTGTAAATGTAGCGCTTGGTGTTGATGATGATGCGGATGTTCCTGACATATTAATTAAGAAATATAAAGCTTACACCCTCCCCATTAACGGAAGAGTCTATATATAAAAGATTAGTATTTGTTATATCTATTGAAATTGAATCGCCTGCTGACAAAATAAATCCATTACTTGAAGATACGCTAGAACCACCAACGTAGATAAGACCTGTATTTGTTGATTTAGCTTTGACAGTGACAGATGAACAAGCATTAGAAGCAAGTTGAACTCTTGTTCCTGCGGTTGTGACATTTGTTTGAGATACTCCTAATGAAGATCTTGAGCTAATACTGGTTGAGCTTGCGCCTGTTCCCGTTGATGACTGAATCATGACCGCAAGGCTTCCAGTAATAATAGCCGAAGCTCGCACCCTTACTTGGCTTATAGATCCAATTGCTCCTGAAAATAACCCTACCGCCGTGGCACTGCTCACTAAAGCACCTGTACTATCTACCAGCTTAAGTGGATACCAGGTTATACCATCATTTGTATCCTCAAACTGAACTGTACCCGTCCATGTATCTGAAAGCTGGATAGAGACTGAGGAATCCCCAGGATTAATCGTTTTAGTTATAATATCTCCGTTTGTTGTAATAATCCCTGTTACTGTTTGAGCGGGAGTAACATCACTTTGAAAACCAGTATTGTAGCTGCTTACAAGATTAATAATTGTTGTATCATTGCTATTATCAGTTACATACTCTCCTCCTGTTGCCTCAAGAGCTATGTCATAAGAACTACTTGTTGTAGAAGGACTCGCAGACCAAATAAGAACTCCATCTCCTTGTGGAATATCAAGAAAGTCAGTAAAAATAGCCTTAAATGCCTGATAGCGATTGTAAAGGGGATAATAGGTATTACTTCCCGTTGTCCCCTGAACGAAACCTACTTCTGTAATAATCGCAGGCTTATTATTTGCATGAGCAACGTCTACATAATCTTTTAATTGAGCTCTTAAACCATCGCCTGAAATAGTGGTGTAACCAAAATTCTGACCCCAAAATTTCCCACTTGCCGCACCAAGATTAACATTATCGTCCTGATTGGGGTAAATATGGTAATCAGCATAATCTATATTCGGCAGAGCAGATAAAACACTGTAGGATACACCATAGTAAGTCCCGTTAAAAACAACATCCCCTACCCCGCTGCCATTTTGTAGATACCTCCATTCATGCGCCATGTCTCCAAACCCAACCATATGATTTGGATCAACTGACTTAATGTAAGTTGAGATTTCATCAGTCCAATTTGTAACAGTTGTCAAAACAGATGACGTAAGACTGTTATCATTAGTTCCATAACTATTAGCCCGCAACTCATTACCTAACTCCCATGAAAATATAGCAGGATCATCTTTATACTGTATTCCATTAACTGTGTTAACTCTTTGTGCAAGAGTTTTTATAAAGTCCTTATAAAGATTTTTACAGTGAGTAGAAGTATAAAAAGCGTAGTACGGAAAGCTGTCTGTTAAACTATCCCCATATACAGAATTAGCCCATGAAACATAAGTATGTTTTGAGTTATATCCATTTTCGTTGCCATCAGCGAGCGACAGCATTAATTTGATGCCCCTTTTCCTTGCTTCATTTAGGGCCACATCCAGTTTAACAAGTTTAGCCTCATCATACGCAAGTGTCGGCCTAGATGGTGCTAATCCCAAATGAAAATCGTCATAAAATCCAGCATTATTCCCCCCTTGATTTCCAATCTTAATTCTTACTCCCGTCGCTGTTGCGGAGTTAAAGGCATATTGCTTCTTTACCCATTCACCATTTGTATCTCCAAGAAAACCAAAGTCTTCTATTGCAATAATGGATGGAACTGATTCATCAGCATATATACTAACTGGAAAACCTGAATTATTAGTAAATTTAGTCCAAAATGTTAGAACATAGTCAGTATTTGTACTAACATTAATTGTGTCTGATTGTATGAATGCAAAACCTGAAGCGCTTACCTGCTTAATCGACCAAGTGCCAGTATGTGCATCATCACTGCTTCTTGTCCAACCGCTTCCCAATGTCCACCCTGTTGTATTTGTTTCAAAAGTTCCATTGGATATGAGGTTTGTGCCAAGAGCATAATCATAATTTCTAAATGCAATAGCTGGGTCAAAACACCAAGTCCTAAGAACTGTTACTCCAAGTGCCGATAAATCATCCATGAGCTGTTGCACAGTGGCAAGACTGCTATTAATTAGAGGATAATAATTAAATCCAGCAAACTTAAAGGGTTTTCCCTTCAAAGAAAAAGCAGGACCATTACGTTGAACAAACTGACTAATTGGCTTTAGATTTACATCTAGTGCCCCCGGGAGAGAGTTTATCTGATCTCCATTAGCATCCAAAACCTCAACTGGTACTACATTAGTTAATCCTAAAGAAGGGATAGTTTGACCATTAAGCTCGGTAATATTTGTATTATCACCAAAAGAAGTAACTTGAGCACCTAAGTCATCTACTATAGCAACCTTTGCAGCTCCAATATCAGAGATACCCTCCCATGCGAAAGGGTTATTATTAGCCTCATCAATAACGGTTGATGTAGGTTTATGATTTTTATCAGTATTCGCGTCGTTACGTGCCATAATTAAAATCCTCCACCAAAAGGCGAACCGCCTTGCATTTGAGAAACAGGTATTGACGGGGCTTGCAAATAACTTTCAGGAGTAGCACCAGTCCCCCCACTCGCACCCCCGGTTGAAGCAGGTGATTGAGGGGACTGAACCTGTCCTGAGCTCATCTTTAACTTCTCCTTTTCGAGTTGGTTTGTAGACTTCAGCTGCTCTACAAGTGCGGCCACGATCATATCCTGTTGATTTTGTGGTTGATATTTTTGTGATCCCGATTGCGATGGCGCAGGGGGGGTACTTGTCTGCGTCATGCCTGACTGAGCCATGGGTGGGGGCATTTGGCCGCCTTGAGCCGCTCCTACACTTACTTGATTAAGTTGTGGAGTTGGGGCTCCTCCTTGCCGTCGCTGAAGAGCTTGTTGTACTTCCGGGGAAAGACCCGGATTCCCACTGAGTTGATCCATAATAATAAAAAATCCACCAGCCTCTTATGAGGGGTGGATTACTAAAAAATCCTTAATTTAGATTATTATAACAGATCTAGGTCTAATAACTAGCCATTTCACCGGAAGTATCCGGAGGAGTATCGGAACCATAAGGCTCCTGAATATTAGACCCATTTTGGATATAAAATTGCAATTCCGCTTGTACAGCCGCCAGCTTTGATTGTATCGTCTGGGGGCTATCACCTAATTTAGGAAGCAAGTTGCGGTAATATTCCTGTTGCTCCTTTGATACTGATGCTCCAGTTCTAAGACCTCCAATTGCATCTGAGATGCTTGAGTAATCCGCTTCCAGTTGTCTAACTCCAGGTGCTCCAGGAACGGAAAGAGCAATAATCTTATTAGGATCTGTTGACAAAGCTGTACTAATTCTTCCAAGAGCTGCATTCGCAGCATTTGCCTTGCCTAACATTTGAGCTGATGAGGCGCTAAGTGGTTTACTCTCCGTCGTCTTTGCTTGATCTTTCTGGAACTTACTTTCGTCTTCGAACATCGTGCGTAGCTGGTTGGCATTTGCCTTATCTCCAGCTGTTAAAGCCTTGACGTAGCCTTGATATAATTCTGAGGGGGTATACCCAGTTAGTGATTGAGTTCGTGCCATGGCCTGCTCAGGAGTGGCGCCGGGTAAAATAACATTAGGGTCTTGACTATTATTATAAGACTTGGTATTATTCATATCTGTTGGAGAGGCAGGTAGAATATTATGATTGGAATTATCGTAACCATAGCTATTATTGCCATTGTTTTCAACATTATTTGTGGAATCCTGAGTGCCTTCGATACCCCCACCAAACAATCCTCTTGAAGCAGTTTGCCCAATTATTTGACTACCAATAGGCAAAGATGTAGATGGAGTCATAGATGCTATCCTCTGTGGAACTCTTAATGCTCCCGAAACAGTCTCTCTAGCTTTTTGCGTTACTCCTGCTGGTAATGATGAACCCATAACCCTGAGTGTAGGCGGATTATTTCTTGCAGACGAAAGTGATTGTGCAGCTCTATATAGATTGCTTTCGTCTGTTAATAGGCCTTTTACTTCTGGCGAGGCATTACGTACAGCCCCATCAAGACTATCCCATGCCGAGGCAATCACTTTTTGTCTAGGAGTTAAAGATCCGCCTCGTTCTATAACTTTATAAACATTAGCATAATCATCATTAACGAGCTTTTTTAACTCCCTAAGCGTTGCTAAAGGTATATCTCCATATGTATCCTTTCCCCCCATAGTTATACGTGGCAACGTTCCAGATCCTCCTCCTCCTGCCGCTCTGAATAGATCATTTAAGTATCCTTCTGTTTCTCTTACTGCCTGCTTATCGGTAATGTCTCGCGTTCTCACAGAGCTTTGAAGCTTAGTCAAGAAAGAGTTTTTAATATCATCAAAAGGAACTGTAACATCAGGGTTACGTGCAATAACATCTTGCATCTTTGCTTCTATTTTTTGCATTGTAGGTTCAAGATTTGAATATTGATCTTGCGCCGTCCCTTTAAAGCCATATTTATTAAGAGTCTGGTTTATGCGCTCTTCTTTACCCGCACCATAAACAGATGCTTTCTGCCTGATTTGTCTTGTCCCTTGTTCTAAATCACTAGCCATGCCAGCAAGTTTATTTGTGCCTCCCGCTAGTTTGCTGGCAACCTTCCCTGCCACCTTAGCGCCTGCCATGCCTATACCTCCCCCTATTCCACCTAAAGCTCCCTCTTTCAAAATATCGGCACCTTGATACCCCTGCTTATCATCTATCGACTGTCTAACTCCCTCACCTAAGCCCGATCCTATTGCTCCTCCGGCGATTATTCCAGCCGGACCCAACGGAGATCCTGCTATACCCCCTACAATTCCACCTGCTGTTGGGAGAAGATCACTCATTTGAAATCCTCTATCTTGCTTTTTGGGAGCCATTGATTGCTGAGGAGTAGCTTGGGGTGTATCTGTAAGCTGGTACTCATCCCCCTTTTGTTTTTGTTGTTCAAGGAAGGCTTGAACTTGTTGAGGGGTATAACCTGCTTGAATTGCACTATTAAATGATAAAGTATATTTTGCCATATTAAAATTTTATTGGTTTAATTGCCTCAGGATGGGGAAACCAACTGGCTATTTTTGATCCAATCCAGTCATTGTTTCCTCCTGATTTTAACTGTGGTGCGCCTAGTGCATTTCCCGCACCCATCATCCCCATTGTATTTTTACTTCCTTTTGATGGCTTAGCTGCATTGATTATGTCTCCTGCGGTTTGTTTCACTGGCGTTCTAAGGTCAATTAAACTTTTTGAGGGCTGTTGGGGTGTTGTCTGTGCAGACTGTCCAGTTTGCTGCCCTCCAAGATAGGTATAAGGATTTACAGCCATTCCGGTGCCAATAGATTTTTTTTGATGCACCTCAATCCACCTATGACCAATCATCTCATCTGGATACTGAGCATATTGCGGATATTTAGCTTTTATTTGTCTTCCTATTGTAAGTGGGTCCATAAATTTAGAAACCAAGACCTAATGGATCTGGGTTCTGCAATTGATAATTCTCTCTCGCAAATGTGTTTTGTTGAGAGTTTAGCTTTAATTGATTTTGAAAAGATTGCTCCGCCATCGCTAACTGATTCATTCTATTTTTCTCACCTTCACTAAGTGTTATTCCTGCCTGTTGGTTTGCGAGTAACCTTGAAAGCTCCGATTGATTTTCGAAACTCCACCCTGTCATCCTCATAGAACCTAAAATATTCTCATTACTAAATGCCTGTAGCCAAGGCTGTAACTCTTTTGCTTGTTGTGTCTGCTCCGCTTCCACCATACGGGAGGAGTTACTTTGTGCGGTTGAAAGATTTTGCCCCATCCGTGAAAGATTTTGTCCAAGTATCCCCTGCTGTTCAAGAAGTGGGGCCTGACGGGATTGTTCCATTCGATTGAGTTGTCCTTGAGTTAGTATACTCTCCTGACTTCCTTGCTGTATATCTCTTTTAACTCCTCTTATTTGATTGCCTAAATAATCGTACTGCTCATTACCTTGCTGAATCTGTCCCTGCAGCTGAGGCACCCCATATCTATTATCATACTGATCAATAAGCCTAGGAACACTTGTTTGCCCTGCAATAGCTCCTGTATAACCTGCTTGAAGGTCACCATACCTCTTTTCTTCTAGTCCCACAGGTGAAGCAGTGGGGGTAAAATTAACATTAAAATTATCAGCCATAATAACAAAAAATCCACAACCTAACGGCGTGGATTAGTAATATCCTTTATTCAAATTATAGCATATCAACTAAGCGCCGCGCTTTCAACCCACCCGACTCCTGTAAAGTAAGAAAGCTTCAAAGTATCTGTGGAAAAGTAAAACTTTGTTTCAGTGGTTGTCTCTGGTCTTTCAGATTCAAGCCCTATCTTGATTGCAAACAAATTAGATTCAAGATGCCTTTGGCGAATTGAACGGGGAGGAATAAGCCGTGAGTCGATTCTATCTGCCTTCTCAGATTCTTGTGCTTTTTGATCGCCCATTAAAAGATTAGATATTTTCGGTTTTGGCATAAGTTAGATTTGTCTGGCGTCATCCTCCCCTTCGGATTCTAGGCCAAATTCTAGCAATGTTGGCGCTGTATCGGTTGAGACAATATCCGTCGCAAACTGAACCTCCCTCATTCTTTGATTGATAATGGCTCTTGTCTCTTCCGCACCCGGATTATCTTGAGCTGTTATTGTCTGCCAACCACTTGCCCTATCTGCTTTATATTGTATAGTTACGCTTTGTCCATCTTCAAGCGCTAAGTGGCTTACTTTAAAGACTAGGGGTAGTTTGTAGGAGCTTACCTTGCCCAAATCAACAATCAAGCTCTCAATTCTGGAAGTTGGGTATGGATCTGCTGTGGTATCAATTACATCAATTCCAAAGCTGTTACTATTTTGAAATCCTGCATAGAGTTTTTGTCCTCGGGTAAAGAGAGAGCCCACTTTCACATTGGATGTTTGCTGGTCACCAATTGACAAGGGGTAATCAAAGCCTAAAGACATTGGGTCAACATCCTGCTCCTGTCCCCAGGTGTAAACTCCTTGATGTAAGGTGCTTGAGTTGGTATTAAATGTTGCTCCGATTCTCAATTTTGAATCCCACATTGTCATTGCTCCCGGGGCTATTTCTGCATAATCAGACTTTTCCATCTCAGGAATCTTAAACTTAACGCTCGCCTTATCTCCACCTGTATATTCAAGTATCTTGCCTCTGTAGCCCGCTGCTATAGTAAGAGTACCCTGAGTACCAAACATTGCGTTAATAGCGCCCTGTGGCACGTCAAGGGGTTCAAAATAGGTGTCTGAGGTTCCATCCCAAAAGAGAATCTTTCCTTGATCTGTGTCGGTAACACTAGTCCCCTTCCATGTGCCAATAGCGATATAATCCCGCCAGTAAGCAAGCGCCCTCACTCTGTATCCTGATGGAAGAGTAAGCCTATGAGGATTATATATTGACCCTGCTTCAAGAGTCGCCAGATATCGTTCATTTCCAAATACTAAGAAATTAATAAACTGTTTTGCCGGGTGATATTCATCGTCAACAAGTATCTGAAAGTATGTCTTTAGATATGCAGTTTCTAAATCATCTAATGTTCCCGTGACAACTTTTCCATCTGCAACAGTTGAATAAATATGAACGTGATAGGGAGCATTCAATACGGGGCGCACAGAATCAGGAAAGACAAATTCGTAAACCCCTGTCATTAAGTTAGCGGCTACAACTGTAGTTGTTGCTAATACATTGTTTTGTGCATCGTGTATGACAACTGTTATATCGCCTGTACTTACAGTATCAATATTAAAAGCTATTGATTTAAGTGGCTCTTTAGTCGGAGTAAAAGTTTGACGATGTGTTACTGCTTCATTAAGAGATGCTGTAAGTGTATAAGTTTGACCTGATGTATCAATGAAAACATCTTCATCATTCCGTGTAGTCACACCTTTAAAGGGGATATCTGTTGAGTATGTGGGAGTATTATTAGCAGTAAGACTATTGTTTACTGCTAATTGCGAGTCAGTTGTATTATTATCAAATTTGTAGTATGCAACCAATCCTGTTTCGCTTCCGGTTAATACACGATTATTATTAGCGCTAATCTCAGATTCTGTTCTTACAACATTCCATATACGTGTGTCATCAACCAATGAGTCAAGGAAGCTCGCTCTTGTCCCACTCCCGTTTTTAGAAGTACCTATTGCAAATTCTGTTGCGTTGTCATGAATTGACGTTAACACGCCTGTCTTTGTGCCTAAAAGGACACCGCTTTGATAAAACTTAGCTGTTGAAGTTGATGCTTTCCATGTAACAGAGAATCTTTTATAGAAACCTTGAGGGTTATTAATGTTTTGAGTATATGTCTCAGAATTGAGACCCGTTGAAGAGATATAGAGTCTGAGAGCATATCCATTGGTAATATTAAGATTATCATCTTGAGTAGCATTAAGAGAGGGAGTAGACGCTCCTGAGTAAGAGGTATAATAGCTTATAGCTATACGCCCATCTCCACCATTTCCACCTGTATTTCCTGACCCTGTGCCACCAATTCCCCCAGTTGCAGTCATTGTCCCAATTGTAGCGGTTTGGAATAAATGTAGTTGACTGCCGCCAGCACCAGCCCCACCACCGGCTGATCTATCTCCAACTGTTGAATTTGATCCATTATCACCATTTGAATAAATTGCATTATTGTTTATAAATGTAGGTCCCGCAGTAAAAATAAATCCTCCTCCAATTCCTCCAGCCCCAGCGTCTGAATTATCTTGGCCTGCGCCTGATCCTCCACCGCCACCAAATACTCCCGTTGAAAGATCTGCTGCCCCCGAAGTATTGCCCCCTGTACCAGGGGTTGCTCCTCCTGTTACAACACCACTTGATCCTGATGTACCATTACCGCCACCACCACCGCCTGCGCCTGATGCTGGGCTATCTCCAAAAGCCCCTCCTCCTCCTCCATTCCCATTTGCAGCAACATATAAGGGAAACGTAGAAAAATCTCCAACCACTCCGCTCCCAGATGTCCCTTCCCCCTGATTTCCTTGATGACGATTCGCTCCAGGGGCAGCTCCGCCTCTAAATCCTTTTCCTGTGGCTGTAATAATTCCATTATTTGTAAATGTATCATTATATAAAAACCCTAAAAGACCACCTTTAAAGCCATTCCATGCCTTTGGTGTATATGTTATGCCATTATTAATGGTAACGGTTGTATGTTGTTTTAACACTCTAGCCTGCGCCTTGTTGGCATCACCTGCTGTTGCAGAATGAACAGGGGAAAAAGTAAGATTATCAGCAAGGGTCAAAGTTGAGCCAGAAACTCCAATAATCTCAACAACTTGCTTAGTCCCCGCATTTGTTCCCCGGGATTGATGAATTAATATTTTTTGTCCTGTTACAAAAGTTCCAGTAACATTGGAAATAGTTAAGGTATTATTACCAGCTGTTCCTGTACAATTGGCGTCAATTGGGGCCTCTGTTTGATTAGTGGAAATTGTTAAAGCTCCATCGCTTCCATCCCCAAAAGAAGCAGAAGTTGGAATAACATCTAATTTGTAACTTCGTAAAGTCCCTGACTCATCCCATTTACTGATAATACTCATCTTATTTGATCCTGTTGGAAGAGAAGTCATCTTAAGATATGCTTCAAGGGTTAAGTCTCCCGTCAAAGATAGACTCGCTGTATCAGCACGGGTTGCGCTTTGTGATGAAGCAGCAACTAATAATAATGCCTTTGTATTTGTTGGCTCCCCCCCTTGAGATTCAAGGAAATTGTCAAAATAATCGCCTGTACCACAAGCAGTACTACGCCTTGAAATAGAATCATTAGTAGGAATGTAAAGGTATTTGTCTTCAGGAAAGTAAGCTAATCCATTGCCTTGTGAGTTTGGCACTGTATATTCTTGAATGACAGTATCGTTTGCATCAACCTTATAAATATTGCCTGTATTACCATGAAAATAAAGATTATTACAAGCAGAATCTGCCCACATGGGCAAATCTGTAACAATAGATCCTGATATTTTAGTGGATCGTGGAAGGACGGTAAGCTCTGAGGAGTCACTACGAAAGTCAATTGATCTGCCAAACGCAAAACTATTTGGCGGTCCCTTCTTTTTTGATCCTGTACTTATACCACCAATCCAGCTAGTTAGAGTCCCTATACGCTTCATCCTAGACTGCCTCCTCTAATGTAAGCCCCCAAATGCCATCTCTGAAATAATTCAGAGCCCTATTTCCCCCTGCTGTCTCCACTAGCTGTGAATTGTCCCGACCATTCTCAGACAGGTCTTTAAGAATTGCAAGCACACCACCTTTAATATCTCCCTTTCTCCGTGTATTTTCGTAGTCCCCTGTATAAAAATAGTTCTGCAATCTTGCCGCTTGGGCTGCATCCTTTCTTCTGAGCATGTAATAATTAGCACCATTTCTAAAAGGAATAAACTCATGTAGCTCTTCAGGAATTTCAGGTGATTCTCCAATAAGATAAGTAAGCCCACTAGCTGTACTCTCAATCACTTTTCGATCCAGTTCAAAATGAGTAGCGTCTGTTCTGCTTGCTATGCGATAAAAATTTTGCGAGGGAATACCGCTTGTCGTAATTGCAAACCATCTACCAACCATTGCGGCAGTAACTACTCCAGTAATTTCGACCGTCTCATCTCCTATTGTAATTGAAGCAGTGCCGGTAGTGTAATCATCGGCTGTCATGTTAACAGGTATCCAGCTTCCTGTGAGAGTCATTGTGTAAACGCTTTGTGGAGTAGGATAAATGCCATATGTATCTCTTCTTGGAAAGACTGCTGTAGGGAATCCTGAAGCTACAGGAATCTGTTGTAAATAATCCCATTCCTGTTGAGATTCAATGATCCGCAGAGGAGGGGTGTGAGTGCCAAGGGCAACGGTCAATGATTCAAGCTTAGAAAAACCAGCCCTGAAATTGTAGTAAATTTGTCCGACAACTGTTGATTCTGTATAGGGTGGCGGTTGAAGCTTATACTTTCTTAGTAAAGAAAATAAGCAACTGACAGTATCATTTGTTTGTTTCTTTAAGAAAGTTTCAGTACTTGAAAGTCCTGTATAGGTTGTAGTGCCGTCATCAATGACGGCATCTTTACTTGATTGGATAAGCTGAGAAAAAGTTTGTCGCATAGGGTCTTAAACACAAAAAATCCAGCCATTAGTGGCTGGATAAAATGTATCCTGATAAGAGAATTATAGCATACAGGTTAAAGCTTAGGTATTGAGCTACGATCCAAAATAACCCTATTAAGTAATTCCTGGGCAATATTTCTAGGATTATCCTTATGCATGCTTAAAATATCGCGACCAATATAATGCCCTGCAAGAGTCTTAATCAAGTTCTCATCCATTCCCCTTTGTCCTAGATAATAATTAATATCATCTTGCGTTAAATATCGTTCTAAAGCTGGTGATACATCTGCTATGTCCTCTGAGTGCATAGGAATATATTTCCTAGCCCCTTGTAATGCTCTCCCAAAAGCTCCTGCTGCCTTACCCCCCATTTTAAGACCCATTGATCCTGCCATAAGAGGAGTTGGAGCAAAAGCCATTGCTTCCCCCATTGATTCAGGGCCGCTAGTGTAAGTTCCAGGCTTATCTGCCATGAATCCTTTTCCTACCCTCATTGTAGAATCAACTAGCTGACTGGGAACATTTCTATAATCTTCTTGGGGTAATTTTGGAAAATTAAAGTTCATATAAACAAAAAATCCCGCTATAGTGCGGGATCAAGCAAATCCTTATAAAAGGATTATACTATACTTTTGGATTTATGGGATCTCTGATGAGATTGAAGACCAAAATCAGATTTAGCAGTCTTGCCGCAGATATCACAAGTAAATTCTTTTGCATTCTCCAATATAGGGTTGGGTATATTTGCTTCTTCACCGGAATTTTTAATAGGAGGTTCATCCGCCCGCACAGGGAATCTTTTACTAACCTCTTTTTCGATTGCAGCTTTTATCATCTCCTCATAGGACTCTTGTTCATCCTCAATCCTGCCTAGACGATCCAGAATAATCGTAAACAAAGCCATCTTTTTAGGCTCATCAATCTTTCCCATGCGAGAGAGCTTTAGTAAATATGGGGTTATTTCTTCATTGGAGAAGATCCTAAATTTAAATATTCTTTCCAATTCCTGGTAAACTTTCATTATGTTAATTGATTAGCTAAATTTCTTTTTTTATCCTCAATATCATTAACCTCGCTTGATAGTCCTACTTCTTTCTCGGAGATGCCAAGTCTCTCAAGTGCCGCTTCCGCTTGTGAGAATACAGGCTTTTTAGGCTCAGGGGCATCTTGCTCTTGATAAGCATTATCTTCTTGATAGCGCTTAACTACTCCATGAAAGAGAACAGGGGTTATCTTATCCCATTCCTCCTTATTATTTAGCCTAATAGCCATTCGTTCCTCTTTCTCTCCCCATTCATCCTGACGATATTGAAGTTTTTTCTTTGCCCAGTCCTCCTCACTGGTCTTAATAATCATCTTCTCACCCATCTTATTGATATAGCGAAGACCGACAAAAGCAGGGACATGAAGATTACCCTTGCCCATGCCTACATCCTTATTTTTATTTGGCACCGTCCATGATTCATTGCTAAACTTTCTGTCATTGTAAACAATAAAATCCTCATCGGTTGGATTGTGGATCTCCCAGGTATCTTGTGTACGACGATAAATTTCAACGTGAGCTGCTATATGCTGCTTGCTACGTTGATCTGGGGGTATGACGTTCGGGTCAAAGGCCATTAGTTATTCTCCTTTCTTAATTTAAAATCCTTAGTCTTTATTTTTATCATCGCTCCATCTGGACAATGCCAAACGATCCCCTCAATGCCACAATCGTTTCCATATTTACTCTTTTGAGATGGCAACCACGCTTTTAGTTCATCAAAAGTTGTTGGTACGTTATCCCATACAGGAGCTTGACCAAGTGTAAAAAAGACAATGATATTCTTATCAAGATTAAGAGGGTTGCCCTGAATATTTGTTCCCACTGCCTCTCCTGAATACTCTCCATCCTCAATCTCTGAAAGATCAGTATTCTTTAAAGCATCATATATCCACTTATCCGCTGGTTCATATTCAAAAGCGTCAACATACCACGGCTCTTTAATGCCTTTATGTTTCTGTATCTTATCTGGATTTCTACGCTTCTCAAGTCTAACCGCTGTATGATTCCTTACAGTTACTCGAACATTTGTACCATCCAGCTTCTCGGTAGCTGTAGCTTCCTTAAATTGATCCAAAGGAACAATCCTTTTATCGATTACTCCACCATTTCCATCCCAGTCTCTATCAAATATTGTTGGTATCTTATTCACTTATCTTCCTTTCTGCTTACACTAACCACAAGAAGCGGTCTATCTGTCAAAACAAACCCTTTATTATCGATAAATGGATTCTCATTGCTTAACGCTTCCACCTTGAGTTGATATCCATTCTCCTGAAGGAATTGAAAAAGATGCTGGTTGGGATCTATAGCGGTAACTTGCGAGGCTTCTGTGTTGGTTGGAATATTGACATCCATAGGTTTATTGACTTTTATTATATCATATCTCCGTCTGCGCTTTCTCTTCATAATCCCTGATATATCCTTTTAATCTTAGCCTCCTCTATGTCTATCTTTCTTTCTCTGATAACAATAACCTTCTGCTTCTCATCAAGCAACTCCTGCTCTTTCCGTAATAACTCTTGTGCAGTATTTAGACTTGCCTTATCAGATTCAAATTGTCTTAATTGCAGCGTCAATGCTTCTTCCCTTTGCTCCAAGCCAGTTACCTTCTTCTCTCTCAGGTCTAATTCATCCTCTCGGGTCTTTGCCTGTTGTATCATTTTCTCAGCCTTCTCAAGCTCTGCTACGGCGTTCTCCTTGAGCTTTTTAGCTTCAAGAGTCTTGGCCGCTACTCTCTCATCAGCATCACGCATGGAGGTAACTTGACCGAGAATTAAGTTTTGCTTCTTGATTAGCTCTTCCCGTTGCCGCCTGATCTCTAAAAGATCTTTATCTATCTTTGATTGTTGAGCTTCAGCCTCCTGTGCTTGCTTAGTAAAAGCAGTTTGCAAAAGAGTAAGCTCAGTATTGAAACGATCTAGGTTAATGTTATTCATAGTCATACGCCCTGATATTTTTTAACGTCTTTTCCCGCAAGCCTTGAGTGATTACCCCCTTAGTGTCTGAAAGGATTACATCTACTAACTTATTGCTTAAGTGATTGGCAGCATAACGCTCCAGGGTTAGGCTTTGTCTTGATTTAATTGTGTAAGCGATAGGCTTTCCGGTGTTATCAACTATAGTGGTTGTAAAGTCATGTGGACTTGGGTTAAGAATAGAAACCATCTCGTTTAAATTAAGATTATCTAAATACTCTTGGAGAGCCATAAGGATAAGGCTATTATAGCAGATTCTATAATCCCGCAACCCATGAAGGAAGAGGAGAGCCTGCAAGCGTCCCATTATTCCCATTACCTGAACTATCTGCCGTTATTGTTCCTTTGCCTTCATTAAACAAGTAAGAACCATAAATATTCGAACTAGAAGTGCCAATCCGGAAATTATCGAGAGTACATGCTAAAAATAGGTTTGGACTGCCTACATTATTTCTTGCTCCTATAAAGAAATTGCTAGAAAAATTAACAAAAGTTGAGGGGGTTTGTTGACCCCCATAGGCAACTGTTTGATTTACTCCATCAATAGATAATGTGATAGTATTTGTTGCAGGCGTTGCTGTAAAAATAATGGTATGGGTTGCTCCGTCATTAAAGTTAATTGTTGGCGCAGAAGTCCCACCCGACAAAAGCAAATTATTATTAGCATTTAGATATATAGTTAAGCCATGATTTGCAACATCTGTCCATGCAGCATTAGTATTAAGTCCTACTTCTATAATTTGATTTGATCCTGTTGAATACCCAAATATGCCTTGGCTTGTTGAGGTTGTTTTTATATCAAACTTGCAATAGAATCCACTTCCAAGATTTGACCCCAAATTACCTAACGTACCAAGGGAAACATAGTTAGTGGAACCATTAAATTGGAGAGCGAACGGATAGGATGCGGGGTTAGGTTTATTTGCAAACGATCTTATACTTTGGAATGATTGAAGATTTTGCATGAATATTATTTTTCAATCACTATTACAGTTGCCCCTGCAACTCTCTCTATTAAATTAATAGCTGTATAAAGACTGTTAGTTGAAGTGTTTACGGGAACAAATAAATCAACAATCTGACCTGCCGGGATAATTTCGTCAAAGTTGGAGGATGTAACATCAGCCGTTCCCCACTTTAGATAAACATCTTGAGTAGTAGCATAAACTCTGATAAATGTAGTTGAAGCATTTAAAGTGATCTCGGTAGAGGCTGAAATTGTTGTGTCTACAGTTGTAGCAAGAGCAACAACAGCAGGGGAGAGTTGTATTGGTGCACTGCTTCCATCTCTAGGTAAATTTGGTCTATTTATCATAAGTGATTGCCCTAGTCAGGGATGACCGCTGTTCTAACGGCCCCAAGCTTTGTCAAGCTCTGTGCTACCCATGAAGTTGTTGTATGTTTTGTAACGATAACAAGATCGGTGTCTGTACAAAGATACTCCTGGCTTCCGTCCGCATCTATATCATTGATCTTTGTGTTGCTTGACGCTGGTGTTCTAAGTTCAAAGTTACCCCCCGCATTACATGAAATTCTAATCTGATGTCCAATTGGACAGGAAGCAATAGCAGGCAGTACGATCCAATCGTTAGCATCATTTACTACTGCGCCAACTGCTACGCCAATAGATCCTACTAAAATGGTTGATCCTACACCACTATCATTTGACGGGTTAACTGCTTGAGCGGTTGTGGTAAATCCCGCAGAAAATACAGCAGCCGCCGCAAATGTAGCAACTCCTGTTTGTGTTAATGCCCCCGTAATTGTCGTAGCTGGAGTAATAGTTACTGCTCCTGTTGATGTAGGAGCGAGAGTGATAGTCCCTGATCCCTTAGCATTAATAGTAAGATTTTCATTAGTTCCCGAGGAAATAGCTCGCACATTAACTCCACCAGCTGCCGCTGCTCCAACTACTTCAATACCCGTTGCAACTGAGGCTGTATTGGCATTGATCTTAAGTACTGGATCAGTAGCCCCTTGTCTTCCTACTGTGAGCGCATTTGCTGAAGTCGATGTGATTGTTGAAGTACCCGCTGCCGTAGTTCCTGCAATGGTTGTAGTTGCTGGAAGAGCAACAGATGTGGCTCCTGAAAAATCAACAACCTTATTGGTGTTTAACCCATTGAATTTTACGACTGGTAAATGATCTTCAAGTAGTATTGCCATATTATATTTTCCCCTCCTGAATCAGCTTGCGCCTCCTCGTCAACGGCATTAGTCAATTTGAATAAAGGCTACAATTCCCTTACCAGAGGCTTTTGCTTGACGAATAACTCCGATTCTCTGATGAGTAGTGCCAGCAGCGTATACTGTTGCAGCTCCTGCGGCATCTAAACATGGTGTGCCAATATCAGATCCAACTGCTGCTGTTTGGTTACTTGATAAGACGTTGCATGTTCCATGAGTTAATACCCATCCATACTCATTTGCTGCAATTGGATAAATCGCAACTCCAACAGCCATTCCAGTCTGAGTAGTAATAGGAGCTTGAATAACTCCAGACCATGGGTTTCTTTTCATGTTTACTGTTGCGCTTGTAGTGATCGCTGCTCGGAGAGGCCTATCAAGATAGACTTTCAAAGCTCCGCCAGTAGTCAATGTACCTGTAACTTTAGTGATAACATATTCCTCACCGATAAGGCTTGTTCCTGATGTATAGACGCTGATTGTGCCTCCCTCAAACTGTGCCGAGGTAATGGTTGCTGTACCGTTAGTTACCTGAATATATTTATCTCCGGCAGCTCCTGCTGTTCCGACAACCATATTCTCATATGTAGTGTCTTGTACGGACTCTTGAAGTATATTACCAGCAACTAGAGCTGAAGCACCAGCTAGCGCATATCTGTACTTGCGTCCGTTTGTTCCGTGTACTAAATCGCCTACATTATTCGTCCTAATGGATGAAGATGTATATAGTCCTTGTCCTGTTACTGTAATTTCTCCTGTTATATTTGCCATATTATTATACTGCGTTAAATCCGTAAAATTGTCCTTGTCGTCTTGGTTGGAATGAAACTAATTGTCCTGAAATCCAGAATCTACCCACTGTTCCGCCTGCATTAGGCATCATTTGCTCTTCCTGATAGAAAAATCCTGCATAATCGCTTGGCTTCATCATTGCTTGTCCTTCTTTAACTTTTGCTCCACCAAGACTTACTTTCTTCAAGAATTTAGAGAATGATGGCGGTACTTTGCTGTCTCCATACCAGTCAAGATAATCCAGATTCAACATATAGCCCTTGCCAGCCGCAATTGCTTTATCGCGAAGTATTGGAATACCCCTCCAATCAAGAGTCTGGAAGCCATTACCCATACCATCTGCTTTTTGAGCTGTTGGATAGCGTCCTCCAACTGGAAGTGTTTTATATTCATGTCTAACTGTTGGTAGATAAAGAGACTCAATAAGATCAAAGACATCGAAAGTTGTACCAATAATAGAAGGAGATTCTTTAGGACCTGTATCAGAAACTAAAGAATAAAGGGAAGCAAGTTTAGAAAGAGAACCTGTACCGGAGAAATTAGAAAGTTTACCCTGAATCATTGGGTAAGTGTTTCGATTAACCCCACCAAAAGTTGCGGTATTTGATCCGTCATCAGTAATATCATCAAGACCAACAATATTTCCTGAGCCCGGGTAAATTGCATCCGCCAATCCTTGAAGAGTTTCATCTAAAACATCTTCGTACTCAAAGTCATCATAATCAATTGCTTGATCATATTGCCTTGCAAACGCTTCGGAAAGAATCTTAACTGTAGGCATAGAAGAAAGTGAGCGATTGAATTGCATCTGGATTGTGACTGATTCAGCAGAGCTGTTTAATGGTTCAAGGCCATTAACCTGTTGAAACTGTGTGCGCCTAACTGCTTTTACTGTTTTAAGAAGAGTTGCCCTATTGAAGTCTTTTGCGTTGTACATCAAATGAGATACAAGCGTAGTGGAGTTAAGGATGGCATCTACAACTGTAGATAGTTCCTTATCATAATTAAAGTGTCCTACATTATTTCCGTATTGTAATCCGTCTGCTGCCATATTTTTATAAATTTAAACCAAAAAAAATCCACTCCCTTTCGGGGTGGATCAATTGAATCCTTAAATCTTGCTAATCATAACAGAGATAAATAATCCCTGTCAATAGACTAAAACTTGAAAATCTTGCGACGATTTGCCGCAATCTCATCGTATGACAATTCTTCTGACTGACCTGGAGTAGGAGTTGATCCACCTATAACTGGAGCATAAGCCCCTGCTGGCATCTTGTTATAGAACTTCTGTAGTGTTCGATAGAAGCTTGTAGATTTGCCCTCACCTTTTAATTTGGCATGTAAAAGCCTTCCGTCGTTATACGCTTTGAGTCCCGGGTCATTCTGTTCTTCAGGCGTAAGCTCTGAAAACGCTACATTGCTTTTTAGCTTTGCTTTTACTTCGGGCTTAATATCTGGGATGACACCATCTGCAACCGCCTCAGCCCATTCCTTGCTCATCTGAGCCCATTCCGCTTTTTGCGCTTCCTCCTGTTGTTTTAGAGTTAGATTCTGTTTCTCTTGTGCTGCCCTCTCTCTTTCCTCAAATTTCTTAGTTATTCTTTCCTCGGCTGCCTTGACCGCTGCCTCAGTGGTTCTTGTTTCAATACCACTTTCTAAATCTTCCCATGACTTAGGAGCTTGACGCGCTGCCTTCCCAGATAGGCTCTGAGCTAGCTCATCTTTTAGGGCCTGTACTTTTTGATTGGCTATTTCTTCAGCTTTTGCTTGGGCTTTGGCTTCTAAAGCAGCAGAGTCTAATTGAGGCTTATCTTCGGGGGTTACGATTGCTTGACCATTTTCGTCCATACAGTAATATTATAGCACACTAGCTAGCCTTTGGTTGTTTAGATGGTTCTTCTTTCTGTTGGGTCTTTAATTTATTATATTCGGCAAAGGTAGTCTTAATAACATTCAATGCTGTTTCTATCTTAATATGATCTTCTCGGGTGAGTTGTAATTGTCCTGTGGCGTTGTAAAGAAGTTGGATGGCTTGATCTATATTCATTAAACCTATTATATCACATTGTAGGTGGAGGCATGGACTGTGTCATTTCAGGTTGAGTCTGAACAGGCGGTTGTCCTCCCATTATTGAATTGGTGGGTGGCATTCCTCCTTGTGCAGGAGCTTGAGGTGACATGTTCGGTTGTACTGGCCCCGGAACCCCTTGTGCCCCTTCAGGCATGAGATATTGTTGTGCATAAATTTGTGGGGCATTCACCATGAGAAACGCACGGTATGCTCTCTCTTTGGGATTAGACTGTTCGGTATCCTCGTAATAACTAAGTAGATCCCCAACGCCTAGCTTCTGGTTCTCCATAGCAAGCCTCTTTCTTAACATCTTATCAACTCCACTTGCTGACACTTCCGCAACCATCCCGTCATTGACATAATCCTGATTGATAGTGGTATATAAACTATCTCCATCTTTGCCTGCAATCTCACGCATATGATCCTTTGTGTAAAAGACTTTGATAAACTGCATTGACCATTGCGCTTGCCATTCAGCAAACTCATTAATTGTTTCCTCAACCAAATCATCAATAAACCCGAAGTCCTGCTCTCTAAACATCTGTGCCTCTCCAAGGGTTTGATCACCCTCCTTAACGCCTCTGGTAGTTGCATTTACACCTAGCATCTCAAAGGCAATGGATCTATTTTCAGTCTTAGATTGGTAGAGCTGTTGCGGAGCGGCGGGCATAATCGCATGAGCAAACGCCTTATGGATATCATCTCCATTAACAGAAATGGCCTGTTTGGTATTTCTCCAATCAAGCCTACTAACTGTTTTCTTATCAAGAGCATCGGAGTTAAACATAGGCTTTCCTGCGCTGCGCTCGTTCATCTCAATAATCTGCCTCCCCTCATCATTGATATGATCTTGAAATCTAAGGATCTGCTCAACTCTGTTTGTAGCGTCAATCGGATCTTGCCCTAGTGACTCGTAGACCATAAAGAAATATGGCTTACGTGGATTCTTGAAGTAGTTATGATATACAGTTTCACTTTGCAATTGATCTCCGAAATATGCTGCCATTAACTCTTGATCGCTCATGCCATTCTTCTCTTTCATCTCAGGCGTGAAAAGCCTCACTTTACCTTCATAGTCAAAATATGGATTACGCATCTTACCTAGAATACATGTCTCATATTTCCAGACAACAGCGTGTACTTTCTCCCACTTTGTCTCGTTTGTTTGCGGGTCTTTTGTTTGTTTGTACCAGTGGAACCATACTTCCCATATCTTAATCTTTGAGGCGAGCTTTAACTCGCTTGCTTTGTCCTCATCCGTCCAACCAAGAGTTTCAAGCAACTTGTCTTTTGCCTTAGGAAACATCATTATTAATTCTTTAACTGATATCTCAGCGTTCTCGGCTACAAACCGCATATCATCAGCGTTATTAGTTTTGCACGTGTGATCCCATGCCATATTTTTAGGAAAGACGTTGATAAACTCATAATCGCCATCACTGCCTAACTCAGGATTCCAACGGGCTTTGATAGGAGCATAGAAGAATAGCTGCTCTTGCACATGAGCCAAGCCTAACAGTTTTCTATTCTGCCTCTTCTTAATATCTGTGTTTAACAGATCAGTCAGGAGTTTTGCCACTTCAGGATCGGTGCCACTCTTGACAGTTAGATCAGGGAGGCGAGAGGTGGCAATAGGCTTAATCTTGCGCACGCCCTCATAAACCACGTTCTCAACATATTGTGTTTGCCAACCAGCAAGTCCTTGATCTCCGCCAATAATTAACTGATCGCCAAGATAATAGTTAAGGTTTTTGTCTTGTCTCTGAGTCAATCTCTTACCCTTGTAGTAGGTATCAAAAGCTGCAATGGATTGATCAATCACGCCAACAAACTCGTGGTCTTCGAGTTCTAATTTGAGAGGGTCAAATTCTTCAACAATTCCCTCGTAAAGATTTAATACAGAATGATCAAGCATAAAAAAATCCAGCACACAACAAGTGGCTGGATCAGGTGAATCCGTAATTATTATAACACTAAGCATTCATTCCATGAATATGTATTCTGTTGCCACAACCAGGGCATTGAAGAGATATAGGAGGATTCTGAGGCACATCCATGCCCTCACCATAGACAACTGAAATCACTCTCCTTTGAGTCTTAAATAATCCCCTACGACAGAAGAGGCAGAAGTACTGAATAATCCTGTCGGAATGTATCAAGAAGAAGGTAACGTCAACTGGCTCTAAGCCTTGCTCGCGGAGTTGACGATTAGCGCTGGATGGCATTGATGTATTATAGCACTAAAGTTGGAGAGGTAAGGATTTGTCTATATTTTTTGCATTACTGCGTCAAGCTTTATAGCTTGCAAGCTCCCAAGGCTTGTGCACGTAATGATACTCAATAAAGATAAACTAACTTACATGATTTCGGAATCTACAACCTTTCGCCGATTGGTTGTTAGCGTCTACATTTTCCGCCACTCTCCGCCTTAATTATATCACTTCACTCTTTATACATATTCTCAAATTCCCGCACGTCTAGCGCAATCTGTTGCCCCTCAGCATTAAACCGTGGCCTTACAGGCACAGCTGTAGTCTTGTAATTGATTCCCCCAGCTTTAATACCAACAAACTTAACCTCGATAATTCCATAACTCCACCCATCCCATCCATGATCGTCGCCCTCTGCTATGTCATCAATCTTTACATCGTCCCACCTGAGCTTAGGAAGCGAGGAGATAAGATAGAAACAGTTCTCAGTAATCATGGCATATGGTAGATTGTCGGGAGCAATCGACAACCAGTTAAAAGTCAAAGCAATACGGGCGGGCCTATGCTTAGCAGTTCTTGTTAAATGTAACCACTGATCCCCACCATTCAACTCTTTCCACTTCTTCTCAAATTGCTTTCCGATTGAAATTGAGCCATCCTGTAGAGCATCAAGCATGGCCGAATCTGGATAGCCTTGATCAGGTTTTATGCCTAGCTTCACGCAGTCACGATAAATTATCTCCGCCCACTCGTCTGGCTTCTTCTCAGAACCAACCCACTCTTTAAACGTAATAAGACGGGTAAAACTTTGTCCATCATCCGTTTTCATTGGTATTTTAGCGGTGAGATAAGCCGCAAACTTAGAGTTTGTCGAGATGCCCCAGTCCATAGAAAGAATCATACCAAAGCTACTACTTGGAATCATAGGCTTCATCACATGCTTAATCTTCGAAAACATCTTGAAAGCCTTATCTGCCGCAATCTCCCAGCTACCCTCAAGGTACATTTTACGATGCCTCTCATCCAAGTCTTCAAGTCGGTGAATATACTCAGGGTCGCCCTCCATTAGAGCTTGGTTGTCTGATACGAACGCCTGAATAAAATGATAGTCATCAGGATCTTCTCCTTCTTCAAATTCACGATCAATAAATATACGTTTTACCTCATCATGACCAGGGCCACCGGGATTGCCAGTTAAAAACATGCGTGGCTCAATCTTAGGGTTTGTGGTGCGGAGTGAAGAGCGCAGCACCTTGATAACCTCATATTCATGTTGTGTCACCTCATCGACATCAATGTCATCATACTCCCGCCCTTGATAGGTATATACGTCATCTGTATTTTGAAGATATGAGAATTCTGTTGTTGACCCGTTAGGCCAGTAGATTGTCTTTTCTGCCTTGTTGTACCACTTGGTTGTTTGAGGATATTCGATGAAGAACTTGCGGATATGATTTGAGAGTAGCTCAGGGTAAGTTTTACGGACTATTAGTCCTCTACTACCGGGTAAACTTAGTCTTCGCAATACCTGCCGGGCACGGATACAGTAGCTCTTGCCCCCTCCCTTGCTCCCCCCGAAGAAGACAACTGGATATTTCTTACTTGCTTGTATCGCTTCCCTCTGCTTCGGTTGAAGGGTTATTATTATCTCCATAATCCTTGATTATTATCCGCATAGGCTCAATCTTGTCTCCCCCTGAAGTAATGTCTGTTTCGTTTTTATCTTTCCACCCAAAATTATTCTTGGCATTAAAGATTAATCCCGGGGTAAACGTATCCTTACCATTCATGCGCCTTTCCACATCGCATTCAACTCTTTGTCGTGCCTCTTTTATAGCGGGAAGAAATTCGTCTCTGTGAGCATAATCAATAAGTGTCCTACGATCCATTCCAAGCGCATATGCCAACCCAGACATTGTATAAGGCTCAGGATCAGGTACAATCATGTCGCCTAATTTTTCACTATGAATATTTTTCGTTTTATTATCACAATAGTCAAAGTACTCATCTATCTTTACTTGAAGTTCTTTGACAGATTTAAACTTGAGGGGTCTACCAACTGACTCTGCCATTTATATATTATATCAGTTTTTCACAGACACGATTGGAGTTACAGGTGAAGCAGGATGTATGCTTACTTTCTTTTCAATCTTCACCCCGTTAAACATAGGAATATCATCTTTAAATCCTGGCTTGAGCCCCAGTGTTTCAGCGTGTCTTTGTGTCTCCTGAATGAACCAATTATAAAAGTTATCTGTGACCGTTATTATAGCAGGCTTCATGCCTGTAAGAAGCACGGAAAGAGCAATAAATTGTTCTAGATGTTGAAATGAAAATTGCGCTTGTTGTTCTTGCATACGTTTTAGTTTTCTTAGTCTTTTGGCTTGTTTGTGTGACATCGGTAATTATACCACATTATAATATAAGAGATAAAAACCCGCCAATGCAATCAAAATTACCCTAAATATACCTATATTAAAAGTTGCATCAGCGCTTAGATCTTTTTCGTGCTTATACTCAAACCAAATTGACCAAGCAAAAATCAAAACAAATGGTATAAATCCTAGAATCTGTATCTTAATCATTTTTCATCGTTTAAGACTTCTCTTACAGCCTCCCAAAGCGCATCGCAAAGCTCCATGCTATGAAAAGATTTCAAATATTGATGGTCTGGCTTTTGATCCTTAGAGTTTTTTGGCTTTGTCCAAATATCGACATGCCATTCTTCTGCATCCGTAATGTTTGTAGGATAATTTTCATGTAAAAATGAAATCATCTCTCCAATACCAGGATACCCAACGACCATAGTCGTGTTTTCTATAGAATCTTTATCTTTTCTTAAGAACTGATACCAAGTATCTTTTTGCTTAGCGATTAACTCGTTAAATTGTTCTTCTGTAATCCACTGTTTCATTTTGTCTTATGCACATTATCTGATCGATTATTAGCTTGTTCTTTTCTAGTTGCCCACCTACAATTACTAGGCTCATAATTACCATTGTTATCTATACGGTCAATCGTAAGCCCATCAAAGTAGCCTGTCTTCATATCTTCCCAAAAGTTTTCAAAACTATGTCGCCACCTTTCACAAACTTTGATGCCACGCCCTCCATATCTATCAAAGCCATTAACACTTGAATATAAACATCTATTTTTCATGCTCTTCCATATTTTATATGCCTTTGTGAACCTCATTCCATGCTTCGTACTCATTTCAGTCATCATTTTTCTTGCTCTTTCCCTAGAAAGACAACCACACGAACGCGTATGGCCACTTCTAATTTTATATGAAGCTACAAAGGTTATATTGCCACAATCACATAGGCACTCCCAAACAACCTCTTTTCGCGATCTAATACCAGAATCTTTAACAACTGTTAACCTATCAAACTTCATTCCTTTTATCTGTACTATCTTTGCATTCATAACTTCTTAACTAGATCAGAAGAGTCAATCTTTTTTCCCTTCTCCCAACCTTTTACTTCTCCCCACACATTTTTAGCTTTCTTAACTTCCTGTTTTGTAATAATGCCTTGCTTTACAAGGGCTTTTGTTCTTTCGGGATATGCTTCTATCCACTCCTTAGACAAATTCCCTCCCCTGTGGCTTTGGAGCATGTCACTCGCAAAAGTAACCCTATCGTTTTTAATCTCTTGACTTACAAATTCAGGGTATCTTACATCCGCACACCCCCACCCCTCAACCTCTCCCTGTTCTGTCTGCCACTTCTTGAGAACCCAGCCTGTCTCAGAGGTATGTGGCTTATTATGAACGACGCAATCAAAAATCTTCATCGCTTAAATGCCTCCCTTCTTTGATTACTTGCTTGTTCTTTTGGGGTTGCCCATCGACAATTACTAGGCTCATAATTACCATTGTTATTTATTCGATCAATCGAAAGATCATTCGCATAGCCTTCCTTCATGTCCTCATAAAAATTATCAAAACTATACAACCAGCGATCACAAACAGTAATTCCACGCCCACCCCATAAATAGTATTTCGTTGCCTTTGGATTTAAGCATCGATATTTCATGTCGCACCATATTTTATAAAATCGACTATTAGTCATGCCATGACTTCTGTTATTCCCCTCTTTGAAGTAGCACCCACAAGATCCTGTGTGTTTAGAGGAGATATTTTTACTTGCGACCTCTGTTAGTCTTCCACAATCACATTTACAAAGATAAATAATATGATTAGATTTGGTTTTCTTATTGGTTTTTTCGACTACCAATAGCCTACCTGATCTTTTTCCTATTAAATTATTAATCCTCATATCTTAAAATTTTCTCTAAAAACCCTCTCTCTCTCCGCATCAACCTTCTGCTCCTCGCTTCCCTCATATTCTATATCACGGGGAGTAGCATAGTTTATTACCCCTGAGTGTGGTGGATTTATCTTTCTCTTAATATCCTTGAGTGTTTTTCTGGCAATATCAATCTCACGGCCTGAATAACGGCCTAAGAAAAAGCCAATGGTAAGAAAGAGTAGCGCCGTGATGATGATTAGTATTTCGCTCATATTAACAATGATGATTATTAGGCGTTTATAAGCACCCTTACTCCCTGTACGCACTGAACCTTGTCGTAGGGTACAAATAACCATCCTCTCTTTTCAAAGAGTCCAAAAATACCACCCTGCCAAAATTCCATATTTGTAACATCAAATTCTTTTATTCCTGAATCACCAGTGTCAGGGTTAAAGGTCAACCTTACTCTTGAATTTATAATTTTACTCATATTAATCAATGTTATATGGCTTATATAAACCAGACATCCGAGCCTTAACATTCCAATTATACATCGAACAAAAACGCCCGAATTTGTAATCCTACAGAAGCTACATCTGGTTACTCCCCTATTACTAAAGTCAATAAAATAGAGAAAGCGGTGTGATGATAATTGATCATGTCTTTTGCCATCTTACCAAACCACCCCTAACTATGTCAACCCAGTAATTCCCCCTACTTGACTACATCAACTCGAAGTGCTATAACTTAATCATGGACAACGACATAATGACAATCAGAGAAGTGGCACAATTCCTGAAGATCTCAAAGAGACAAGTGCGCAAGCTAGGCAAACAAACACAACACCCCTTACCCATGGTTTCTATAGGCAGGCAAACTAAACGGGTAAGCAGATCAGCCTTGAATACATGGCTGGAGGAATTGGGGGAAGTATGAATGACAAAATATTTTTTGAAGAAGAAGAATTAAAAGCTTGGAATGGTAGAGCAGAATATTATTTCTTAGAAGTCTTGAATGGTGAAAAATCATTAGAACAAGCAATTGAAGACTTAGCTTCATTTCGCAATAGTAAATATTACACTGGCACCAATGAAGAGTTTAAGAAAATAAAAGAGGATTAAGTATGACAAAAACCGTATTCGTAGTATATAAAGATGAAATCCTACATAGGGGTACCAAGATGAAGAGAAATCTTAAGATCGGCGAATATGACACCCCTGAAGAATCCAGGGCCGCTGCGAGGGAGTATCTCATGAATATTCCTAATGACCAGCTCTACAACATAGAATTGAGAGTAGAAAAAGAAGAAAGAATCATCGAGCAGGGTAAAGGTAAACCTGCATTATAGGCAGCTACCTGCCATGAGGGACAGTCATGGTGGGTGGGTGGTTATAAGAAGAAAGATAAAAACAATAATAAAAGCGAGATCTATATGAAAATAACACAGCATAAATATCCAATCTGTCCCATATGTGGGGACGGTTATATGAAAGATGATGATAAGATTAGGTGCGCTTGTGGTAATTATTATGAGGAAGCAAAAGGCGGTTGGGAAAAATATCCTACCGATAAAGAGGTTTTACAGGCACTTTCAAATGTAGTGATAAATATGGTTAAGCAGGGAAATGAGCGATACGTAATAGATACAATATCTGAAACATTAAAAGATAGTAAAAAAGAAACGGCCGAAGCAATTTGCAGGCAGATTGAGGATATTGAGCTAAGCTATAGAAACACAAGTCTTGAAGAATGGAAAGCTTTTAAACATATACGTAATGCGATCAGAGATAAACACATACTAAATAACAAAGAAAACCTATGACCGAACAACAACTCAAAAAACTAATCCTCGACTACCTGACAACCAAAGGTCACTTCGTGTGGACAAATAACAGCGGCTTCTCCATCAAAGAATACACCACCAAAGACGGTACAACGCACAAGAGGGCATGGAGAGCGGGCAAGGTGGGGGGTAGTGACATAATCGGAGTAGAGAAGGGTACAGGGCGTTTTATTGTCATAGAGTGTAAGGTGGGGAGGAATACGGTGACTCCTGAACAACGTGACTTTTTAAATGAGATAAAGCGTAAGGGAGGGCTTGCACTTGTTGCCTATTCCCTTGAAGATGTGCAGAAGTGGTTTTAGGATGAGTTTCATGGCAAATAAAAACAAGTGAAGCCGAACGACCAATGTATGCGCTTAAGTACAAGGCGCACTGGCTCTTTTCTTGTTCTCATTCCCGCAAGGGATAGGGGTAGCGGTTTGCTATCATGAACCATGACTAAAAAAGAAATAATAGAGATACTCAAAGAACGGCAGAAGAGTGACTTAGAAAGTTTAATCTTTTTCCTTGAGCAAAACCTGCCGGAAGATCCAGATATTGAGACTTTTAAATGCCCTAGATGTGGATCAGAGAGTATAATGCACGTTCAAAATCATTAGGGGTAGCGGGTTTTAGCTAACTCCTCAAAATCTGCTTAATATCGGGAGTGGCAATCCCTAAATTAGTTATTGACAAAACCTTACCTATATTATATAGTTTAAGTAATGAATGAGGACGCGTTTAAACTTCCAGTCATGCAATGTAAGCGTTGTCCGCATAAATGGATTCCCCGTATTACCCCTGTAAGAATGTGTCCAAAATGTAAATCTCTCAGATGGGATACTCCGCGAAAAAATAAAAAGGAAAAATAAATGAAAGAATCATTCCTGCTCTATATATCATTTTATGAACCTATTAAAAACCTTAGTAAGGAAGACAAAGGCGAGCTACTTGATGCTATCTTTAATTACCAAATAAACCCAAATAACCCAGTGGGTTTACAGGGTTCTAATGTTAAAATGGCGTTTGAATTCTTTAAAAACCAATTTAGATTAGATAACGTAAAATATCAAAAAACTGTTGATAAAAATAGGGAAAATGGGAAAAAAGGAGGGCGTCCTAGCCTCAAAAATAAAAACCCAAATAACCCAGTGGGTTTAAAAAAACCCAAAAAAGCCGATAATGATAATGTAAATGATAATGAAAAGGAGAATGATAATG